>Ga0209380_10001133_pt1 | contig 18414 bp, 12 predicted proteins | sample HubBroMetageWFT6_FD_188347 | JGI IMG/M metagenome (GOLD analysis project Ga0209380, IMG submission 188347) | Warmed and freeze-thawed soil microbial communities from the Hubbard Brook experimental Forest, New Hampshire - Hubbard Brook CCASE Soil... | ecosystem: Environmental > Terrestrial >...
GCCAGCGGACAAACCGAGCAATTCACGGCCACGGCCACGTATTCCAACCTGAGCACCAAGAATGTGACCAACAGCGTCACCTGGTCGACGTCGAGTGCGACCACGGCCACGATCTCGTCGACCGGGCTGGCCACGGGTGTGGCCAACGGAGTGGTGACCATCACCGCCACCGACCCGACGACGTCCATCCCCGGTACGGCGGCCTTGACGGTGACTCCGGCGATCCTGGTCGCCATCGTCGTCACGCCGGCGGTGGCGTCCATCGCCAACGGCCAGACGCAACAGTTCACGGCCACGGCGACCTATTCCAATGGGGGACTTAAGGTTTGGCAGAACGGGGTGTGGCGACGCGATTTCACGAATGGCATCGCCCTCGTGAACCCAAAAGGCAACGGTCCCCAGACCGTGACTCTGGAAACGACCTATACGCATCTGTCGGGAACGCAGGCTCCGACGATTAATAATGGTCAGAGTGTGACCAGCGTGACCCTGCAGGACCGGGATGGCCTGATTCTGCTGCGCGCTGCCGCGCAGGCCGTGCCGGATCCTCCCTCTCTGACGGTGCAGTAATTCGGGGGCCGGCGGCTCAGCGCCTGAAGAGCGACGGTATCAGCGGCCTGAATCGCTGTAGCAGGGTGATCGCCTCCTCGAGCCGTGCGGCCAACACCAGGGCGATGAACACCGCGCCGTAGAGGATCGATCCGCAGACGGCGCCAAGGAAGCTGGCACGCCACGCGAACGTGGCGCCGAAGGCGACTACCGCAGCGGTAGCGGCACACGCACCCACCTTTGCCAATGCGCGCCAGGGCAGCAGTCCGCGCAGCCCGCAGCGATAGCACCGCGTTACGACGAACCCTAGGTAGAGGGCGTCCGCGACGTTCGCTAGACCCAACGCTATTGCCGCCCCGACAATACCGGTCGCCGGCAGCAGCACTGCCAGTGCCACCGCGTTCAGCAACCCCGCAAGCAGGCCGCTGGTCACAAACGGACGTGTGCGATTGATGGCGCGCAGCAGTGGTGAGAAATCGATGCATGCACGCACGATAACCACCGCGTACCACTGTAGAACCGGAATGGCAGGCCGATAGGCGGCACCGAAGGCCTCGAGAACCAGCGGCCCCGCGTACCACGCCACGATGGCGGCGCTCGGCACGAGCAGCAGGCAGTTGATGACCGTGGCGCGCTGCCAAAGCCGCAGCGCCTCGAGATTCGACGACCCGCCGAGGCGCACCAGCTCGGGCAGCACGACCGAGGTGATGGAGTTGCGGAAAGCCAGGATGATCGGCTCGCCGTAGGTGCCGATGGCGAACTGGGCCAGGGCGGCGACGCCAATGAACTTCACGATCACCAGACTGCCGAGGTTCCTGCTCAGCAGGGCAAGCAGAGTGGCCAATCCAAAGGGCACGCAGAATCGCAACTGTTCGCGCCGGAAATGCTCGATCGGGGGTTCCAGGCGTGAGCGATCCGCGAGCCGCCATGCAATGAGCGAGCCTGTAAAGCGCAGCGTCTCGAGCGCGAGCAGCGAGCCTATTATTGCCGAGACGCTGTGCGTCGCGACCGCTACGCAGACGACCACCACCATGCGCGCGATGAGTCGCGCTGCGGTGTACGCGAACACGAGGAGCGGTCGATGCGTTGCAAGCCAGAAGTTCTCCCACCAATCGATGTTCACGAACAGCAACACGTAGACAGCCAGCGTCCACAGGTACGGCCCGATCAACCCTCCCGGGACCAGGAGGTCCACGACCACAAAGGCGCCGATGACCGACAGGCTGATGACGGCCAGCAGGATCGTCGTCTCGCGCACGACTCGCCACGTGCTCGCCGGATGAAGCGGGATGAAGAACAGCAGACTATCGCTGACGGAAAACGCGGCGGCGGTAGCCAGCAGCGAGGCGTACAGCTGGAACTCTCGGTAAAGACCGAAGTCCGTCACGGTCAGGAAACGCACCAGAATGACGGGACTGATGATCATCAGCCCGTAATTCGCGATCCGCGACACGGACAGAATTACTGCCTGCTGGGCAAGTCCGCGCATTCTGGATCGCTGTATCAGAAAGGCGCCTTAGGCGGGGGCGGGTGCCGGCGGCAGACCCGTCGCCGCCCGCTCTACGGCCGCGATGTAAGGAGGGAGGACCTGGTCTTCACCGTAACGCCGCTCGACGTATGCTCTGCAGCGCGCGCTGACTTCGAGCCAGGCTTGAGCATCTCGCGTGAGGCGCTCGGCGGCACGGGCCATCTCGTCGAGGTTAGCGACGGCATGACCCAGGCCTTCGCGCTGGATGACGCCGTCGGGGTCGAAGAACGAGACTACCGGTATACCGCGGACCCAGGCCTGCAGGAAAGTATTGGGAAATCCCTCGATCTCCGAAGTGTTGATGAACAGGCGCGCGCGATCGAACAGCAGGCCGGTGGCCCGGTATGACAACGGTCCATGGAACGTCAGATTGCTGACACGCGCGGCGCGTGCGCTGATGTGCCGATAGAGCTGCCGGGTGTGCGGGAGCGGGCCGCCGACCATGCCCGCTGGGCAGCCGGACAGGCGCTGTGCGAGCTCGAGAAACAGTTCCGGACGTTTCAATTGCTGAATGTTGCCGACCCAGAGCAGCGCGATGTCACGCTCGGACAAGGCGCGCACCTGATCGGGACTCTCAACCAGCGAGGAAGCAACTGTGCTTGCCACGCCGTAATTCTCCAGCAGCAGCTGCTGCTGCCTGATGCTCTGCGCCAGGATTGCGGCGGCGCGGCGCAGTCCGTACGCATACAACTTCTTATCGCGCCAGAAGGAGATCAGCACGCGGTTGGGGTCGCAGTCGGAGTCGCTCGCGACCCGAAAGATCATGCGGCGGCCGTTTCGGGCGACCCAGATTGCGACCTGTCCGACCTGTCCGCCTGCGCAGCTCACATAGTAGACATCCGCGTCCGCGCGCCGCATTGCTGCACACAGCTTGGTCCAGCGCGGGTGCACGAAGCGCACGATCGGGATACCCTCGCTGGCGCTGTAGGCCTTGTAGGTCCGGACCCCGCTCCAGGTCGCACCATCCGGCTGTCCGTAGTCGCCGACGACCATCGAAACCTGGAAACCGCGACGGACCAGTGCCCTGGCCAGCAGCGTCTGCTGCAGCTGTGCGCCGCCGATTCTGTGCTGCTCGAACTCGGGGGCCAGTACGGGGAGATTTTCCAGGCCGACGAAGCAGACGCGGGCGTTCATCATTGTCTGTTAAGCGATGACACGGAGCACGGAGGGAAGCGGCGGCGCGGGGGCGCGAATGGGTCGCTAGCTACCCGGAGACTCGAATACGAACTCGCTGACTCCCGTACCGCAGTTGATGTTCTGTCGCACCAACACGAACCTGAATTTCCCGCGCACGAACTCCACGATTTCGCCGGGCGTCGCGGCTTCGTACGGGTACCCGCCAAGCCAGTCGGTCACATCGCGGCGCCAGCTCATGCCGCGCAACACGCGCGGTTCGCGAATCATCCTGGCCGGATTGCGCCCAACGGCCACCGCGTACGCCACCTTCCACGTCATGTAGGTGTATTCCCACGCTGCCGCCTGCCACCGGGGCGCCTTGCAGTACCAGCGCTTGAGCTTGGCCCAGGTGGCAGTGCCTAGTCTGCCTCCGCGGTAGTTGTAGATCCCGATGACGAAAGTCCCGCCGGCGCGAACCAGCCGGCCGGCGTTTGCAATGGCAGCCCACATGTTGCCGGTATGGTGAAGGACGCCCCACGAGTAAACGACATCGTACTGTCCGAGAGTAGCGAGATAGCGCTCGTCGAGTACGGACCCCTGCTCCACCGTCCAGCCGTCGTCGCGCGGGAAAAAACGCCGTCGCAGCTCCTGGGTGCATGCCACCGATTGCTGATCGTAATCGAACGAATGCACTCTGGCGCCGAGCTTGTGCGCCGCCAGCGAGTACAGTCCGCTCCCCGAACCGATATCGATGAATGTCTTGCCCCGCAGGTCGCTGCCGACGAGAGTGCTTACGGACTGAGTCGCTCGCTCAATCTGAGCGTCGGAAAGCGCAGTGAGGAATCGTGCCCAGTTTTCTCCAAACGCGAAGACAGGATCAGCCACGCTTTCATCCCTCATAACAGACCTTGTTCCATGGGTCGGAGCTCCATATGCGCGAGATGCTACGAGCTCAAGCGCGGGGCAACAGCCTGCTTTCGCGCAACGATGGTCAGGTCGACGAACCGGTCGTGTACCTGACCGAAGCTCAATAGGCTGATCGTCCTGGCTACGATCGGAGTTATTTTGCCCGCCATACCAAATCCACGCCGGAATGTTCCGACACCGAGCATTTCGACTATCTTGAGGCCGTGGCGCATGCAGAATTGCTCCAGGCCCTCCTGCGAGACCACCGGGTCGTAGATCGTGGGGTACGGCGCGAAGCCGGGCTTGCCGGCGTCCTTCAATTTCCACGCCCAGCGGTAGTATAAGATGTGAAACCAGTGCGGCGTCCAGCGCGCCAGAAACCCCTGCACGCTGTGGCGGTCCGGAACGCGTACGATCAGGATGCCGCCCGGTTTCAGCCACTTGACGAAATTCAGCAGGGCCTGCTCGGCGCCTTCCACGTGCTCCAGCACGAACGCGTTATAGATCACATCGAAGTGACCCTCGGGCAGGTCGGCGGTGCGCACGTCGCCCACAAAAGAGCGGGTCATGTCCCCTTTGATCGCGCGCCGAGCCTCCAAGGCCGACGGATCCAGATCGAGCCCGGTCAGTTCGTATGAGAAGCCGTCCAGCGTAAAGTACCACTCGCGACCACATCCGGCCTCGAGAATCTGCAGTGGCGAAGCGCCGTCGCCTTGCGCACGGATGTACGTTTCCAGCAGCCTGATCTCATCGTTATAGTCGCCAACGACGCGCGTCTCGCGAGAGGCAGCAAGGCTCCGTCGCGCCCACCGACTCACGATCGTTCCGCTCCGACGGATGCGGTCTCGTTTACCACCCAACGGTACTTACCTGCCGCTGTTCTGGGTATCTCGGGCAGCAATCTGGTGCGGACGGTAATCTTGGCGTCGACCATGGCGTGGATATTATCAATGACCTGGCGCCCATCGCTGTCCGAGTAGCCTGTTGCGGGGACGATCCGCACCTCCCAGATGCTCTGACTCACCTGTGCCACCTGCGAGCTTTCAATGTTTCTGACTCCCTTGAAAGCGAACGTCACCAACGAGGGGCTGATCGGCTCGCCTTCAGCCCCAAAAATAACATCCTCAAACTTGCCAGCAACCGCCTCGATCATTGGATAGGGACGACCGCAAGAGCACGATCCGGGCTTCCACGCGGTTCGGTCCGACAAGCGGTAACGGATCAACGGCATCTCGAGGTTGTGAAAGGTGGTCCCCACTACATACCCAGGACCTGCAGTCTCCTGACCGCAATCATCGACTATCTCGACGAACGAATAATCGGTGTTGACGTGCAGATTGCCGACCTCACATTCGGATGCGAAAGCGACCCGCTCCGCCATTCCGTAGAAGTCCATCACTTTGCCGATGCGCGCCTCGATCAGCTCGCGCTGATAGCGGTGCAGAATCTCCGAGCCGGTGTATACAAAGGGTATCCTCAGGTCAGTATTCTCGCGTTCGAGGTAACTAGCCAGTGCGAACGCAGTGGACGGATACGCCTCCAGCAGCTGCGGTTGGAACTTCTGCAGCGCCTGGGCAATCTGGCCAAAGAATGGCTTCTTCAAGTGTCGCGAAGACAGCAATAACTGATTATTGAACCGATTGAACAGCCAGAAAGGGGGGTCGGTTCGATCTGCCGGTACGATGGCATCGCCTCGCAACGAAGCGCGTCGCATGCCATCTTCGAAGCCCGACCATGCCCAGTGTCGCTTCTTGAAGGCTTGCTCCCAGCGAACCGATTCCATGCTTCGAAACATCTCCAATGGGGTTCCGGTCGTCCCGCTTGTCTTACCCGTGATGGTCCACGGCAAGGAGCGGCCGCGGCGCGGGTAATACACGGCGCGCTGCCCGAGCAGGTCAATCTTCGAGACGATCGGGTAGTTCTCCCGCAGGCAGGCCAGAGCCTCGGCCGGGCTCGCCGGCGATGCTATATGTTGATAGCGCGCGATAGTGCGTTGTGCAGTATGCAGCGTGCGATACAGTAAAATATCGCGTAGTGCCTGCAGGCGCGAATTCGTCCAGCGGTCGTGCTCCAACAGGGCACGCGTGCGCTGCCTTGACCACGCGTTGTCTCGGAGTGCATAGCGCAGACCGTGGTAAGCGTGCTTGAGAACTGTCATCGACCCTGGCATATCTTCTCGTGCAGCACTTTGCGGTATATTGCGCGGAAGTCGGCCGCCAGTCTTGTGATGGTATAGAACTCGCAGATCCGCTCGCGTGCGGACTGTGCCATCTGCGCTAATCTCGCCCGGTTGTCGTCCAGCTTCGCGACCGCGGCGGCGACCAGGGTTGCATCGCCTGCTGGCACCAGGAACCCGTGTAACTCCGACTGTACGACATCGGGGATCGCGGCAACCGGGGTAACTATCGGCACACAACCAGCCGCCATCGCCTCCAGCAATGCGTAGGGCAAGCCTTCCGCGTGGCGCGAAGGGAATACGAACACGTCCGACTCGAGCCAAAGTCTGTTCTTGGCAGCACCAAATACGGCCCCGAGTAGTCGCGTGCAGTCTTCTATTCCGGCATCTCGCACAGCTTGCCGGAGCCTTAGCTCATCCCGTCCCGTACCTGCGACCATAAACGTGAACCGGCGACCCTGTTGGCGCAGTTGGCGCAGAGCGTCCACTGTGTCGAAGAGCCCTTTGGACTCGATGACGCGACCCACATAAACCAGTCGCAGCGGTTCGTCTCGATTGAACGAACGTTGCTGATCGAGCAGACCTGCCGAATCAATGGCGTTTGGCACCAGCTGCACCTTGATCCGGGGATCAAAGTCGGTATACGCGGCGAGCTCGCCGCTGGAAAGCACCGTCACCGCGTCACTGTGCACCAGGAACTGTCTCAGGATCCACGTCAACACGGCACTTCGCGCGAAGAAATCACCAGGGTTTGGGCCACCGTGGATTTGATTTACGACGCTGCAGCGCAACAGCTTTGCAACCACCAGGTAGGCGAGATCTCTCCAAAAGGCCTTGGCATCGAGCGACGTATTCAGGTGCACGACGTTAACGCGCGATTTTGCCAAAAACAGCGCGAGATGCATGGGGCTCAGGCAGAAGCGGCCGAGTTTCCCGATCACGCTTTCATCGCGGCCCTCGCTTCCTACCCGAAAATGCAGCAATTCGAAATCCCGCGTGAGGCTCGACGTGAGCAGCATGTTCACGTGGGTGCTCACACCGCTGACAGCCGCGAGCGTCGGCCCAAGGATGGCGACCCGTCCGCGCGAGGCCGATTCTGCGCGCATGTTGAGTGCTCGCACCCGTCACAGTGCTCGCGGCAGGAAGCGCGCGAAATCGGACTTCACGCGCTCGACGGCACCAAGCGTGCCGTCCTCATCGACGAACAATCGATGCCAGATCTCCAGGGCCAGCATCAGCCAGATACCCTGCTCGCGATCGACGCGACGATTCACGTGGTCGTCGATCACCTTGCGCACCGCTTCGGGCCGATAGTAGCCTCTGCCGAGGCAGCGATCCGAAAGCAGGACGTTCTCGATGAGCCCGCGCCAGGGGCCGACGAACCAGCGTGTCAGGGGTACCGTGAAGCCGACCTTCCGCCGATAGATCGTCTCATTTGGCAGATACTGCTCCGCGAGCTTCTTCAGAACGATCTTGGAGCGCAGTCCATGCACTTTCAGGCTTGATGGCACACGAGCGGCGAATTCCACCATCTTGCGATCCAGAAATGGCACGCGCGCCTCGATGCTCGCGCCCATGCTCATGCGATCTCCCTTCACGAGGATGTCATCGACAAGACGTGTATGCAGGTCGCAGTAGAGAAACTGTTGCAGTGGATCCTGGTCGGTGACGCCCTCCACGATCCGAGCAAACCTCTGCTCCAGGCCTCCATCCTTCACCTCGCGGATCAGCTGCGGGCTGAGAATTTCCTGCTGCAGAATGGTGTCAAAGCCCCCATACCACGAAGCAAACCGTCCAGCCTGGCTGGGAATCCCCAGTATCTCCAGGATAGTGCGCAAGCGCCGCCCCTCGAAGGGTACAGTTCGTCCCATGCCCCGCAGCAGCGGGCGGCGCGTGTGCGCTGCCAGCCAGTTCACCGCCGCGGAGAACTGCTCAAACACGTACTTCGAGTAGCCGCCAAACAGCTCATCGGCCCCTTCGCCACACAACATAACGGTAACGTGAGCCTTCGCCGCCTTGCACATGAAGTAAGTAGGAATCCCCGGAGGCTCACCCATCGGCTCATCGTACAGCCACGCAAGAAACGGCAGCTCGTCGACAAAATCCTTGAACCCAACCGCAATCTCGTGGTGCTCAGTTCCATAGCGCTCGGCGACCTGCCGCGCATATGGGAGTTCACTGAAGCCCTCGGCGTCAAACCCTACCGAGAAGGTCCGCAGCGGAGCCCGTTCGCCGCGCTCACGGCGCAGATTCTCCATGATCGCAACCACCATGCTGCTATCGACGCCCCCGGATAGCTGCACTCCCAAGGGCACATCCGACATGAGTTGCATATTCACCGTCTGCGTCAGCAGGGTGCGCAGCTGCGCTACCGCCTCATGCATGCTCACGGTTCGAGGCTCCTCCCGCAGGTCCCAGTAGCAGGTCGGCTCGCCAATAGCGGGGCATCCATTGACCACCTGCAGAATCGAAGCTTCGGGCAGCCTGTAAATGCCGGCAAACAGCGTCTCGGGTCGCGATACGTATCGGGTCACAATGACCTGAGCGATGCCAGCACGATTGACCTCACGCGACCGCAGACCCGGATAGCAAAGGAGTGATTTCATCTCGCTCGCAAACAGAAACACCTTGCCATCGCTCCACCAATATAGTGGCTTGACGCCAATGTGGTCCCTGACGAGGAATAGAGTCCGGCGGGTCTGATCAAAAATGGCGAATGCAAAGATTCCCTGAAGCTTTTTGGCGAGCTCGGTGATGCCCCACTGCTCGTAGCCGTGAACCAGAACTTCAGTGTCGCTACGCGTTCGAAAGCGGTGGCCCAGCGCCGCCAGCTCTTCGCGCAGCTTCACGTAGTTATAAATTTCGCCGTTGTAGACCGTCCATATGGTGCCATCTTCGTTCGCGATCGGCTGATCCCCGGAGTGCAGGTCGATGATCGCGAGTCGCGTGTGCCCAAGCCAACAGCACTCATCCGCTGCGCGCCACTCACCGCGGCCGTCGGGCCCCCGATGGTTCAACGCATCCAGCATTTTAGAAGCTATCGACGCAGGTAGCGGCGACACGCCGTCGCTTGCCAGGTACAAGTATCCTGCGATTCCACACATGTTTTGGAGTACCTGCCGGAGTCGGCTTACGCGATTCGCCGTAACATAATTTTCATCGGTCAGCCACGCCAGGCAAACCACACAGTGTTATCACTTCGCCGCCTGCATTGAGAATTGCGCGCCTGGTCGCTGGGACAATCCGCAGACGCGAGCGATCAAACTGTGCGGATTCTCCCGAAAGCCATGTCAAACCCCAATCGGTCCGGAGTCTCGTATCCCCGTGCAATCGGAATGCGGTTGAGCTCAAAGGGACTCGTGGTAGGAAGATTGACACCACCGTAGGATGAGACACAGCAGCTAAACCCCGCCTCGCGAACGAGATTGAGCGACCGTGCCGAAATGTTTTTTCTTCCGCCAAAGGGATAGGCGAAGAGCCGCGCGGGCCTGCCTAATTGCTCGTGTAGTTTCCGTGTGGACACCTCCAGGTCTGTCCGCACGGTCCGCTCATCGGCGGTGCCCAGATCGATATGACTGTCGGTGTGACAGCCGATATCGAAACCTTGCGAAGCGAGCGAGCGCAGCTGATCCCAGTCCATCCAACCCGGTTGTTGCGGCAGCTGCCGGTCCCACGGCGCGACGCTCTGCGTGCCAATAAATCCGGTAATGACAAAAAATGTTGCGGGCAGATTCAATTTGCGCAGAATCGGTGCGGCAACCTCAAAATTGTCGCGGTAGCCGTCGTCCAGGGTGATCGACAAGGTGCCGCGCAGATCGTTAGCCGCTGCGCACCCGGCCACTTGCTCTGCCAGCGGGATGACCCTAAAGTGGGTGCGAAAGAATTTGCAGTATTCCTCGAACTTCGCGGAACTGTGGGTGAGGTGATCCTCCGGCATGGCGTCGCTGACGCGATGGAACGCCACGATGAGCATTTTGGAGCGGTAACGCCATGTCAGCATTCCGGTCGACCCGGCGACGCGACCTATCGCTCCCTTGATCCTCTTTCTGATTGGAGTTCTCATTACCGAGTGCTTTGAGTTCCGAACATTGCCATACGTTACCAAAGCCCCCGCCTCAGGCATCGACGGGCAAGCTCGGCGTTCGGCCGCGCGTCGCAGTCTCGACGCAATCGCGATAGAACGTGATCACATTATCGGCGACCGCATTCGGCCGCAACCATGTATAGCCCGAGTGCGACGCGTATCACCCGCGGCAGTCGATTACGGCAGGTTCCGACCGCCAGTATATGTCTTGCGGAAGCAGCCGATTCGGTGGTACGTCAAAAACGTCTTCCAGGGTAGATTCTGATGTGCGGCATTGCTGGGTTTTTCACGCCGGACCCGCCTCGGGATGCGACGGAAGTATTGCAGCGGATGAACGATACACTCGTTCACCGCGGACCCGATGCTCAGGGGCATTGGTTCGACCCTGCGCACGGAATCGCGCTGGCGCACCGGCGCCTCGCGATCGTCGACCTCAGCGAGGAAGGTCGACAGCCGATGAGGTCTGCCAGTGGACGCTATATCGTCGTCTTCAATGGCGAGATCTATAACTTTTTGAGGATCCGCGCTGATCTCGAAGCCCTCGGACACCGGTTTCGTGGGCACAGTGACACTGAGGTGATGTTGGCTGCGTTCGAGGAGTGGGGCATCCGTGCGTCATTGTCTCGCTTCGTCGGCATGTTCGCGTTCGCAGTGTGGGACGCGGCCCAGACGGAATTGACGTTGGTGCGCGACCGAGTCGGAAAGAAACCGCTGTACTACTCGGTGAGAAATGGGAAATTGATCTTTGGGTCCGAGCTCAAGGCGCTACGAGCTTTTCCGGGATTCGATGCGACTGTCAACCGACAGGGGCTCACGTTGTTCCTGCGCAATTGCTACATACCTGCGCCGCACACAATCTACCAGGGCGTGAGTAAGCTGGGCGCGGCCGAGTTGGTGCGCTTCGCAGTACGAGCACGTTCGGTCGTGGAACTCGAACGCTGCTGCTACTGGGACGCTACCGAGGTCCAGGCCAGGTGCTCAGCTGATGGCCTGTCAGTGTCTGCCGATGAAGCGACTAACCAACTGGATGCCTTGCTGCGCGATGCCGTGCAGCTGCGCATGATTGCAGATGTCCCCTTGGGAGCTTTCTTGTCCGGGGGCATAGACTCGTCCCTGGTGGTCGCGCTGATGCAAGCGCTCAGTCCTCGCCCGGTGCGAACCTTCACCATTGGCTTCTATGAAGACGAGTACAACGAGGCTCAGCATGCCAAGGCTGTCGCGCGGCATCTCGGTACTGACCATACGGAACTATACCTGACGCCTGACCAGTGCCTGGAAGTCATCCCGAAGTTGCCGCTGATGTACGACGAGCCGTTCGCCGACTCGTCACAAATACCCACCGCGCTTGTCTGCGCCATGGCGCGCCAGCATGTAACCGTAGCGCTCTCGGGTGACGGCGGTGACGAAGGTTTTGGTGGCTACACCCGCTATGCGCAGGCTCAAGAGATCTGCAGGCGGATGTCTCACGTGCCTCGCTGGCTGCTGCGCACGATGAGTCGCAGCCTGCGCCAGGTCCCCATACCGGTGTGGGACACCCTGGCCAGTCTGGCTCGACCGATTCCTGCAATCAGGTTGCGCGCCGACGGATTCGGTTACCGGATGTTGCGTCTGGCTGATCGTCTGGACTGCGCCACGCCGCAGCAGCTGTACCGACATCTGATGTCGTACTGGTTCGCACCGTCAGAGTTGGTCGTAGGCGGTCAGGAACCAAACACGCTGCTCAGCGACGCTCCCGAAGAGAGGCGTCTCGATCAGTTCACCGAGCAGATGATGCTGCTGGACACGCTCACCTACCTTCCCGATGACATTCTCGTGAAGGTCGACCGGGCAAGCATGGCGGTTGCCCTCGAGGTGCGGGCTCCGCTCCTCGATCATCGGGTATTGGAGTTCGCGTGGCGGCTGCCGCTGGCGCTGAAGATGCAGGGCGGAGTGGGCAAACTGGTGCTGCGGAAATTGTTGAGCCGCTACGTGCCGCCAGAGCTGTTCGAACGCCCGAAGACAGGCTTCGGCGTGCCGCTATATCGGTGGCTTCGGGGTCCACTGCGCGACTGGGCGGAAAACCTGCTGGACGAACAGCGGCTGGAGCAGGACGGCTACCTTAAGCCGAGGCCCATTCGAAAGGTGTGGCAGGCTTTCCTGGCTGGCAAATCCGAATGGGCATATGGAGGTGAATTGCTCTGGAGCGTCTTGATGTTTCAGGCGTGGCTGGAGCACGAGCGCCAGGAACGATCGACTACCTGGGGTAGTCAGGCCACGCCTGCAGTCACTCGACCGCTAGTGAGCGAGCTGGGTTAGGACACCTCACCCGCGCCGAGGATGCGGGTACGAAAATCGCTCAACATTCTGTCAAAGCTGAAGTGCCGCTTGACGGCTTGGCACGCTTGCTCACCGAGTTCCCGGCGCGCTTGCGCGTTCGCTACCAGCGGCACGAGCAGGTCACAAAGCGAATTTACATCGCCCGGCGGGTACATTCTTCCGCCGCCAAACTGCAGCATCTCATCCATGCCGCCGACGCGTGCCACCAGCACCGGACAGGACATGGCCATTGCTTCGAGAACAGCGTTGGAGAAGGTCTCCACCGCAACGGACGGCAGCACGAACACATCCATCAGTGCGAGGTACGGGCGGACGTCTTGCGCCTCGCCGAGCAGCCGGACTCTTTGGCTAACCCCCAGCCGGCGGATTTCCTGCTCAAGCTCGGAGCGCCGCGGCCCTTCGCCGACGATGATCGCGCCCACGTCCATCCCGCGCGCTACCAGCTGGTGCACGGCTCGAACAAGATCGACTTGCGCCTTTTCGGCACGCAACGCGCCAACTGTGCCCAACATCACTGCGCCCCCCGGTTCGGCGAGGACCGCCGGAACAACGCCAGCACGGGAAAACACCGCCGTGTCAACGCCGTTGTAAAGCACCAGGGTGCTGTCTGGCGTGTGGTCGAGGCGGTAACGCGCGCACCACAGCCGCCGCTGACGCTCGGCGCCGAAAATTACGAGATCTGCACGCCGCAGGATGTGTCGATAGAGGAGCATCTGCAGTTTTTCCTTCAGCGTAGCAAACTCCGTTGTGTTAACTGAGACGACAACCCGCAGCTGCCGCTCCTTGCACAGTACCCGAGCCAGGACGGCGTAGAGCGCCGGATACAGATTGACGGCGACCAGGGTAGTGACGTCGCGCTTGCTGATGGTCGCAGCGAGCCGGCGCAGCGCCGCTACGGAGAACTTGCCACGCCGGTGAAGATTCAGCGACACAACAGTCGGATGCAGCTGTGACAGTAGTGATTCAGGGGGATTCAGATAGGCGAGCGTGACGTGTTGGCGTTCGGCGGCCAGCGCATTGGCCAGACGAACGGTCTTGCGCTCGGATCCGCCGACGGTCAGTGAACTGACCAGGAACATGACGCCGTTGTTGCGCCCCGGCAGGTCGTGTGCGCCAACCATCAAACGGACGCGCTCAGATTCTTCGCGCCAGCGGGCTCAGCTCAGAAAGCCTTGGCGTCCTTGAAAACGCACAGCAGCGTCTTCAGGAGGATTTCCAGATCGAGCCTGAGCGACCAGGTGCGCAGGTACTCGAGGTCGAAGCGTATCCGCTGCTCCATCTGCTCGATATTGCGTGTCTCCCCGCGCAGGCCGTTCACCTGCGCGAGTCCGGTGATGCCCGGCTTCACCTTGTGGCGCACCATGTAGCCGCTGATGAGCTTGCGATAGTGCTCGTTGTGCGCGACCGCATGTGGCCGTGGCCCGACGAGGCTCATCGGACCCTCCAGTACGTTGATCAACTGCGGCAACTCATCGAGCGAGTAGCGCCGCAGGAACCGCCCGATGCGTGTCATGCGCGGATCGTGCTTGGTCGCCTGCACGATCGTCGCACCATCGTCGGTCACTGTCATGGTGCGAAACTTGTAGACGATGATCTCCTCGCCGTTCAGCCCATAGCGGCGCTGGCGGAAGATGATCGGGCCTGGCGAGCTCAGGCGCACCAGGATCCCGATGGCAATCATCAGCGGCGCAGCCAGCAGCAGCGCTGCCGCGGAGATCAGCACGTCGGTGGTGCGTTTGGCGATCGCGCGGTATCCGAAGAACGGCGTCTCGCACATTGACAGCGCCGGGATGCCGCCGATCGAAATGCTGCGCGCCTGGATCAGGTCGAACACGATGATGTCCGGCAGGTAGTAGATCGATGCCGTGGTGTCGCGCAGCTGATTGATCAGCTCCATGACCCGCGCGACCTGCCTCACCGGCAAGGCAATGAAGATCACGTCGATCTTGTGCGCCCGCACGTAAGCTGCCAGATGGTTCAGCGGGCCGAGCAGTTGCACTTCCTGATCGATATTGAGGCGTTCTCGCCCGCGATCGTCAAAAAATCCGGCCACCGTCAGTCCGAATTCCGCGGATTGCCTCAGCCGCTTTACCAGCGCCAGGCTCGATTCCGTGCAGCCGGCCAGCACGGCCTTGCGGGCATTGGAGGGATCGCGCAGGTACCTCCTCATGAGCTCCTGCAGAGCGAGGGTGATCAGGACGATGAGCGCCGGTCCGAGCACCGCCCAGGTGAACACGGCGCGCCGCGAGTAGTGCTCGGAGAACTTCGTCGCGTAACCGATCGCGAGCAACGCGCACAGCAACACCATCCAGCGCGCCATGACCCCCAGGGCCATCGGCAGCGAATTCGACAGCAGTTGGCTCTGCAGGGTGCGCGGTGGCCGCGGCAGCAGCAGTGTGAGCAGCCCCACGAGTGCCGCCATCGAATGGTAGCTCTGATCGACGGGCACCCCGTACACGTGCAGCACGAGGTAAAGCGAAGCCACTGCAATGATCGCGGGGGCAACCATCTGCAACCCGGCTATCGCGGCGATCGTCAGGGAGTTTTTTACAATGTACGGTTCGCTCATCTGGCGAAACTTTTTCGTCTCTGGCCAAGGTCCATACGGCCGGACCTTCATTGTAGCGTCAGATCTGACTGACTGTCAATACTAAAGCCGTCTCCCATGAGCGACGGTCCCGCAAAGGTTCAGGCCCTGAGTCGGCGCGCGATCTGCGCGGGGCCGGCGTGAATGTTGACCCGATCGCGCTCGGCTGTCCGTGACAGGCTACTCGCTGCACGCCACGGTCTGATTTTGCTGCCGCGACGGTCGGCCCCGACGTTGGTCGCAAGAGCGCGCAACGCCCGAGGAGCGCTCGCGCCGCGGTAGGTCGCGGCAAGCCGCGCCGCCGGTTGACGGCGCGCCGCCAGAACATAATCCGTTGCGGGCGATCATCCTGTGGTGCGGTGCGACATCGGCGTCGCAACCAACACCTCCAACACTTGTCGGTGGGCAGAGACATATTGCGAGCCCGCGCGCCAGAGGTTCTACTGCCTCGCGTACGCAAGGGCAAACCCGTCGCGAGACGGGGACGCAAAGCTTCCGGTCTCAGGTCATCTCGCTTGCATGATCCTGAGATAGCGGAGTTGCCGGTATCGCGGCTAAGCCGCGTCCGTCAATACAACTCTGCCAAGGGTCTCTGCTGCTCTTGCAAATCTGAAGTCAACACCGGGAGGGGGTTGCAGGATGGTTTGCGTTGGCTCGGTCGCCGTTCGGCGCCTGCGCGCAGGCCTCGTCGCGGTCGCCTGTGCGCTGACGCTGGTCGCGTGCGGGCAGGCCAGCAGCACGGGATCTGGCTCGGCCTCCAACTCCGCTATCAGCTCGGCCAGCTCCACGGGCGGCAGCGGCACGTCGACGCCATCGGATCCCGGCACGCCCGCCATTTCCGGCACGCCGCCGGCGAGTGTGGTGGCCGGCCAGAGCTACACCTTCACACCCACTGCCTTCGATGCCAGCGGCGCGGCGCTGACCTTTACGGCTGCGAACCTGCCGCCGTGGGCGAGCTTCAGCAACAGCAGCGGGCAGGTGTCGGGAACACCTACCGCGGCCAGCGTGGGGACCTTCGCCAACATTCAAATCACGGTGAGCAACGGGCAGGCGAGCGCGACGCTCCCTGCCTTCTCGATCACGGTCGTCGCGCCGCTTGCCCTGTCCGGAACTCCTGCGGCGTCGGTCACCGTCGGCTCGGGATACTCGTTCCAGCCGACGAGCAGCGCCCCGCCGGGGACCGTGCTGACGTTCTCCGTGCAGAACCTGCCCGGCTGGGCGAGCTTCGACGCCTCGACGGGCCGGCTCGCCGGCACGCCGACCCAGACGGGCAGCTTCCCGGGCATCCTCATCGCGGCCACCGACGGGGTGCAGTCGAGCGCTCTGCCCGCCTTCACGATCACGGTAACCAGTCCCGCAGGGTCCAATTCGCCGACGATTGCCGGCACCCCGGCCACGAGCGTCACGGCCGGGTCGCTCTATAGCTTCACGCCCACCGCGAGCGGTCCGAGCGGTACCCTGCTCACCTTCAGCGTGCAAAACCTGCCCGTGTGGGCGAGTTTCAATCCCGCCAGCGGCACGCTGAGCGGCTCGCCGACCTCCGCCCAGGTCGGCAGCTACGCGGGGATACTCATCAGTGTCAGCGCCGGCACGCTCTCCGCCTCCCTGCCGCCGTTCTCGATCAAGGTCGTCGCGCCGCTCACCATCTCCGGTGCGCCGGCGACCCAGGTCACCGCCGGCAAGAGCTACGCGTTTCAGCCGACGACCAACGCGCCGGCGGGCAGTGCGCTCACCTTCTCTATCCAGAACCGCCCGGTCTGGGCGACCTTCAGCGCGACCAGCGGCCTGCTGTCGGGCACGCCGACCGCGAGTCAGATCGGCACCTACGGCAATATCGTCATCAGCGTCAGCGACGGCACGCAGTCGGTGGCGCTCGCGCCGTTTGCCGTCAAGGTGGTGTCGGCGCTCACCATCTCCGGTAATCCGCCTGCCCAGGTGATCGTCGGCAACAGCTATTCCTTCCAGCCCACCACCAATGCTGCCAGCGGGACCGCGCTGACGTTCTCGATACAGAACAAGCCGGCCTGGGCGAGCTTTAGCGCCAGCAACGGTGCGCTGAGCGGGACGCCGTCGGCATCTCAGGCGGGGACCTACTCGAACATCGCCATCAGCGTGAGCAATGGCGTGCAGTCGGCGGCGCTCGCGGCCTTCACGATCACGGTTTCCAACCCCGCCAAGCCGACGATCTCCGGAAATCCGTCGACCGCGGTCAACGTCGGCTCAAAGTACGCCTTCACGCCGACGGCGAGCGGCCCGAGCGGCACGACGCTCACGTTCAGCGTGCAGAACCTGCCGGGGTGGGCGAGCTTCAATACAGCCAACGGCACACTCAGCGGCACTCCGGGGGCTGCCAATGCCGGCAGCTATTCAAACATCGTGATCAGCGTCAGTGACGGCAGCGCGAGCGCCTCGCTGCCGGCCTTCAGCATCAGCGTGAACCCGGCTTCCAACGGCAGCGTCACGCTTACCTGGACGGCCGTGACCAAGAACACCAATGGCTCGGCGCTCACGGATCTGGCCGGCTATCGCCTCTACTACGGAACATCCGCAAACGCGATGAACACCGTCGTGGTGCTGGCGAATCCAGCCATGACCACCTATGTCGTGAGCAATCTCTCTTCGGGAACCTGGTATTTCGGCATCGCCGCCTATACCACCACCGGGGTCGACAGCGCCATGTCCAACGTCGGCTCGACGACTATCAACTGATAGCGGTCGTCCAACCGCCGGGCTCAAAGAATCGCCTGAGACGCAGGCAGGGCTTCTCCAGCGCGTGATAACTGACGACTCCGAGCAGGTAACTGACCGCGAGCACCACCAGAGCGTAGCCGATTGCCACCTGCTCGGGCGGCCGCTCGCCGAAGGTCGCGACCAGCCAGGGCACGCCCAGGTACCAGTGCAGCGGGTTATGAAACACGTACATGGCGTAACTGTATTTGCCGCAGGAACGCAGCGGCGCCCACGCCATCGCAGCCGCGATACCCACTCGTGCTTGAGCGCCAGGCAGCACCGCCATCGCGGTGACCAGCGTGGCGGAGCAGACAGCCAGTAACGTGTAACCGAACGTCTCGCCCGTCCATCTGTCGGTGTCGTAGATGTGCGTCAGCGGCACCCCCGCCAGGAACAACACCAGGGCAAGAGTGCCTATGAGG
>Ga0209380_10001134_pt1 | contig 18414 bp, 18 predicted proteins | sample HubBroMetageWFT6_FD_188347 | JGI IMG/M metagenome (GOLD analysis project Ga0209380, IMG submission 188347) | Warmed and freeze-thawed soil microbial communities from the Hubbard Brook experimental Forest, New Hampshire - Hubbard Brook CCASE Soil... | ecosystem: Environmental > Terrestrial >...
CGTAGGCAACGCGCAGAAATATCGCCAGACGCTGCACACCATCCAGAAGCGCCGGGAAGCGGCCTGAAAAAATTTCCCTTGGGTACTCTCACCCCTTACGCCCCGCGCTAAATGGCGCGGGGCTTTTTTTGTGGACAGCGGTCGGTCACCAGCAAGAAGGCAAGATACTGCGGCCTTACTGCACACTGACCACTGGCCACTTTCAGCCGTCAGATTCCCAGCTTCTTCACTTCTTCGTTGTAATACTTGCGGTAGAGAATGTCCCACTCCTGCGAGCCTTCGAGGATGGTGCGCTTCTGGCTCTCGATCTTCAGCCGGGCGGCCTGATCGATTCGCTCTTCGTGGTTGAGCAGGTCTTCCAGAATCTTGCGGGTTTCCTGGCGGATGGTATTGGGGTCTTCGATGAAGTCGACCTCATCCATGGCTTTGAGGGCGTCAGCAACGGCTCGCGCCAGCACGTTCACTTTGTCGCGGCTCAGCCTCACAGCACCGCCTTGTACTTGCGCACCAGTTCGCTCTTCACCTTGCGAAACATCTCCTGGTAGTTGGCGCCAGTTTTGTTCATCTCGTCGGCGTAGGCCTCGAGGATGACCCGCACTTCGTCGTTGATGCGGTCTTCGAGCGTGAGTTCCTCGAGTAGTGCGGCATGTACGCGCTCCGTGACCTTGGGCACAGCCGAGGTTTCGATGGCCTTGCCGGCTATCAATTTCTTGGTAACTTCGCGGGCCAGATAGCCCACATATTCTTTGGAAAGAAGCATGTGCGGGTCGGATGTCCTGTGTCAGAGGGCGCTTGTCTGCGAATTATGTCTGCGAATTCAGAAGTGTAACACAGCGGGAAACACGCGCGGGGAGGCAGCACCCTATCGCCTTGCGTTGGCATCGATATAAGCGCAGCTTCACCATAAATGCAGCCTTCACCTCGCTACATAAGGAGAAAATATGCCTCTCGTCCGAATCGATCTTCTGGAAGGGAAGACGCCGGAATATCGCATGCAGATCGGTCAGGTCGTCTACCAGGCGATGCGGGATACTCTCAATGTCCCCGAGAACGACCGCTTCCAGGTCATTGCCGAGCATCCCCAGGCTGGCTTGCAGTTTGACCGGGACTATCTCGGCGTGCATCGATCGGACGATTGCATCTTTCTGCAGATCACCCTGAATAGCGGCCGTACGGTCGAGATGAAGCAGCGTTTCTACAAAGCCGTGGCGGACGGCTTGCACGGAGCGTTGAAGCTGCGACGGGAGGATGTCCTCATCAATCTGATTGAAGTGCCAAAGGAAAACTGGTCATTCGGCAACGGCGAAGCCCAATACGCGTCTCCCCCCAAATAAAAGAGCGCCAAATCTTCACCACTGCGCCTCTGAGGGGTCATCACGAAGATCCCGCGTTCTCCAGCGTGACGAGGGACCTCCCACTTAACCGGCCCACGCTGTAAGCCAAACTGCACCACCACCCAGATTACACCGAACTTCCAATCTATATCGTCTTACGATATACTATCGGGTGCCACTGGATCGCGGCACGATACAATAACCGGCGGCATGAAGAAGCTCACCTTGTCGGACTACCAGGCACTGGCGGAGTTCCGTTACCAGATCCGCCGCTTCCTCCACTTCAGCGAACAAGTGGTGAAGCAGGCCGGCCTGGAGCGCGGCCAGTATCAGCTTATGCTGGCCGTCAAAGGCATGCCGGCCGGGGTGCGGCCGCGCATTCGCGAGCTGGCCACTCGCATGCAAATCCGCCACCATAGCGCCGTAGAACTGGTGAACCGCCTGGAAGCCGGAGGATTTGTCCACCGCACTCGCGCCCGCGACGATCGCCGCGAGGTTCTGCTTGCGCTCACCCCCAAAGGAGAAAAGGTCCTGGGCGAGCTGGCAATTCATCATCACGACGAACTGCGCCTGGCCGGACCGGAGTTGGTCGCCGCTCTTCGCCGCATCATGCGCGAGGGCAACGATGCCGAATTTTCGCATTCAGCCGCTCTGCACGCGAAAGAGAAATCGAAAGAGCGTTCATGAGCGATAGCGCGGTTAGAACTGCACCCTGCACGTGCTTCATCTTTCCCCGGTGAAAACTCCGTCGCCTTTTATCGATTCTGGTCGCAGAGACGAGAGAAAACGTCCATTATGAGGAAACAGGAGACAAAACGATCGAGCATGCAGCGGTTGTTCGATCATCCTCTGCTTCGCAAATATTCGTCGCTGGTTCATGAAGACCTCTCGGCCGTATATGCCCGCGATCTTCGCAAATGGCTGATTATCGCACCCGCGATTGGCTTGACGACCGGTCTGGTGATTACCGGCGTCGTCGTAATCATTCTGGGCAAATTGTGGCCGCCGGTGCTCAGCTATTACCTGCACCATCATTGGGCCATCGTGCCGGGGTTGGTTCTAGCCTTCGCCGTCACCGGCCTCATCATGCAGTTTCTGACTCCCGATCCCAACGAGCATTCCACGGAAGAAATCATCCGCTCTTACCACGAGCACGAGGGCCAGGTCGATATGCGCTCCTTCGTGCCCAAACTGGCAGCCGCCATCACCTCCGTAGGATTCGGTGGAAGCGCCGCCCTCGAAGGCCCCAGCATCTACGGTGGCGCGGCGATTGGATCGTGGCTTTGGACCAGGCTTCGGCGTCTGCGCCTCGGTCTCCGCATTGAGGACCGTGACCGCCGCATCATGTTGATCTGTGGTGCAGCGGCTGGCATGTCAGCCGTATTTCGCGCGCCCCTCACCGGAATCGTGTTCGCGCTCGAGATGCCGTACCGTGACGATCTGGCGCATGAAGCCCTGGTACCGTCTCTGATCGCTTCCGTGGTCTCATTCGTGACGCTCAGTTCTTTCCTGGGTGCAACACCGCTCTTCAACTTCAGCGGCTCCACCGGCTTTGCCCGCCGCGATCTTTATTGGAGCGCGCTGCTCGGCCTGATCGTCGGATTGATTGCCATGGTCTTCGTCATCACCTTCCGGCGCGCCCGCAGTTTCTTTGTAAAGTGGTCCGCACCGCATTGGCTGAAGCTCGCGATTGGCGGCCTGCTGACCGGCCTTTGCGGACTTCTTTTCCTGCACCTCTACCCCGGCAATCTCGTGCCGCTTGGCCCCAACTACGAAGCCGTGGGAGACATCCTCAGCAACAGCCACAGCACCTCAGAGCTCATCGTCTTTAGTGTGCTCAAGCTGGCGGCAACTCTCTTTACTTTGGGTTCGGGCGGCGTCAGCGCCATGTTTGTCCCGCTATTTCTTGTAGGCGGCAGCATCGGGACCGCATTTGCGCAGTCAGTCGTCCACACCCCTGTCCTCGACCTTTACGCTGCCGTCGGCATGGCTTCCTTTCTTGCCGCTGGCTACAAAACGCCGCTTGCCGCCGTCGTCTTCGTCGCAGAAGCCACAGGCGGACACGCCTTCATCGTTCCGGCTCTCATCGGCGCAGCCGTAGCTTACGCGGTCTCCGGCGACGCGTCGGCCTCGGGCGATCAGCGTCTGCACGAAGGCGCAAAGGTGAAGGAGTTAGAAGACATTTCGTAAATAGATTTGAAAGGGCTCGCTTCCACGGCTGGCCTCGTACAGTTTTGAATGGGCAAGTCTTCCAGCCGGGCCGCAGAAATAATGCTGGCTTCAGCACGAACGGGAAGGGCACGAGTTTCACTCGTGCCGTAAAGAGTGTCGAAAGATTGGGGCTTCAGCCCTGAGGCATTGGACTACGAAATAATTATGTTTTGAGTGGCGTGGGGCTAACTGCCTCAGCCTACGGTTTCTTCCCCGCCGCTTCAACCAGCGGCCGCAGTGCTTCCACGGAGACTCCCAGCGTGCCGCCGGAGAAACCGTCAAGGTAGGCGGAGTTCACTCCAATCACCTCGGCGTTGGAGTTGAACACGGGACCTCCGCTGCCTCCATGGGCCGTCGGAGCATCGTAGATCAACTTGTCGCCCACCACATCGCCGAGATGTCCGCACGTAGTCGACGGACGAATCAGGGACAACGCCGCCAGTTCGCTGGCCGCCGTAATGTCGTTATGCCGGTACGCCAGCTTCTGGTAAACGCCGCTCGGCGATTTCGCCACCATCCCGGCAATCCCCATGGGATAGCCGATCACCGTCACGAGTTCTCCCGGCGCCGCGTTGCCTCTTGCCAGCGGCAGCACGGCCAGCCCACGCACCGCATCTTTATTTTCGATCCGCACCACGGCCAGATCGCTGCTGGAGGAAACTGCGCCCGGCGTAAGATTCAGCGGCGTCGGCGAACCGGGAAAGAACACGACCAGATTTTCCAGCATCGCCGTCGCGCCGCGCTGGATAAGCCCTTCGGCCTCGCTATCGCCATACCAGGGTTCAGCCACGTGCCGGTTCGTCGCCAGCAGTCCGTCGCCCACCAGAAATCCCGTGCCCGAGACGCGCGCCCGTATCGTCGCCGGCTGGTTGGCAAACCCGACCTGATAGACGCCGTAAATGTAGCCAATGGAATTCCGGTACCGGTTGAGTACCAGCGCCGGCATCGCCTGCTCTTTTTCGAGCTCAGTCACCTGCCGCGTAAGCTCTGCGACTTGCCTCTGCAGTTCGTCCGGCTGCATGCTCTGCGACGCGGCCGGCGCGTAGTAATGGAACATGCCCACCGCGCCCAGAAGCAACACCACCGCCAGCACGGCCTGCACCATCTGTTGCCAGCTGTCGCTGACCTCGCTCGATTCCTGCGGAACTTCCGGCTCGGAGATGACGGGCGGCTCGGACATGAGTGGCCATCTTCCCTTGTCCGGCAAGGCTTTTCCACGGTACGGAGGATGATGAACCGGGGATATCAAGTCTAATCTAAAGGATGTGTCCGTGTGGGTGGGAAGGGCGATGAACTACACGGATTTCCTGGAGAACAGGACGGAAGACTGGGCGCTCGGCGAGCGCCAGCCCTGCGGCCTAAGCAGCCGCGGACGATGAGGCTTCGGCACCGACCCGTAGCGGCTTGGCGCCCTTGATCAGCAGCCACAGCATGAACGCTATCTCCCCGATGATGGCGGGCTGGGAGTAGGCATAGACCCTGTCCTGATATTGCGGCAATAGTATGCTGGTAAGACTCAGGATGACCCAGGCGAAGCCGGCCAGGGCGAGCCAAACCCCCAGGAACCGCGGCAGGAACCGCGACTTGTACACCAGGAGCGCAAGGGGAAAGAGCCAAAGCCCCCAAAATATTTCGGCCACGACAATTCCGCGACCATGCAGATTCAGGAAGAGCATCGCCAGAGCATCGCGCTGAGGCCTGTCGAATATGGATAGGAAATCGGCGCCGCGCACGAGGAAGAGGACAGCGAATGAGTTCAGCTCATTCAGAAACGCTATTGGGATCGAAACCACAATCAGGATGACCATTAGCGAAGCGTGCCGCCGGTTGACTCCCTTGAGCAAATCGTAGAGCGCCAGGGCCACGAAAATAAAACCAGCCTGGCCAATGAGCTCGCCGCCGATGCCGAGGCGAAAGAGCGTTTCGGAGGCCGCAATGTTGTTGGCCGTCGCCGCTGCGTCCCCGTGGACGATCAGCTTGTCGGGGACATAGCCCATGGCAAAGAAGCCAATGATCGAAACGAGTAAATACAGCGAGCCTGCCCATCTGCCTGGGTTCCTGCCGGAATTCATGAAGGTGTCCTCGCTGTGGGAGTGGCAGTTATTCCGGAAGAAGCTCGCGAGCCAGCGGACCCGGCTAGACTTTCCCGATTCCCAGCCGCTTGGCCATCGCTTCGTAGAGAAACCCTTTTCCCGCGATATAGGGTTGCACCCACTCGCCGTCGATCACAAATTGTGGGATGGCTTGTTTGCCGGCATGTTTGACGATCTCACCCAGCGCACCGGGGGTGCTTTCAATGTCAATTTCTTTGTAAGGAATGTTGTGCTTGGCCAGGAAGCGCTTGGCCTCGCGGCAATCGGGACACCACGCTGCGGAATAAACGAGAAGTTCCATAGGATTTAGAAGAATTTTATCCGAGACTTCGCCAGACGAAAACTGGGCCAATCCCGCCGTTCATCTATTCTCCTACACTCGCTCCAGTTCGGCCAGCGTGCGCTCATTCACCACGTTACCAGTGTTCAGCGTGGAAGCGGGTTCAAACAGCAAGATCCAGCATTCTTCGTCCGCCACAGGCCGGTGTTCGACGCCACGTGGTACCACGATGAACTCGCCTTCCTCGATCCATTCCTGCCGGTCGAGGAATTCCATCCGGAAACGCCCCTTCACCACCAGGAACATTTCGTCTTCCCGCTCGTGATGATGAAACACAAACTCACCCTTCAGCTTATCGAGCTTCACATATTGCCCGTTCAGCTCGGCTGCGATGTAGGGCTTCCAGTATTCCGAGATCCTCGCAAATTTGTCGGCGATGTTGACTTTATCCATGACGCATTCCCTCAGAGTGCCGCATGTCCAGATTCGACCCCGGCTGAATTGGTCGCAAAAAAATCTCCGGCGAAGGCCGCCCTACAGGAACAAATCGTAATTAGCGGCATTTCGGGCAGAAAAAAGCCGCCAGCTTTCGCCGGCGGCCTTGAATCGATCTGGTAAAGATTCGAAATCAAATTCAAGCAACCCAGTTAGAAACCGGACGTCTCCGTGCTCCCGTGCCCGGCATGCAACGTCATTCGCACACCGCGCTGCGCGTTCACCCGGGTTGTCGTGTTCCAGTCGATCTCGTCCGTACTCACCACGCCGCCGCCTCCGTGGGCCAGCGTGTAGGTGATTCGGCCGTCGCGATATTGGTAGCTTCCCACCGCCAGAACCGTGCCCGAGTTTAAGATGAACACCGGTCCACCCGAAGCTACTACCGGAGCTTCGGAACTCACATCGCGGGAAACCACTGAAGCGTAGGAGAGCCGAGGAACTTCGACCGCTGCCGAAATTTCCGCACTCCGTGTTACCACGCTGCCGCGGATGGCGAGAGCAGGCCGAACGCCGCTCTCAGTTTCCGGAAACGATTCAGCTTGCGGTCTGGCGAAGAAATGCCATCCCGGCGCTTGCGCCGAGGTTGCCTGAGGCAACTGGACATCATCCATCAGACGCAGGCTGAGCACGGTTTCGCCCTTGAGCGTCGGACGCGGCCCGCGCGCCGGCAACATGATCACCTTCCATGGCCATAGCGGCGGCAGCATCCATTCCACCACATCGCGCCTGGCGTGTCCCTTGCCGTCGATCTTGCCTCCCTTGTCTACCTTATATCCCCGCGTGGCAATGACTTTCGCTTCCAGCGGAACGTCGCCGCCCGGCAATCCGATGCGATCAAATTGCAGCTTCAGGTAGCCTTTGCCGACAAAATGCCCTGGATCTTTCTCGGCCTCCAGATGCCCCACCAGATAGCTGCCGCGTGGAATCGCCTGTTGACCAAATTCGGTGAGGCTGCGGAGATGGCAAAGTACGGGGTCCCCGACGTCGGCAGTTGCCGAGGAGAAATTGGGTTCGTTGAGAGTGCATTGCAGCAGAGTGCCGGCGGGAATGACGACCTCCCGTGCACTTGCGCTGGCAGTCAGACCTAGGATGCTTGCGACAAGAGTTGCGTAAACCAAACTGAACTTCATACTGCCTCCTCCGGTTTGCACGCCCCTATCTTTGGCGGGTTCAGGCGCCAAACCCGCCTAGTGTTCGGCATCTAATCACAGTTTTTTCCTCGGGTCAACGGCCTCAGGTGTGAAAATTTTCGCGGCCGCCCGATTTGGAAACCCGATCATTCGCCCAGGCGTGCATTTCAGCGCAGAAAAGCCGCCAGCTTGCGCTGACGGCTGTTAGCTTCCGGGCACGTTTTAAATGCGTTTATCGACTGTTCTGAATCAAATGGCCCCGATTAGACCTGGCCGGTTCCGCCATCCACCTTGAGATCGACGCCGGTGATATAGGAAGCTTCGCTGCTGGCCAGAAACAAGACGGCGTGCCCGACTTCCTCGGGAGTGCCGAAGCGCTTCATGGGAACCCGCGCTTTGATGTTCTCCGCGAACTGATCCTGCCCAGCCTTCGTCATTCCCCCTCGCCCTAGAATTGGAGTCTCGATCGGGCCCGGGCTGACCACATTCACGCGAATCCCGCGGCCAACAAACTCCGCTGCAAAGGTGCGGGCCAGCGAACGCACCGCCGCCTTGCTCGCCGAATAAACGCTGGTGGCGGGGTTTCCCTTGGCGTTGACCACCGAGGAGTTCAGAACGATTCCGGCATTGTCGTTAAGATGCGGCAACGCCTTCTGCACGGTAAAATACAGCCCCTTCACGTTGATGTCGAAAGTTTCGTCGAACAGTTGCTCGGTGCTGTCGCCCACGGGCGCAAACTTCGCAATGCCGGCATTCGCAAAAAGCGCGTCGATCTTGCCGAACTTCGCCGCCACCTGCGCAAATAACTTATCGATATCGGCCACTTTGGCTACGTCCGCCTTAACCGCGAGCGTGTCCCCACCAATCGTTTTGACGGCCTCATCGAGCGTTTTCTGGTCGCGCCCTGATATCGCAACCCTGGCTCCCTGTTCGCGAAACATCTTCGCAGCGGCGAGTCCAATGCCACTGTTGCCGCCGGTAATCACAACCGTCTTTCCTTCAAACCTTTTCATAGCAATCTCCCACAAGGATTTATGGCCGACTCCAAGGCAACAAACGAGCCCGCCTTAAGTTGTATACTTTGATGGCCGTCAAACTATTCCGGTTTCATTTTTCTTGGGGCCGGCAGATCGATTGCGTTGGGTTTTGCCCATGGAATCAACAGAACTGGTGAAGATTGCCAAAGCGCTCAGCGATCCCACGCGCCTGCGTATCTACGGGGCGATTTCCGCCTGCAGTGAGATTTTCTGCGGTGAACTGGTCGAGAAACACGGACTTACTCCGGGCACGATTTCACATCACCTGAGAGTTTTGGCCGATGCGAATCTAATCGAGTGCCGGCGCGAAGGACAATTTGTCTACAACCGCGTACTGCCGGAGACGGTTCGCGAATACACCCGATCACTACTACGAATTACGGGAAAAAGAAAAGCCGCCAGCAAGAGCTGACGGCTGAAAGCTGATAGCTGAAGATTGGACTAGCTGTTCTCGTACAGCAGTACGCCTTCAGTCTTCTCCGCGTCCACCGGACGGTAGAACAGCTTGTTGTCTTCCAGGAAAACCTCGATAAATGCCGGACGCGTCGTGATCGTGCCCTGAATCAGCGCCTCCGACAACGGGTCTTCAATATATTTCTGCAATGCCCGGCGCAGCGGCCGCGCTCCGTAAGTGCGGTCAGTGAGCGTCTGGTTGAGAATCCACTTCTTGGCCTCATCCGCCACGGTCACAGTGATCGACTTCTGCGCCAAGTTCGTATTGAGCTGCGTAACCATGAGCTCCAGAATCTGGATCAGGTCCGCCTCACTCAAAGCCAGGAACAGGATGATCTCGTCCAGCCGGTTCAGGAATTCTGGATTGAAGGTGCGTTTTACCTCGCCCTTCACCAGTTCCTCTACCTTGCCCGAAACCATCTCGTCTTTCGTCGATTGGAAGCCAAAGCCCTCGCGCTTCTGCAGATGCCGCGCCCCAATGTTCGACGTCATGATGAGGATCGTGTTCTTGAAGTCGACCGTGTTGCCGAGCCCGTCTGTGAGCTGGCCGTCTTCAAAAACCTGCAGCAGGATGTTGAACACATCGGGATGCGCCTTCTCGATTTCGTCGAGCAGCACCACTGAATACGGCGCCCGCTTAACCCGCTCGGTAAGCTGGCCGCCCTCCTCGTAACCCACATATCCCGGAGGCGAACCAATCAGCTTCGAGACCGAATGCTTCTCCATGAACTCCGACATGTCGAAGCGGACTAACGCTTTTTCGGTTCCGAACATAAATTGCGCCAGCGTCCGCGCCACTTCGGTCTTGCCCACGCCCGTCGGCCCCAGGAACAGGAATGATCCAATCGGCCGATTCGGGCTCTTCAACCCGGCGCGCGAACGCCGGATCGCCCGGGCCAGCGCGCTGATCGATTTATCCTGCGAAATGATGCGCTTGTGCAGCTCTTCCTCGATGCGCAGCAATTTCTGCGTCTCTTCCTCTTTAATCGAGGTGATAGGAACGCCCGTCCAGCGCGAAACTACATCTTCGATGTCCTCACGGCCGACCACGCCGGTCGAAGATTCGTCCAGATGATACTTGTCGCGCAGCGCCCGCAGATTCTCGCGCTCCTTGCGCTCCTCATCCGAGTAGAAACGCGCCTTCTCGAACTCATGGTTCGCGATCGCATTCTCCATGCGGTGCACGATGAACTTGATCCGCTTCTGGACCTCGGTAATCTCCTCCGGCTGCGAAGTCTGGCGCAGTTTTACCCGCGCTCCAGCTTCATCCACCAGGTCGATTGCCTTATCCGGCAGGAAACGATCTGGAATATAGCGGTTCGAGTGCGAGACCGCGAAGTTGATAGCGTCGTCGGTATAGGTGACGGCATGGAACTTTTCATACCGGTCCTTGATGCCGAACAGAACTTTGACCGCATCCGCCTCGTTCGGCGGCGGAACCTTGACTGCCTGAAAGCGCCGCTCGAGCGAGCGGTCTTTTTCAATCGACTTCCGGTATTCTCCCGGAGTGGTCGCGCCGATGCATTGAATCTCACCGCGCGACAAAGCCGGTTTCAGAATGTTCGCGGCATCCAGCGATCCCTCCGCCGATCCCGCTCCCACCAGCGTGTGCAGCTCATCAATAAAGATGATGGAATTCTGCGACTCCATCAATTCCTTCATGATGGTCTTCAGCCGCTCTTCGAACTGTCCGCGATACTTCGTTCCCGCAACAATCAAGGATAGATCGAGCGCCAGAATTCTCTTGTCGGCTAAGAAAGATGGAACTTCGCCATCGGCAATGCGTTGCGCCAAGCCTTCGACGATGGCAGTCTTGCCCACGCCCGGCTCGCCGATCAGTACTGGATTATTCTTGGTGCGCCGGCACAGAATCTGGACGACGCGCTCCAGTTCGCCGTCGCGTCCCACGAGGGGATCGAGCTGGCTGTCCATCGCCGCCTGCGTAAGATCGCGCGAAAACTCGCTCAGCAGCGACGACTCGCGCTGCCTCTGAGGCTGGGCCTTTTCCTGGCTGGTGCGCGCCAACTCTTCCCGGATGGTCGCCAGCCGGAGGCCCCGCTCGTGCAGAATCTCAGCGGCAAAACATTTCTCTTCTCGTAGTAAGCCCAAAAGCAAGTGCTCGGTCCCGATGTGCCGGTGCGAAAGCCGCTCCGCCTCTTCCGCGGCATAAGCGAGCACGCGCTTGCACTCATTGCTCAACGGAAGATCGACCGAGGTCGAAACTTTTTCCCGGATGGTGGTGTGTCCTTCGATCTGCTTACGGATGGATTCAACCGAGGCGTGCGAGCGCAGGAATCGATTGGTCAGAGCTTTGTCTTCGCGCAGGAGCCCCAGCAGCAGATGCTCGGTCTCTATATAAGGAGACCCGAACTGGCTAGCTTCGTAGCGCGCAAAAAAGATCACGCGCCTGGCTTTCTCCGTATAACGTTCAAACATAATGCCCTTCCCCCTGAACCCTTCCGGTCGAGAAGGCGCTGGCCCGTCGCTCGACCCTTACCGAAATCCTGGCCCGGTCATGTTCCCGCCTTGCTTTTTGTTTGCCGTCACCCTCTCATTATGCAATCAAACAGCCACCGGACCCAAGCACTGAAACGTTTCTGTAATGTTACCGAAGGTACCTGTTGAAATCCCCTCGGGCTGCCGAATATTTCAATTTCCTGCACATTGTCTTACTAATTTTGCTGTTTCTCCTCTCTAATCCTCTTATTCCGGCAACGCATCCGGCCGGATTTCCTCCACGCGGCCTCCTTGAAGACGCAAAACGCGGTGACAACGCCGCGCGAATGACAAATTGTGCGTTGCAATCAGGGAGGTGAGCTGGTGCTCGCGATGTAATCGCGCAATCAATTCGAAAACCGCTTCCGCCGTCTGTCCGTCAAGATCGCCGGTGGGCTCATCGGCCAGCAACAGCTTTGGACCGGTAATGAGCGCCCTCGCCAAAGCCACTCGCTGCTGCTCGCCGCCCGAAAGCTCTCCCGAGCGGTGATGCCCGCGCTGCTCCAACCCGACCTCACGCAGCCAGCGTAAAGCTTCCGGCGCCGCCTCTGCCCAGGTACGTCCGCGCACCAGCAGCGGCATCGCCACGTTTTCTGCCGCCGTGAATTCCGGCAGCAGATAATGAAACTGCCAGACGAAGCCCGCTTCGCGATTGCGAAATTCCGCCGCTTCGTCCTGGGACAAACGGTTCAGCTGCAATTGCGCGCAGTATACGTCACCTGCGGAAGCGTGATCAAGAGCGCTCAGGATGTGCAACAGCGTGCTCTTTCCTGCTCCTGACTCGCCCACAATCGCCAGCATCTCGCCGCGCTTCACCTCAAACGACAAATTTTCAAAGAGCACAAGGTCCGATTCGCCGGACCGGAAAACTTTCTTCAATCCCTTAACCCGGAGCAGGGCGTCCTGATTCGACACCTGTTCTGTTTCCTGAACGATTAGATGCACTTTGTCTCCGCTACGGTCCATCCCCCAACCGCTTTAGCTCGCCGGGCGCACAAACAGTAGGATGCGCCATCCTCTCACAGTAGAAACCGAGTCCAAATGGCACGTTCGAACCATGTGGAGCCTGAAAGGAAAACGCCCACTGAAGATTATTCGAGAAAAGCCTTCTACGATGTGACCTGTGTCACGGTCAGCGGCTGGCAACCGCCGTGCGCAGAATCATTTAGAAAAGACGATCTAGACCTCAACCCTGGCTTCAGTACCCGCCAGCCTGCGCAGCGACTCATCATAAGGCGACCGGGCAATTCCCCGTTCGGTGATGATCGCCCTGATGTATTTTGCCGGAGTAACGTCGAACGCGGGATTCTCGATGGACACTCCGTCCGGCGTCATCTGTCTTCCGGCGATGTGCGTCACTTCATGGGGATTTCGCTGCTCGATCGGAATCCTGCTTCCGTCGGGACAGGCAAAGTCGATGGTCGACATTGGCGCAGCCACGTAAAAAGGAATGCTATGCTCTCTGGCCAGCACGGCAACGCTATACGTCCCAATCTTATTGGCCACGTCGCCGTTGGCCGCGATGCGGTCCGCGCCGACTATGATTGCGTCAATCTTGTCCTGCTTCATGATTGCGCCCGCCATGTTGTCGGATATCACCGTGGTCGGAATGCCGTCCTTCATCAGCTCCCATGCCGTAAGCCGCGAACCTTGCAGAAACGGCCGCGTCTCGTCGGCATACACGTGAATCTTCTTGCCTTGCTCGACCGCAGCGCGGATCACGCCCAGCGCCGTTCCGTATCCGGCCGTAGCCAGCGCGCCCGCATTGCAGTGCGTCAGCACTCCGCCCTCGCTCGGCATGAGCGTGGCCCCGTGCCGTCCCATAGCCTGGTTGGCAGCAATGTCTTCGGCGTGCATGCGCTTTGATTCTTCGATCAGATCCTGTTTGATCTGCGCCACGGGACGAATACGCACCCGCTCAAACTTCTCCTGCATCCGGCGGATCGCCCAGAACAAATTCACCGCCGTAGGCCGGGTTTCGCCGATGATTTCGCAGATATGGTCAAGCTCCCGCTTGAGCTCCCCAACTGTCTCGGCGTTCGAGTTCTTCACGCCCAGCGCAATTCCCATCGCCGCCGCCACGCCAATGGCAGGCGCTCCGCGCACCACCATCGTCCGGATAACTTCGGCGACCTGCTCATGCGTCGTGCAGGTCACGTAAGTCTCTTCCGTAGGAAGCTTCGTCTGATCGATGAAGCGTACGCCGTGGTCCGTCCATTCGAGAGTCTGAATCATTTCGTTTTGTCATCCCGCGCCTAAGATCGCCGAGGTAAAATCACCGGCGCCGTGTCATCCATCTGAGAAACGTGTTCCGCGCGCACGTCTCGCGCCGTAAAGATCGATACAAACGGCGCGGGCGCTGCGGCCTTCTCCACGTTCACGCGTCCCTTCGCCTCTTCGCGCTCCACCAGGCACATCACGCCGACAATCTCAAATCCGAATTCACGCGCCGCTTCGATCGCCTGCACCGTGGACCCTCCTGTGGTGCAAACATCGTCCACAATCACCACCCGCGATCCCTTCTCGCGAAAACCTTCGATGCGCTGCCCAGTCCCGTGCTGCTTCTCGGCCTTGCGCACCAGAAACCCATTCAGCGAGCCGCTCACCACTGCTACCGCCACCACAATGGGATCAGCTCCCATGGTCAGGCCGCCGATGGCTTGGGGCTTCCATCCTCGCTTGCGGATTTCGTCGAAAAACACCTCGCCCGTCAGGCGCGAGCCCCTGGCGTCGAGGGTCGTAGTGCGGCAGTCGATGTAGTAGTCGCTGGTGCCGCCGGAAGAAAGCTTGAACTCGCCCAGCCGGAAAGACTTGGCAGCCAGCAAGCGCAGCAGATCCTGGCGCGAGGATTGCATGAAATCCTACGATACCACGGAGAATCTGCCTTCTGCCTGTGTGCGGACAGCCTCCTCGGCTGTGCGCCGAGCGGAGCGAGGCGGAGCCAGTCCCGGCTCCAAGGTTGAGAGCTGTGGTTAAGAGCTGTGCCAGACCTCCCTTCGGTCCGCCGTGATAACCTGAATATTCCTCCACTACGACGCTTCGAGGTATGAAATTGCAGAGTGCGCGAAAGCTTTTCTTCTTATTTCTTGCAGGTCTTCTTCTAATAATCCTCAGCAATTCCCGGCTGGTCTCGATGGCTTTCGCCGAGGGCACACGCACCTGGGAGCAGTCCAAATTCGATGAACTGACCAAGGGCACAGCCACCGGCGTAGCGATCCGCAGCAACGGAGGCCTGGCGCTCGCGCCCACCTTCAAGAGCCTCTACGCGACCCCCTCGACCTATATCTGGGCAATTGCCGCTGACGACTCCGGCAACCTCTACGTCGCGGCTGGCTCGCCCGCCCGCGTCTATCGCATTACGCCCGACGGTAAGGCAATCATCATTTTCGAACCCAAAGAACTTCAGGTGCAGGCGCTGCAGACCGCTCCCGGAGGCGTGATCTACGCCGCAACGGCTCCCGACGGCAAAGTCTACAAACTCGAACACAAACCCGGCGGCAAAGCGCGCGCCGACGAAAAGGATAAAGACCGAGATAGGGATAAGGATAAAGACAAAAAGGACAAAGACGAGAAAGACGCCGCCGCTCCGAGTGTAGATCCGTCCTGGAGCTCATCCATCTACTTCGAGCCCGGCACGAAATACATCTGGGGTCTCGCGCTCGATAGGTCCGGAAACCTGTACGTCGCCACCGGCGACCACGGAGAAATCTATCGCGTCACCGCGAAAGGCGACCACTCGCTCTTCTTCAAGAGCGATGAGACTCACATCCGCGTCCTCGCCTTCGATGCCGAGAACAATCTGATCGCCGGTTCCGACGGCAGCGGCCTCATCTATCGCATCTCCGCCGCAGGCGAGGGCTTTGTCCTCTACAGCGCTCCCAAGAAGGAGATCACTGCGCTGGCGCTCGATTCCGCGGGCAACATCTATGCCGCAGCTGTCGGCGAGAAGCGCAGCACAAGCAGCTCAAACGCCGCCGGCATGGCCGCGGCCTTTCTTAACATGGCCGCCAACGCTCCCGCGGCTGGCATCTCGCCGCCAACTCCCGGCATCACGATTACGGCCGCGCCCAGCGCACCCCAGATGAGCAATCCGTTTCCTTTCCCCGGCGGCACTGCAAGCGGAGGATCAGACGTCTACCGCATCGCCCCCGATGGTTCTCCGCAGCGCTTGTGGACCTCCCACGATGACATTGTTTACGCCCTTGCCTTCGATTCGCAGTCACGCCTGCTCGCCGGCACCGGCAATCGCGGCCACATCTTCGCCATCACCGGCCTCGACGAGTTCTCCGATCTGCTGAAGGCTCCGGCTTCGCAGATCACGGCCTTTGCCAAAGCTCCCGGCGGCGCGCTGTATGCCGCGACCAGCAACCTCGGAAAACTATTTGTGCTGGGGCCGGGACCCGAAGCGGAAGGCACCTACGAAAGCGACGTGTTCGACGCCAAAATGTTTTCGCGCTGGGGGCGAGCCGAATTTCGCGGCGCAGGCAACGTCGATCTCTACGCCCGCAGCGGCAATGTCGACAATCCCGACCGCAACTGGAGCCCGTGGAAGAAAATCGACCTCACTAAGAATTCTGAGACCGGGATTCCTGCCGCCCGCTACGCCCAGTGGAAAGCCGTGCTGCACACCGGAACCGCGGAGCCTGTCGTCGATACTGTGGCGCTGAATTACCTTCCCAAAAATGCCGCTCCCGAAATCGACGATGTAACCGTTCAGGTTGGACTGAAATATCAGCCGCTCCCGAAGATGCCGGGCGGCAGCGGTTCCGATTCCAGCGGATCTTCCGGCATGCATTTCGAAGCTCCCCCTCCCAGCTCTCACGATCGGGATTCCATCGGAGTCAAATGGAGCGCCCACGACGACAACGACGACCAGCTCGTTTACTCCGTATACTATCGCGGTGACGGCGAACAGCGCTGGCTTCTGCTCAAAGACAATCTCACCGACAAGGCCTATTCCTTCGATGCCAGCCTCCTGCCCGATGGCGGCTACACCGTAAAGGTCGTCGCTTCCGACGCTCCGTCGCACTCGCCCGGCGAAGCCCTGACCGCGGCGCGCGAAAGCCGCCGCTTCGAGGTTGATACCACGCCCCCGCGCATCGAGAACCTGGCGGCGTCAATCGAGGCTGGGCAGATTCACGTGACCTTCCGCGCTGTCGATGGTTTCTCGCCCATCAAGCGCGCGGAATATTCCATCGACGCCGGCGATTGGAGCTATGTCGAGCCCGTCGGCCAGCTTTCGGACGCAAAAACCGAGAACTACGATTTCAAGGTCGCACCAGAATTGGCGAAAGACGGCGGGCCAAGCTCAGAGCATGTGGTGGTCGTGCGCGTCTATGATCGCTACGACAACATGGGCGCCGCCAAAACTCTGCTGCGGCCGAAGTAGAATCCAGGATGCTCATGTGGGAACTCGGCCGTTCAGCCGAGCGCAGCGAAGCGTTTTGGCACGTGCCGCATCTCTAAGCTTCGCCGCCATCCCTAACGCACCTCCTCCGTCGCCCCTGAAACTTCTTCTGCAATCTGACTGTCGATCGCTCCAAGCTCTCCTGCGCGCCGCAATGCCGGAAACATCCACGCCCAGAGCCCAATCACCACCAGCGTTCCCACTCCTCCCAGCACCACCGCGGGAACCGTGCCGAACCACTGCGCCGTCACTCCGGATTCGAACTGCCCGAGTTCATTCGAGGCGCCGATAAAAATCATGTCGACAGCGGTCACGCGCCCCCGCATTTCATCCGGCGTGCGCAACTGCACGAGTGTCGCCCGGATGATCACGCTCACCATGTCAGACGCGCCTAATAAAACCAGCGCAAGCAGCGAGAGCGTGAGGCTTCGCGACACGCCGAAAATAATCGTGAGCACTCCGAAGCCCGCCACTGACCACAGCAGCGTCGGCCCGGACCGCCCGCGCAGCGGACGGTGCGCCAGCGCCACCGCCATCACCGCCGCACCAATTCCCGGAGCCGTCCGCAACAATCCCAGCCCCCACGGCCCGGTATGCAGAATCTCTCGCGCATAAACCGGAAGCAACGCCACCGCCCCTCCCAGCAGCACCGCAAACAAGTCCAGCGAAATCGCGCCCAGTATCAGCTTCTCGCGCCAGATAAAATGCAGTCCGGCAAGAACAGTATTCAGAGTCATGGGCTCACGCCGGCGCGCCTGCGGCCGCGTCCTGATGCGGAACATGGACACGAGCGCGCCCACCGCCGTCAGCATGGCACATGCATAAACCGCCGACGGCCCGCGAAAGGCCGCATAGAGAAGTCCTCCGAGCGATGGACCCAGAATCGTCGCGGCCTGAAACGTGGTCGCATTCCACGCCACCGCGTTGGCGAAATGTTCCTCCGGAACCAGTTGCGGCAAAATCGAGCGGCTTGCCGTTCCGTTGAACGACCGCACCACGCCGAGCAGAATCAGCACCAGATAAATGGGACGCACCGCATGTGTACCGCGCTCTGCCAGAACCAGCAAAAGCCCGGAGCAAAGCGCGTACCCCGCATAACACGCTCCCAGTACCTTGCGCCGCTCGAAGCGGTCCGACGTGTGCCCCGAAACGAGAAACAGCAAAATCCCCGGCAGAAATTGCGCCAGCCCCACCAACCCCAGGTCGAGCGCGCGCTTGGTGATGTCGTAAACCTGCCAGCCCACCGCGACCGCCTGCATTTCAACCGCAGCCACAATCAAGAACCGCGCAGTCTGAAACAGCACGAAATCAGGATGGGTAAAAGCGATACGTCCGGCTCTGGAGTCGGTAGGGGCGCGCATGGATCGAATAAGGTCGAACTTCTAATGTGCCACAGAACAAGACACTGTGCATGTATTCCCGGCACAGCGAAGAGCCGCTAGTTATAATCCGACTTGGCTGATAGCTGATAGCTGAGA
>Ga0209380_10001136_pt1 | contig 18404 bp, 12 predicted proteins | sample HubBroMetageWFT6_FD_188347 | JGI IMG/M metagenome (GOLD analysis project Ga0209380, IMG submission 188347) | Warmed and freeze-thawed soil microbial communities from the Hubbard Brook experimental Forest, New Hampshire - Hubbard Brook CCASE Soil... | ecosystem: Environmental > Terrestrial >...
ACATCTTGATGCGCTTGTTGGCCGGGTCGTAGAGCGGCCGCAGCGACAGCCGCGCCGGCCAGAGCCGGTCGCCGATCTGCACCGTCCAGTTGCCCGCGTCCAGCCAGGCCTGGTCGATGGGCTCGCCGCCGGACTCGATCATGGCGAGGCCAATCGCGCCGCCCAGCGTCCAGCCGTACGAAGCCGCCCGGATATAGCCAAGCGCCGCGCCGTCACGGCGGACGAGCTCGGCGTGGAACATCAGCGGCTCCGGATCGGTGAGCAGCACCTGCACGAGGCGCTTGCTGAGCTTGCCCGCCGACTTCTGCGCCAGGGCCGCGTCGCGGCCGATGAAGCCGCCAGGCTTGTCCAGGGCGACCGCAAAGCCGAGGCCCGCCTCCAGGACGGTGTCGGTGTTGTCGATGTCGTGACCGTAGTCGCGGTAGCCCTTCTCCATGCGCAGGCTCGAGAGTGCCTTCAGGCCCGCGTGCCGCAGCCCGACGTCCCGGCCGGCCTGCGTGAGACGGTCATACACTCCGAGCGCCTGCTCGGCCGGGATGTGCAGCTCGTAGCCGAGTTCGCCGAGGTAGGTGATCCGGATGCAGAGCACGCGGGCGAATCCGATGTCGATGTGCCTCGCCGTCCGGAAGGCGAACGCCTCGTCGCTCACGTCCGCCCTCGTGACCGCGGCGAGCAGCTCGCGCGAGCGCGGGCCCTGGATGTTGATCTGCGCGTACGCCGAGGTGACGTCCGTAGCGAAGGCGCGCGCGTCGTTCGCGGCGAAGTGCCGGCGCATCCAGGTGAGCGCGTGCCGGTGCGCGGTGTCGGAGGCGACGACGTAGTAGTCGTCATCGGCCAGCTTCGTGACCGTGAGGTCAGCCTCGAGCTTGCCGTCCGCGTTGAGCCACTGGGTGTAGGTGATCATGCCGTCCGCGGCGCTCACCTCGTTGGCCGAGAGCCGTTCGAGCTCGCGGCCTGCGTCGGGGCCCTGGACGGCGAACTTGGCCATGAACGACATGTCCATGAGGATCACGCCCTCGCGGCAGGCGTGATGCTCGGCCTCCCAGTGGGCGTACCAGGGCTGGCGGCCCCAGGACAGCTCGCCGACTTCGGGGGTCTCCCCTGGCGGCGCGTACCAGTCGGCCCCTTCCCAGCCGCTGACGTCACGGAAGAACGCGCGCTGCTCGGCGAGCTGGTGATGGATCGGTGACAGCTTCGCGCCGCGCGCCGTCCGCATGGACCGGCCGGGGTAGTGCGTGGCGTAGACCATGCCAAGCGACTCCACGGTCCGCGTCGCGCGGTACTCGGGGGTGGCCTGGTAGGGATGCAGCCGGTCGATGTTCATGCCGGTGACATCCATGTCCGGCCGGCCGGTCGTGATCCAGTGCGCCATCAGCCGGCCGATGCCGCCGCCGGTCAGGATGCCGATCGAGTTGAGGCCGGCCGCGACGAAGTAGTTCTTGAGCTCGGGCGCCTCGCCGATGACGGGCGAGAGGTCGGGGGTGAAGCTCTCCGGGCCGCAGAAGAACTTGCGGATGCCGACCTGCGCCGAGACCGGGATCCTGGACATCGTCTTCTCCAGGAACGGGCCCATCCGGTCCCAGTCGGGCGGCAGCTCGCCGAACGAGAAGTCCGGCGGGATGCCCTCGACCCGCCACGGCGCGCAGACCGGCTCGAACATGCCGAGCATGAGGCCGCCGCCTTCCTCGCGGAAGTAGCCGTAGTTGGCGGGGTCCTCAAGGACCGGCCAGTTGCGGTCCACCTCGGCGATCGGCTCGGTCAGCAGGTAGTAGTGCTCGGCGGCCTGCAGCGGGATGCTGACGCCGGCGAGCTCGCCGAGCTGACGGGCCCACATGCCGGCGCAGTTGACCACGTACTCGGCCTCGATATCACCCTGCGCGGTCTGCACGCCGGTGACCACGCCGTTCTTGCGCGTGACGCCGGTGACGGCGACACCCTCGACGATCCTGGCGCCCTGCTGCCGCGCGCCCCTGGCCATCGACATCGTGACGTCCACCGGGTTCACCCGGCCGTCGGCGGGGATGTAGAAGCCGGCCAGCACGTCATCGGTCCTGGCCAGCGGCCACATCTCCGCCACTTCCCGCGCGGAGATCTCGTGCACCTCGACGCCGCAGTGCCGGTTGAACGCCGCGACCCGCCGGTACTCCTCGAGCCGACCGGGCTCGATCGCCAGCTCGATGAGGCCGACCTGGCGCATCCCGGTGGCGAGGCCGGTCTCGGCCTCCAGGCGCAGATACAGGTCCCTGGTGTACTTGCGCAGCTCGGTGGAGGTCTCCGAGGTCGAGCCGAACGTGGCCATCAGGCCCGCCGCGTGCCAGGTGGTGCCCGAGGTCAGCCGGTCGCGTTCGAGCAAGACCACGTCCACGCCCAGGTGGGCGAGGTGGTAGGTGACCGAGGTCCCGATGACCCCGCCGCCGATCACGACGACCTGCGCCCGCTGCGGCAGGGCCGCCGGCCGAAGGGATCCGGCAGAAGACGAGTCGGCACTCAACATGCAGGTACTGCTCCGATCGGGCGGCGCTAGAGGTAGCGGCGTTTTCACGTCCCTGGAGCATATGCGGGCTTACGCCCGAACCACATTGCCGATACCGACGGCATCGTGCCGTAGGCATGGCGACGCCCCGGCCGCGATCGGCCGGGGCGTCCTCTGCTGTCAGTCCCTGGTGAGCTTGCGGTAGGTGACCCGGTGCGGGCGGGCCGCCTCGGCGCCGAGCCGCTCGATCTTGTTCTTCTCGTACGACTCGAAGTTGCCCTCGAACCAGAACCAGCTCGCCCCGCCCTCCCAGGCCAGGATGTGCGTCGCGATCCGGTCGAGGAACCAGCGGTCGTGGCTGGTGATCACGGCGCAGCCGGGGAACTCCAGCAGCGCGTTCTCGAGCGAGGACAGCGTCTCGATGTCCAGGTCGTTGGTGGGCTCGTCAAGCAGCAGCAGGTTGCCGCCCAGCTTGAGGGTGAGCGCGAGGTTCACCCGGTTGCGCTCGCCGCCGGACAGCACTCCGGCCGGCTTCTGCTGGTCGCCGCCCTTGAAGCCGAACGCGGCGACGTAGGCCCGGCTCGGGATCTCGGTCTTGCCCGCGGTGATGTAGGACTCGCCGTCCGAGATCACCTCCCAGACGTTCTTGCCCGCATCGATCCGGGAGCGGGACTGATCCACGTAAGCGATCTGGACCGTCTCGCCGATCTTGATGTTGCCCGAGTCCGGCTTCTCCTCGCCGACGATCATGTTGAACAGGGTGGTCTTGCCGACTCCGTTCGGGCCGATGACTCCCACGATGCCGCCCTGCGGCAGGCTGAAGCTCATGCCCTCGATCAGGGTCCGGTCATCGAAGCCCTTGGTCAGGTCGTTGACCTCGACCACCTGGGTGCCCAGGCGCGGCCCCGGCGGGATCTGGATCTCCTCGAAGTCCAGCTTCCGGTTCCTGTCGGCCTCGGCCGCCATCTCGTCGTACCGCTGGAGGCGGGCGCGGCTCTTTGCCTGCCGGGCCCGCGGACTCGACCGGACCCACTCCAGCTCGTCCTCGAGCAGCTTGCGGCGCTTGGCATCCTTCTGGCCCTCGATCTTGAGCCGGCCCGCCTTGGTCTCCAGGTAGGTGGAGTAGTTGCCCTCGTACGGGTAAGCCCGGCCGCGGTCCAGCTCCAGGATCCACTCGGCCACGTTTTCCATGAAGTACCGGTCGTGGGTCACGGCCACGACGGTGCCGGGATACTTCTCCAGGTGCTGCTCCAGCCACTGCACGCTCTCGGCGTCCAGATGGTTCGTCGGCTCGTCCAGCAGCAGCAGGTCGGGCTGGGACAGCAGCAGCTTGCACAGCGCGACCCGGCGGCGCTCGCCACCGGAGAGAACGGACACGTCGGCCTCGGGCGGCGGGCAGCGCAGGGCGTCCATCGCCTGGTCGAGCTGGCTCTCCAGGTCCCAGGCGTTCTTATGGTCCAGCTGCTCCTGCAGCTTGCCCATCTCTTCGAGGAGCTCGTCGGAGTACTCGGTCGCCATCTGCTCGGCGATCTCGTTATAGCGATCGAGCAGCGCCTTGGTCTCCGCGACGCCGTCCTCGACGTTGCCGAGCACCGTCTTGGACTCGTCGAGCCGCGGCTCCTGGTCCAGGATCCCGACCGTGAATCCGGGCATCAGCCGGACCTCGCCGTTCGAGGGCTGCTCGACGCCGGCCATCATCCGCAGCAGCGTGGACTTGCCCGTCCCGTTGGGCCCGACGACGCCGATCTTGGCGCCGGGCAGGAACGCGAGCGTCACGTCGTCGAGGATGACCTTGTCGCCGTGCGCCTTGCGGACACGGCTCATCTGATAGATGAACTCCGGCATGGCTTAAGGGTAGGGCCATCGGCCCATGACTTGGAACGTGGCCGCTGGCCTGCGTGGATAGCCCGGACTCCGCCTGGATGGGCGGCTATGGGCACACATGAAGTGGACATTTACCACTAGCCGCAACTGGCACGGGGCCCCGGCCCGCCGCCGCCTGCCGGGGCCCAGCCAGCCTGGCCGACCGGCCAGCGGCGGTCAGACAGTCGCGGCTACCGGATCGGCCGCGCCGACGGTCTCTCGAAGATCATCGAAGTCCTCACCGGTCACCTCGCCGTCGAGCTGCTCACTGTCCGTGGCGCTCTCCAGGGCCGGCGAATCCAGCGCCTCGGCTTCGAGCCTCTCGGTGTCCAGCGGCTCGGCACTCGGGCTGGCCGCTGGGTCGGCCTGGCCGTCGCCGCCCTCGGCTTCCCCGCCCTCGCCAGCCGCCTGCGCCTGCTGCGACCGCTCGTATTCCTCGGCCGTCATCTCCGGCGACTCGCGCACCTTCGTGAACATGGTCACGCCCCGGCACAGGTCATGGCTGATGGTTGTCGCGGTGATTTCCACGGCCGTTCTCCTCGTGCCATCCTTGCCGTCGTAGTCGCGCACGGAGAGCGTGCCGGTCACCACGACCGGGTCGCCCTTGTGCAGGGATCGCCCCGCGTACTCGGCCAGCTTGCGGTAGCACCTGACGCTGGCGAACGAGCTGAGCCCGTCCACCCAGTTGTTCGCCTCCCGGTCGAACCGGCGCGGCGTCCAGGCCAGCCGGAGGTTAAGTGTCCGGAAGCCGCCCTTGGTATGACCCCATGTCGGCTGAGTTGCGATGTACCCGGCCACGCTGAAGTAGGCCTCGTTTGCCATCCGCCTGACCCTTCTCGTTCGTCGTCGCGACGCGGCCACCGCGCCGCTGGAAGGTCAGACTCCACCCGCGACGCCGATCAGACCGGCACGCCGATGCGGGCTGTGGGAAACCAGGGAAGCTCGCCCGGAGCCTGTGGACGACCGGTATCCGGTGCGCTCGCCCGCTGTGCGAGGATGCGCCCGGCCGCCGTGCTAGCGATTCTCAGAGCGGTCGCGCGAGACCCGCGGCCACGTCCAGCTCGACGCGGAAGCGCTCAAGCTCGAGCAGTTCCCCCTCGGCCGGCGCGATGACGAGGTCGTGGGCCACGCCCGCCATCCGCCTCCGGATGTCATCCACGAGAAGGTCACTCTCGCGCTCCGCGGCCAGGTGCACAGCCTCGGTGCACCGCCGGGCGAGCTGCCATCCGACGATCAGGGCCACGGCCACCAGCGCGGCTGCCACCGGGAGGAGCCACACCCGGGTGAACGCCCACGGCAGGCCCGTCGCGGCCTTGAACACTCCCACCGCGAGAAGCGCGCCGAACCAGGCCAGCCCGACCAGCGCGAGGCCGAGCAGCAGGCCCTGCGCGACTCCGGCCATCCGCCACCAGCGCTCGGTGCCTGACTCACTCGGCAGGGCCGCACCAATCTCGGCGCCCAGTGCCGCCGGGATCTCCTCGGCGTGCGACCGGACCGCCGCACGCACGGTTCGCGACCAGGGCCTGGGCAGCGGCGGCGTCACCTCATCGGCGAGCGCGGTCAGCGAGTTATCGATCTCGGCCTGTTGCGCTCCCGACGGCCCCGTGGTCAGGCCGCGAAGCTCCTGCCACAGCTTTCCGAGCCGGATCTTGCGTGCCGGATTGCGGCTGGCGATCCGGTCGGCCAGCCAGGTGACCGGCCAGCCGATGTAGTCGATGGCACGCAGTTCCCTGGCCGTGCGCATCGAGTCGCTGATCGCCTCGACGCCCGCGGCGCCGGCAAAGTCGGCGGCGAGCCGGCGCTCGGCATCGGGCGGCATGCTCAGCCGCCGGCCAGCAGGCTCCGAGTCCGAGCCGATGAGCTCGCCGTAGGGCCGGAACTGCACCACGGTCTTGTCGACGTCGGCCGCGATCCTCGCGGCCGACGCCCGGCGCGCCGAGACCGCATCGATCAGCAGCTTGCGCAGTTCTTCGATGCCGGCACCGCTGACGGCCGAGGTAACCAGAATCTGAACGTCGTGAAGGTTCTCCGAGTCGAGGAGCCGCCGCAGATCGTGGACGCAGTCCTCAATCTGCCCCGCGGTCAGCAGGTCGGCCTGATTCAGCACGACCGCGACGACCTCCGAATGCCCGGCCAGAGGCACAAGGAATCGACGGTGGACGGCCGCGTCGGCGTACTTCTGCGGGTCAAGTACCCAGATCATCAGGTCGGACAGGCCCACAAGCTTGTCCACCAGGTCGGTCGCGTGCCCCATGACCGAGTCGTGGTCGGGCATGTCGAGCAGCACGAGGCCCTTCAGCGACTGCTCGCCGCTGTCCAGCGCGCTCGACCGGGCGTACCGGTACCGGCGCGGCACCCCGAGCCACTCCAGCAGCGGGCCGGATCCGGCCACTCCCCACACGCAGGCATGCGCCTCGCTGGTGACCGGCCTCGTCACGCCGATCGCGGAGAACTCAGCCCCGGAGAGCTTGTTGAACAGGGAGGACTTGCCGCTGCCGGTGCCGCCCGCCAGGGCGACGACAGTGTGCTCGGACGACAGCAGGAGCCGCTGGCCGGCCCTGGTCAGCAGCTCGCCCGCCTCCGATAGCAGCTGATCGCTGAAGCCGTCAGGGCCGCGCCGGGCCGCGCCGATCTGCACCAGCCGGGACAGCGAGGTCAGCCGCGCGGAGAGGCCAGCGCGCTCCGCGCTGAGCTGAGCCTGATCCATGGAGGTCAACGTCATCGGGCGCTCTCAAGCGTGAACCCGGCCTGCAGCAGCTCGGTCGGGGTGGTGTCATCGGGAGGCCCGGCCGCGGCGAGCGCGGCCGTGAAGCGCTGCGCCTCCTCGTCGAACAGCAGGCCCACCCGCTCGTGCAGGTCCTGGCGTACGCGCACCCCGATGTCGCGCAGCAGGGCAGTCCCGAACAGGGACGTGAGCAAGCGCTGCGGAACCGCGCTCGCACCCTCGGCGATCTGCACGTCCGTGGTCCCGTAGCCAAGGACCGCGATCGCGAGCACCAGCGCGAGTGACTCATCGTCGAAGGAGGCCACGCGGGCGATCGACCGCTTGGTGACGTTCTCCTCGCGCACCAGCTGACGGACGTGGTCCTGCCAGGTACTGACTGCCCGGGCCGCCATGGCGCCGAGATTGGCCGAGGCCCGGCCCAGGGCGGCGATGTCCGGCTGGGCGCCGCCGGCGGCATCGCCGGCCACGCCGAGGTCGGCCAGCGCCGAGGCCACGAAGTCGGATTCGGCCGCCTGGGCCGCGCCCGCGCCGGGCTTGGCCTGCCCGGCGGCGCCGTCGGCCAGCAGCGCGGCTCCGGCCGGGTCATCCTGCCATCCGGCGAGCGCGTGCTCGGCCGCCCGGTCGGCCATGGCGATGATGAGCGACTCCAGGCTCGCGTGCAGGGCGGCCTTCAGCGCGGTCGCCCTGGCCGGGAGCTTCTGCTTCCTGGGCTTGATCGCCTGGCCGCGCCCGCGGCGGATCTGCAGGGTCTTGAGCAGGTCACCGGTCCCGGCGAAGTCCTGCCAGCGGGCAAGCACCTCGCCCTGGAGCAGCGACCCGTTCCTCGTCGCCTCGTCGAATTCGGTCAGCGAGTCGCCGTAAGAACCATCGACCAGGTCACGCAGTTCCCGGTGGGCCGACAGCTGCGCCGCCGCCTGGTCGGACAGGGCGGGCACCCGGTCCCTGAAGGTATCCAGGACGCCCGACATCGTCTGGGTCAGGACTGCCACCCGGCGGTCGTCGCGCCGCGCCGTGTCGGCCAGGTAGGCCTGGATCGGAGCGGCGATCTCGGCCGGAAGCCGCGCGTCGTTGATGATCGTCTCGGGGATCATGAACCGCCGCACCTCGCGCAGCCCGTTCGCCTCGAGCATGGCCTCGAAGTGGGCGGACAGCTGCGGCGCGGCCTGCGGCGGCACGCGCGACAGCGTGACGGCAAGGGCGGCACCGCGATCGCGGGCGTCCTTGAGCATCTCCCAGACGGCGGCATCGGCGTAGCGGCGGGCCGTGGTGACAAACAGCCACAGGTCCGAGGCGTCCAGGAACTGGTTGGCGAAGTCCCTGTGGTCCTTGACGACCGAGTCGATGTCGGGAGTATCCAGGACGGCGACGCCCTCGGGCATCCCCTCCGTGGCCGCGAGCACGAGCAGGCCGTCGCGGCCCGGCATGACCAGGCCCTGCTGACGGACGCGCGGGAGCGTCGGCAGGAAGACGTTCTCGGCGAACCACCGCATGTCGTTCGGGTGACACGCCAGCACGGGGCTGTTCGTGGTCGGACGGCGGATGCCGGTCGCACTCACCTGCCTGCCGGCCAGGCTGTTGAGCAGCGTCGACTTGCCCGCTCCGGTGGAGCCGACCAGGGCCACCAGGATCGGCGCCCCGGACTGCCGCAGCCTCGGCAGCAGATAGTCGTCGATCTGGCTCAGCAGCTTGAGGCGCTCGGCCCGTGCCTCCTCGACGCCCTCGGTCTGCAGGCGCAGCGAGATGGCGAGGACCGGCTTGCGCACGCCGAGCAGCGCGGCTTCGAGCTTGCGTGCGTCTACCCGGGCATAGGGCTCGTCATCGGCGTCGGAACCGGGGGCGCCCGCCTGGCGGGCCCCGGCGGTGGTCAGGCTGACCGGCGCGGCCTGGCGCCCGGTTGCCGGCAGGGCCGGCGGAGCGCCCGCGTATCCGGTCGCCGCGGGAACTTGCCCGGGCCAGCCGGTCCCGGCCGGCCGCGGCTCCCGTGGCTGACCCGCCCCGGTGCCCTGGGCCGGCTGAGCCCCGCCGTACTCCGGCGGCGCACTCGCTGCCTGCGGCGGCCGTGGCTCCGATGCGGCCGGTCCGGGCGCAGCCGGGTATGGCCCGCCCGCGCCGGTCCACGGCGCTGGCACGGCAGCCACGTCCTGGCTCTCGGTCATGCTTGCGGGGCTCCCGCCCTTGGCGAGTCGGTCACTGCAGGTTAGTCCTAATTACTCACTACCCAGAGCCAGGTGGCCCATTTTGTCGCGCGCTCGGGCAGGGCTCGGCGGCGGCATCGGGCTGTCCGCTCCTCACCACCATCGACCCTCGCCGGGTGCACCTCAAGTCTGCAGCTCGCCGGAACGGCAGTATCCGGCCTTGAGGTAATTGTGCGCCGCTAGGGCAGATTACCGTCACAGCAGACCTAACGGGAGTGCGGTGCGCAGCTATCCCGGGCGCGAACAGAACCCGTCAGGACTTCTCGGTCACGCCCGCGGCGTCGAACGTCGCGACATCACGCAGAGCCCGGCAGGCGCTCTGGACAATGGGCAGCGCCAGCAGCGCGCCAGTGCCCTCGCCGAGCCTCAGCTCAAGGTCGATCACGGGCCGCAGGCCCAGGTGCTCCAGGGTCCGGGCATGACCGGGCTCGACTGAGCGGTGCCCGGCGATCAGGCAGCCTGCCGCCTCGGGTGCGAGCGCGCAGGCGGCCAGCGCCGCCGCCCCGGCGATGACGCCATCCAGGATCACGGGCACGCCCAGGGCGGCGGCCGCGATGATGAACCCGGCCAGGGCCGCGTGCTCGTAGCCCCCGAACGCCGCCAGCACACCGACCGGATCAGCCGGGTCAGGCTGATGCAGCATCAGGCCGCGGCGGACGACATCGACCTTGCGGGCGAGAGTAGCCGCGTCGACTCCCGTTCCCCTCCCGGTGACGGCGGCGGGATCGTGACCGGTAAACGTCGCGATGAGCGCTGCGGAGGCCGTGGTGTTCGCGATCCCCATGTCGCCGGTGAGCAGGCAGCGGTTGCCGGCGATGACCAGGTCCCTGGCCACCTCGATGCCGACCCCGATCGCCGCCAGCGCCTCGTCCCTGGTCATGGCCGGGCCCGTGGTGAAGTCGCGAGTGCCCCGGCCGACCTTGCGGGGCAGCAGGCCGGGCATCTGGTCAAGATCGGCGTTGACGCCGACGTCGACCACCACGACCTCCGCGCCGGCCTGCGCGGCGAAGGCGTTGACCACCGCGCCGCCGGCCAGGAAGTTGGCCACCATCTGGGCGGTGACCTCCTGCGGCCAGGGCGTGACGCCCTGGGCGTGGACTCCGTGATCGGCAGCGAACACGGCCACCGCCGCGGGTTCCGGCAGCGGCGGCGGGCAGCCGCGGGCCAGCCCGGACAGCTGGATGGAGATGTCCTCGAGCACGCCCAGCGAGCCCGCCGGCTTGGTCATGATCGCCTGCCGCTGCCGGGCGGCTGCCATCGCGTCGGCGTCGGGCGGCCTGATCGCCGCGCGCACCTCGTCCAGCAGGCTGACGGCCTCCCGGCCGGGCATCTCCCGCCGGCCGTACTCCTCGGCGTGCACCGCCCAGCCGAGCGGCCGGCGCCGCGCCCAGCCGGCGAGCGCGAGCTCCGGCTCGGCCCCGAATTCGCTGACGTACCCGACGCACAGGTACGCGACCACCTCCAGGTGGGCCGGCAGGCCGAGCTCGCGGGCGAGCTCGCGCTCGCTGAAAAAGCTGACCCAGCCGACGCCGAGCCCTTCGGCCCTGGCCGCGAGCCACAGGTTGGCCACCGCGAGCACGCTTGAGTACACCGCCGTCTGCGGCTGCGCGTGCCGGCCGAGGGTGTGCCGGCCGCCCCTGGTGGGATCGCAGGTCACCACGATGTTGATCGGGGTCTGGAGTATGGCCTCGGTCTTCAGCCGGTCGAACGACCTGGCCCGGGCACCGGGCAGCGCGGAGGCGAAGTCCTCCCGGCTCCGGGTAGCCAGGTCCCTGATCCGGGCCCGCCTGCCCGGGTCGCTGATCACGATGAAGTCCCATGGCTGGGAAAACCCGACCGACGGCGCCCGGTGCGCCGCCTCCAGCACGCGTTCGAGGACGTCCGCGGGTATCGGGTCGGACCGGAACCCGCGCCGCACGTCGCGGCGCTCCTCGATCACGCGGTAGACGGCCGCCCGCTGATCCGCGGGGAACATCCAGTCGTCGCCTTGCATGCCGCTTCCGGGCGCGCCGCTTCCTGGCCCGCCGTCAGCCGGCGCGCCATCGGGCATCACGTCGGTTACTCCGTCCTGGCGCTACCAGCCAGCGCCATCGTCGTCGGCCAGAGCCGCCTCGCTGTCGTCCCCCCAGCCGGCCCGCGATCCCGCCAGCTCGCACGCGGATCTCAGCAGCGCATTGAACGCGGCCACCGCCACGCTCGGCCCGCCCTTCTCCGACACGTTACTGACCGAGCGGATGCCGGCCGCGCGCAGTGCGTCCTTAGCGCCCGCGGCGCCCAGGAAGCCGGCGGGCAAGCCGACGACGAACGCCGGCTCTACGCCGCGGCTCAGGATCTCGGCCAGAGCGGCCGAGCCGCCGCCGACCACCCACACGGCGCCCGGCCCGGCCTCGCCGAACGCGAGCCTGACGGCCGCCGCCGCCCTCGTGATCCCGGCGGTCCGGCTCAGCCGTCGGGTCAGCGGCTCGTTGACCTTGCAGAGCACCGGGCACCCGGTAATCCCCGCCGCGACCATCGCGCTGTCCGCGACGACCGGGGCCCCGGCGGCCAGCGCGGCGACGCCCTCGGCCAGGGATTCCTCGTCGCAGACAAGGTCGGTGAAGTAATCGAAGTCGGCGCTGGCCAGGATCACCCGCTCGGTCACGTCCCGGCTGTGCTTGGGCAGCCGCGTGAGGTCGATCCGTTCCCGCAGAACGCGGTACGCCTCCTCGGCGCGCGGATCGGTTTCGACCGACGCCCCGTTCGGCCAGGTCAAGCCGCCACCTCCTCCGGCCGCCATTGGATTTCCCAGCATTGCATAGCAGGGAACGACAAGCGGGGTGGCTAGCAAGTCTCGCGGGGGTCCGGGGTCGTCCCCGGGCCAATCAGTTCTGGCGCGGAAGCGGGCCGGTCGAGTCCGCGGTCAGGGCCATGTCCTGGGCGTCGCTGCCATTACCCAGGGCCTCGGCCGCGGGGCCGGCCGCCTTGGGCGCCTCGGCCGGCGCCTGAGCCGTTGTCTGGCCGGCCGTCTCCGCCTGCCGCCGCCGGTCGGCGAACAGCACGTAGTGGATGATCAGGAACCGCAGGACGAACGTCACGCAGTTGGCCGCGAAGTAGGTGCCCTGGACCACCAGGTGCTTCTGAAGGTGGTGCAGGTTGTGATGCAGCGCGTAGGCGCCGGCGTAGTGCGTGACCAGCGAGAGGACGCCCCAGACCGCGAACGACAGCAGCCAGAACGGCACCGTCTCCCGGAGCAGGTCCGGGCGGCCCTTGCGCTCCCACGCCCATCGGCTGAGCAGGTAGCTGACCGCCGCGCCGACGATCGAGGCGCAGAGCGCCGCCTTGCCGGCGCTCATGTTGACGCCGGTCAGGATCGCGAGCGTGACCTGGCTGGACACGACGGCGGCAACCGCCACCGGGATGAACCGGGAGAATCGCTTGCCCGCCTCGGTCTCCATCTTGCGCCTGATCGGGCCCGGCAGCAGCCGCAGGACTGCCGCCGTGACTGCGTCACCCTTCGGGCGGACCGGGCTAGTAGCGGCGTGGCGCGCGGCAGGAGCGGGCTTCTCCGGTTCAGCGGTCATGAGTTTCCTAGCTCGACGAAAGCCTTCAGCGGGGCCAAGACAGGTACAGCCAGACAGGTACAACAGTACGGGAATCGGCCGAAGCTATCCGGCGAAACCACGCCGCCGTTCAGAACGCTGCGGACCAGGCCGCGGCGGTACGGCAGGCACCAGGATAGGCCACCAACCTTGAGATCGGGCCCATCCCGGTCACTGCACCACGCCGCCAAGATCAACTGGCCGCCGCCAGCCGCCCGGCGCGGTGAGGGTCGCCGACCACAGCCTGGCGGCCGCTCCGGTCCAGAACAGCTCGAGCGGAGCGTTGCTGGCGCCCGTGGCGGCAAACGGCGCCGACGTGAGGTGGCCAATAGTTCCCACCCTCTCCGCGGCGCCCCAGTTCCCCGCGCGGCCCCGCTGCAACTCAAATAGCTGCCCGTTCTCGCTGCGGAAAAACACCCTCTCGACCCCGGCCGCGATGACCGGCCAGGGCTCGCCCGAGACCTGGCCGCCGAGGTTCACCGGGCCGACCACCCGGCTGACCGCGGGAATGAACGCCGCCCAGATCGAGCGCGGGATGGCGCCGCGCCAGAACACGTCGACCTCGCCGTCGGGCTGCGCGACCGCGTGCGGCGGCCCGCCCATGGGCGCCATGCCCAGGCTCTGCGGAGCGGTCCACCCGCCGCCAATCGGGCGCGCCACGCGCCACAGCCTGCGATCGGTGCCCTCCCAGAAGACCTGGATCAGGCCGCCGCGGGATTCCACCGGATACGGCGGGCTGGCCAGGCTGCCGAGCAGTGGCTGCGGCCCGCTCCAGCCCTGGCCAGGGTTGAACTGGGCGTGCCACAGGTGCCGGTCGTAGTGGCCGGCCCAGAAGACGTCGATCACGCCGTTGGGCTGCGCGACGGCGGCGGGCCCGGTGACGTAGCCCATCTGCGGCAGCGCCTGCGCCGGCAGCCATCGCGACCCCGAGCGCCGGCGCACTACGAGGTCGCCCGTGGTACTCCGGTAGAACACGGCCAGGTCCGATCGGCCCGTCTGGACGACGCTTGGCGGTGAGGTCAGGTCCCCGCCGAGGTTGACGGCAGACCACGCTCCCGACGCCGATTTCGATTCCTCCCACAGATGGTGGCCGGCACCCGCGTAGAAGACGCTGGTGGAGGCGTCATCCAGGATCGCGCCGGGCGCGGCCTGCGCGGTGCCGCCCGCGGCGGTCAGCGCCAGGTCCAGGTAGTCCTGGTCGATGTCGATCGTGTCCCCGCCGAATGTCTCCAGGACGTTGCCGCTGAACTGGTGCAGCCGCCGCCGGTCGGCCCACTCGCCGCGCCGGTAGACCGCGTCGCCGACGTTCTTCGACCCGTTCCAGAGGGCGTCGAAGATCGCGTCGGGCATCGCGAACCGGCCCGAGCGGTAGACCTGGGCGAGGTCGGCTATTCCGGACTCCGAGCTGCTGTACACCCCCGACCGGTAGCCGAGCCGGTGCAGCGCGTTCGTCCAGGCGGACAGGAACCCAAGCGCCGGGCCGGTCTCGCCCGCCGGGTAGGCCTCCATGTCGTAATAGAGCGGTGTCTGCGGCCCGAAGCCCAGGCGCTGCGCATCGGCCACCGCGTCGGCGGCGGCAGCAGGGGCCTGGCGCGCCGGGTCAGACAGCTGGGAGAACGAGGCCTGCGGGCCGACGTACATCGGAACGAACCGCCAGCCCGCGGCCGCCTCCGCGCGGACCCAGGCCGGCGTCAGGTTCTGCTGGTCGCACGCGCGGTCCGAGCCGCCGATGTAGATGCCAACGGCGCGGTAGGGCGAGTGGAGCCGCCAGGCCCGCATGTAGGCGGCGCTCGGGGTTGCGCACGCGTCGAAGCCGAGGCCCACGTCGTTGGCGACCACGGACGGAAGCTCGGGGGAGGCATGCCCGAACACCACGCCCGGACCCGCCTTCTCGTGCCGCGCCGACACGGCCTCGCCAGTGCCCGCCCCGGCCGCCGATCCCGCCGCGATTGCCGGGGCCGATGTCTCGACCTGCGGCGCGGACAGGCGAGCGCTCGCCAGAATCGAGCCGACAAGCCCGGGGCTGGTGTCGAACGTCGCGGTCACGCGGATGCCGGGCGCGGAGGTGACGATCTGGCGCGCGACGGGATCCTCGACCGAGCTTCGCTGCGCCGACGGCGCGCCGGGCGCGATCAGCAGGGCCTCGGTCGTGCCGACCAGCCAGCTCGGGCAGTTCTGGTTGGCGCCGGGCGTCCCGAGGTAGACCGCGTGCAGATCGAACCGCACGCAGGTGTCCGGACTCCGGGACAGCCTGATGACGGGCCACGACCGGGGAACCGCGAAGCGGTATCCGTGGTAGCGGACGAACTTCATCGCCGGCTGGGTAGCCGGCGAGTGCGCCCCCGGCCTGGCGGCGCCGGCCGCGAAGGCCGGGCTCGCCGCGGCCGCGCCGAACGCGAGCCACGTGGTTAACGCCAGGATTTGCCGCAGCACGCGTGACAGCCGTTGCGGAAGCATGACAAAAAGACCGCTTTCTTGCCCCCTCGCCCTGCCCCCTGACAAGGCGCCGAGCGCACCGCCCGCCGGACTGCGCTTCGGGTTGCAAGCAGGCGTCGCTCTCAGAACCAGGAGACTAGTTGGCGAAACCAGCCAAGCGCGCGCGACGCGCCGGGCCATCGGCCCAGCCGCTGCGCGCGCCTGCGGAGGGCCGCCCGCGCGCTACGTTCGCGAGAGCATCCACCGGTCGGTGGCAAGGTCGTGGCTCAGCTCATACCGCGCCGGCGCGACCGCTCGCAGCGGTGTGGCCTCTACTAACCAGTACTCCTGGCCGACCGGGCGCTCCTGGCCCGCCGGGCGCTCCTGGCCCGCCGGGCGCTCCTGGCCTCCTTCGCCCGGATCCGCCTGCGGCTGGCCGAAGCGATGATCAAGCACGAACAGGACCGTGTACAGCCGCCCGCGCCAGACGAACCTCGCCGGCCGGCTATGCCGGAGCCAGACCTCGATCGGCTCCGCACGGGTCGGGCGCATGGTGAGTCTCTCCCTGGTCGCGGCGCCGGCCGGATGCCGGCGACTGCCCAGGGGAAGACAGGCAGCCTTGCTCTTCTTCGAACATACATTCGTTTCGCGGCGGGAGCAAGGGCGAGTCAGGGAAGAAGGCTGTCAGGCCGGCCGGGCCCAGCCGGGCATCGCGAACCCGCTCATCAGCTCCCTGACCTCGGCGGCGATGCGCTCGATCACCTCGTCGTCCTCCTTGGACGCGGCGATGATCGCCTCATCCATCCAGGCAGCGATCTGCTCCATGTGCGCCGGCTGCAGGCCCCTGGTGGTGATGGCCGGGGTCCCGATCCGCAGCCCGGACGGGTCGAACGGCTTGCGCGGATCGAACGGCACGGTGTTGTAGTTCACCTCGATGCCCGCGCGGTCCAGGGCCTTCGCGGCCGGCTTGCCGCCGATGCCCTGCGCGGTCACGTCCATGAGGATCAGGTGGTTGTCGGTGCCGCCGGAGACAAGCGTGTAGCCGCGTGCCAGCAGGGCGTCAGCCAGGGCCTTGGCGTTGGCGACGATCTGCTCGGCATAGGTGCGGAACGACGGCTGCGCCGCCTCGCGCAGCGCCACGGCGATCGCGGCGGTCGTGTGGTTGTGGGGGCCGCCCTGCAGGCCGGGGAACACCGCCTTGTCCACGGCCGAAGCGTGCTCGGCCGTCGACATGATCATCGCCCCGCGCGGTCCGCGGAGAGTCTTGTGGGTGGTGGTCGTGATGACGTCCGCGTACCCGACGGGCGACGGATGCGCTCCGCCCGCGATAAGGCCGGCGATGTGCGCGATGTCGGCGACCAGGACCGCCCCGACCTCGCGCGCGATCTCGGCGAACGCCGGGAAGTCGATGATCCGCGGGATCGCGGTCCCGCCGCAGAAGATCAGCTTCGGCCGCTCGCGCCGCGCCAGGTCCCGCACCTCATCCAGGTCAACCCGCCCGGTGTCGGCCCGGACGCCGTACTGGACGGCGTTGAACCACTTGCCGGTCGCCGATACCGACCAGCCGTGGGTGAGGTGGCCGCCCATCGGCAGGGCCATGCCCATCACGGTGTCGCCTGGCTGCATGAAGGCGAGATAGACGGCCAGGTTCGCCGGGGAGCCCGAGTACGGCTGGACGTTGGCGTGGTCGACGCCGAACAGAATCTGGGCCCGCTCCACCGCCAGCCGCTCCAGCGGGTCGATGTACTGCTGGCCCTCGTAGTAGCGCCGGCCCGGATAGCCCTCTGAGTACTTGTTCGTGAGGACGGTCCCGCTGGCTTCGAGCACGGCGACGGAGACGTAGTTTTCCGACGGGATCAGCCTGAGCTTCTCGAACTGCCGGCGCGCCTCGGCCTGGATCAGGTCGGCGACCTCCGGATCAGAGCCCGCGACGTGCGGGATGGGCGGCTGATGCATGACATGCTCCTCACTCGGCAGGCACGCTGACCTATCCCTCATGATGCCAGCGCTAGAGGGCGGCGAGCAGCGTCGGCCCCGCTTCCGACCAGGGGACTTGCCGCTCCGTCAGGTCAAACAGGCCCGCGCCGACGAGCGCTTCGCCGGCGGCATGCAGATCGGGCCGCAAGCTGCGGTAAGCCGAAATGACTGAGCCGTCCGGTCGGCGCCGCAGGTAGTAGGCCACGTGCAGTCCCGAGGCGAGGCGCCCGATCCGGTCGGTGCGCGGCCCGGTCACCCGTACCGGACGCCGACGGCTGTACATGGGCGAGGCCAGCACCCAGCTCGAGCCGCTGAACGGGTCCGCGCCGAGCACGGTCAGCGCACCGACCGTCGCCATCCGCGCCGCGCCGGCGCACATCAGGCACGGCTCAAGCGAGGTCACCAGCCGACAGTCGGAATGCACCCCACCGACCGGCAGGCCGAGGAGCGCGTTCACCTCGGCGTGCGCCAGCGAACTGGCTGAGATCGAGGGCGGATCGGCAGGAGCGTAGACGGCGTTGCGGCCGGTCCCGATGACCGTGCCGGCCGCATCCACCACGACCGCTCCTACCGGCGTAGTGCCCGCCAGCAATGCCTGCCAGGCCAGCTCCAGGGACTGTCGTTCCGGCTCCAGAATGTCGTCTAGAGAATTCGCGGCATTAGTCACGCTCGCCACCTTAGGGCGAGATGTCGCTAACGTCAGCCGGGCTGGCCGTATTCAGTTCTAGTGCCAGGAAATGTCAGCCGACAGCGTCGAGCAGCTTGCGCCGCTGCTGTTCGCCGAGGCCACCCACGCGCCGATTGTCATCGATCCCGGCCTCTTCCATGACCGCGGCGGCCTTGGCCGGGCCGTAGCCAGGCAGGGCCTTGATGACCTGGGCAACCTTGGTCTTCTTGGCGACATCGTCCTTGCGGTTGAGCAGCTGGGCGATGCTGACCTTCCCGGCCTTGACCGAGGCCAGAAGCTCGCTGCGCTCCTTGCGCGCAGCCTGGGCCTTCGCCAGCGCGTCGGCGCGCTGCTCCGGGGTCAGGGTTGGCAGAGCCATGTCACTCCTTCGGTTTGAAGTCGATCAACTGTCCCACATACCCAGGTATCCAGCGTGGTAAGGGCGCCGTGTCGGCCAGACCGAGGTCAAGTGGCGCTCCAAAGACCGGCCGGTAGGGCGCGTATCGCCCCA
>Ga0209380_10001137_pt1 | contig 18401 bp, 12 predicted proteins | sample HubBroMetageWFT6_FD_188347 | JGI IMG/M metagenome (GOLD analysis project Ga0209380, IMG submission 188347) | Warmed and freeze-thawed soil microbial communities from the Hubbard Brook experimental Forest, New Hampshire - Hubbard Brook CCASE Soil... | ecosystem: Environmental > Terrestrial >...
CACAGGCAGCCATTCTTCGATTTGATACTCAGCTTCGCCATAATTTGAACTTTACGAACTCGCCCGTGCCGCAGGTGACGGCGTGGTCGGATCCAGCGTGTGCTTGGAATCCCGAATCTGCGTCGCGCCGGCGTCCGTCGCAGAAACTCTTAGTTGTCGCGTCGGATCCACCACCAGCCAACTCGCCGCCCCGACCACGCACAGTCCAGCCGCCACCAGAAATGAAGTTGTCCAGCCGAATCGGGCAGCGATCCACGGAGTGAGAGTAGCCGTGATCGCGGCTCCAATCTGATTTCCCATGTTCATGAAACCCGATACAGACCCGGAGGACGCACCGGCAATATCGACCGTCACCGACCAGAAAGAGCTCTGCGAAAGGTAAAGCGAACCAGCTCCGCCCGCCAGCACCACGCTCGCGAGCCGAGCGCTTTGCACCTGGGAGCCGAAGGCAATAAAGACGCCCGCCGCAGCAATTGCAAAAGCTGCAAGCCCGCACCGTCCTACGCGCGGCCCCAGCCGTTTTGTGAGCCGGTCGTTGATAGCTCCCCCTAAAAGGCAGCACACCAGCATGGCCAGAAAGGGCAGCATGGTGTAGAACGCGCTCGCTTTTAAATCCAGACCACGCACTTTAGCGAGATAGCGATAGAACCAACTAAAGAAGATCCAGGCCACATAACCGTAGCAGAAGTAGCTTAGCGTAACGGCCCACACTTCTTTGCTCTGCATCACGCGCCGCCAGGGTATGAGCGCATTCGGATCATTTTTCGATTCCGCCTGCGCCCCGGAGCGAATCAAGGCCAACTCGTAGGCAGTGACGCCAGCATGTTCGTCGGGCGTGTCGCGGGCAGTCACGAACCAAACCGCACCCGCCGCAAATCCAATGATGGAGCACACCCAGAACGATGACCGCCAGCCGTAATGCAACATAATGTAAGTGATGATCAGCGGCGTGAGACCGGCGCCCGCTCCCACCCCGGCGAAAATCAAGCCATTCGCAATGCCGCGTTCCGAGGTCGGAATCCACCGCGCAATAAATTGATTGGCGGAAGGATAAATCACCGCCTCGCCTGCGCCCAGAAGAAATCGGACCACGACGAAAATAAAAATTGCACCTGCAATGTGCGCCGGGACCATCGCGGTAAGAGCCGTAAAGATTCCCCACCACATGACGCCGCCAGCCAGCACCCGCCGCGGTCCGAAGCGGTCGGCTAACCTGCCTCCAACCGTCTGGAACAGCGCGTAACCGACCAGCATTGCGCTGAACACTTTACCGAGTTGCACGTCGCTGAGATGGTAGGCTTCCGCGATTGATCCGCCCGCAATCGAAATGTTTACCCGGTCGAGATAAGACACGGCGCTGAGCACGAACAGCCAGAACACCAGAAACCAGCGGACATGGCTTGTTCTCGCACCGTTCATCGCATGATCTTCCTCGTTCGGATTTCCTTGCTTATGCAGCGCGCTAGCGCCGGCGGTTCCACCTTGAGCTGAATCGCATAAACGAATCTCCTTTGCCCCTCACTTAGCCACGGCGGCGATGCAATTGATCTCCACCAGCGAGTCTCCCGGCAGCGCAGCCACCGCCACGGTGGTGCGGGCTGGGCCGCCATGCGGAAAGTATGTCGAGAACACCTTATGCATTCCATCCCAGTGTTCGATCTTCACCAGGAAAACATTCAATTGAAGAATGCTGTCCATGGTTCCTCCGCCAATCTCCACGTGCTTCTTGATTTTGTCCATGACCATGGTGGTGTGAGATTCAATCGTCCATTCTTTTGAATCTCGACTATCATGCGCGCCCTGCCCGGCGACATAAATCAATCCGCTGTGGACAATCACAGGCATGATTACATCCTTCTCACTGCCCGGTTTCCCTTCGCTATTGAGCTTGCGGATTGCGCCCGCCTCCTGCGCAGCGGAACCGTGCGCCGATGCCCGGCTGGGCAACACGGCCGCCGTAACTCCCAAAGCGGAAAGCAGGGAAGCGCACCGTGCGGCAAACGTCCTGCGTGTGAAAGTTGAATTCATATATCTCCTCCTTTCAAATTAGCCTCGGAATGCGCCGATCAAGGCAGCGCGAAACTAAACACGTCACTACCTGCGGCAATCGCCACATATTGTCTGCCGCCGACTGCATAGCTCATCGGGGACGCGCTAATGTCTTGCCCGGTATTGAAATGCCATAGCGCCTTGCCACTTTGCGCCTCCACGGCCTCAAAGGAGCCAGCATCATCCCCGAAAAACACCAGACCACCGGCGGTAGCCATGGTTCCGGCGGAAGACCGTCCTCCTCCTGCCTGCGGATATTTCCATGCAATCGAACCGGTGTCCAGGCTGAAGGCGACCAGAACCTTCTGGGAACCTTCGCTCGGAATACGTTTTGCTCCCGTCGAGTAATAGCCCTGACCCTCTTGAAAAGGTTGAGGCTTGAAAAAAAAGTTTTCGCATGCCTCGAGGGCCATGAAATAAACCAGACGAGTAGATTCACTGTATGAAGGCGCGAACCAATTCGTGGCTCCCGCGAAACCAGGGCAAATCCGCGTTCCGTCCGCCGTCGGCTCGACGCCGGTCCGCACGGGCCTGCCATGCGAATCGATTTCCTTCGCCCAGTTCAGCTTCTCCACGAATCGTGTTGCAGAAAGAAATTTTCCGTCCGTGCGATCAAGCACATAGACGTAGCCGTTGCGGTTTGCCTCTACCAGCAGCTTTCGCGCCTCGCCCTGATAAACCGCATCGATCAGGATCGGAGTCTCAACCGCATCGAAGTCAAACAGATCATGCGGTGTGAACTGGAAATACCACTTCAACTTCCCGGTATCCGGATCCAGCGCCAACACGCAGTCAGTGTAAAGATCGTCCCCCGGCCGCACGCCTCCCTCAAAGTCCGGCGCGGGATTGCTGGTGCCCCAGTAGATGGTGTTCAGCTGCGGATCGTAGGTTCCCGGCATCCAGGTAGTTCCTCCCCCGTGCAGGTAGAGTTTTCCTGGCCAGCTTTCAGAACCGAATTCGCCCGGAGCCGGTATCGTCCAGAATCGCCAGGCCAACTTGCCCGTCAGCGCATCATAGGCCGCAACAAAGCCCCGCACACCATCATCACCGCCGGAAGTCCCCACCAGGATTTTGTCTTTGACCGCGAGCGGCGCGCTCGTGGCGCCGTAATTCTTGTTCCAATCTGCGTAAGGCACGTCCCAGATCAGATTGCCCGAGCGTGCGTCCATGCACAGCAGGTGCGCGTTATCTGCTTCCATGTAAACCCGGTCGCGCCACACCGCGACCCCGCGGTTGATGTGCCCCGACGCATCGTCTATCAATCCTTCTGAAATCGGCCACGAATGGTGCCACACCATTCGTCCCGTGCGCGCGTCAAGCGCGAAGGCATCATTCGCCGCAGTCACGAGCATCATTCCATTCACTACTAGCGGAGTAACCTCAAGCCGCTTCGAGTCGCGCGCGTGAAAAACCCACTCCGTCCTGAGTCCCGCGAGATTGCCCGGATTGATTTCGGCAAGGCTGCTGTAGCGCCGACCGGAGTAGTCACCGTTGTAGGAAATCCAGTTGGCGGCCGGAGGCTGTGACACCAGATCCTCAGCCCGCACATTGATGGCCGTGGACATGCCAGCCGGCGGATCCGTTCCGGCGCGAGCAGCCAGGCAGGCGAAAACGACTCCGGTAAGCGCGACCCAGCGCACCCCACGACTACCTCCGCTGCAAAGGGCCCAGACGACAACCTCGAGACTGCTTGCGCCATCCCGCCTAGAGAGGTTTCGCATGCGCTGCCTCCCCGGCATTATTCTTTCGCGCCGGCGCGTGGTAACTAGCACTCCGGTAGCCCAACTCGCGCGAGATTTGCAATCCGGCCGTCTGAATCAGCGGGGCGAGCTGCCGCAAGCGTGTAACCGCCATGCGTACCACTGGCGCAGTAATGCTGAGGCTGGCATTCACGCTGCCGTCGTGATCCCAGATAGGGGCTGCAACGCACCGGATATGCAATTCATTCTCTTCCAGGTCGCAGGCGTAGCCGTTCTTTCGGACGCGGTACAGTTCTGCATCCAGCTCCTGAAGATTGCTCACGGTGTTCGGTGTCAGACACTGCAGCACCAGCTGCGGGAGCACTCTCTCCCGCTCATCGTCAGGCATGTAAGCCAACATTACCTTGCCCACGGCAGTGCAGTACAGCGGAACCGCAGCGCCGATGCGGGAGTGAATGCGCAACTGTTCTGGCGAATCCAGCTTCTCAACGTAAACCGCGGATAATCCGTGCCGCACCGTCAAATGGATGGTTTCGCGCGTCTGCCGGTTCAGCTCCTGAAGATAAGGCTGGCTCACCCGGCGAATATCGAGCTGGCCCAGAGCCATCTGGCCGATCGCGAAACAGGCGATTCCCAGGTGATACACACCGTCCCCACTGCAGTTCAAAAAGCCACTACCTTCCAGGTTCGCCAGAAAACGGTGGACCGTACTCACCGGCAACCGGGACCGGCCCGCAACTTGCTTCGCAGTCAGCCCATGCGGTGATTCGCTGAAAAGCTGCAGAAGACGCAGCCCGCGCTGCAGCGCCGTAATGTTGTAGCTTCGCTTTGGAGTAGCAACCATCGGAGTCGAAGAAATCCGCTTCTTACAAAATGAAAGTGCGAATTATCTGATGAAAGTCCATTTAATGCAATAGCAGTCTTTCGTCTACAGCCTCCCGAACTTCTTCACCGCCTCCACGATCGATTTCATCTGCTCGATCACCGCATACATCGAATGCTCTTTGAAATCCATTTGTTGCGCGAGGGTTAACACTTCCTGCGCCCTCGCCCTGGGAACAACCACGACCCCATCGCTGTCTGCCGCGATAATGTCGCCGGCATTGACGGTCACGCCGTCGCAGGTCACCGGAATCTGCGATCCTCCAAATCGATAGTGATGCACAGAGGTCGACGGCACGATGCCGGTCGCATACACCGGAAACTCGATCTTGCGCAGGTACGCCACGTCCCTAACTCCGCCATCGATCACGGCTCCCGCGTACCCTCGCGCAGCCATGGCGGTGCCCATCAGTCCGCCCATTCCCGCAATATCCTCTCCGCCTTCGACCACCATCACGTAAACCGAATTAGTGGACCCCTGATCGATGGCCTCCAGCATTCCATTCAAAGCAGCCGGGTCGCTGTTGCCTTCGTCCTTCTTGAGCAAAACCGTCCGCGCCAAGCCGGCAAACTTTGTGGTGAAGATCGGATGCATGCGGTGACTCATGTACATGCGCTTCCCGGTCAGTTGCTCCAGTGCATCCGAAACCGAAGCCACCTCGACGCGACGAAAATCCGCAATCAAGGCTTCCTCGGATTCCGAAGCATTTGCTCCGGCAACCGCCTGCGCCCGCGGAAGTCTGGCTCCGAACAAAAGTGCGCACAAAACCACGATGGATACTAGCGATGCCGCAACGGTGTGCGATTTCACAAAGCTGCGAAACTTGTTCATTTCGTCCTCCCGGATGTATATATGTGCGCGGACTCTAACACCATTTTTCATCGGTTGGAAGAGCCAATCCATTTGTCACAAGGGGAAATGAAATGAAAATCGAAACGAGAGCATTCCGGTTGTTTCTGTGGGCTTTCACGATCGCTATGGTGGTGGGCGTTGCCGTGCAGTCGGGCTACGGCCAAGAGCGCAGAGCAATCAACTTATCCTCCGCCAAAGGACTTCCTTTCAGCGACGGCATCGTGGCTGGCAACACTCTCTACGTAGCAGGCCAGGAGGGTAGTGACGATTCCGGCAAGCTTACGGAAGGTGGCATCGGCCCCGAGACGGCCGCGGCCCTCGACAATATCCAGAAAGTCCTCAAAGCTGCGGGCTTCGAACTGAAAGACGTAGTCAGCGTAACCGTCTATCTCGCCGACATTCACGAATTCCCCGACATGAACAAGGTGTACAAGAGCGTCATGCCTGACCCCAAACCGGCTCGCGCGACCATTCAAGCCGCAGCCCTGGTCAATAATGCCCGAATTGAAATCTCAGCTGTCGCGGTGAAACAGAAGTAGGTTGTCTAGTTGTAAGAGCATGCGTTCCCGGTCCGCAACTGGAGAACGAGAAAGTGTGACTCCTGCAGCGTGAATTGTTTTTCTTGATCCGGCCTGGAACGCAAAAAAGGTTGACAGTCCCACTCCGCTTGGGATAAACCGACATCCATGCTGTGCGGGGTATTTTCAAAGCGCAGCAACTAGTTTCACTAGATGAAAGTACGGTATTGAGTGTCGAATCTCGCGAAGGCCTCGGGCAGGAGATCAGCTATGAGTGATTGTCGGTGTTCTGTGGTCGCGGTATTTGCGTTCGTGCTTTTCGCATTCGCGTTGGCGTCGGCAAGCATCACCGGCAGCATCTCCGGCGTGGTTTTGGATAAGTCGGGCGCGGTTGTTGCCGGCGCTACGGTGGTTGCGACCGACACGCTGACCGGCGTCCAGACCACGCAAAAGACCGATGCCAAGGGTTTCTATAATCTTCCCACGCTCGCCGTCGGCACTTACAACTTGGAAATCGGCCAGGTAGGCTTCAAGACTTATCGGCAGACTGGGCTGGTGATCGACGCCAATTCGGCTCTTCGGGTTGATGCCACTCTCGCCGTCGGCTCGATCAGCGAGAAGGTCGAGGTCAGCACAGACGCAGCGCAGGTGGAGACCACGAGCACCCAGATGGGAGAAGTCATCGAGGGCAGCAAGATGACCTCTGTGCCCCTGAACGGCCGCAATTTTATTGATCTGCTCGCTCTACAGCCAGGCGTTTCGCCTTATCAGTGCACATCGAACAATTGCAATGATACAACGGAGGGAGTCGGCGTCGATGAAACAACGGTATCGGGCGATCAAACCAACGGAACTCAGTCGGTAAACGGTGGCCGGCTCGGTTCGAACGGTTTCATGGTGAATGGAGCTGACGCGCAAGAAGGGGTCCACAACGGAGCGGCCATCCTTCCCAATCTCGACTCCATCTCCGAATTTCGCATCATTACCAACAATTTCAACGCGGAGTACGGAAACTTCAGCGGCGGCCAAATCAACGTCGTCACCAAGTCCGGAAGCAATCAATTTCACGGAGACGCGTTCGAATTTCTGCGCAATACGGATTTTGACGCCTCACAATACTTCGTGGGGCGCGGCGACTTTATTCAAAATCAGTTTGGTGGAATCTTTGGTGGGCCGATAAAGAAGGACAAAGCGTTCTTTTTTGCTGATTATCAGGGAAACAGACAAATCAAGGGTCAACCACAAAACTACCAGGTTCCATCCGCGCTGGATCGCGGCGGAAATCTAAACGATCTATTCAGCCAGGCCGCGGCAGGTGGTGCCGTTGGTTCAGTGCAAGGGCCAGCTTGGGCCACGACACTGTCGAACGAACTCGGGTACCCGGTGTCACAAAACGAGCCCTACTATGCCCCAGGCTGCGCGGCCACCGGCTCAAACCCCTGCGTATTCCCCGGGGGGAACATTCCGATGACCGCTTGGTCCCCGGTTGCGACGGCTACGCTGCAATACGTCCCACAGCCGACGACGACTCTTGGCGGGCAGCCCTACTACGCAACCTCGGCCTATAACCAACGCTTATCTGACAACAAATTCGGAGCTCGTCTGGATACGAACACAAACTTCGGCACTTTGTTCGGATATTACTTTTTCGATCAATTCTCAGTGACTACTCCCTATGCTCAGGGCATCACCGTCCCGGGCTTTGACAGCAGCGTTCTGGGTCGCGCGGAGATGATAAACCTCGGCCTGACCACGACCATCAATAACTCCACCGTCAACGATGTTCGTCTTGTCTATCTGCGGAATCGTTACTTCGGAGGAATTCCAATCGGTGGCACAAACGTTCCGCTGACCTCCTTAGGCTTCACGGCTCCTGCAGGTTCAGGTGCCAGTTTCAACGGAGGAATCGCACCAATCAATCCGGCGCTGGAAGGAGTCCCGTCCTTCGCCTTCAATAACTACGAATTCGGACTTCCCCAGGACGCCCTGCGTCAATTCAACAACACCTACCAGATTATCGATAATTTCACGAAAATTGTGGGCACCCACACCCTCCAGTTCGGTGCAGATTTACACTACGATCAGATCAATGAGCGAAACTACGATGACGCCAACGGGGCGTATACCTTCAATGGAGAAGAGACCGGCGTAGATTTTGCCGACTATCTGATTGGCGCTCCGCAGAGTTTCACGCAGGCCAGCCAGCAGCTTCTCGACTCACGCGACAAATATCTCGGAGTTTATGCCCAGGATAGCTGGCGCGCACGCCCAACCCTGACCATCAATTACGGCCTGCGCTATGAGATCATGACTCCCTGGTACGACACGCAGAACAAACTGGAGACCGTCATCCCCGGCGAACAGTCCCAGGTTTTCCCCACAGCGCCGCAAGGATTGGTAGTTCCTGAAGATCCCCATGTGCCCCGAACCTTGGCCCCCATCCAGTACCACAACTTCGCTCCCAGAATTGGATTTGCCTATTCGCCCGATAACACTGAAGGCTTGCTCGGCAAACTGTTTGGCGGGCCCGGAAAGAGCAGCATTCGTGTCGGTTACGGCATCTTCTACAGCGCCATTGAGGACGCAACCGGCTTTGTTGAGGTTGGGGACGCGCCCTATGGTTTGTATTACTCCGCCGAGTCAACGCTGCTCGCGACTCCGTTTGTGGCTCGTTCCAACGGAACCGTCGAGACACAAAAATTTCCCTTTACGTTTCCGCCAGTGAACTCTTCGCCAAGCAATCCGGACACAAACTTTAATTGGGCGCAAGCCACGCCCCTTTCCGGGTCTGACTACCTGTATCCTCACGACAAAATACCGCAGGTGCAGCAATTTGAATTCTCCTTACAGCGCCAACTGGGCTCGTCTACGGTCATGGGCATCAGCTACGTAGGATCGGTAGGCCGGCACCTCTTGACGTTCGAAGAATCAAATCCAAGTAATCAAGCGCTTTGCCTGTTCTTGAGCAATCCGGCTAATCTTGCTCCCAACAGCCCAGCGTGCGGCCAAGGCAACGAGGATCCAGGACCGGGGTCGCCCATTCTGCTGGGCGCCGGCGTGTCCGCTCCCGGCTTCCCCGGGGTCACTTCCTTCGCCACCACCCGCCTGATCTCGGGATTGAGTTCGACGACGAGTGACAACTTCATCAGCAACCCGTACATGATCACAGCCGTCAGCTCAAGCTTTAACTCCCTGCAGGTAAGTGTCAAACACACCGAGAAATATGCCAACTTCCTGATTGCCTACACTTACGAAAAGTCGATCGACAACGGCTCGACCTCATTTGACGCAACCAACCCTCTTAACCCAAGACAAGACCGCGCCCTGTCTGTATTCGACGTTCCACAAGACTTAACGGTGAGCTATACCATCCAGATGCCCTTTGACAAACTCACGGGTGGTTCCGCTCAGAGACTCACCGGAGGGTGGGCGCTGTCCGGCATCATGACATTGGCTAAAGGCGAGCCCGTCCAGTTGAACGAGAGCGACGACAACTCACTCAGCGGAACCTTCGCTGACACCATCGACATACCCAGTTACAACCCCGGCAACGGCCCTTTGTTTATCAACAAGAATCCACGCAATTCAGCTGGGCAACCCTATTTCAACCCGAATTACTTCACTTTTGAACCAACCGGGCAGGTCGGTAACGCCATGCGCCGGTATTTCGTCGGACCGGGTCTGTATAACTTTGACCTGGCTTTGCTGAAAGACACGAAGATCACCGAAGGCGTATCGGCGCAGTTCCGCGCAGAAGCCTTCAACGTCTTTAATCATGCGCAGTTCAACAATCCAGACGGAAACATCAACGACACGGAGTTCGGGTTTGTGACTTCCGCCCAACCCGCACGCATCATGCAACTCGCCCTAAAGTTCTTGTTCTAAGCGTGTTTCGCCGATGCTCCCAAGCTCCAGATCTCAGTTCGGGCTGGCATTGGTTCTGGCGGCCCTGTGGGCCGCCTGCGGCGGAACCGCATTTTCGCAAACGCCGAAGCAACCGCTTCCGCAGAAAAACGTCAATCTGCTCTCAACCCGCGGCAAGCAGACCTTCACCTCAACCTGTGCCAACTGCCACGGCCTCGACGGCCGAGGCGGCGAACGCGCCCCCAACATTGCCGAAAATCCAAAAGTCCAGCGGCTTTCCGATTCGCAGATTGAACACATTATTGAGAATGGAATTCCGGGTACCGCAATGCCCGCCTTCCACTCCCTCGGAACTACCGACCTCAAAGCGGTAGTAACTTACCTACGCACTCTTCAAGGGACAAGACAAACCGTTAAGGTGCCCGGCGACCCGGACCGCGGGGAAACGATTTTCTTCGGCAAGGCGGGATGTTCCAGCTGCCACATTATTGCCGGCAAAGGCGGCTTCATCGCCTCCGATCTCTCCAGCTACGCTCGCACGCACGCCGTGGAGCAGATTCGGAGCGCGATCACCACTCCTGCTCTCGCCACCGACCGCCAGGCACGACTCGTGACCGCGACCATTCACGGCGGCGAGAAAGTCGTCGGCAGAATTCGCAACCAAGACAATTTCTCTCTGCAACTCCAGACTCTAGACGGAGCGTTCTACTTTGTGACGAAATCTGAGCTCGAAAGCCTCGAATACAATTCGCAACCCCTGATGCCGTCCGATTACAGTTCCACTCTTACTCCCGATGAATTGAATGATGTCGTAAGTTACCTGATGAAGGTTGCGAACGTGGACGGGTCGCGAACTCCCAAGAAAACGGATGAATGGGAGGAATAGGGTCGGCTCCTCCATGACGAATGGTCTGCGAAACGTAATCAATAGTTTCATTCAGAGGAGCGTTCAAAGAAAGGCACTCTCATGAATCGCAGAACCAAAATCCTGCAAACCTTCATCATCGGGACCTTACTGCTCGTGGCGCCCAGAGCAGGTGTTCTGGCTGCCCGACGCGAGCCGAGGGATTTTAAGCTGCAAGCCGAATCACCGCAGTTCTGGAACCTGCTCGATCAAAATGCCAAGCTCGGCGTAGTAGCCACGGGCTTCGGGTTCACCGAAGGTCCGGTGTGGGACGAGGCCGGGTTCCTCTACGTGAGCGACGAAACCATCAACAAGATTTTCCGCCTCTACCCCGATGGCAAGAAAGAAGAAGTGATCGCGCTCGGCGATCCCGACGGCAACACCTTCGACCGCGAGCATCGCCTGATCGACTGCGCCAGCGTGTTGCGCGCCATCATCGCAGTAACGCCCGACGGGAAATATAAAATTCTGGCAGACCATTTCGAAGGCAAAAAGTTGAACAGTCCCAACGACGTTGTCACGGGTCCGGATGGATCTCTGTATTTCACGGACCCAACCCTGGATCTGGTAGCGGGCGAAAAGCAGGAAATCCCGTTTCAAGGCGTCTATCGTCTCGACGCCAACGGCAATGTGAAGCTACTTACCAAGGATCTAACGCAGCCGAATGGCCTCGCATTTTCGCCCGACGGCAAACATTTCTACGTCGATGACAGCGAGCAAAGAAACATCCGTGTCTACGACGTCGCTACCGACGGAACCCTCGCCAATGGCCGCATCTTCGGGGACGAGCCGGGCGGAAAGGGCGATGGCGTGCCCGATGGCATGAAGGTGGATAAGAACGGCAACCTCTTTGTCACCGGCCCCAAGGGCATCTGGGTCTGGGACGCTACTGGGAACCATCTCGGCACCATCATCATGCCGGAGCAGCCCGCAAACCTGAACTGGGGCGACAAAGACTATCGAACTCTTTACATCACCGCCACAACGTCGGTCTACCGCCTGCAGATGAAGACACAAGGCTTCGTGCCGTACCTGTGAATGTCATTTGGCCGTACGCTAAGGAGCCGATGTAGCTGCCGGCGGCGTCGGATTAAGATCGAACTCAGGATGAGAAGTGCCCATCATCCATTTATCGAACCAACCCACAATATATTCAAGGCGTTCGATGCGATGCCAAGGCTCACCCGAGCGCGAGAGTTCGTGCGTCTCGCGTGGAAAAACAACCATGGCCGTTGGTCGTTTCATGTATTTGAGCGCCCGGAACAACTGTTCGCCGCCTGAGTCTTGCGGAGTGCGGAAATCGGATTCTCCCAGCACGAACAGCACCGGAGTGTGGATGTCCTTCACAAACGTGATTGCCGAACGGTTGTTGTAGTCCTGGGGATCTTCGAAAGGCGGCGCTTTGAACCAACTGGGCTGGAAGAGCGTGAAATCGGCTGTGTACCACCATGAGGCCCAGTTGGAAATGTCCCGTTGAGACACCGCAGCAGCGAAGCGATCCGTATGCGTGATAGTCCAGTCCGTCAGCACGCCGCCACCGCTGCCGCCAGTCACGCCGAGTTTCTTCTGGTCGACGTAGCCGCGCTTGAGAACTTCGTCGACACCAATCATCAGATCGCGATAGTCGTCGCCCGGGTAGTGATACTGAATGATGTTGCCGAACTCCTGGCCATAGCTGGTCGAGCCGCGCGGGTTGGGATAGAAGACGATGTAACCTTTGGCGGCCATCCATTGAAATTCATGATCGAAGACCCAGCCGTAGGCTGCGTGCGGGCCGCCGTGGATGTCGAGAATCAGTGGGTATTTCTTCTGCGGATCGAAGTCGGGCGGCTTCTGGATCCAGCCCTGAATGTTCTTGCCATCGAAACTCTTGTAATTGATTTCCTCTGGCGACGTCAGATTGAGTCGCGACCAGAGTTTCTGGTTAGAGTCGGTGATGCGGGTTTGCGTTCCGTCGCCGGCGATGGCGAAGAGGTCGCCGATCATCACCGGAGAGGAGACGAGTGCGACCATAGTGCTGGCGTCCGCGTTCACGGAAAATTCAAGCACAGCCTCGTCGCCGCGCGTGATTTCGCTCACGGCGCCGGATTTTGTGTCGACGCGCACGATGGGCGTGCGTCCTTGCTTTTCCACAATATCGAACAGCGAGCGACCATCAGGCGACCAGTAAAGCGTACGTCCGCGCCCGCCGCGTGGTGGGGCATTGTCGCCGCCAACCGCGCTGCCCATGTCGAAATCGTAGTCGGCGGTCAGGTTTCGCGGCTTCGCGTCGGGCGCGACGTCCATGACCCAGAGGTCAGGCTGCGAATAAGAGCGAACCGGCTGTGCCACTGAGCCGTGAAAAGCCAACTGGCGTCCGTCCGGGCTGAGGACGAGATCACCGATACCCATCGGAATGGTGGCCAGTTTTTCTGAGCTTCCACCCACGGAAGACACCGAGTAAATATCAGTGCTCGGCAGTTCGTAATAGGGCTCGTCGATGCGTCGCGTGAGGAAGTAGATGCGCGAGCCATCGTGGCTCCAAACCAATTGACCCTCGTCGAAATTCCCGTTGGTGAGCTGCACGGGCTTGGGCAGTTCATCAACGGACGTCGGTATCTCGACTAGCCAAATATGGGCGTGGCGCTTGGGGTCAAGATAGCCCTCATCGTTACTCCGATAGACGGCTCGATTGATCACGTGTACGTCGGTCTCGTGTTCGCTCTCGGCCTGATTATCACCGGATTTCGCATTCTTCTTGCGCTGGGCCTTCTGGATGTCATCTTGCGTCGTCGAACTCACGAAGGCGATCTTCTTGCCGTCGGGAGACCAGACCGGGTTCGAGGCTCCTTTGGGGAGATCGGTAATCGTCGAAGCTTCCCCTCCAGCGAGCGACAGCATTGCGAGTTGACCAGGCTTCGGTTTGCCGCTTTCGTCTTTGTCACCGCCGCGAACGAATAGGATGTGCCTGCCGTCGGGCGACCAGCGCGGCTGTGCATCGTGCTTGCCGTTCGTCATCCGCACCGGGCTTTCCTTGCCATTGGTGGCCGCGATCCAGATCGAGGTCTCGTAGCCGGTGCGCTTCTCGTCGACAGTCACGCGCGTGAATGCGACGCGGGCGCCATCGGGTGACAGTTGAGGATTGGCCACCCAGACGAATTCAAAGAGATCTTTTTCAGTGAGGGAGCGCTTCTGAGAGCTGACTGGCTGCGTGGCGTCCTGTGCTGCCAGTGACGCAACGAGCATGATAATCACAACCGAAAGACGGGTCTTCATACGCATCCTTGATGCCGCTGACTGGCGGCGAACCGCCGAGTGTGCCCTTTTTTGCTCCAACTGTCAACCGCAGCCGAACCAATAATTGCGGAACGATTACCGCGAAACGACGATCACGCCGTGCACGGTGAAACCCGAGTGGGCACAAAGTGAGGCACAATTGGAAAAGGGCCGATTCCAGATCGGCCCTGAACGTCTGGTGCGAAAGGGGGGACTCGAACCCCCACGGTTTTACCCGCCAGATCCTAAGTCTGGTGCGTCTGCCAATTCCGCCACTTTCGCAACTCTCGTATCATAAATATAGTAAACGATTTACATTGTTTTGCTAGGCCGTCATCATAACCAGTGCGTTGTCGGTGGCATTCGTGGTGGCAGTTTGCTGGGCCGCTCCCTCCCGTGCGAGTTGAAGTCACAGGCGAACAGATAGCGAATATGCTAGACCGTTCCCCATCGCACGACGCCGGACCGCGCGAAGGCCGACGCATTGAGCCAGGCACCTCGGCGTGTCGGCTGTGCCGGATTTTTACGAGCGCGCTTACCAGCATTCAAGACCGGTAATCAAATCGTCTCCTCGCCCGCAGTTGCCAATGGAGTTGTCTATGCGACTTCAACGGACGACACCGTCTATGCCTTGAATGCAACTACGGGTGCATTATTGTGGAGTTACGTAACCAGCACCCAAATCGTAGGGTCGCCTATCGTGGTGAATGGCCACCTTTACGCCACCGATGAGAATACTCTGTACGCCTTCAACTTGCCGAGTGCTGGCACGAGCGCCTCGGCAGGCAAACCTGATCTGAATCAGTTGCACCCTGATTTCAGCTTGAGAGCCACCCGCAGCCAGTAAGACGAAATCCTCCCCTAGGTCGCGCCGATTTTGGGAGACGCGGGGATTTTTTGTTCCTACCTTGCGTTCTCGGGGTCTTTCGGCAAAGCTGGCCGCGAGCACCAGCGCCGCTACCGGGTATCCGCCGTCGGTGTTGACGAAACTGTGGGCGATGGTCAGCGCTCCCGCGGGAGTGTCAGGCGAAATCGGCGGGTCAGTTTGCGAAGCTCAGTGCGGCATTATCGGCGCGATAACTGACGTGCTGCCGTTGAACGTCGGGGCAACCGCGATCAGTTGGCGCGCCTCAGTGGAAGAAACCCAAGGTTGCTCATCGGCTCCGCCATTTTGAAGACTAGTTCAGTTACACGCCGGGAATTTGAACGATGCGATGCGGGTAGCCCAGTGATCGTTGGGACTGCTCGAACTGGGAATATATTCCGTGGCATACCAGAACGTGCAATCGTCACTGGGGTCGACGGCCATGCTGGAGTAATCGCCCCAACGGAAAGTGGTGGTCTGGGAACCGAGCGGAACACCGGCATGAGATAGTACGTCAAACTCGCTTTCCATTCGCCCTAACGGATCGGTGGATACACGGCCTGTATACCGAATGGAGGGGTGCATTGCACCGCCAGAGACGTTATAACCTAGTCCGATGTCGCCCACTTTGTCCATAGCGAGGCTGCCCATCCACCGATAATTGGAGTCGGGAGCGTACGTACCCTGCTGATAGAGGCCGAAGCCGCTGCCACTATTACGCAATTCGTACCAGCGAATGCCGGTTTGCGACGTGCCGTTGCCAATACTTACAGTATGGTTCGCGAGAAGTGACGCATGCCCGCCGAAGTTGCGGTAGGCGAGTCGATACATGAGACGGTCGCCGTAAGAATCAAGTCGTTCCGACGTGCCAGGCTGTGGGATGCAGTGTCCGGTTGTATAGGTAACTTCGGTTCGGGTTTCCCCACACGGTTCGGCAAAAGCGGCGACACGGATGTTGGTTGGACCGGTGAACTTCGACAGAGAGGGATTACTCCAGTTCACAACAAATTTCCAGAGGTCCAGCGACTGATCGTTATAGTCGAACGCCATGAAGTATTCCGGAGAGCCGGAAGGAGGCAGGGTGGTGCCATCGAGATCCGCAGGCAGCATGGCTCCGTAATCCGTTCCGGTCTGTGTAAAGCATTGCATCCTGGCGGCTGCCGCACCCTTCAGCATGGCAGTTCGTTCGACCACGCAAACGCCTGCTCCGATGTAAGTCTCGTTCACACCTCCCTGCACGTAGCTCACGTAATAACCGTCGGGCCAGACGGCCCATTTCGGGTAATCCGGAACTGGTCTGCAACCACCACATAGCGGGTTGCCACCCGGTTCCTCAAAGGCGTAGAGGTTCCAACTGCTATTCACCGCGTCGGAGCCGGTGGAAACCGCAACACAGAAGTAGGAAGGCTCACGAAAGACGGGCATCATCATTACCCAACGTTTCGCCAGCTTGTCGAATTGAACAATAGGATCAAGGTTGTCGTACGTTGCGCATGGTCCACCCCGAGAATGCCACAGGGTATTTCCGTTGGCAGGACCATACTCCACGCGGCCGTCGGATTTATTTAGCACTACAAAAGCTTCGTTCACCCACTCGACAATCTGTGTGGGGCCAATAGCGGCATTGGTATCAGGAACGTTCGCCTGCAGCGAATAGCCGGAGAATCCCGTGCCCAGCCCGAGGATATTCAGGCCCAAAATCGCCGAGAATGGTGCAAGTGAGTTCGCGGTCGCATCGTCGTCTCCCGCTTGGAGCCCGGAGTCAGCCGGGGGCGTCAGGCCGCGAACCAATAGCTGGTCTTCTTCATCCGGTTCCGCTTCGTCCGGTTCCGCAGAACGAGCGCTCGCCGAATTCGAAGGCACAGGAAGCAACTGGCTCAGTGGCGGGACGGAAGCATGCCACTGCGAACGTAGGACCATCGCATGGGGCTGATCTTGTGTCCAACCTAGGGTTGACAAGCCCAACAACGCAAGCAGGATGAAATATGAATTGTAGATCGGACCTCTAGTCGGCGAAATAGCCTCCGTTCTGCCCTGGTTATCAAAACCTGGTTTCCACATGCAGCTGACGGTAAAAGATGCCGGGGACTAATCAATGGTTGGGGAAAAGTTTCGCGTAGTCGGTGAATTTCGGAAGCACTTTCCAGGCCATGGGGTTTCTGGTGACGGTTGGCATCGCCCCGCGCGGATCGCAACGGCATATGTGACGGAAACCCCAAGCGCCGACATGATGGTCGGGTTTGCAATGCCAGAGAGTAGCGGCTGAATCTTGTTGGCATGGACTTCCTCGGTCAGCCAAGCGGGCAGGCTGGATCGTTGCCATGCCGATCTAGGGAGTGCCGCAAATCTGGAATCGGTGGTTTTCGGTGCGGGCAGCTCCAACAAATCATGCTGGTAAGCATGATTCTCGCCGGGGAAAAAAATCAAAAAAGCTTGCGTAGATTCAGGAAATTGCGAAAGGGCTAGCCGGAAAACGCCCCTACCTCCTTGACCGGGGTGGACTTGGATATTGGTGCGGACTAGTGCGCGTTAGTGCGAAGAAATTGTTATAGCCAGTCTGGCGCGAAGGCCCTGATTTCGCTGCGTTTTCGCTTGTCTGCCGTTCCGTGCGGCTTTATGCGCCAGCGCAGTGGCCGACGATAGATCGCATCCCAAGTCTGGTGCGTCTGCCAATTCCGCCACTTTCGCATGCCCACAATTATACAAAGTGGAGAGAGTTCTCTTGGAGTGTCCGGTGGAATGGAGTACTTAGAATGCACGCTGCTGCTTGCATCTGAGCAGTAGCGAAAACACAGCTCCCCCGGGGCGATACGCTTGCGAGGGCGCGCCCGCCAAGCAGGTTACTGCACTGCGTTGAGTCCCTGATAAATAAACATGCCTGCGAGCACCAGCAACAGCACGCCAGAACCGGCGCCTGCTACCCAGACCGGGACCGTGAGGCGGTTGACCTTCACCAGCAGTTCCGTTTGTTCCTGCTGCATGTGCTGGCTCGCGTCGTCGAGATACAACGACTCTTCCTCGTGCATGGTCAGCGTGCTGCGGTAGATGAGCAGAATGATCAGGCCGACAGTGAAAACACCCCACACGATCGCCAAGCCAAGCGTTAAAGGAGTCCACGTCCAAGTCATAAGCCACCTCGACAGTTTCCAAGCCCGTTGGGGCAACTCCACCACATCGAGGGGTGCAGGCCTTAACCCACAATCCTCAACCCGGAGGAACAGCCTAACGGGAGCATTATAGACCAGTTGGCAAGTACCGCGAGAGGAATCGTCGTCACGTAACCCGACATCCAATAGTTCGATACTAATACGGGTAAGCCTGCTCTGATTACGATGCCAACGGCTTGCCACGCTCTGGTATAATATAGGTACTTTAAAGCCAAGGAGATACGAATGGCCACGACAACCGTCCCAAATGTGAACAGCAACGTCCCGGAAGTGAAGAAGACTCCGCCGGTTTCGCTCACGGCCAGCGCGGTTTCCAAGGTGAAGGAGATCATGGGACAGCAGAC
>Ga0209380_10001138_pt1 | contig 18394 bp, 11 predicted proteins | sample HubBroMetageWFT6_FD_188347 | JGI IMG/M metagenome (GOLD analysis project Ga0209380, IMG submission 188347) | Warmed and freeze-thawed soil microbial communities from the Hubbard Brook experimental Forest, New Hampshire - Hubbard Brook CCASE Soil... | ecosystem: Environmental > Terrestrial >...
GATCAGCATCGTTAAGGTAAGCGAGATCGTTGAGTATGAGGCGGTCACGACCGTCCCCAACACTCCGATTTGGATTCGCGGGGTGACGAACTTGCGCGGCAAGGTGGTGCCGGTGGTTGACCTGGCGGTGAAGTTTGGCTTGCCGACGAGCGGGATTTCCAAGTTTTCGTGCATCATCATCACCGAAATAATGTTCCAGGGCGAGATGATGACGATGGGCGTGCTGGCCGACTCGGTGAGCCAAGTCATGGATCTTTCCGCCGACGAGATCGAAGCGACTCCAGCGTTTGGCACCCGCGTGAAGACCGAATACCTGCTCGGCATGGGAGCGCTCGGCAAGAAGTTTTGTTTGATCCTGGATATCGATAGAGTACTCTCGGCCGACGAATTGCTAGCTATGACGGACTCGGTTACTGACGACGCGGCCATCGGCTGCCGACCTAAAGGCGTGCTCGCCAAACACGTCGAGGCGGGAGCCTAGCTGTGCGGGCGGGAACGGCTCCAGGAAAGGACTCCGGCAAGCCCCGCCGCATCGACGTTGAGTCGTGCCGGGAACAGCCACCTTATCTTTCGGTGAGTCCAGCGCTGTTTCAAAAATTCCAGAAACTAATTTATGCCGAAACCGGCATCTGGCTGGGCGGTGCGAAAACCGCACTCCTGTGCGGACGTCTCTTTCGACGGCTGCGCGCGCTGCAGATGGATTCACTGGAGAGCTATTACGAGTGCGTTTCCGCGCCGGAAGCCGAGGAAGAGCGCGCACGCATGATCGATGCAATTACCACTAACGAAACGCGGTTTTTTCGCGAACCGAAGCAGTTCGATTTTCTGGCACAGAAAGTGCTTCCGCATTGGCAACGGGAAGCGGAAAGCGGCTTGCGGCCGCGACGATTGCGGATTTGGAGCGCGGGCTGTTCCTCGGGTGAAGAGCCTTACACAATCGCGATGTTGGTGGCTGGGCACCTTCCGGCAGAAGCAGGCTGGGATGTACGAATTCTAGCCACCGACATTTCGAATCGGGTGCTGGAGAAGGCGACCAAGGGTGTTTATCCCATCAATCGATTGTCCGAACTGCCGCCGGATTTGCTGCATGCTTTCATGCTGCGCGGTGTGGCTGAGCGGCAAGGCGAGATGAAAGTGAAAGTCGAAATCCAGCAGATGATTACATTCCAGCGGTTGAATCTGGATCGTGAGTCCGATTTAGTCGAAGGCCCCTTCGACGCAATTTTTTGCCGCAACGTCCTCATCTACTTTGATGCGGCGTCGAAACACAGGGTGATCACAAACCTCTACGGCCGCCTATCTCCCTCCGGTCTGCTCTTCGTGGGGCACGCGGAGAATTTGAGCAGCATGTCGTTGCAGTTGCGCTGCATTGAGCCGAGCATCTACGTAAAGACAAAACAGAAGGAAAGTCCATTCTAGAGACAAATTGCAGAATTGTTTTTCTGCTGCCTGGGTGTTCAAGAAAGGTTGAAGAGTGCCACGTAACGGAGACGGCTTGCACGTGTTGGTAGTCGACGACTCGGCGATGGTGCGTCAGGTCATGCAATCCATTCTCGGAATGGATCGCAGGATCAATGTCAAGGCTGCGGCCGATCCGCTGATTGCATGGGCGAAGATGCAAAAAGAACGGCCTGACGTGGTCATTTCGGATCTGGAAATGCCACGCATGGACGGCCTCACATTCATACGAAAAATAATGCAGGAGATGCCGACCCCTGTCGTCGTCTGCTCAGGCCTCGCGGCTCGCGGCACGGAGCTGGCATTGCGCGCGCTCGAAGAGGGAGCGGTGGAGGTGATCACCAAGCCCAAGGTGGGCGTGCGTGATTTTCTTCACGAATCAGCGGTCACCCTGCTCGATGCCGTGTGGAGCGCGTCGCAGGCGCAGCTCCGGCCGCGGCCGATGGCGGTCATTCCTCGGTTGACAGCGGATGCCGTGCTGCCGCGCCCAGGCCAATCCCGTACCGCTGGCGCGCCCCAGGGAGTAATTGCAGTGGGCGCCTCCACGGGGGGGACGGAGGCGTTGCGTGTCTTCCTCGCCGCTTTGCCGACGAACTGCCCGCCCGTCGCGATTGTGCAGCATATGCCCGAGGTTTTCACCCGCGCCTTCGCTGACCGCTTAAACAAGGAATGCGGAATTGAAGTTGCCGAGGCTCGCAATGGCGATCGCCTGCAAGCCGGCCGAGCGCTGATTGCTCCGGGCAACCGGCATATGCTCGTTAAGCGTCGTGGTGAAGAGTTGGCCGTGGAGATCGTCGATGGACCGCTGGTCTCGCGTCACCGTCCCAGTGTAGATGTGCTTTTTCGTTCAGTCGCTTCGTCTGTTGGCCCGAAGGCGGTGGGCGTAATTATGACCGGCATGGGCGACGATGGCGCGCAGGGCCTCTGCGAAATGAAGGATGCCGGCGCAGTCACCGTTGCACAGGACGAAGCAAGCTGTGTTGTATTTGGGATGCCCAAAGAGGCGATTGCGCGGGGCGCGGTAAGTGTGATCGTGCCGTTGGAGCAGCTCGCCAGCGCGGCGATGAGTCTGCTCACGAAGTATGCGGGATGAAAAGAAGGCGCTGGATTGAGCGACCCACAATCGCACCACAAGTTAAAAATCTGCGAAAGATGATAAGCCGTGATCGCTGACCCGGCACTGCGATCTCACGCAGCTCTGGCTTACTGACGCCAACCGAGATGCTCGTGTCGTCCTTCGAAAATCTCGCTGAGCAGCCGATGGAAGCGCTGTTTCAAGGTCAGCGGCGCCGTGTGTGTTTCGGCAGCTTCGGTTTTGCTTTCGACGGTCGCGGTTGTCGCGTCCGCTTTTGGATCGCGGGCGGTAACAGCACCAGTAGCCATAGCATTGCCTCTCTCTAAGAAATAAGTTCACAACCATTTCGTCGACTTGCACGAACTTCGCGCCGATTGTGTCCGAAGGGGAGCGGGCGAGAGTTCCTAACTGAACTCTCATCCTAAAATGGTTTCAGTTCGCAGAGGAGATCACCAACGGCATAGCCCCTCGGGTGCGATGGGCAGGCTAACTCAACTTCCGGACAAGACGGAGCAAGGCACATCGTTGATCGTGCTTTCGACGGCTACGCTCGATTCCACGGCGAGGCTGCACCATGCGCGCGCAAATAACTCCGCGGCCATCGGCCCTCCGCGAATCTCGACCAATCTGCGATGTTCGGCGGAAAGCACCCACTCGACAAGCGCCTGCCTCACTCGCCGATTTTCGAACGGATGGAGTTTGACAATGACCTTGCGATCTATGCGAGCCGCAAGCACGCACAATTCGGCAGCAGTTCCTCATAGAAAGAAGCAGTGCAGCCTGATAACAGTTCGTATTGTTCGGAATAAAAAACAATCCAGTCTCGCTCGGCCCCGCAAGAGGCCGGCAGCGGACCTTCAGCCGGAGCGGGGCTCCGACGACAATCTTATCTTTCCAGCTGATGCCCTGAGGCGACGATGTCAGAACGTCGGAGAACCATGCTCGGATGCTCATCAAACGCCTGCCAGACAAGGGCTTCATCGCTGATTTTTTCAGCGCGTAGTGCGCAACTTGCAACAGAAGGAAACACTCCTCGCTTTGGTCTCGAAAAACGAAAGACGTGCGTATCCGAGGCATCGGAGCTGGCTTGAGGATTAAGGAGAAGGCTGCTCTACTCGGCGAATTCGCCAAACGTCAACCGATAATGGTCGCTGAGGCCACGCCGAATTACCGGGCAACAGAAAGGAAGTTCCTGTCAGTGTGATTCGCCGCTGCGGCCCGAGTCGGTGGAAGTATCGCGGACCTCTGAAGCCGAGTCAGAATTCTTCAAAACCGGCGCGGCTCCCAAAGCAACCGGAAAAATTCGGTAGCCCCTTCGAAGGAAAAATTTTGCCACCTAGGACACCTGAGCACTCCCCGTGTCAAAACTCATCCCTCCAAATCTTGGAACGTCTTACACCAGCTCGAGAGCTACCCGAATTCCTGGATGCCCTCCTGATATTCTATGAGCGACTATGGCGGCACTGATCGACGCGATCGACGTGAAGCGCAAAATGTTTTTCGAGTTCGAGAACACGCCATTCGTGTGTCTCGAAGCGGAGGTTTCTACGCCAACCGCGAGAGGCGCCCAGACGCTTGTCCGGCTGAAAATGCGCAACCTTCTCACGCGCGCGGTATTTGAAAAGTCATTTAAAGCCAGTGACCGGTTCAAAGAGCCTGACCTACAAACAGTCGATGCATCCTATCTCTACAGCGACGCAGGCGGTGTCCATTTCCTCGACCAGGAGAGCTTCGAGACGCTGACTCTTTCGGGCGAGATGATCGGGGACGCGCTCGATTTCATCGTGGAAGGATCCATCATTCAGTTGCATAAATACAACGGCAACCCGATCGGGTTGCAACTGCCGGCTCACGTGGAACTGAACGTGACTTATACCGAACCCGGTATCCGCGGCGACACATCAAGCGGCAGCGTTACTAAGCCAGCGAAGCTTGAGACCGGCATCGAAATTCGCGTTCCTCTCTTTATTAAAGAGGGCGAAACCATCAAGGTGTCCACGGAGACACGGGAGTTCGCGGGGCGGGCATAATTTCGAGGCATTATCAACATGAGAGAACGACTTTGGGTTTTGTCAGTTTCGATTATCCTGCTGGCGGGGATGATATTCGCGCAGAAACCGCCGGTGTCGACGGGGCTGGCGCTTACTCCGCCCATGGGGTTCAACACGTGGAATAAATTCGCATGCGACGTAAGCGACAATCTGGTCCGTGGCATGGCCGATGCGATGGTGAAATCGGGCATGAAAGACGCCGGTTATCAGTACATCGTGATTGACGATTGCTGGCAGGTGGCGCGCGATGTGAATGGAAATATCATTGCTGATCCCGAGCGCTTCCCTTCTGGGATGAAGGCTCTGGCGGATTATATTCATTCGCTGGGGCTGAAGTTTGGAATTTATTCCGATGCCGGCTCGAAAACGTGCGCGGGTCGCCCCGGTGGGCGCGGTCATGAATTTCAAGACGCAATCCAATACGCAGGGTGGGGAGTTGATTACCTGAAGTATGACTGGTGCAATACCACAACCCAAGAGGCGCAGGCATCATACGCGTTGATTCGTGATGCGCTCGATGCCGGCGGTCGTCCGATCGTACTCAGCATCTGCGAGTGGGGGAAAGCAAAGCCGTGGTTATGGGGCAAGGAGGTAGGAGGGAACCTTTGGCGCACTACCGACGATATTAGCGATAAGTGGAAGTCGCACGAGAAATGGCCCGACGGAAGCTGTTGCAGGCAGGGAGTGTTGGACATACTCGATCTACAGGTTGGCCTGGAATCCTACGCAGGGCCTGGGCACTGGAATGATCCGGATATGCTGGAAGTGGGAAATGGCGGGATGAGTACGATTGAATACCGTTCGCACTTTAGTTTGTGGGCGATTCTGGCAGCGCCGCTAATGGCGGGAAATGATCTGCGAACGATGACGCCTGAGATCCGTGAAATCCTTACTAATAAGGAAGTGATTGGCGTAAATCAGGATGCCCTGGGACGCGAGGGAGAGCGCGTCTGGAAAGACGGTGATCGTGAGGTGTGGTCGAAACAGCAGCAGGACGGAAGCCGGGCGGTGGTGTTGCTCAATCGCGGGGATTCCTCGCAGACGATTCCTTTAAAGTGGGAACAGATCGGCTATCCCGGCCACGTGCCTGCAACGGTGCGCGACCTGTGGGCGCACAAAGAATTGGGGAAATTCGCCGGAGAATTTTCCTCAACGGTGCCGCCGCATGGCGTGTCGATGGTGAGCATACGACCGTAAGCAGCGAGAATGCCGAGCAAATTCTTGCGAGCCGCTCGGCTTGTTTTGCGACAGAAGTTACTTTCGAATCATACTGTCCGGCTTGGGCAGAGACTGGAGTTCGTGCTGAATCCATTCCAGATTCTTGCCGTCCTGGAAAGCTGCCTTGAACTCTTCCATATTCTTGTAGAGCATTACGTTTGTGCCGGCGGGAACCATAGCCCGCAGTTTTTCTCTTGCCACCGCTGGAGTGACATTGTCAAAGAGTTCGTCGTCGAGACGGACTTTTTTTGCTTGCACCTTCGGCAGCCAATCAACTGGCTCCAGCGTAGATATTTTTTTTAAGAATTCCGGCTTTACGTAATCGCGTCGTTCCGCTTCCGGTACGAAGGGAGAAGTTGCCAGCCAGGTTGGCCAATCGCCCCAGGGATCCATCGCTTCAAGCACCTTGATACGCGGATCGGCGGCTGAAGTCAGGATCGCGATGCTTGCTCCTGACCCCTGCGCAAACATGCCCACGCGATTCATATCCAGATCTCCGCGCGCGTCCAGATAGTTCAGCACCATCTGAACATCGTGCGCCGAAGTTGCCAGGCACTCTTGCAATTCGCTGAGGAACCATTGCTTCAGCGGGCGGTCATGGTAGCGGTGACCGGTGAGCGCGGAAACGAAGCCTACGGCGGCAACGCCGTTCCTGGTTACGAGTTTTTCGTAATCATCATTCCTGAAAGTATCCGTGCTCGTGGGATAGCCATAAAGATACAAAATCACGGGAGGCTTTTTGACTGCCTTGGGCTTCATCACATAAAGGTCGATTGGATCGCCCCATCGCCACTGAACCTGCAACAACTCCACCGTGTAACTAGATTCTTCGTCGACAAAAGCGGAGAGAGGCCGAACCGGCAGGAGACTACTGCCGGTGAGGGCGGGCGTGGTCCAGTCTTCATGAACAGCCTTAAAGCGAGTGTCGGATGGATCCGCCACCGGGGGAGATACTGGCGTGTATTGAGCGTGGCCGACACTTACCGACAAGAGTAGGGCGCTTACGAGAGCCAGCGTTCTTATGAAATTGAAGGGAAGATCAGACATCCGGACTTTCCTGAATCCTGAATCAATCGAACGATTTTGCTAGCAACCTTGCCGCGACGAGAGTAAGCCGACTTAAGCTTCGACTAGATTAACTATTGAGTGATATTCCGATGAGTCCGAGAATCGGCGCCGAAGCGCTTCCTGCATGGAGTGGAACGGAAAAAGAGGACGAACCGATCAATGGCTCGTCCTCTGTATTGATGTTGAACACAACGTTCCCATCAGCTTACGGTCTAACTTGCAGGCCCTGGTTACCCTGAACGTGCTGCGTGGTTTTTGGACACGTCGTCGCCGTGGGGCAGGTGAGAAGAATGCCGCCCATGTCGCCGCCGGCTTCGGTTGTGCCGCTGTTAACCGGAGCTGCGCCTAGCAGGGTGCCGGCTCCGTCATACTGTTGATAGTGCGAACGAACCAAGGTCAGGCCCGGATCGGTAATGCCACCCGCTATGGTCTTCGTGGCCGGAACGTAGTCTGGAACACTGTCCACAACAAATCCCTGTGAGGCCTTCACCAGAGTTTTGGAATTCGTCAGCCCGGTTCCGTTGCTTACCAGGCGCACGACTGACCAGGAGGGATAAGTTCCGTTGCGGAGATTCGGGAAAGAAAGACCGCCCGCCCAAATCTGGCTCTCTGGGCAGGGGAATGCTCCGCTGCAAGGCAGGTTAGCCGCGGCCGGCAAGGTACCGGCGGTGGCGGGCTCACCGGGGTCGTATCCGGCTCCAGTTGAACTCTGCGGTCCGTAGCTGGCGAAAATCGGATCGATGTTGTTCAGCGTGATGTAACCATAAGCGGGGTTGTTGGCAATCGAACTCACGTTGCCATAGCTGAAGAAGGTGAAGCCGATGCCGTCGATGCCGATATTCTTAACCGAGTTCTGGACCGACTTAACTTCTTCACTGGTTCCAATCGCGCGATAGCGGGCGCCTTTGCCGTCGCTGCTCGTGCAAGTTCCGGGCTGCCCGGCAAGCGGATTGTTGGCGCCAACATTGGTTTCCATGCTCACGCCGAGAATTGTGCTGGGGCCAACGCCGCCGTAAACGGTGGGGTGACGCATGACGGTGGCTTCGGTGGTGTTGTATGTGCCAGAGAGAGGTTCACGCAGGAAGGCTGCGATTCCCGCAGGTGATAGGCCGAAGGCGCTAGCATCGCAGTTCGTGCCGGAGAACACCTGTTGCAGTTGTTGTTCGGTGGCATTTGTCAGACCGGCAAGCTGGCTTTCGCGCTGGGTGATGAAGACGACCGGAGTAGCTCCCACTTCGACGACTGTGAACGCAGGAATCGCGGTGCCGCTGATCGGGTCCTTGCCCTTGATATTGAAAGACAGAACGTTCGCGGTCGAGGTGCTGGCGGGGTAGCCGCTCTTGATCGGGGTTCCCACATAGGTGGCAGGTGCGTTTCCTGTCGCCGGGCAAACGCCAGCCGCGATGTTGGAGTTGTAGCCCAATCCGTCGAGGCCGTCGCTGGCCGTGCCGCCGTTAGCGCCGGAGCCGAGCAGGGAGTTCACGCGGCACACGGCGAAATTCGCATCTTCCGGGCGGATGTCGGTGGCTGCAACGGTAACCGGAGTTCCGTTGGTGAACAGAGATTGAACGTTGGCGGGCAAAGCCGAATCCGACGAGCCATCGCCCCAGAGGGTGGAAGAGATTTGATTCGAACCGCTACCGGAGAGGTTAGCCAGCGTGCCGTTCACACTGCACTGCGGTTGAGCAAAGTAGCAGCGGTCTCCGACGACCGAGTCAACTTTGTCGAAGGACCACACCTTGGTGCCGGCGGCATTCCACACGATCCAAACCGTACCAGCGTCAACGTTGACGGGAGTAACGCGGGAATCGGTCAAGTTGATAACGTTCGAAGCGCTCGTCCAATGCCCACCACCCGCGCCGGCCAAACTGTAAGCGCCGAGTGCCATCGTCTGCCACATGGCGGACGAACCTGCGATTGTGACCTCGACCGTTGTAGCAGCCTGTGCTACAGGCACGATGCTCACGATCGCGGTCAACAACAGACACGCGAAAATCGATTTCATACGCGACATAGTATTGATCCCTCTCTGTAAATGGTTTGTACGACGATTTCGTTGCACATGAGGCGCATTGCCGCACGCAGGGCAGAAAAACGCTCGACGATCCAGCGATTACATTTAGTTTTTGTTATTGCTGCATGAGCCGCCGAATGCTCAAAACCAACTCATTGCAGGAGAGCTTGAATTTCAGCCCGAGTCTATCTGCTGGCTCGCCGCGAGATATTAAGGTTGTGTGACAAGTTGGTGAAAATTCCGTTACGAATCGACGGCGGAAGATATTTTGATTCAAGCACTTTCGCTGCAGCTGCGATGCGGTTAAAGTGAAATACTTTTCCGCCGCTGGTTATTGGTTGCGCGCAGATCGTGCAGCGATGTGGGGTTGCTTGGTTAGGGACAATCACATCTCTGGAATTAACATTCCTTTAACTTTCGCATTCTGACCTGCATATACAATCCCGCTTTGCCATTACATCCTTAATAACCTTTTTCCCCCGGAGCGATTAGTGTGCCGTCCCCTGTGTCTTGTCTTTTTAGCCGTGTCACCAGGGCTTTGATGCTGGTATTGATCGGGTTGTCATTGAGCGCCGCGAGTGCCGCCGCTCAGGAACAACCGGACACGGCGATCGACAAGGCCAGCCTGAGCGGGACGGTGACGCAAAAAAACGGAGCGCTTGTGCACGACGCAAAAGCGGAAATCAAAAGTGCTTCGGGGGCAAGACTGGCGCTTCCGGTCAATGACAAGGGCGTTTATTCGATCACCGGGCTGTATCCCGGTTTTTACACGGTGACAATATCGGCGGACAACTTCGCCGAGGTGGTCTTCGAAAATATCGATCTCACTCCGGGCCGAAAGATGACGCTGGACGCCACTCTCGAGCCAGCCAGCGCCAAGCCCGCGGTTGCGGCCGACGGCTCCGGCCAAAAGGAACAAGGCGCAGCTTCAGCCACTGCTCCAAGCACTCGCAAGATTTCAGGCGACAAGGGCACAATCAGCGGAATCGCGACCGACCCGACCGGCGCCGTCGTGACCGACGCAAGGGCTGTCCTGACCAGTGCGGCCGGAGCAAGACTGGAGACGCCGGTCAACGAAAAGGGAGTGTATTCGTTTACCGGCCTGAATCCGGGTACATACAAGTTAGTAGTAACGGCTCCGAACTTCGCGGACACGCCCTTTGACAATATCGCTCTGACGGCAGGGCTCGAGTTGACGCTCGACGCAGCGATGGTGCCCGCCAAAGCCAAAGCCGAAGAGGTCAACGTCGAGTCGGGCGAGTTGGGGAAAGTGGAGACGGAGAGTTCCACCGTTTCCGGCACGATCACGCAAAAGGAAGTGATCTCGATCGGCCTCAACGGACGCAATTTCACGCAACTGATCGCACTTGCGCCTGGAGTGAGCAATCAGACGGGACAGGACGAAGCCAAGGTTGGAGTGGTGGGGAGCGTTAAGTACAGCGTGAACGGCGGGCGCGTCGAATACAACACTTTTGAGGTCGATGGCAGTGACGTGCTCAACACCGGCCTGAATGGGACATCGAGCACTCTGATGGTATTTCCCAGCCTGGATGCGATTCAGGAAGTGGAGGTGTTGACTTCAAACTACGGTGCCCAGTACGGCCGTACGGCGTCGGGCACGGTGCAGGTGACCACGAAGTCGGGAAATTCGACATTCCACGGAAATCTCTACGACTTCGTTCGCAATGAGGCATTTAATTCGCGTAATTTTTTCGACATTGTGTATACCTCTCCGCCGCCTCCGGGGGATCTTACCGGCGGCCAGACATTTGGTACAAAGGCCCCACTCTACCGGCGCCAGGACTTTGGCGGCACGATTGGAGGACCGCTTTTCATTCCTGGTGTTTTCAATAAACAAAAAGACAAAACTTTTTTCTTTTACTCTGAGGAATTTCGATTGGAGAGAACTCCCACTCCATACAACCAAGCGGTGCCAGGTTTGAAGGAACGTGGTCTCATCCTGACGTCGCAGGGCGTGCGGGAGAACCTGCAAACCAGCTCCGGTGGGCTCGTTTATCAGGACTTCGATTTTAGTGACGTATGCCCGCTCAATACGGGATCATTTACCCGTGCGCAGTACCCGGACTGCCCGTCCGTGCAGGCGTCTGGGACCGGGGGACTCTCCCCATTGTTGCATTTGCAAGGGCCCTTAACCTTAGGCACGCTAAGCGTGGATAAGAACGCGCTTGCCATCTTGAATGCCAACCTGATACCGCTGCCAAACGCCCCCTATGGCTGTAACGTCACGCTGGCAAATTTTAATCCCGCCAGCCCCGATCCCACAGACCCCAACCGCTGTTACAACGCTTCAATATCTCCTTCCACCTACTGGCGGGAAGAGTTATTTCGGATCGATCAAGTAGTTACTGACAAGTTCAAAGTGTCGTTTCGCTACATTCACGATGCCTGGGATACGAGCGTGCTGACACCGCAGTGGAGTTACCTGAGCACCAACCACCCCTCGGCGGCGACGTTCCCAACCATACAGAACCGGTTCTTTGGGCCGGGTACGAGCCTGGTAGCTCGATTCACCGACACAATCTCGCCGACGCTCTTGAACGATATCGTTGTTAGCTACTCCAATTCAGATATTACGTTGACGGACCAAAACGGCCCGGGCGGCGCCCAGTTTCAGCGCAACCCTTCGATTGATCAGCCACTGGTCACCGATCCGGCGGCGCCAGGGCAATGTAATCCAGCGCTCAGCGCCGATCCCGTGACTGGATTTCCACAGTGCGCCATTGGTTACATTTTTAATAACGGCTTTGGCGGTAAGATGCCGGGAATAGATGTTCTGGGCACGAACGCCGCTTATGGGGGCCGCGGCTTTGCCGCCGATCCGGCTTACATGCCCTGGGGACACACGAATCCCACTTACTCCGTCCGCGACGACATTGGTAAATCGATGGGCAAACACACACTGCAGTTTGGCGCGCAATATGTTTACTCGCAACGCAACCAGACTAACAATGCTATTGGAGCCGCTTCGGGCGACTTACAAGGCCTTCTCACTTTCAGTAACCTGACGCATAGCACAGGAAATGCCTTCGCTGACTTTTTGGTTGAATCGGACGCTAATGCGCACAGCATCCCGGAGGGCTTCATACAGAGCTTCACCCAGGATTCCTCGCAGCACCGATACTACCAACGTTTTCAGATCGGCGAGACTTACTTCCAGGACGATTGGAAGATAACTCCGCGACTTACACTTAACCTCGGCCTGCGAATCAGCTTGTTTGGCACCTATAGCGAAAAGAACCGCAACGCCTGGAATTGGGTGGCCTCTCGATTTAATGCGTCGCGATTTGGAGTTGACCCAATCTATGGCGAGCTTCTCGACAAGACAGCCGGGTCGATCCCCGTAACGTTCAATCCGACGACTTTCCAACTGGATCCTGGCGTAGCGGCGGATCTGGGCTTGGTGCAGTGCGGGTTTAGCGGAACTCCCGCGAGTTGTATGCAGGGGCATTTGTTCAACCCCGCTCCGCGCGTCGGTTTCGCCTGGGATCCATGGGGCGATGGCAAGACATCGGTCCGCGCGGGGTACGGCATCTTTTTCGAGCACGGCACCGGTAACGAGGCTAATACGGGCTCACTTGAAGCAAGCGCGCCGGTTGTGCTCAGCATGACGCAGCAGCTTCCGGTCAGCTATCCATGCATCGGCAACGTGGGTTATGGACCGGCGTTTGATCCAACGAATGGCGCGTGCGCGAGCCTCGTGGGCGGGACGCCGCCCTCGGCGGCATCGGCCTTCCCGCTCGACGTCACATCCATTCCCACCAAGGCGATTTGGCCGTACGCACAGCAATGGAGCTTCGGCGTGCAACGCGAGTTACCTCGTTCGACCGTCCTGAATGTTGCATATGTTGGAAGCCGCGGGACGCATTTGACGGTCGAACGCCAACTAAACCAGTTGCAGCCATTGCCTGTTAGCCAAAATCCCTTCGGCCCTAACGAACCGCTTACGATCACCGACTGCACGATTCTCCCGAACGGCCAGCTGGGCGCCCCAGCGGACGCGCCAGGAGACGGCACTCACCCATTCCTGCTGATGAATGGAACGCAGGTGTCGCCGCAAAATCCCGCTTACATGTATCTGCAGGCGGCGTGCACTAACCCGAACATTCCTAACGTCAATTCCCTGCCCGGCCGGCCCTACCCAGGTCTTGGGCGAGTTCTCTCTTTACAGAATGTGGCGGACTCGAATTACCACGCACTGCAAACCACCATACGGCATGCCAGCGGGCCACTTACGCTTGGATTCGCGTACTCTTACAGCCATTCGCTAGACGACGCTTCCGATCGAAGCGATCCAATTCTGGCTAACTCGTATGATCTACGCGAGAACAAGGCCAGTTCCAGTTTTGATGAACGTCATCTAGCGAAGCTCGACTATGTTTATCAACTTCCGCTCAAGAATTTTCCGCGCCGCTTTAGCGACTGGGCCAATGAGAAACCAAAGGACGACCGCGCGCCCAAGTCGACATGTTGTTCGACGCTGGTAAATGAGTTGGCCGATGGCTGGGAGCTTTCGGGAGTAACAAGTTTTGAGTCGGGCATTCCTTTTACGGTAATCAACAGCGCCGGCAACACCGGAATCTCTCTGACCGACAATGCCGGAGTTTCGAGCGGCCTCGGCCTCGCGGCTTCTTATCCCGACGTGATCAAGGGCCAGCCGTCGCCCGGCAGCAATGCACAGAGCTTCGGTCCGCTCATCGGCAATCCTTCTCAATTTGTCGCGCCCAGGGGGCTCACGTTTGGAGACGCGGGTAGGAATTTCCTGAATAATCCGCACCGCCTGAACTTCGACCTGACGCTGCTGAAACATTTCAAAATACGGGAGTCTGGTCAACTTGAGTTCCGCGCCGAGGCCTTCAACATTTTCAATCACACGCAGTTTCGAATCTACGACGTCGATAATCCGGGCAGCACCGGCAATAACGTCGTCAGTTGTTACGCCGGACCCTTATACTCCGCCGGCTTCAAGGGAAGCGGAGCTGATTGCGTCACCGGGGCTTCTTTCCTGCATCCGTTGGACGCGCATCGGCCCCGCACCTTACAGCTTGGGCTCAAGTTAGGTTTCTAGGACGTGGAAAGATCATGCCGGTAGTGACCACAAATCGGGCGCGACGCCATGGGAAGCACCTGCTTTCGCGGGGTTGGCTTGACCAAGCGCGCCTGAAGACTCTGCTGCCGGCGTCGCTGGCGGCCGCGTTGTTAGTCGCTACGATGATGTTTTCCTCATGCGGAAGCAACAACCGTTCCGGCAATACGCAAGTTAACGATAATTCGCTCGAGGGTGATTGGCAGTTCACGATGGCACCCCCGCCGGACGGATCGTTCGTGGGAGGGCTGCAGGGCGGATTTCTGCTTCAGAACAATGGTGCAGTAACTGGATCTGCAGCCTACGCCGTCTCATTACCGCTGCTTCCCTACCCCTGTAACAACGGATCGAGTCAGGTCACTGGAACAATCAGCAACCAGAGTGTTTCCCTCACAGCGGTGGCGGGCTCGCAGACCTTTACGCTCGCAGGAGCGTTGAGTTTCGATGGCTCGACGATGACAGGCACATACAGCTCAACCGCGGGTACTGCCGGCGACGGTTCGCCATGCGGAACTGCTCAATCGGAATTGCAATGGAGCGCGTCTCTTGTGCCGACGGTTACCGGCCCGATCCAAGGCAATTTTCATAGCACAGGCGGCCTCACCGGCTTGGCCGAACAGGATTTTCTGGTTTCGGGCGGACTTTTCCAGGCGGCGAATACCGGAGCCAGCAGCGCCGCCGTCACGGGCAATCTGACTTTCTTAAATACCACGACCAATCTCAGCGACTACCCATGCTTCACTTCTGCAACGGTCAGCGGCCAGGTTAGCGGCAACATTATCAACCTGCAACTTGTGGGCCCGGATGGATCGATCCTAGGAGAGATTGGAGAGTTACCTGGTTCAAATGGAGTCACAGGAGTGAATCCGGTCACTGTCACTTCGACGACGGGCGGGGGAATTCTCAACGGGGGCGGGCCAACTTACATTGTGGGCACTAACTCCTGTCCACAGAGTTCAGGTAGCGCACTAACTGTCGGCAACGCGGGAGACTATGGAGACGTCTGTCTGGCGTTAGGAAGCGCGAGCGCTTGCCAGCAACCGGTCACGCTCACTCCGTCCGCTCTACTTTTTCCCGCTCAAGTTCTAGGCACACCACCGACTATGCAAACGATAACACTGGCCGACGCTTCGAGCACATTACTCGGTCTTACGCTTGCATTAGCCAACAACAGCGGCGAAGCCAATTTTGCGGAGACGGACACGTGCGGCGTCAACGGCGCCCCTTCATCGGGGCAACCCTTCGATCTGGTATCAGGACAACCTTGTGTTATTACGATAACCTTCGCGCCGCTCGAAACATGCGCGGTCGGCACGCCGCCTGCGGAGTGTCCGTCGCCCCTTGCGGCGACGCTAGTAGTTACCAGCCCAAGCAACAGCATGATGATTAACGTGCCTATCACCGGGATGGGAGTCAATGCGGGGTCGGCAGACACCCGTCTGTTTGAACCGGCTGCGACGAGTATCTGGTCGAGCACAAGTCACAGCAAGTCATCGGATGCGGAGCATCATGCAGAGATCGAGTAACTATCGAACAGCTTGTGGCGCGGACCGTGAGCTGCCACGGACATGCGAGCCGTGTGCGATTGGTCGCCGCGGACTACTCCTGGCGATCGCGATCATAACAATGGGTATTCTTTCAGCTTGCGGCGGCGGATCTTCCAACGCCCCGCAGGGCTCGGCGACGCTTTCGGGCAATTGGCAGTTCGCGCTGGCGCCGCAGACCGATGGGAACCCGAACGATCCGACTTTCAGCGGCGGGCTGCAAGGCGGTTTTCTACTGCAAAACAACGGTTCGGCATCGGGGCAGGTGGTCTACTCCGTCACTTCTTCGAACATCGCTACGGGAACCTGCAACAGCGGATCGACTCCAGTAACAGTAACTGTCAGCAGCTCGAACGTAACACTCACCGCAGTAGCCGGGACGCAGACCTTCACTCTCTCAGGAACGTTGACATCAGATGGCTCGACCATGATGGGCACTTACACATCGACGGCGGGCACAGCGCCCGACGGTTCGGTCTGCGGATATGCGGAAACCGGCTTGGCATGGAGCGCAATATCCGTTCCCCCGATTACGGGAACGATCGAAGGAAGCTTTCACAGCACAGAGCCGGGCAGCAGCCTAACTAATCAGGATTTCGCGGTGTCGGGAGTACTTACTCAAGGCGAAAATATTGGAGCGAGTAATGCGACCGTTACCGGCACTTTAAGCTTCATCGATCCGACAACGTTGCTGAGCGACTATCCATGTTTTCCAGTAGCGTCGGTGAATGGTCAGATCAGCGGAAATTCAGTCATCCTGCAAATCATCGCAACGAATGGAGCGAACATAGGTCAGATAGGCGAACCGCCAGGGTCACCCACTAACGTTAATCCCGTGACTTTCGATTCGGCGCAGGGCGGTTACATTCTGCACGGCGTCGGGCCATCCTACCTAGTCGCCACAAGCGCATGCCCGGGTAATCTTGGCGCCGCCAGTACGGCGGGAGACTCCGGCGACATTTGCCTGGCGCTGAACAGCACGACGGCTTGCCAACAGCCGATCACTCTGACCCCGGCGGTGATAACCTTCCCCGCTCAAACTCTGGAATCGGTGGCGACGACGCAGACGATCACGCTGACAAATAACTCCAGCTCGGCTCTGAGCGGACTGACATTGAGTTTTACTAATGATGGCGATAACTCGTTCGGAGGGCAGAGCGATTTCAACGGTCTTCCCAGTTTTGCGGAGACCGACGCGTGTGGGGTAAATGGGGCGCCTTCGCTCGGTCAAGCTTTCTCGCTCGCACTCGGACAATCCTGTTCTATAACGGTGACTTTTTCTCCGCAAGAAGGTTGCCCATGGCTTCCTTTCGGGGCTCCACCATCGATAGCCGGGGCGGCTCCGGAGTGGTGTCCTTTGCCGCAGAGCGCGCAGGTGACGGTAACAAGTCCGTCCAGCGCAGACGTCGACAATGTGTTTGCCGTCCCTATCACGGGCACTGGTGTCAGCGCCATTCAACCTTCGACTCCCGAATTCGATTTCAGCGCGGAGGAACAGCACAATCCACCGGAGGCCAGCCTGGCGCAGATGTTGTCTTTTACTAACGTGAGCAGCTATCCGGTCCAGATTCTTGGTCGAGCGTCTTGTTTGAATCCACCCAAAGGGCAGAACAAGCTTCCGCATCCGTTGCTCGCGAACAGCCCGGTGGCGGGTTTGCAAGTGGTGGCCAACGGGTCCGGCATCCTTCCTATTAACCCAGACGGCGACACCATCCTTTATAACTGCGACACCGATTCCGGCACGTCTCTGCCCAATTTCCAGATTTCGGCTGATACCTGCACAGGGACCTTGCTGGCTTCTCAGGCGAGTTGCAGCCTGCAGGTCGCGTACGTGCCGCAGCCGAACACCGACGTCAATAGCGGGCTGGATTATTTTCTTGAATTGAATACGGTGCAATGTTCGAGCAACCTAACTACGGATTGTGAAATTGATAGTGGTCGCTTTCCGGTGGAACTTAAAGCGAATGCTCCGAGCCCTCTGCGAATGTCGCCAGCTGCGGGAGTGGATTTCGGCAACCAGCCCACTGGCAAGACGAGCGCGCCGATGACGATTACGTTGCTCAACGATCCGAACCTGACGTATCCGCAGTGTACGACCGAAGACTGTTCAACCGTAACCTTCGTGGGCAAGATTCTGGTGAGCGGCAACTATTCCGAGAGAGACGATTGCCCGGCTACGCTGGCTCAGGGCAGCAGTTGCGCTGTCACCCTCACTTTCAAACCCGGCAGCGTAGGACTCGATACTGGCCTGGTTACTATCAATTACTCCCAGGTTTCAAACTCCGGAGCGGTGACTCTCGGCAATCCCCAGTTTGTCTATCTGCGCGGCACAGGGCAGTAACTCGTGCAGTCATGCTTGGGAGTGCGTTGGGTTTCAAACTTAGATGAATTAACAAGACGAGGTTTAATTCCTGGAGGTCGGCAGTGGCAATTCAACGATGGATTCCCTCTATTCCGCTTGCGGCGATGATTTCGGTGCTCGCCGGATGCAGCAGCGGCAGCACCGCGAATGTGCAGAATCCTCCGCCTCCGCCGCCGTCCCAGGTTGCTATCGCTTTTCAGCCCGAGCCAACGCCATCGCTCAACGTCGGCTTTTCGGAAAATATTACGGCGGTGGTTACAAACGATCCTAATAATTACGGGGTCGATTGGACGTTGACCTGCCAGAATCCGCCCAATTGCGGCACGCTCAGCGCGCTGCATACAGCCAGCGGCTCACCTACAACCTATACCGCTCCTTCCACGATTTCTGGCAACACGATGGGCGTCGAAATTGTGGCGTTAGCGACAGCGGTTCCTACGACCAACGTGATTGCTCCGCTCACGGTTTCCACCTTCAACAGCAGCCTCGCGGCGGGAACC
>Ga0209380_10001139_pt1 | contig 18373 bp, 11 predicted proteins | sample HubBroMetageWFT6_FD_188347 | JGI IMG/M metagenome (GOLD analysis project Ga0209380, IMG submission 188347) | Warmed and freeze-thawed soil microbial communities from the Hubbard Brook experimental Forest, New Hampshire - Hubbard Brook CCASE Soil... | ecosystem: Environmental > Terrestrial >...
ACAAATTGCCCACGTCTTCGTGCGCGGCAACCAGGACCGCACCGCGATGATGCCGCCGCTGGTTTTCTCGCCGCAGAACCCACGCACGCTTTATTTTGGAACGCAATACGCGATGAAGACGACCAATAACGGCGATACCTGGCAGCGCATCAGTCCCGACCTCACGGCGCGCACTGGCGCGCCAACGAAAGCCGAAGGCGGCACTACTGGTGGACACGAGTTGGAAGATGAATCGACGGGTTTTGCATCCGGCGAGGATGAAAAGGAAGCCGCGCTCGAACAAGCTCCTCGGGGGCGCATGGCGCTCACCGCGCTCGCTCCTTCACCCATCGCTCCCGCGATGCTCTGGGCCGGCACCGGCAACGGCATCATCCAAACTACCTTAGACGCCGGCGTGACGTGGCAGAACGTTTCACCGCCCGATTTTAAACCGGACACCACGGTGAGCATCATTGAGCCTTCACACTTTGACACCAATGCCGCTTATGTCACCGCGATTAATTTTCGCGACGCGACGCCGTACATGTATCGCACGCGCGACGGCGGAAAGTCCTGGCAGAAAATTACGGAAGGGCTCGAGCCCGGCTGGATCGCGCGCGTGGTACGCGAAGATCCCCGGCGCAAAGGACTTCTCTATGCCGGTACGCAAAATGCGGTGTACGTTTCCTTTGACGACGGCGATCACTGGCAATCGCTGGAACTGAATCTTCCCACCTCGGACATGCGCGATTTGGCCGTGCACGATAACGATCTGGTGGTCGCCACCTACGGACGAGCTCTTTGGGTGCTCGACGATCTCTCTCCGCTGCGCCAAGCCAACGCCCAAATCGCGGCCTTGCTTGCCTATCTTCTGCCGCCCGCCACGGCGGTTCGCGTGCGTTGGGACAACGACCAGGAAACTCCTCTGCCTCCGGAAGTTCCCGCGGGACAGAATCCTCCAGACGGCGCAATACTTTATTACTATTTGCAATCGGCGCCTTCGTCGGCCATCGCGCTGGAAATCCATGACGCCACGGGAAAACTCGTCCGCCGTTTTTCGAGCGACCCTCCCCCACCCGACAAAACCATCAAGAACGCTCCCGATTATTGGTTCGCCCCGCTTGCTGGCATTCCGAAGAATGCCGGGCTCAACCGCTTCGTGTGGGACCTGCACTACGACCCGCCTCCGACGCTGCAATACAGCTACTATGGGAATACGCTCGACTATGTGGAATACACGCTTACCTCAAACGCCATCGTTGGAGAAACGCCGCGCGAGCAGACCCTCGGACCACTCGCGGTTCCCGGCGAATATCACGTGGTGCTCACGGTCGGCGATCAGAAATCTGAGCGGTCACTTTGGATCACCCTCGATCCGCGCGTCCACGTTTCGCAAGCGGACCTCGACCAGCAACTCGCAGCAGCCCTGAAGCTCGGCGCGGGACTGAAATCGAGCTACGACGCATTCGGCGAGATGGTCCCGCTGCGCAAGGAAATCTCGGAGCACAAGAAGAACCTCGAATCCAAGGGGCAAACGAAAGATGCGGGGGACACGATCAAGAATTTCGAGGCGCAAGTCGACGCGATCCAGATCGGCACGCCCGCGTCACCGGGGATCGGGCCGATCAATCGCGATCTCGCACGTGTGGCGTATATGGTCGAGAGCGGCGATGCGGCTCCGTCCGGCGCCGCGCTATCGGCGATCCAGGAATCGTGCAGTGCACTTACAAAGCAACTCATGGAATGGCGTGCGTTAGAGACGCACGCGCTCCCAGCGGTAAACGCCGCGCTTGAGAAATACAAGGTCGCTCCGCTGCCGCTAGCAAGCCTGGGCGCCGCGACAACTGCCGGCGATTCTCCCGGCGACGCGTGCCAACCATAGTTATAGAAGCCGATGCACGGCGGCACTCATGTTTTAAAACCAGCCTTTCGCTGAAGGTCGGAATACTGCAAAATGACCACATGACTCTAGTCCGGCGTTCTCTGAGCATCCCAGTTCTGGTCGGCCTAAGCGCGGTTCTCAATCCAGTCTCCGGCCAGTCTCCTGCGTCGGCTCAACACACGGAACGCCCGACACCGCCGACGCGTAATCCCCACAGTCCCGGTTATGTCACGGCCAAGGAATTGCCCGACGGATCAAACCCTCCTGCGAATGCGGACGGCAATTTCATCCTCGGGCCCGTCTCCGATGTTCCTCCCGAGACCTCGGTCCAAGACGGCACACCTAGGGGAACAGTGATTGAGTTCATGCTGAACTCGTCAGACAGCAAGATCTATCCGGGCATTGCACGTGACCCCAATACCTTCGGAACTATAGATCCTGCCAACCCCGCAAAACTGGTAGTGACTACGAGCCACCCCGCTCCGTACACGCGGAGGGTGGCCGTCTATGTCCCCAAGCAGTACGTGCCCGGTAGCATCGCGCCTTTCATTGTCGGGGCGGACGGGCCTGACCGGTTGCTGTTTTCGGCTCTGGACACCTTGATCGCCCAACATAAGGTCCCGGCGATGATTGCGGTTTCCATCAGCAACGGAGGCGGTGACGCGCAGGGCAGTGAACGCGGCCTTGAGTACGACACAATGTCCGGAGTCTACGCCGAGTTCGTGGAAAACGAAGTTTTACCTCTGGTCGAAACCCAAGCTCACGTGAAACTCACTAGGGATCCGGAAGGCCGGGCAACCATCGGTGGCAGCTCAGGAGGCTCTTGCGCCTTGATCATGGCCTGGTATCACCCCGAGCTTTATCGTCGTGTTCTCACCTACTCCGGAACTTTCGTAAACCAGCAGTGGCCGTACAATCCGCAAACGCCGCACGGTGCCTGGGAGTTTCACGAGCATCTCATCCCGGACAGCCCGGCCAAGCCGATTCGAATCTGGATGGAAGTTGGCGACCGGGATCTCCTAAATCCGAACGTGATGCGCGACAATATGCACGATTGGGTTTTCGCAAACGAGCAGATGGCTAACGTACTCGCTGCCAAGGGCTATCATTACCAGTTCGTATTTGCCCGCAACGCCGGACACGTTGACCGAGCGGTGAAACAACAAACGCTTTCCGAGGCGCTTCAATACATCTGGCAGGACTACGCATCTTCGGCCGCCAAGAATTGATCGGTACTCGCGGAAGAATCGGCTGATCGCGCACAGGCAAACACAGAGCGGATCGTCGGCCAGGTTGCCGGCGTTCTTTGCTCCCACCACAGATCGCCGTTCCAAACGTGCGCGCGATTGCCACGCTCAGAAAAGAGGATGCGGCATGGGGCGATCACAGCGTACCGGCTTGGCAGACAATAGATTTGTCCGTCCGAATTCCGCCTTGGAGACCGTCAATCAGAGAAAATTTGCGACCATTCGATTCCGAAGCGGTTCAAATACTTTCTCAATCTATCTGCATCGTTCGTGATTGCTTTCCGGCCTCGCGAAACGCTGAAGAGCTTGCGGCCAGCATCAGAGAGTGAACGACAATCTCGACAAATTTGAATAACTCTGGCGAGCTGCACCCGGTCAAACAGATCAAGGTCTTCAGTTCGCTCTTTGCCTAGCAAGTCAACCAAGCTGTCTTCCACGTCGCGGGCCTCCAATTTTGGCCAAGCGCTGCTGAGGCGTGCGATTTCCTCGCGAACGAGAGCAACGGAGATTCGACCGCCTGGTGCCAAAGTAGCCATACGGACAATCGCGGCATTCAAATCCCTAAAATTCCCGAGCCAGACAGCTGAACTCGAAAGCGCGTAATCCAGGAAGAGCTCTCGCGCCTCTTTGTTAAACGTGACGCGGCGGCCGGCGCGCTCCGCATATTGGTCAAGCTCAAACTGGATGTTGGGTTCGATGTCCTCGGGGCGGGACCGAAGTCCGGGCAGGGTGAACGGCCAGAGGTTAATCCTGGCGAGGAGGTCCTCGCGAAATCTGCCCTCGCGCACAGCCACCAATAGATCTCGGTTTGTACCCGCAATTAGTTGAAAGTCGCTATGAACTTCCCGGTCAGACCCGAATGGTAGAAATGTTCTCTCCTCGAGCGCGCGCAGGAGCATCGCTTGTTCGTCTATTCCGAGTTCTGCAATTTCATCGAGGAACAAGACCCCTTTGTCTGCCGTTCGCAAAACGCCCGGACGATCGCGAACGGCTCCGGTAAAAGCACCCTTCACATGGCCAAACAGCGTGGACATCGCCGCGTCGCCCCGCAGGGTCGCGCAGTTCACGTCAACGAACTCTCCAGTGACCGTATGGCGCAGCTTTTTCAACTCGAAGATGCGGCGCGCGAGCTTTGATTTCCCGGCTCCGGTTGGCCCCATCAAGAGAAGAGGATCTCGCGTGGAGATAGCAACCTGTTCGATGCGGTCGATCAGTTGGTTAAACGCGGAATTTCGTGTGTCGATGCCGCCCTTCAGGTAAGAGACGGCGTCACTCTGTTCCTGGCGGAAGCGAGAGGCAATGCGGTCGTACTTGGAGAGATCGAGATCAATGATTTTGATTTCTCCGGGTGCCGCCCCGTCGCGTTCGGGTGAGGCCTGGAGTAGCCTGCCTGGCAAGTATCTTGATTCTGTTAGAAGGAAAAGGCAGATCTGGGCGACGTGGGTGCCGGTGGTAATGTGGATCAGATAATCTTCCGTATCCGCGTCGAAAGGGTACGTGCGGGCGAATTTGAAAAGAGTCTCGTAGACGCGCTCGAAGTCCCAGGGGTCGCCAAATTCAATTTCGTTCAGGCGTACGGTGGTTTCCGGCGAGACGGCAGCGATGTCTTTGGCGAGAAGCTGCGCGAGTGACTTGTCGCGAAGTCCATGCAGGAGTTCCAGGCGTTTGACGACAAAGTCAGGTTGGCGACAGATGGCCAGGGTCGGTCGCCAGCTCTTCCAGCGGTCTTGCTGGCGGCCAGCGTCTAGTGTTGTTCCCAGGAGCCCCAGGACCACGTTCGCTTTCTGGCCCATATCTATAATTATATATCACTATCCCATGAGAGCAGCGATTCTGGGGCTCAGTTTGGGCCACTTGACGTAAGCCGTGTGTTTACAATCTGTTGAGAAAGTCGCGGGTTTGGCTAGAGGCTTGCACTCTGTCGATGCAGAACAAGACAAAGAGAGGGTTCGCGAGCGAATTGGAGTCGCGAACCGCTGGAGGCGTCAGCGTAGAGCATACTGACTGGCGCCTCTCCCGAGCCAAATGAGGTCTCTTAGAAGAACGCGATCTCTAGTCTAAGGAGGATGAAATGTCGGAGCCGACTTATAACGTAATCGTGCCGGAGAAGGGTGTGCCTATCAAGGCCTGGACGAAGGGAGTGCAACTCGAAGATCAGGCTCGTCAGCAGCTCTTGAATGTCGCGCAGCTCCCCTTCATTTTCAAGTGGGTTGCCGCTATGCCCGATGTGCACTGGGGCGTTGGGGCGACCGTGGGCAGTGTCATTCCGACAAAGGGTGCCATTATTCCGGCCGCCGTGGGCGTGGACATTGGTTGCGGCATGATGGCGGTAGAGACCGACCTCAACGCGCGCGACCTGCCGGACAATTTGAAGGGCATTCGCGCTGCAATCGAGAAGGCTGTACCGCACGGCCGTAGCAATCATGGTGGCCATGGCGACGTGGGCGCTTGGGGCCAGATTCCGGTTCGCAATGCGGAGATCTGGCAGACGTTGAAGCCTCGCTACGATGCGATTCTCGAAAAGCATCCTAAGCTGGATCGTGGAAACCACTCGAACCACCTGGGTACTTTGGGAACGGGTAACCATTTCATCGAAGTGTGCCTCGACGAAGCGGAAAACGTGTGGCTCATGCTACACAGCGGTTCGCGTGGCGTGGGCAATCGCATGGGCAGTTACTTCATTGAAATCGCGCGTAAGGACATGCAGAAGTTTTTTATCAACCTGCCCGACAAGGATCTGGCCTATTTTTCAGAAGGCACGGAGCACTTCGACGACTATGTTGAAGCGGTCGAATGGGCACAGGATTTTGCACGCTTGAACCGTCATCTGATGATGGAGCAGATCGTCGGAGCAGTGCGCGCTTCGGGCGAGCTCCGACCGTTTGTCGCCGAACTGAAGGCCATTAACTGCCACCACAATTATGTGGCTCGTGAAAAACACTATGGACAGAACATTCTGGTTACACGCAAAGGCGCAGTCCGCGCCCGCGAAGGAGATATGGGTATCATTCCTGGAAGCATGGGATCGCGTTCCTATATCGTCCGCGGCAAGGGCAACATGGAAAGCTTCATGAGCTGCAGCCACGGCGCGGGTCGTGCGATGTCACGAGGAGAAGCCAAGCGTCGGTTCTCCGTAGAGGACCACGTGCGGATGACGGCTGGCGTGGAGTGCCGGAAAGACGCCGACGTGATCGACGAGACGCCGGCGGCGTACAAACCGATCGAATCCGTCATGGCCGCTCAGGCTGATCTGGTGGAGATCGTCCACACGTTACGACAGGTTGTGTGCGTGAAAGGGTAGTCGAGACGCAAGGAGACGTTGCGCAAGAGCATCGCACCAAGGAGCGGCGGCATGATTCGGATCGATGGCTCAGTGGGCGAAGGCGGCGGACAGATGTTAAGGTCCGCCCTGAGCCTTTCCCTGGCCACTGGAAAGCCATTCCGCATGGAAAATGTCCGGGCCAAAAGAGAGCGGCCCGGATTACTTCGGCAACATCTCACCGCCGTGCTCGCTGCGGGTGAAATTGCGAGCGCGCAGGTCGAAGGCGCGACTCTCGGCTCAAAAACACTCACCTTCATTCCAGGATCTGTGCGCTCGGGAACGTATCACTTCGCGGTCGGAACAGCCGGGAGTGGCACTCTTGTTTTCCAGACCCTACTGCCGGCGCTGATGACGACCTCTGGCCCCAGTCAGATAACGATCGAGGGTGGCACGCACAACATGCAGGCGCCACCCTTCGACTTTCTACGGAAGGCTTTCTTGCCGGTAATCAACAGGCTCGGCCCCACAATCAATGTCAGTCTAGAAAAATACGGGTTCTATCCAGCTGGAGGTGGCCGCTTTACGGCAACGATTGAACCGTGCGAGCGCCTCTCCACGATTGAATTGGTGGAAAGAGGAGAGATTGAACGCCGCAGTGCGGTGGCCATCGTCGCGAATCTGCCTCGCGCTATTGCCCAGCGCGAGATTGAGACGATTGCAAAACTGATGAATTGGGATGCGGACTCTCGGGAGATCGTCGAAACTAAGAATTCCGTCGGTCCAGGAAACATCGTTCTAATCGAATTAACGAGTAGTGTCGCAGAGTTGTTCTGTGGCTTTGGGCGGATCGGCGCAAGCGCAGAGAGCGTGGCTTCAGAAGCAGCCGACGCTGCACGTTCGTACTTGGCTTCAGGGGCGGTAGCCGGAGAGCATTTGGCTGATCAGCTCCTGCTCCCCTTCGCCTTGGCGGGCGGCGGCGCTTTTACGGCCGAGAAACTGAATCTCCACTCTCGGACCAACATGGACATTATTCGTTGCTTCTTGCCAATCGATTTTGCAACCAATCAAGAAGGTGAACACATAAGAGTTCATGTGAAGGCGGCACTGTAAGCCGACCTACACTCTTGAGTGGATCTACTTTTAGCCACAACGATGGCTTGCCGGTGTCGCTGGACGAACTGCGATTCGCATCTGCAGTGTGTTCTGCGGCTTCGAGATTTCGGTACGAGGCAAGAAGTGAACCCTTATGTTGGGCTCTGGCACTGCCTAACCGCCGAATTCCTTCACATCACTGTTAAACGTCACACAAATCCACCGCTTGCCGCAGCGAGGTCAAGGGATCTCGCGCGGGCACGAACTCGTGCGCCACGTAGCCTTGGAAGCTAGCGGCCGCGATTCCACGCATCACTCCATCCCATTGCACTTCCTGCGTGCCGTCGAGCTCGTGCCTGCCGGGAACGCCCCCGGTGTGGAAATGAGCGAGCCACTGAATGTTCTGCTGGATGGTGCGAACCAGGTCTCCTTCCATGATCTGCATGTGGTAGATGTCATACAGCAGCTTGACCCGCGGCGAGTTCACCGCTCGCACCACTTGTACTCCCCAAGCGGTGTGGTCGCACATGTAATCTTTGTGGTCGACCTTGCTGTTGAGGAGTTCCAGGCAGATGGTGACGCCGTGGTCCTCGGCAATCTTTTTCACGCGGTTAAGCCCTGCGATGGTGTTTTTGGCGCCTTCTTCGTCGGACATGCCCGCGCGGTTTCCGGAGAACGTAATCACGTTCGGCACCCCGGCCCTGGCCGCCAGTGGAATGTATTTGCGAAAACCTTCCTCGATCTTGGCGTGGTTTTCGACGCGGTTCATGGCGCTTGCAATCTCGCCTCCGTCGGCATAGCCCATGCTGCAAACCAAGCCATGCCTCGCGGGCACTTCGTATTCATCCGGCTTCAACAGATCGACGCCCTTCAAACCAATCTGCGCCGCGTAGGCGCAAAGTTCGTCAAGCGGAATCTTCTGGTAACACCAACGGGAAACCGATTGCTTGATTTGGCCTTTGCGCGGGATCGCTGAGTTCTGCGACGGCCAAGACATCGAGGGCATAGAAGCCATAGTCACTCCCGAGACAGCCGTCTTCAGCATCGTGCGCCGCGATAGTTGTTTAGTCATAGGAATTCATGCAAGTGTGCCGGAGAACGCCTACTGCGGGCCTGCGTGGGCCGGCTCCTTCCCCCTTTCCTAGGCATCTCTCATTTTGTCGAGTGAGACGGTTAACCAAGAGTCGCGTCGCCGCCAATTCTTGCACATTCTTATCTCGTGCACAGGATTTCTTCCGGACTCTTCAGGCCATCCACGAAAGCAGCGTTTGAAGGTCCGTTGCCGTGGTTGATTCGGTGCCGCGCGGCATGGAGGGGCCAATGGCCACAACCTCGCCGTGATTCTCGAACCACACCAGGAACCAAGATTGTTCGGCACCCGGTAACCGTTGCTGATTCAGCCAGTTGTAGTATGCACCGTTATCCGCATCGGTCAGCGAACCGAGGGGATCGAGTTCGACATGACTGTCGCCACCAGAAAGCATTTCGTTCATCGGCTTCTGTCGTTGCCGTGGGGCGAAACGGACCAGCAGAGTAAGCGGCTGGGCGCGTCGGAGCGCCTCGCGCGCCGCCCATTGTGCGAAAGTCGTGCTGAAGACCTGCGTGCCCGAGCCCTCCGTCAGCAGCTTGGCCTGAAAGCGATCCAGAACCGCGTCCCCTGGCTTGGCCGCGTTCCCATCCGGCCCCTCACCCGCCTCCCGACCCATACCAAGATCCGCCGGACGCAGCTGCGCTAGTAGCGTGCGCAGCGTCTCGGGTCCCATGCCGGGCCGTTCAATCTCCAAGCGTATTCTGTTTGACAAGGCCGCCCGCGCTGGTTCGAGTGCTTGGTAGGAAACGCAGGTAAGCGCGGCGTCATGAGCCGCTTCTTGCCCGCCATCAATGTACCAGTGGCCGTGTGCAACGGGATGCGCTTTGGCTCGAGCCGCCGCCGCATCTAGAAGCTGCTTCAACCCATTTTCCGGCTCGATGTGGCTGAAGTACACCCCATGCGGGCGCAGCTTGCGAAACAACGGCTCTTGTGGTGCGGCGACGCCCTGGCCGATAACCGTAATCCCCAGCCTGGGAATCACTGGACGCTCCGATGGCAGCGCCGCCCGCAAACGCTCCGCATAAGCGAGCGCCGCCGAGCGAAAGGCATCCAGTTGGTGGGTCGTCCAAAGATACGCCGAGAGCTGCTCGACAAACTGCGCGGGCGAGTTTACCCAATCGAACTGTTCGAGCTGCGAAGAAAGATGGATTTGAGCGAATCCTTCGAACCAATCCTGGATCTGTTCCCGAGAAAGCGAGTTCAGAATTTGAAGCTCCCTCTCGAGCGCTTTGCGCTCGGCGGGAAACTTGAAATCGTAATCGATGGCCTCCCGCAAAAGGCTTGGGAGAAAACTCAATGGCAGGCGCTCGAGCGCGGCGAGATCGTTGGTGACAAGTTTTCGTGCTTCCGGTGGATAGCCGCTGAATTGCTCGGGTTTGAGCTTGATGGGAGGCATAGAGTTACAGAAGTTCCACGAGGGATCTACCCTGTGCGAGAGACGGGGAAAATCCGAGGAGCGATCCGATCGACGGCACAAGATCGGTGGACTCCAGCGCGCGGTCGATAACCACTCCTTCGCGAACGCCGGCGCCCAAGACCATCATCCAGGTGGTGCGAGAGAGAGCATCGCCCGTGCGGTGATGCTGAAATCCGTTGCCGCCGGAATCGTCGTCGGAGTCGCGGCCAAAGTCCGGCAAGATGAAGACGGTGGTATTGCCGGCGTACTCCGGCTCGCTCTGAATCGTTTTCCAAAGGTCGGCGCAAAGGCGATCGGTGCGGCGGATGCCATCGATGTACAGCGAATACGCGCCGGCATGCGCGATGTCGATGTCGTGCATGGTGATCCACAAAAGGCTGGGGGCAAGTTGCCGCATCAGCTGGCGAGCGATGTAGACGGAAAGTTCATCAGGACTCGACAACGTCCGCGCATGCTTCTTGAAGTCGTCCACGGATAGCTTTAACAACATTTCCAACTGTTGCAGCGCGAACTCGTTTCCGCCGAGTTCCGGCGTGTAGAACGGTGTCTCGTAGTTGTCGCGCAACAAATGTTCGTAATCCGCCGCTCCGCCGGAGGTGGCCGCGGTTAAAAGATGCTTCGGCAAAATCACCCGGGCACCCAAGCCGGGGCCGTAAGAACGGTGACTGCTCTCACCGATGCGATTGAAACCGTTGCTGGGCGCAACCACCCACGCGTCAGAGGAAGGGCGTTTTAAATCCTTGCGAAAGTACTCGAACACCGTCGGATGTTCCGGGGGAAGAGCTGAAAAGTTGTTGATGGTTTCATAGACGCCGGTGGCCAAACTGGCGGTGGCAACATAGTGGCCGAGGATGCCGCGATTTACAACCTGCGTGAAAAACGTGGATTGCGGAATCAATTCCCTCATCAAGTTGGGAATATTTTCCTGACCTTCGGGCGCAAACGTCTCCTGGTCGCGCGCGCCACCGCCGAAGGTGATGACCACAACCTTTCTCTTCTTTTGCGGTATTCCGGCTCGGGCCAGCATTCCGGAGCCGAGCAGTGTGCCACCCAGGGTGACACCGGCGGCACGGCGCAAGAACTCGCGCCGGGTGAAGCTCAATTGCCTGGCAAGTTCCCGGGGACTCGCGGCCAGACCGCTTAACTTGAGGCCCGAGAGACCAACCGAATTTCGCCCCGTTTCGGACCGTGATAAAGAATGGTAGGTCATTGTAAACGCAATGCTTAGCGTAAGCTACGCCGCGCATTAAGCGAAGTCAAGCAGTGGCTCGGTGCAGTGTCAAACCTCTTTAGAAATGTCCCCTTCCTTACCTCATTAGAAATGTCCCTTTTTCTTTTGCTTTGCCTGTTGTCGTTGGGGTGTCCGCCGGAGCGAAGGCCTGCGCCGTGGTTTGTGCGGCGCGTTTAGGTCGTAGCGACGAATGGCTACGGGCGCATGGATTGGTGCACGCTCAGGGAGGATTGAACCAGTACGAGCGCATATTCAGCTGCCCAAAAGTTTCAGACGGTTTATGACACATCCCGAATTGCAGTCAAGGGTGCGTTCTTGCACGGATTGTTATCTCGACCCAGGCGAACGCGTAGTGGAGACAATTGGTTCGATTCCCGGACACCTAGTCCACTTTCTTTCAGATTCAAGTCATGGTCGCATTGGTATTTGCCACATTCTGCCCAGAGGTGGTTCCGCCGTGCTGGTATTACCAGACCTGTACGTCTTCAAAGTTGTCAACTCAGATTCGATTGAGAATCCCTCTTGTCATCTTGAACGCATTGACCTGAGCGGATTAGAGTTTGCGTACTGCGCTTCATCTTTTTCGGACTTTCTGTATCGCTTCTGGATTGAGAATGAAATCCGGTTTGTTTTGACGGACAAAAGCAAACCCCGGTCGTTTACCACCCTGGAACTCGAGTATGTGGAGCACTACGCAGCCAACAAGCCGCGTGATTTGCAGGTGGCATGGCAATTCTGAACTAACTTAACTTAAGGCTAGTTCTTGGCAACGCCGCAATCGGAAACTTGATTCTCATTGTCCGGTAACGCGCACAGAGTGGCTCCACGATGGTTACTATTCGACTGTCGACGACTTTCCTGCGTACCCAGAGTTGTATCGGCTAGCGTCCCATATTTTGTAGCGATTAAGCCCGCTCGCACCTCAGAAGGCCGCAACTGTTCGCTGCCTTCCCGGCCGGAGGTCTCTATGAGTACGCTCGCTCGCGGTTTGGTTTTCTTATTCTCTTTTCCTCTAGGTTTCCCAAAACGGCAATCGCTTTGGCCGATCCTAGGGGTCTTCCTTCTGGCCATTACAAGCGTGGCGCAGGAAAGGCCACAGGTAACAACCGGAGCCGAGTTTCACGCTTCGGCAGAAAATGCAGCGCCTGACGAAGCGAGCGTCACGCTTCCCGCCGGTACGCGACTTGTTCTGATCCTGACCCATCCAGTCGACAGCAGGACCACGCACCGCGGCGACGAAATCTATACCGAGATCACCGCCCCGGTGACGCTCGACAATCGGGTCGTCATGCCCGCAGGAGCGTTCGTGCAGGGGAAGGTGGAAAAGCTGACGCGGCACGGTACCCGGGCGGAGATGGTGATGCGGTCCGCATCGATCATCTTCCCCGACGGGTACGTCACTAACATCGGCGGCCCGATGACCATCGAAAGCGAAGAAGGCACAGCGTGGATCAATCCCGGCACAAGCACGAAAGCCGGCATGGTTGCCGCCCCCCTTGTTGGCCTGGGTCTCGGCGCGGCGATCGGGGCCGCTGCACACACCACGCAAACGACCAACTTCGCTGGGACGACGATGAGTACGAGCACGCCGAAAGGCATAGCTATCGGAAGCACGGTAGGGCTTGCCGTCGGGAGCATTGTCTCGCTTGTGCTGCTTGCGCGGAGCCACCATTTCTACATGGCAACGGGTTCTGAACTTGACATCGTTCTGCCGCAAGCTGTAACCCTAGCCCAGGAACAGAGAGCCGAGACGGGGCGGGATCAGGGAAGGTAGAGACGAGGGACGCGAGAGGAGTTGAGCGGGATCTTCCGCGGAGGCAGTCGTCAAATCTGGTAAGCGCCGTAATCGCCGAAGTGGAATCCAGCGGAAAAGCGGAACAAGAACTTGGTCGAGGACCTACACGTTGGAACCAAAACTTTTGCATCAAGAAGACTATCTGGTTTAACGGCGGACAGGCACATAGCCGGCGCGGTATCTCAGACGCACTCCTTTGTGCTGGTTCCTCACAGAATCAACGAGCGTCACAACGAGCTTATGACGGTTTCCGTCCAGGGCTTTTGGCTCAAATCCCAATTCATAGCGAAAATGGAGCTGGCGCAGGATTTCTTCTAAAGCGCCGGCGTACGTTGCGGGCGTCGCGTCGAGGTATTGGCCGCCGGTCTGAGTGGCTACGTAGTGCGCGATTTCTTTCTGTTCGCCGGGTGCAAACCAAATATGCGGAGAGCGACGGTCCCTCACCCCGAAAGCAATGGCCGAAGTTTCTAGAAGTTCGCCGATGAAGTGATCAGCCTCCGATCTGTTCATGCTGCTGTAGTCCCCGTAAAGGAAGATCAGCACTGGCAACGGCTCGGGCGGTGACGAGCGGATTGTATCAACGATCTGCTGCAACGTGCTCTGCAAGGCCAACTCACCGGCTCGATCGGCGTACTTGGTGTCGGGGCCGGGTGCAAGGACGTGCTCCAACGTGGTAGACACACCCTCGACATTTCTTGTGGGCATTAGGTCGAGATTCGATCGTCCATCATCGCACCAATGCGCCACCGCCACAGTATCTCCTTTCTCCACGTATTTCAGAGCTGGCTGGAAACGACTGATTTGTCCTTTGAAAAACCCGGAACCTTTTGCTTCATCGCCTTGCATGTGGCATTGTACGATGAACCAGAGAGCGAGAGGGCGAGTCGTAAACTGTGCGCCGCTGTCAAACGTCTTGATCGAAACCGGATAGCCGTTGTCAAAGAGTTGAAAATCGCCTCGCTTCAATGTCTCGTCCGGAAGGCCATTCTTGGCATTCAGGGCAATGACATCGACCAAGACTAGATTGGATTCAATGTGGATCGCGGACGCCGGTGATTGAAGAACTGACGAGGCTTCCTGGGCGAGGGCCAAGGGTGTAGAGACGATTACCAGAAGTATGATTTGTAATAATAGAATCACGGCACGCATTTCGCGACACGCTGAAGTCTTGGCACTGCTCAAGTGCCTTCCATCTGGTAACGCGCTTACCGGACATCCTTAGAATAGACGCATAAGATCAGTCCCGATTAACGTTAGCCGAACTTTCTCAGTTGCAACTGGTCAAGTTGGGTTAGTGCTCTCTCGGAGGCGCGCTTTCGCGAAAGCGTGAAGTTGGGCGAGATGCTCTTGGCGCGTTCGATAGAGCCGTTTGAAGGTCGCCGCTGGCGGTTGCGGCGGACGCGGGCTAATGGCGATGGGAGGTCTTATGTTGGTTCCGCTTCTTTTCTCAACGCGCCAGCGTATTTCATCATCCGGCTAAATACAGCGGCAGTCCCGATTCGTATCCCGCCAGCCGTGAACCCCAGGGCCACAGGCAATCATGGCTTGCCGGACGGGCTGTCCTTCGCCCCATAGACAAATTGACGGATTTCCGCCCTCTGTTTTTCAACATCCTCCAGGTGCTGCTCGCGAATCTTTTGATAGACCTGGAGTTGCTCCTGCGCCGACTCCTTTTGGCCGGTGCGAACGTAGGCCTGTCCCAAACGATAGTGGGCGTCGGCAAGATCGGGGTTCAGCTCGAGCGCCCGCACATATTCCGGAATGGCCTCGGGATACTTACTCTGGTCGGAGTAGAGATTGCCCAATTGCAGGTGCGCCTCGGCAAGCTTGGGGTCGAGATCGAGAGAATTCTTAAGCAGGGTCTCAATTTGACGCAGGTCGAGGCTGGGGTCTTGAGCCCGCTTGCCTTTCCACAAACTCATCGCGTAGTAGTAGAGGGCTTGGGCATTGCGCGGCTGGAGTTCAGAGTACCGGCGGAATCGCTGGATGACGTCGTCGGCCTGGCCGGGCGAACTGCCATAGGCCCTGGACAGAAAAAGGTAACAGCTAGGATCGGAAGGGTTCAGATCAGCCGCCCGGAGCAACGATTTGACGGCTTCGTCATAATTGCCGTGCGCGTAGAGAGCCATCCCGAGACCGATCGCCAAACGGGGCGAAGCTGGATAGCGTTGGGCGGCATCCTGGAAGACTTGTATGGCTGGTCCGAGCGTGCGGTGAACAAGGAGTTCACTGCCCCAATCGAAGAGGTTGCTCTCGCTCGGATCGGCGTGCGCGGCGATTTCGTATTCGTTGGCGGCCTCGACGAAGTTCCCGTCCTTTTCTTCCACCTCGCCGAGCAGGTTGTGCAGTTCGGCGGTGTTCTTAAGCCGCAGAAGCAGCTGGATTTGTTGGCGAGCGTCGGCAAGGCGACCAGAGAGAAGGTAGGCTAGCGACAGATCGTAGCCGTTGTCGTAGGACGATGGCTCGACCCGCTGGGCGCGCTCAAGATACGGCACAGCATCGGCGATTCTTTTAGACTGGACGTAGAACTCGGCGAGATTGTGATTGGTGTCAAAGTTCTGCGGCTCGAGCTCGGCGGCTTTCTTGAACTGTTCTCCTGCACGGTCGAGCTTTCCCAGCCGGACAAGGTTGGCGGCGAGGTTGCTCCGCGCAGGAGCAGAAGTTGGGTTCAGCCGGACTGCTTTCTCAAAGTGGGCGTTGGCGGTGGCATCCTGAGACTGTGCGGAGTAAACCATCCCGAGAAGTTCGTGAATTTCAAAGTTTTCCGGAACCCGACGGACCAAGTCTTCTAACTTTGTGGTGGCTTCGGCAAACTTCCCAGCGTCATATTGCGCTACGGCCTCCTGGAATTCGTGATCGAGACGCTGGTCCTGGTTGGCGCGGGCCCGCACCGCAGACGCGCACGCCAAGAGAATGAAAAGAATAGCGTTGATGGAACGGGGGACGATGAACACGGCGTTCCTAGGTTATCACCGCACGATTAGACGAGGAAAGATCGAGCACAAAAAGGCCCCCGCAGAGCGCCCTCGACGAGCGCTCTAGGGGTAGGGGTATGAGGCTGCCTTAGAAAACCAGCTTCAAGGCGAACTGGATCTGGCGCGGATCGTAAGGATCATCGCGTGTGGATCCGATTTCACCGAACGTCGAACTGTTGTAGTTGCCCGAGTTGGAGATCGCGACAACGCCATTGCCTCCGAAGTTGGGAGCGTTGAAGTTCGGATGGTTGAATATATTGAAGATCTCGGCACGGAACTGCAGTTGGATGCGCTCTTTGATCGGAATCACCTTGAAAACGGAGAAGTCCAACCTGTGGAATCCCGGTCCGGGAACCTGTGTGATGCCACCCAGAGCGGCAGCCCCTGTCAAAGGAGTGCAACCAGCGGGGGTACCCGCCTCAGGAACACCCCCGGCCCCTAGCACACAAGGCTGCACGAAAGCTCCAGGGTTCCCAAACCAACTTAAGAGCCCGTTCGCGTCGTTGTGCAGTCCTAGATCCAAGGGCTGTCCGGTATAGAGAGCACCGCATCCGAGGTTCGAGGCCGTACCGCTTGGGCAACCGAGGCTAATCGGCTGGCCGCCTTGAAGCGTGGTGCTCCAGTTGAGGCTCCAGCCTCCAACCAACTTGTCCTGGATTCCGGAAGCATCGGATATGAAGCGCTTGCCTTTTCCAAACGGAAGTTCATAGCCGCCGCTAAAATGGAAGACGTTCCGAAGGTCGAAATCCGCCAAGCCGTAATCAAAAGCCATGCCGAGACCGGGAACGTTTGCCGCACGGAACCCCGCCACGCTGCCTCCGTTGAGCAGGTCTCCCGCGTCCGTCATCGTCTTGGCATAGGTGTAGGTGAACAGGAAGTTCAGCCCATTCGAAAACTGCTTTTCGACTTTGGTTTGCAGGGAATGGTACGCGCTCATACCCGCGGTGGCCGCGTAGCTCGCACCAAACCCGAACTGCGGAAATGGCACGAGATTCGCTTCAGGCGTACTTTCGGCCGCGATGGAAGTAGGGCTGTTCGAGCCCGGGAACGACTCCAAGTGCCGAGCCAGGGTGGTCACATAGCCAGCTTGCAAGGACAATGAAGGCGTCAATTGATATTGGACTGTGAGATTGGCACCCATCGTATAGGGCGTGTCGTAGTTAAACTGAATCCCCCGCAATGCCAAACCGCTAGCGTTGACCAAGAGTGGGCTCAATGGAGTGCAAGAAAATCCCGACTCAAAAGTTGCAACCCCAACCGGCTGACCACCTGCCGTCGGGCACCCCGCAAAAGGAGTTCCTGCACTGATGGGGGAAACGTCATTGGGCGAAGAGTAGTTGAAATTAAACTGGAAGGGATAGTTTTCGCCCAGGTTCGGTGAAAACCCGCGGTTTTCAAAGCCGTTGTAGAAGATTCCAAATCCGCCGCGAACGACGAGCTTCGGGTTAACCTGGTAGGCGAATCCCACACGGGGTGCAAAATTATTCTTCTGTGAATTCCCGAGGCCGGCGCCTTCCGCATTGGTAGCTTCGCACAAGATGCCGTCCTGAGCTAGCAGTGTCAGGAAGCTCTGAGAGAGGTCCGCTGTGCTGCAGGAGTTCTTACCTCCTGGGAGTAAGTAAGCTGGTCCCCCGAACGGGCCGCCCGCGGGGATGAAGTTTGCTTGGTTGCTGTGATGCTCATAAACCAAGCCGAAGAAGTCATAACGCAAGCCGAGGTTCACCGTCAGTTTGCGAGTGACCTTCCAGTCATCGTTGACGTAACCGCCGTAGTAGTCCTTGCCGTTATCTGTGAGCGAGATGTTGGATATGTCTACCGCGCTTGAGCCCCCGACGTCATTGATTCCGCCGGCCACCGTAGAGGCGATCGGCGTCAGCAGGAAGTCCGCTCGTCCCGTGTTGCCACTGTCAACGGTAGGAATTTCCGTGTAATCGCCGTTGTAATCGAATTCGCCCCGCGACCAGGGCGGCTGCAGCGTCGAAAATTTTACGTGTTGCCACTCAAAGCCCATTTTGAAAGTGTGCTTGCCGTAAATTTTCGTGACGCTGTCGGTGAGCTGGAACGTGGAAGTGACTTCGTCCGAAGGCAGAAAGGCGTTGCTGCCCAGGGTGGACAGGCCGTTGATCCCGAAGGCCGGAAGCCCGCCATTCAGGTTCACCTGGGGAATATCCTGAATGCCAAATTGTCCGGGGATGTTGGTCAGCGTACTGGCGTCAGGTGAATAGCGTGACGTACGGAGGTAATTCAGCCCAGCACGAATTTCGTTGATCAGGCTGGGAGAAAACGTGTGCGTATACCCTAAGGCGCTTTGTTCGGCGATCGCCGTCTGGGTTCCCTGTTGGAAGCCGCCTCCGTCCGCGGCCCCTCCGAAAATGCCGGGAATGAATTGCGGGTCGTCCACCA
>Ga0209380_10001140_pt1 | contig 18372 bp, 16 predicted proteins | sample HubBroMetageWFT6_FD_188347 | JGI IMG/M metagenome (GOLD analysis project Ga0209380, IMG submission 188347) | Warmed and freeze-thawed soil microbial communities from the Hubbard Brook experimental Forest, New Hampshire - Hubbard Brook CCASE Soil... | ecosystem: Environmental > Terrestrial >...
AAGCGGACTCCCCAGGACTTCTTCAGACTATCGCAATCAGCGGCTTCTGCTTCTCCACTACTTCTCCAACTTCAACAGCGTTCACGCCAGCATCAATTAATTGGGCAACCAGCCGCTTCACGTCTGACTGCGCAACCGAGATCAGCAATCCCCCCGCTGTCTGCGGATCGTACAGCAGCGTTCTCACATCCTCGGGCACTTCGTCGGCATACTCGACGCATCCTTCGGCAAACCCGCGGTTCGCCTTCAGGCCAGCCGGTACGTCGCCGCGCTTCACGCAGTCCAGCGCCCCCTCCAGCAGCGGAACCTTCGACGCGAACAGCCGTACGCTAACCCCCGATCCCCGGGCCACCTCGCGCACATGCCCGATCAGTCCGAAGCCGGTCACGTCGGTCATGGCATGAACTGTGAAGCTCCCCGAAATAACCACTTCCGCCGCCACTTTGTTCAGCGTAGTCATCGCCAGCACTGCGCCTTCCACCCACGCCGGCTCGGCATGGCCGCGCTTGATGGCCGTCGATATCACTCCCGTCCCAATCGCCTTGGTGAAAATCAACTTATCGCCGGGCTTGGCGCCGCTGTTGGTCAGCACGCGCCCCGGATGCACCGTCCCCGTGACTGAGTAGCCCAGCTTGATCTCGTCATCTTTGATGCTGTGCCCGCCAATGATCGTGCAGTGGGCCTCGATCATCTTCGACAGCCCGCCAGCCAGCATCTGCTCCAGGATCGTCACGTCGCCCGACTCCGGAAAACACACCAGGGTCATGGCGCTGATGGGGCGCCCACCCATGGCGTACACGTCGCTGAGCGAGTTGGTCGCGGCAATCTGTCCGAAGGTGTAGGGGTCGTCCACGATGGGCGTGAAGAAGTCGACCGTCTGGACGAGCGCCAGCTCAGGCGTGAGTTGATACACGCCCGCGTCGTCGGCAGTATCGAAGCCGACCAGAACGTTGGGATCGTGTTGCCGGGCTAATTTCCCAAGCACCGAGTCCAGCACCGCCGGACTTAGCTTGCTGGCTCAACCCGCGGCTTTCACCATCTCCGTCAAACGAGGCTTGGCGTTGTCAGGCACAGATCGATTGTAGCAACGGAAGAACAAAGGCTTTCGACCACGGATTTGCACGGATGACACGGATCAGAAAAGGCAAACCGCGGATTACGCGGAAACGCGCGGATCGGAATCAGGCCAAAAGAAATCAGCCTTTATCCGCGTCGCTTTTTTTTGCCCAAGACTTCTCTCAGTGTTCTCCGTGCCTCCGTGGTGAAATTGCCTTTACTTCGCCGGGATGAGATGAATGTCGCTCCCATACAGAAACAGCAGGGCAGCCTGCAGCCGCTTCGACCACGCGATCTCGTCGTGGTGCGCGCCCTCTTCCACGACGACCTTCAACCGCGCCGGCCCGAGCCCCTTGGCGCGCAAAGTCTTTTCCAGGTCTGTCACCGCATCCACGTCTTTGGCAGCGGCCTTCTCGTCCGATTCCTCTGCGGTTCCGATCGCAACGTACATCCTCTGCGGAAACTGTGTTGCCTTCTCCGCATCTTTCAGCAGCTGGCGGTTGCCGATCAGCAGCGAGGGGCTCTCGATCAGCGCCTTGCCGAACACTCCCGGATGCGCGAGCACCGTGTACAGCGTCACCGCGCCGCCATATGACGAACCGCCCAATCCCGTGTTCTGCGGCCCCAGCGCCACACGGTATTTCTTCTGAATCAACGGCATCACTTCGTTGATGACAAAATCGCCGTACTGCTTGCCGTGCACGTCCTGCGTCTCTGGCTTGCCGAGTTCTTTATTCTCCGGATCGGGATACGGCAAGTACTCGTTGGCGCGCCGTCCGCCGTCGTTGTCGATGCCCACCACGATCATCGGCCCAATACGCATACTGCCGGTCAGAAACTCAATCGTCTCGTCAACTCTCCACTCGTGATTGAACGCCGTGGCCTCGTCGAACAGGTTCTGGCCGTCTTGCATGTAGAGCACGGGATAGTGCTTGTTGCGATTGACCGGCGCAAAGTAATTGCCCGGCAGCCACACTCGCAAATTACGAATGTTGCGAAACACTTTGCTGTTGATCGTGATGATCTCCAACGTGCCGAGAACACTCGGCTCCTTCGGCGGAATCAGCGGAACGACAGCCTGCGCCGGCGGAGTCTGATCTTGCGATTGAGCGGGCTGTACTGGCAACGCGGCAGGGGCGGGCTGATCTTGTCCAGTCAGCACGCAGCTTGAGAGCAGCGAAACCACAAGAACGTATGAGTAGGCACGAAGGGAACGCATGACCAAAGCTTAGCAAGAAAACGGTCCGAGAAATATCCGCGTCCTCCGCGAAATCCGCGGTTGGTCTTATCTTTTGCCCAAGCCTTATCCGTGCCGATCAGTGATCATCCGTGGCCGGTTCGCCTTTGATTTTCAGCTTGAAATCTATCCGTGTAATCCGTGAAAATCCGCGGGCCGATTTCCCTGTTACTTCAGCTTCAAATCCACCAGTTGCAGCGCCGGGTAGCTTCTGTCCCAGTCATCCGAAATATGTTCCAGCGTGATGCGCACGGGCTTCGTCTGCCCCGGCCCGATCGGCGCGCGGCTCATATCAACCAGGTCGGGATAGCCCGCCAGTTGGTTCTCCACCAGCACGTGCAGGGGAAGAGTTTCCTTCTGCACGATCTCGCCCAACGTGTTTTTGAACTCCGCGTGCACATCGGCGCCCACCAGCGCTTTGTCGCCGGTGTTGGTGATGTTGAAGTCCAGGTAGGTTACGGTCCCGCCCATGTAGTTCTCGGCCGCGCTCAGCTTGAGGTCTGAAATTTTCAGTTTGTCTGCGTACGGGTTGGGCCCGGCTCCGTACTGGCTCTTCGGCCGCAGAAAAAGCAGGATCGCTCCAACCGCCACCAAGACGGCGGCTACGCCGACGAGCAGAGGTATCCAGTTTCGCTTCTGGTCGGGGGACGGGGCAGGTTCAAAGGCCGATTCCATGACGACCCCGATTTTACTCCGTCCCTTGGGGGCTTCTGTGCAGTGCGCGCCTTACGGTGTCTTGACTGCGATGACTTTCAGGATCGGAACTTCGTGGTTCCAGGTAGGAGGGATTTGCTCAACGGCCACTCGAAAAAACCTCATTTCGTTGGGCTGGACGGGATTTCTCGCGAATTCGTTGCGGATAAGGTCGGTCCCTCCGTGGGCGATGCCGACCATAGGCTTCTGAATGCTGCTAACCAGCTTCCCTTGCGCGTCGAGGAAGTCCACTTGCATCGTGGCCCCGATGATCGAGCCGTGCCCGGTGTTTGTAACCACACCGTCGATATAAAGCGCCTCATTTGCTGGCGTCAAGCTGATCTGCAAGCTACTTAGTTGCAGCTCTTCGGGGGCCTCCGTCACCGGAGTCCGCTCAGCCTGCGCCTGCGCATTCCGCGAGGCGGGAGGCAGATACCGCAAGACTATTGCGAGCACCACCAGCGCGAGTAGCGTACTGACAATTCGGGCCGTCAGCTTCTTGGAACGTTTTGGCTTTTTCACCCGTTCAGGGCGCACCACTGCAAGGTCGGGGGGTTGGCTGATTGTGCTTCGGGGATTCGTTACCATTATTGTCCTCTGGGCTCGAAGGCCGGAGCTTCCCGCTCAATTTTGGCAGCGGGATTGTTGGGTAAACGAGGCGAGTGGGCAGTTCTAAAGTGAAAAGCTCACCGGGCCGGTGAGCCGTCGTACCTGTCTCTATTCTACCAAGAATTCACCTCTCGAGGTTCGTAGTGGAATACGATTTCACCCCACAACGGTCCGGATATTCCCTTATGTCCGGTCTAATCTGTTACTGCACCGCTCCCGAATCGGCCACTGAAATCTTTGTGTCAGTGCGGAACTTACGGTAGTCCTTGTAGGTCACGTGCACATTGGCATTGATGCCCTTCAGCAGTGCCACCCGTGCATCCAGTTTGATGTCAATGCGCTGCGGCAGCCAGACTTCGTCGTTCACCCGCACCTGTTGCACTTCGAATTGCGAGCCTTTGTGTAGTCGGGCTACCACCCAACCGATCGACACCGTATCCGTAAACTCTGCGCGCAATTTCGTCCAGCTGTAATCCTGCTGATCGATCCAGAACCGCGGCTTGATCTTGGGCAGCATTTTCGACTCTCGGCGCTTGCCCTCGAAACCCGGTCGCGGCGTGCCATCGATGACCCACGTGTTCCGGCCGTTCAACATTTCGATGCCTTCCAACGTAAACGTGTACGCATCGAGGATTTCGCGTACGAACGCTCGGCCATCTTCACGCTCTTTCTCATACTTCTGCAATCGCTTCTGCCGTTCTTGGGGCGTCTCGTTCTCGCGCTTCCGCGTTTCCTTCTCGAACTCGTCGTCCTGCCTCTTCTTTTCCTTTTCAGATAGCGGCTTGTCGTCTTTCGCCACCAGGCGCTCAAACGGCTCGCCGTAGAGAACCAGGATTTCGTTGGTTTCCGACTTGCTCGACTTCACCTGACCGTTGCCGTCGAGGGTGTCTTGCTGCGCGCGCTCCAGGTACGTGTAGTCCTTCGCTTCCTCCCAGTTGAAAATGTCTTTCTGCACCGCGCGCCGCATGATCTCCTGCGGGTCGCTGGTTTGAGGCCTCGACTGTTCTTCCTTGTTTGTGGCGGCTGTAGTTCCAGATTGTGCGGAAGAAGGCGCCGGCGGACTCGCGTCCTGCGCCAGCGCAAGGACTCCAGCGAAAACTAACAGCACAGCGAAGGAGAGGATTTTACGCAGCACAGTAGTACTAGACGCGATCCGCACCTGAAAGTTCCGGCGCTAAAACGACAACTGTGTTTCAGCGCCGTGAATGATCAGAACTGGTTGGCTACTCGCCCGCTACCGTCATCCCGTCAATGCGCAGCGTTGGGGAAGCGATCGCCCCGCGAAACTCGAGGTCACTGCCAATTTCGCTGATGTTCGAGAACATGTCTTTCAAATTGCCGGCCACCGTGATTTCCTCCACAGGAAATGTCAGTTCGCCGTTCTCGATCCACAGTCCGCTCGCCCCGCGCGAGAAATCGCCAGTCACCAGGTTGACGCCGAAGCCCAGAAACTCGGTTACCAGCAAGCCTTCCTTGATGTCGCCGATGATCTCCTTCATGCTCTTCACACCCGGCTTGAGGAAGAAGTTTCCCGGCCCGATTCCCGGCGTTCCCGCCAAGCCGCGCGACGCGTTGCCCGTGGTTTGCATTCCCAGTTTCTTCGCCGTGTAGGTGTTCAGCAGATACGACTTGAGCACGCCATTTTCCACCACCACGGTCTTTCGGCTCGCCACTCCTTCGGAGTCGAACGCGCTGGTGCCGAAGCCGCCCACCATGGTTCCGTCGTCCACAATGTTAATGTTGTCGCCCGCGATCTTCTCACTCAGCTTGCCGGCCAGGTACGAAGCGCCGCGATACACCGAGTCACCGTTCACCGCTTCGAAGATGTGTCCTATGAGCGAACCCGCCACCGTGTTCTCGAACACGATCGGCACCTTCGCCGTCTTGACCTTGCGTGCTCCCAGACGCCGCAGGGTGCGCTCGGCGGCGACGCGCCCAACTTCCTCCGGAGACTTCAGCTTCTTCAGCGTCATAGCCACGGAATACCAGTAGTCGCGCTGCATGCTTGAGCCTTCGAGCTGCGCAATAGGCACCGCCGATACCGAACAATACGAGCGCTGCGAGTCACCCAGAAAGCCGTTCGAATTGGCCAGCACCTTGTAACTGATCGCCGCGTCGAACGTGCCACCCTCCGAGTTGGTGATCCTCGAGTCGGCTTCGAGCGCTGCCTTCTCGGCCCGCCGCGCGTAATCGATCCGGTCAGCCGTCGAAAGCGAATACACATCGTCGAAATACAGTTCGAGGTCGCCTTCCAGCTTGCCCTGCTGCGAAGGCTCTGGAATTCCCGAGAACGGATCCTCGCTCGTCACCTTGGCGAGTTTCAGTGCAGAATCGACCAGAACCCGAACACCCTCAGGGGTGAGATCGCTGGAGTAAGTGCTGGCAGCGCGCTGTCCGAAGAACACGCGCACTCCCACGCCTTTCGATCCCGACTCCTTCAGGGTCTCGACTTCGCCCAGTCGCACCACGGTAGAGAACTCACTGCCGTCCACTGCCACCGCTTCCGCTGCGGTGGCTCCGCCCTTCATGGCCCGGCGGACAACATCTGCCGCGATTTCTTTCAGATCGGCCGGCACCGCGACCGCGCTCGTTGCCTGCTCTTGCATCGATACGTTCATGAAACTCCTAGATTGGTTCGAATGAACTCGGATCCGCGGTTGCTTTTGACTTCCGTCCATGCCGCGCGAATCTGCGCCTGCCGCTGCTCTACTGCCTTAGATTGATCGTGAAGATCCGTGTAAATCCGCGGTTGCTTTTGACTTTTCTACGCACCGCCAAAATCCTGGGCTGGAAGTCACCCGCCGGTTCCGCCCACCGTGAGCCGGTCCACCTTCAGTGTCGGAATCCCCACGCCCACCGGCACGGACTGTCCGTCTTTGCCGCAGGTGCCCACGCCTTCATCGAGCTGCAGATCGTTGCCAACCATTGACACTTTCGTCAGCACGTCGGGACCATTGCCGATCAGCGTCGCATTCTTCAGCGGCGCCGTAATCTTTCCGTCCTCGATCATGTACGCCTCAGACGCCGAAAACACGAACTTGCCATTGGTGATGTCCACCTGCCCCCCGCCGAAGTTCACGGCATACACGCCATGCTTCACCGAACGAATGATGTCTTCCGGCGAATCCTGGCCCGCCAGCATGTAGGTGTTGGTCATGCGCGGCATCGGAATATGCTGATAGCTCTCGCGCCGCCCGTTGCCTGTGTTCGACATGCCCATCAGTCGCGCCGACAGCTTGTCGGTGAGGTAGCCTTTCAGGATTCCATTCTCGATCAGCACCGTGTTCCCAGTCGGATTGCCTTCGTCATCAACGTTGAGCGAGCCGCGCCGTCCCGGCATAGTACCGTTGTCCACCACCGTGCACTTATCGCTGGCCACGCGCCGTCCCATCATGCCCGAAAACGCCGACGTCTTCTTGCGATTGAAATCGGCTTCCAGGCCGTGACCGATCGCCTCGTGCAGCAAAATTCCCGGCCATCCCGGACCGAGCACCACTTCCATCTCGCCTGCCGGGGCCTCGATCGCATCCAGTTGAATGATCGCCTGCCGCGCTGCTTCCTTGGCGAAATGTTCGGGAGTCTTCTCCGACAAGAAGAAGTCCAGAGCCACTCGGCCGCCGCCGCCTGACGTCCCGCGTGAAGATTCGCTGCCTGACTTCGCCAGGCAGAAAACGCTCATGCGCGCCAGCGGCTGTGAATCCTCGGCGAAACTGCCATCGGAGCCGATGACCAGAATGCGCCGCATGTCATCCACATAGCTCACTCGCACCTCTTTGATGCGCGGATCGTAGGCGCGCGCCGCGACGTCTGCGCGGTTCACCAGGTCGACTTTCGCCATCACATCGGCTTCCACGGAAGGCAGAGGCACCGGATACAAGTTGTGCGCCGGTTTATCGGTCAGCCCGACTATCGGCTGCTTCGCCGGACCGCTGGCGATCATCGCCGCTGTGCGCGCTGCATGCAAAATGCGTTCGGGAGCCAGATCGTCGGTGTAGGCATAGCCAGTGCGCTCGCCCGAAAGCACGCGCACGCCGCAGCCCACCGAAATGCCCTGTGTGGCCGACTTCACCATGCTCTCGTCGAGCGAAACCGAGGTCGAGGTGTCGTATTCAAAGTAAAGGTCGGCAAAATCGCCGCCGGCCGATAGCGCTGCAGCCAGGTAACGCTCCACGTCTGCCGCAGCCAGGCCGTAGCGCTCAAAGAAAAACTGATTGTCCATAGTCACTCACATTAGATGTTCGCAAGCAGCTTTCGACGCGGCCCGTACCAGCCACGGCGAAGTTCTGTCTTTTGCCTGAACGTTTCATTATCACACGTGTCTGTGTCCCCGGACGCAGCGGTACGCGGCGACCTTCGCTAGGCTGCTCATAAGGGGCGGGCATGCAAACTTGCGCCATTTCGGCGGAATCGTTGGGCAGAATGCTCGAATCCTTCCTCGCCGACTCCGCCCACGCCATCGCCCTCGAAAACGGCGAACCCCTCTTCGATTTCGCCACTGCCCGCTACTCCATCTCCGGCGAAGGCAAGTGCGTACTGCACCTCTGGTCGGAAGAGCGCAACGCCGTCCGCCGTGTCCTCGACGCAGAGCTGAAATCCCGCGTGCTGCGCCTCAGCGTGCTACGTTTTGGTCAGTCGCAACCCACTCTCATGGAGATTTGCGCCGACCGCGATCAACGTAACCCGACTGCGTTGCGCGCCATCCGCACCCGCTACCGCCAAGTCTTCGAGCGCGTCCTGCAGCGCCGGTTTCCCGGCTACAAACTCGACTCCGTCAGCAGCCGCGCCGACCTGGAACACTCCTGCAGTCCGGTTTACACCCGTGGCGTGCTGCGCATGGGCCAATCGGCGTTCGCCGTGCTTGGCGTCAACACCGACGAAACTCAGCCCTCGATCGACGCCGCTCTCACCTTCGGCATTCTGTGGATGGATCGCCAGCGCGAACAACTTGCTGGTCGCGCCCACGTCGAAGGCATGAAGCTCTTCGCGCCCGCCGGCCGCGCCGACGTGCTTCGCCAGCGCATGGCGCACCTCAATCGCGATGCCGCCAAGTGGCAGCTCTACGAACTCGACGAACGCGCCGAAACCTGTGCACCGCTGGATTGCAACGACTCCGGCAACATCGTCACCCGGCTGGTCCGCGCCGTCGATGTCCCCGGCGCCCGCGCCCGCTTCGCCGCGTCCATCGCTCGCGTGCAATCCCTTGCGTCCGAATGTGAAGTCCATGTTGAGTCGCCGAGCGAGATCGTCTTCCGCCTCCACGGCCTTGAATTCGCCCGCGCCCGCATGACCCCCGTGCCCGGATCATTCCGCAACGACGAAGTGATCACCTTCGGCCTCTGGCCCGCCGAATACACGCTCGACGAAACCAACCAGGCGTTCTTCCGCGAGCTGGTGACACGGCTCGCCCAGCACCGCCGGGCGCACGGCATTCAAGGCGATCCCATCTTTCGCCTTTGCCCCGAGCGCTGGCTGGAATCGCTGATCATCCGCGACGTCCGCACCATCGACGAACGCCTCGATCAACGCTTCGTCTATTCGCAAGTTCCCGCATTCGCTTCCTCCGATCGCGCCATGATCGACGTCCTCACCTGCACTCTCGATGGCCGCCTCGCGATCCTTGAACTCAAGGCCGGCGAAGACATCCATCTCCCTCTGCAAGGCCTTGACTACTGGGCTCGCGTGCGCTACCACCAGCAAAACGGAGGCTTCATCCGCAACGGCTACTTCGCCGGACGCGAGCTCTCCGACGCTCCGCCCCTGCTCTATCTTGTCGCCCCCGCCCTGCGAACTCATCCCTCGACTGATGTACTACTGCGCTACATGTCGCTGCAAATCCAGTGGACCATGGTCCAAGTGGACGAGCGTTGGCGCGAAGCCGTCCGCGTGGTCAACCGCAAACACCCAGGAATTTCAACCACGGATTTACGCGGATGAACACGGATCAGATTGAATCAAATACGCACACCCCCATGTTGAAGCATTCGGCCATTACCGACGCGATCATCGGTGCGTTTTACGAGGTGTACAACGAACTGGGCCAGGGCTTCTTAGAGTCCGTCTACCGCGAAGCGCTCGCGTTGGTGCTGGTTGAGCGAGGCCTTAAAGCCGAGAAGGAAAGGTGGGTGATGGTCAGGTTCCGTAACACAATTGTGGGAATCTTTCGAACTGACATCCTCGTGAACGACACAGTGGTTGTGGAGCTGAAATGCGCACGAACGCTCGACTCAGCTCACGAAGCGCAGCTATTGAACTATCTGAAGGCGACGGAATTTGAAGTCGGCTTACTGCTCAATTTTGGTAACCGTCCGCAATTTCGCCGCATGTTGCTCGACAATTTTCGCAAGCAGGCCCCACGCGCTGTGCCATAACATTCGTAACGGGCGATCGGAGAGGCCGAAGGTCAAAGACCTAATCCGATCCGTATTCATCCGTTTCATCCGTGGAAATCCGTGGTTAAGATGGTTTCACTCCGCCCTCCAACGCCCTGAACCTCCAATAATCCCCCGCAGTCTCACTCAAATCTCCCGCTGGCTTCTCGCCTTTAAACACGCGCGACACGCCTCGCACCACGCGCCGCATCGGCAGCTCACCCTTGCTGTCCGTCAGGAACAACTCCCCCACTTTTATCGTGCGGTAATACCACCGTTTCAGCAGCGCGAGGTGCCCCATCCACTCTAACGCGCTCTGCATCTTCGGCGCCTCCACCGCCGCCAGCGCTTCTGTGATACGCGCCTCCATCGACTGCGGACGCGCTTGCATGTGTGCCGCCTCCGCCCTTGAGGCCAGCTCCAGCCGCACCGGATCGCTGATCCGTCCCGCCGCAATCTTGAACAGCGCCACCGAATCCGCTTCAGCCGACGGCTGAATCAGCACTCCGTTCAGTTCGTCCAGCCGCCGCACGATCTCCGGCAACTGCGCGCTCGCCGCCTTCACCTTCTCCAGCCGGACGTGCAGCGCCGCCGCGCCCTCGAAATCCAAACTCACCGACGCCTCGTCGCGCATCTTTTCGATCTCCCGCACCAGCGATTGCCCGCCACTAGTGAAATACTGCTGCACGCGCCCGACCTCCGCCGCGTACTCCCCGTCCGTGCATCCTTTGAAACACGGCGCGAGACACATCTTCATCTCCGAATAGATGCAGCCTGGAAACGCCGGGTCGGGATTGAGGTCGTCCGTGCAGCGCCGCATCTTGAAAAAATCGAGTGAGTCGTTGGCGAACTTCTCCGCCGCCACGCGTGTCGGAAACGGCCCAAAATATTGTGCGTTGCTCTTGCGCCCGGCGATGCGAGTCGTCACCGTCGCCCGCGGATACGGGTTGTCGAGGATCAGTTTGACTAGCGGCGCAAAGCGCAGCCGCAAGCGCTCGCCGTAGGTCTTTGGGAACTCGCGCCGGATCGTCTTGTAGAGAACGAGCGACGCCTCGAAGTCGGAGCCCGTCGACGTCCATTCGACTGCGCGCACGCGATCGCGTAGATTGAGCTTTCGGCCCTGCACTTCGGAAGCGCCTAACAGCCGCTGCAATCGACGTCGCAAGTTCGCCGTCTTGCCGACGTACGGCTCGCTGCCTTCATCGCCACGCAGCACAAACACCGCCGCCCGTGTCGGGACGGCTGCAAAAGACTCAGCGTCGTGATCGGGTGAGAACTCCACGGGAAGATTTTAGTGGATAGTGAACGGTGGATAGTGGATAGAGGGCGCGCGGAATCCCGCTATCCACTTTCTTTCTTCCCCCTCACCTTAATCCGCGACGGCGCTTAAATGTACTAAGCGAGGCTCTTCTTCGGGGGTATTCTGCGATCACGGCACCCCTCCATATCCACCCTCTTGCACATCTCATGCAGTCTTGAATACATGCGTTCGCCAATGCGGTCGCCCAGGGTCTCGCGTCGCGCCGCCTTCTCCGCTGCGCCCCGGTCGGTCAAATCCCGGTCGTCTGCTCGTTCCTGCTCCGGCTTGTCGGGAAAGTTGGTGGTGATGATGGTCGTCTTATTGTTGTTGTAGCGGCTGTTCAAGATGTAATTGACCGTGTCGAATACCCACTCGGTGCTGCGTACCGCGCCGAGCTCGTCCAGCACCAGCACTTCGGCGTCGAACACCGGGCGCAGGATCCCCATCTCCGTTGCCTGCACCGACGAGTTAAACGAATTCTGGATCGACTTCAGTAGCTCACGGTAATCGCAGAACAAACTCGGCACGCCCTTGTTCTTTATCAGCGCTTTGATAATCCCCACCGCCAGGTGCGTCTTGCCCACCCCGACCGAGCCGATGAGCAGCAGGCCCTTCTTGTCCAACGGATACTCTTTAACGAAGTGCCTGGCCGCCATCCGCGCCTTACTTAGTTTCGCGTCCTTCGGATCTTCAGGATCGTACTTGAACGTGCTCAGGTCGCAATGCTCGTAGCGTGGAGGAATCTTCGCCGCCGCCAGCAGCCTCTCGCCGCGGCTCTTCAGACGGCACTCGCAGCGCACCACCTCGCGCTCTTTGCCGCGCGCAATGCTGCGCCATCCGCTATCGCCACAGATCGGGCAAGGAATTTCGGATTGCCAACCCACGCCGCTCATCCCTGATATCTCCGAAGCTCGACTCTACTTCGCAAGCCCTCACCGCGCAAGTTGAGCCGTTTTGCTGGCGTGAGCGGAGCGAGAGCCAGCAGGCGAAATCCCGAGCGTAGCGACCGAGGGGAGCGCAGCCGAGGGACCTGCATTTTCCCCCGCATCAGTCATGCCTGCGTCCTCGGCGCAATCCGCGGTTGCCTTTGCCCTAATGCCCGAGTTCTATCGACCAAGATCCGCGCCAATCTTCGGTTTTGGCCTTTGGTTTTCGCGTAAGTCGTTCCGTATCACCGATCTCACACATGACCCCAAAGTTGCATTCACTGCATCATTGTCCATTCCCCGGCATCAAATTAAACTACTCCCTCCGAATTCATCATTCCTTCATAAAAGCCGCGCCAATATCTTATGGACCGTTATCTTTGCATTCATTGCCATTTCTATCAGCCGCCCCGGGAAAATCCCTGGCTCGAATCCATCGAGCTGCAGGAATCCGCTTACCCCTACCACGACTGGAACGAGCGCATCACTGCCGAATGCTACGAGCCCAACGCCGCTTCCCGCATTCTGAGCCCCGACGACCGCATCATTCGCATCGTCAACAATTATTCGCGGATCAGCTTCAACGTCGGGCCTACGCTGCTCTCCTGGATGGCCAATCACGCGCCTGACACTTACCAGGCCATCCTCGACGCCGACCGTGAAAGCCAGCAGCGCTTCTCTGGACACGGTTCCGCCATCGCGCAGGTCTACAACCACATGATCATGCCGCTCGCCAATCGCCGCGACAAGCAGACTCAGGTCGCCTGGGGCATCCGCGACTTCGAGTACCGTTTCAATCGCGAACCCGAGGGCATGTGGCTTGCCGAGACCGCCGTTGACATAGAGACCCTCGAAGTGCTCGCCGCCAACGGAATCAGATTCACCATCCTCGCGCCGTCGCAGGCCCGTCACGAGCGCCGCCTCACTACCAGCAAATTCAAAAATGTCGAAGGCGGCAAGATCGATCCCACCCGCCCCTATATCTGCAATCTTCCCTCAGGCCGCAGCATCAACCTGTTTTTCTACGACGGCCCCATCTCCCGGGCCGTCGCTTTTGAAGGGCTGCTCTCTAACGGCGAACGCTTTGCCAGCCGCCTCATCAGTGGCTTCGCCGAGAACCGCCGCTGGCCGCAGCTCATGCACATCGCCACCGACGGAGAAACCTACGGCCATCATCATTACAAAGGTGAGATGGCGCTCTCCTACGCGCTGCATCACATTGAAACCAACAAGCTCGCCCGCCTCACTAACTATGGCGAATACCTCACCATCAATCCGCCGACTCACGAAGTTGAGATCCTCGAGAACACCGCATGGAGCTGCTCCCACGGCGTTGGCCGCTGGAACACCGACTGTGGCTGCAACTCCGGCGGCAAGCCCGGATGGAACCAGTCCTGGCGTGCTCCGTTGCGCAAGGCGCTCGATCATCTACGCGACAGCCTGCTCGAGCCCTACGAAACCAAGGCCGCAGAGCTGCTGACCGATCCCTGGCTGGCGCGCGACGAATACGCCAACATCGTGCTTGACCGCGGCGACGCCAGCTTAAACAAGTTTCTCGCCGTCCACGCCCGCCGCGCGCTCTCCGAGTCCGAGACCGTCACTGCGCTCTCGCTGCTCGAGATGCAGCGTCACGCCATGCTCATGTACACCAGTTGCGGCTGGTTCTTCGACGAGTTATCAGGGATAGAGACCGTGCAGGTCATCATGTATGCCGGCCGCGCCCTGCAACTGGCGCAGCGGCTCTTCCCTGACCATCACGAGGAATCCTTCCGCGAGCTCTTGCGCTCCGCCAAAAGCAATCTCCCCGACTATGGCGACGGAGCGCAGGTCTTCGACCGCTGGGTGAAGCCCGCGCAGGTCGATCTGGAAGCCGTGACCGCGCACTATGCCATCGCCTCCATGTTTCAGCGCCCCGGCGATGGCGACCTCAGCGCCAGCTACGAGATCAAGCAAATCGACGATGTGCGCCTCGAGTCGGGACGCGCCCGCCTTGCCATCGGCACCGCCAGCGTCCGCTCCCGAGTCACGCGCACGCAGAAGGATGTCAGCTTCGGCGTGCTTCACTTTGGCGGCCACAACCTCATGGCCGGCATCCGCCTGTACCCCGGCGAGACCGAATTCCGCGCCATCGTCCGCGACTTGCGCGAGCCCTTCCTGTCCGCCGATCTTCCTGCGGTACTGCGACTCCTGGATCACCACTTCGGCGGCGCGACCTACTCGCTCAAATCGCTCTTCCGCGACGAGCGCCAGAAAGTCGTCAGCAAGCTCCTCGGCTCAACCATGGCCGAAGCCGAGGCCGCCTACACCCAGATTTACGAGCACCACGCGCCGCTGATGGGTTTTCTCAGTGGCATGGGAGCGCCGCTCCCCAAGATGCTGCACCTCACCGCCGAGTTCGTTCTGAACACCGCACTGCGCAAGGAGTTCATGGCCGAGGAGCTCAACATTGAACGCATACAGACCTTGCTCGACACCGCCGCGCGCGAAAAAATCCAATGGGACGAAGCGTGGCTCGGCTATGCCCTCACCCGCCGCTTTGCCAAAATGGCCGACGACCTCGCCGTCAAGCCGCAAGAGGACTCCCTGCGCCGCTTCAACCAGGCAGTGGATCTGGTGCGTTCATTGCCCTTCGAAGTCGACCTCCGCCGGGTGCAGAACGTGTATTACCAGCTCCTTCAGCACGTCTATCCCATGATCGCCAAGGAGGCCGACGAAGCCTCACAGCTCTGGATCACCGAATTCACCGCGCTCGGCGAGAAGCTCCGCGTCTGCGTCGATCAGAAATAACCTTGGCTGGGAACATGCTTTTCGTGCATTTGAGGATGCCGCCACTCAGGCCGGTTTTGCTTGAGTGAGTTTTCCGAATCTCGCGGCATTTTCGGTTTCTCTTGACATGCGCCAGTTTTAGCAGCTAAATACTCCCGCCCCATTTAGCCACTTGTCGAGGAGCCTCCATGAACAAAGGAGATTTGATTGAGAAAATTGCCGCCTCTACTGGCATCACTAAAACCAGTGCCGCGGCCGCCATCGATACCCTGATTGACGCCGTCACCATGGCGCTCAAGAAAGGCGATCGCGTTACGCTCGTAGGCTTCGGAACCTTTTCCGTCTCCCACCGCAAGGCCCGCAACGGACGCAATCCTCGGACCGGCGGTGTCCTCAAAATCGCCGCCCGCAAAGTCGCCAAGTTCACCCCCGGCGTCGAACTCAAGAAGCACGTCAACAAGAAATAGCCCTGCTGCCTGCGCTAGAGATGATGGAGCGATAGCGTCCTTATTGCTCGTCAAAATACAGCAGGTAATCCGTCGAAACCGGCTGCTTTCCCAGTAACCGGAGCTGCAGCGTGATTTGTCCACGATGGTGGGTCGAGTGGTTCACCAGATGCTTCATCTGGTCGACCAGAGGATAACCATACTTCTGGCCGTGGAGGTTGATGTAGTCCACTCGCTCCTGCAAACGCTCTTCTGTCAGTTGCGCAAGGCAGCCTTTCTGCTCCGCCTTGACGTCTTCCCAATACGCGCACAAGCCGCCGATGTCAGAGAAGCTATCCGGTGTCGGCAGGGCCGGAGGAGAGTCTCCTTTCGATCGCTGCGGGTAAAGCCACTCCACGCCGAAGATGTGAACGAGCGTAGCCCAGATCGAGCCGAAGCTCCCGCCGAGGTGGCGCGAAAACTCCTCCCGGCTCAGCCCCGAAACGCTTGCCAGGGTTCGGTCGTTGGCCCAATGATTGTAGGCATACAGTTTGCGAATGGATTCCAGTTCCACGCTTCACCTCTTTCTGGTTGTCATCCCGACCGGAGCCGCCGCTTCGGTGGCGCAGTGGAGGGACCTGCATTTCTTGCCAACCTCAGTTCCATCCGCGCCCTCCGCGAAGTCCGCCGTCGTCGCTTTTGCTTTTACGACCTGGATCTTATCCGTGTCATCCGTGCAAATCCGTGGTTGCCTTTGCTTTTGACTTCCCTATGGGCAGCTAGAATCGCGGCTAGCATTGTCTTTGCCTGCATTCTTCTCCGTGCTCTCCGCGGTGAATACTGCTTTTGTCTTTTGCCCGGCTCTGCTCCGTGCCGATCCTTACAAGTCCGCGGCCGACTCTACTTTTCGGCACAGCCAACCTCAATGCCCCTTCAGCCACTCCAGCACATACTCACTCAGCTTCGTATCGTACCCCTGCTGCGGATCGCTCCCGAATGCCTTCTGCAAGCTCGCGTGGGTGTATAACCCGTGATCGGCGCGCGGCCAATCGACGTATACCGCTGATCCCGGATGCTGCGCATTCACCGCGTCCACCAGCAGCTTGTAGTCATCCGCACTCATGATCCAGTCATACTCGCCATGCACCGCCAGCACCGGAACATTCACCCGTGACCACGCCTCGGCCAGATTGAGCGCCTGCAGTTGCTGATAGAAACTCGCCGGACGCCCATACTGGTGCTCGGGTTCGTCGTACCAGATCGCCTTGAACTCAGGACGCTCCGCGATCACCGCGCCCGGCGTCTTCTTGCCATTCAGATACAGGTCATAGAACGTGGAGTACTGCTTCATGCGTGCGTTAATCTCTGTCTCCGACAGGCCGCTCAGCCCCATGCGCCGCCGTTCGTGTTCCAGCATGTGCTCCAGCCACGTCTTGTACCACCCGCTGAACACCAGGTACCCGCGCACCGGAGTATCGCCCGCGACCAGCGGCGCAAACCCGCCTCCATTGCTGAAGCCGATCACATAAATGCGCGACGGATCGACGAACGGCAACTGCTGCATCGCCGCAAACGCCGTCTGATACGCCTGCAACTCAGTCGTGAAGTCCGCGTCACCACACTTCGGACCGCCACTCTCCCCCGTTCCAGGCTTGTCCATGCGATACGTCACGAACCCCGATCGCCCCGCAACCTCGAACAGAAGCTGGGTGAACCCATCCGTCGGCCCCTTCGGCGCCTCAGTCGAATCGCAACTCAGCCACGCCGCCACAAAGATCACCGGCAACTTCCCGCTGGCTTTCTCCGGACGCGTCACGAACACCCGCAGCGGATACCCCGCCGGCGTCTGCACCAACCCCATCAGCGCCTCAGCTCCAGGGATATGCTCCCGCCCCGGCTGAAGCTGTTGTGCCGTGGCCGTCGCCGTCAGCCAAAGGAGGACCAGGACCAAACGCGATTTTGCTTTCATAGCAACCCCTGCTCTGCCTAGACTGCCGACAACCTGGAAAGTCACCGCCCTCGGTCCAGATGCGCAAGCAACTCACTTCAATAGAAGTTGTCATCCCGACCGAGGACCGCGCGACATCCGCGGCTGCCTTTGCCGTTGATTTTTGCCCAAATCTTCCCCGTGTCCTCCGTGCCTCCGTGGTGAACGCTCTTGGCCCCCTTGCAACCGATTGCTTCCCCGCGAATCCAATGGTCTGCAGCGAAACATCCGCAGGTTGCTCCGATTGCCGCCATTCCGGTACAATCAAGGTTTGCAACAAGCGAGTTAGGGAGTGTTATGAAGGCAGCCATCCATCCGGTTTACAACGAAACGCGCGTGCACTGCGCGTGCGGCAACGCATTTATGACCCGTTCGACCCACAAGGGCGACATCAGCGTGGAAATCTGCTCCGCCTGCCACCCGTTCTTCACCGGCAAGCAGAAGTTGATGGACACCGCCGGTCGTGTCGAGCGCTTCCGCCGCAAGTACGCCAAGTCTGACGCTGGCAAAGCCGAGGCCGCCAAGGCAGCCGAAGCGGCCAAAACCGCCGCCAAGCAGTAGCAGTTTCATAGGTTTACACACGCCTCCGTCCCCGCGGAGGCCTTCTTTTTGCCTGCAGAAGTCGCACTAGGTGTTTGGGAATTGCTTGCGATATGGGCCTGATGGTCCATGTCATTCGCTGAAAACGGACACGTATCCGTTGGGATCGACAATCTCAAATTCCCAGTCTCCGTAAGATTGTTTTTATAGATCCGTTTTGATGGTTGTTTGGCGGATCGTCTCGTAAAACCCCCGCACACCCTACATACTAATGGCGCAACGATGCGATTGATGGATCATCGCTCTCTTTGGGCGGCGGCGCTTCTTTGGGTCAAGACGTACAGGATAAGCTCGGCTCGACTCGAAATACCTAATCTTTCAAATATCCGAAATAAGTGGTTCTTGACTGTATGTTCGCTAAGCTTCAGAAGCTTGGCAATCTCTCGATTCTTCAATCCTTCAGCT
>Ga0209380_10001141_pt1 | contig 18364 bp, 13 predicted proteins | sample HubBroMetageWFT6_FD_188347 | JGI IMG/M metagenome (GOLD analysis project Ga0209380, IMG submission 188347) | Warmed and freeze-thawed soil microbial communities from the Hubbard Brook experimental Forest, New Hampshire - Hubbard Brook CCASE Soil... | ecosystem: Environmental > Terrestrial >...
GAGCTCGGCGCCGAGGGGCGCGATGCCGCCGGCAAGATGCAGCAGGTGTTCACCGAGGTGAACGCCCGCGGCACCCGCGCACTGGTGGTCGAGGCACGCGAAAGCCAGATTTCCGCCGGGACGCTCACCGTCAGGGTCGATCCGGCCGCGCATTGAAAGGACGCCTTCCATGTCATCCAAGCCCGCTCTCATCGTGTGCGCCGCGCTGCTGGCGGCGTCGCTGGCCGGCGCGGCCGAGCAGGGTTTCCTGCTGCTCTCGCCGCGCGAGTATCAGTCTGAGCTGACCGCGCGCGCCGCGCCCGGTGCGCGGTTGATCCCCAAGGCGGCTGATTTCAACGCGCCGACCATCACCGTGGTCAAGCCCGACGCGCACGGCCCGATCCAGCCGCCGGTCGACATCGACGTGCGCTTCCAGCCGGCGCAGGGGGCCACGGTCAACATCGGCACGCTCAGGATCATGTATGGCTTCCTGAAGCTCGACATCACCCGCCGCATCCTCGGCGCGCCGGGCGTGCAGGTATCGGCCGACGGCCTCAGGGCGAGCGGCGCACAGCTGCCGAGCGGCGATCACAAGCTGATCATCGAGGTGGCCGACAACGTCGGGCGTACCGCGCGGCAGACCCTCGAGTTCACGGTGAAATAGTCCGATGCAGGTGCCTGCGGCACGCAGCTTGTGGGTGGCGGCGGCACTGTGGCTGGCGCTGTCGCCGGCCCTGGCACAGCAGCCCGAGCGCGCCCCGGTGTTGTTCGGCGCCACGCGCGCATCGCTGGTGCTCATTCCGGGAGCGGAGGCCACCCAGGCGCTCGCGGCGCATCGCCCCGCGGCGATCACCGCCGGCACGCCCGCGGAAGCGGAGCTGCTGCGCCAGTGCGCCGACGGGCAGAGCCAGCATCCGCAGGCCGAGCGCGGCTTTCTGTGGAGCGTCGCGACCCTCGGCTGGCGCGTGTTCCTGCACCCGCTCGCCGTCAGCGTTCATGATGAGCTGCAGAAGTACGCCAAGGTATCCGGGGCGAGCGCGAGCGGCGACTACTATCGCGCCAGCGATGCCGGCGGCGGCACCGCCGCAGTCAGCAGCCGCATCAGCTGCCTGCGGTTTACCCGCTTTGCGGGTGAGAGCGACAGCGAGGAGGTGGCGCTCGACTTCGTGGTGAGCGTCAGGCTCGATGCGGCGCGCGATGCGATCCGCCTGCGGCCGCTGCGCCTGTTCGTCAGCCAGTCGGGCGCCAAGAGCGTCGACGGCCACTATTCGGTGGCGATCGCGGTGCGTGCCGCGTCGGTGTGGCGTGACGAGTTTGCGGGCCACCAGGGACCGGTGTTCGAGCAGACAGTGGCTACCGAGGGCGTCGACCTGAAGGCCGGCTCGTTTCTGAAGTATTACCCCACCGACGCCGACAGCGGCACGCGCGTGCCGATCGTGCCGATCTCCTACGGCGCGGATCGTACGCACGATTTCGGCCGCACGGAGTTCACCGTCAGCGCCTGCGAGCTCGGCACCCAGCCGGCCACCCTGAAGCTGCTGGCGGAGATGCTGCCCGACCCGAACCAGAACCTCGGTCAGCTGGTCATTGCCGCAGCGCTCGCCGGGGCAAAACTGCCGCCGTGAGCGGCTCAGCGGGCACGCACATCAACCGCCGGTCAGTGTCGACTCAATGGCGTACCTGGCGCCGCTGGTCGAGGCGCCGCTGACGGCCATGGTGAGCTGCGCCGTGGCCGGATTGAGCGTCGCCAGCCCGGTGAACTGCACCCCGTTCAGCACCGCGTAAGTGCTGGTGCAGCTGCCATAGGTGTAACTCACCTCGTAGAGGTCGTGGCTGCTGTCGTTGCTCGAGATGGAGCCGTTGAGCACGCAGCCGTTGTTGGCGTTCTGGCTGGTCATGACACCGCTGCTGGCGATCGCGAGCACGGTGCCCGTGACGTTGTCGGTGTAGTTGGCGCTCACCGCGCTGGTCGAGGAGCTGTCATTGGAGAGCGCTTCGAAGGTCAGCGACCAGCTGCCGCTTACCGCGGTGTTACCCGTAGTGTTGAAAGTGAGCGTCGCGGTGATGGTCGCGCCGGTGCTGATGTTGCCCTCGAGGGTGCCCAGCCCGGAGGTCGAGCCGTCACTGAACGTCGCGGGGAAGTCGCTGTAGCCGTCCACCGTCACGGCGAGCGTGTTGCCCGAGACCTGCACCGTGCCGAAGAACTGCACGCCATCGCCGCGGATGAAGATCGCTTGCCCGGCGGCGTTGATGAGCGCAGTGACGCCCAGCCCGCTCACCGAATCCGTACCGCTCCATACGCCGGTCGCGGAGGCGTTGGTGACGCCGCTGGTGCCCGAGCCGTTGTCGGTGCTGGAGTTGCAGCCCGCGGTGACGGCGGCGGCGGTTAGCGCCAGGATCCATAAAGTGCGCACGGTGTCTCTCCCTGGGTTGCCCCTGCGGTAACTCAAGCTGCAGCGAGCGCAGCCGCACACGTTTAGACCACGTCGCGGTGCGCTGCGCTGTAAGCACGCGTAACAAAGGGTTACGCGGCGCGTCGCTCCCTATAATGGATCGGCCGCTGCGAGGGAAGTGCGGCGCCGGGGGAGCCAGACCGGGCGCTGCTCGCGGCGGGCACGGCGTGGGTCTTGCGTGCCGCGCGCGCCTTGAATGTGAACGAATTTGGCAACTTCTCCCCTGTGGCAGAGAACTGCGTCACGCCCGGCAGTTTTTTGTCTAGCGGCAGTGGCCATTTAGCCTCAGATTCCCGGGTGTTCTCGCCCGCGCGCACGCAACAAAAATGCCTAATGTGGAGCCCATCCTAGAGCCTGCAGCCGCACCGCGCGCGGCGGCCACACCGCGCTGGGTCGAAGTGCTCTACATCGGGCTGGTGGCGTACTGCCTCACCGGCACGGTGTGGATGCTTGCCGGCTTCGGTGGCCCGCAGGTGACCCATTACGTCGCGCTGCTGTCGGACGCTCCCGCGACGCTGGTGTGCGCCATCATTTTCGGCGCCACCGCGCGGCGCGCCGCGCGCGGCGCGCCGCGCATCGCCTGGACGCTGCTCGCCGTGGCGCTCGCCCTGTACTTCGTCGGTGTCATGATCGGGGTGAGCTCCTGGTTGCAGGGCCTCGATCCCTTCCCCGGGCCGGCGGACATCTTCTATTGCCTGTTCTACCCGGCACTGACCGTGGCAGCGCTGCTGCTGATACGCGCCGCGCAGGTACGCGTGCCGTGGATCCAGCTATCGCTCGACGCCACGATCTTCGTGGTGGGATTCGGGGCGTTCTTCTGGTTCCTGGTCATCGCACCGGCTGCCGCGCACGTGCAGCTCGAATTCCTCAAGGAGGCGCTCAGCCTCGCCTACCTCGCGCTCGACTGCGTGCTGCTGCTGATCTTCGGCGTGCTGGTGCTCACCGGCGTCGGCAATGCCGGCTGGCGGCGCGTGCCGCTGCTGCTGCTGGCGGGCTTCGCGGCCATGTTCCTCGGCGACATCCTCTGGTCGCTTGCCAAGGTGCGCGGCTATTACCTGCCGGGGCAGTTCCAGGACGTCCTCTACCTGTGCTGCTGCGTGCCGCTGTCCGCGGCCGGGCGCGAGCAGATGCGCAGCCAGGACCGGGTGCGCACCGGCTCGCACGCCTCGGATGCACTCGAGCGCTCGCTGCCCTACGCCGCGATGCTGGCGGCACTGCTGGTGCTGGCGTACTACAGCCGCGGCGACATCGGCGGTCCGGCGGCGCAGATGACCGTGATCGTGTTCGCGCTCACGCTGCTGCTCATGGTGCGCCAGGCGGTGGTGCTGCGCTGGGATGCGCTGGTGCGCGAGCGGCGCGCGGCGCAGCTGGTGGAGGAGCGTTACGCCTCGCTGATTGCCAACGCTTCCGACGTCATCATGATCGTGGACGCGCAGGGGCTGGTGCGCTTCGCCTCGCCCGCCACCGAGCGCACCCTTGGACTGAAGCCCGAACAGATCACCGGCAAGAGCCTGCCGCTGCTGTGGGTGGGGGAGGACGGCGAGAAGCTGCGCGGATTCCTCGGCGAGGTCGCGGCGAGCGATGCCGGCACCGTGGGTCCGGTGGAGCTGCGCATCGAGCGGGCGCAGAAACGCTGCGTGATCGAGAGCGTCGGCAGCAATCTCACGCTGGACCCGGCGGTGCAGGGCCTGGCACTGAATTTCCGCGACATCAGCGAGCGCAAGGCACTCGAGGAACAGCTGCGGCAGATGGCGTTCCACGATCCGCTGACGCTGCTGGCGAACCGCAACCTGTTCCGCGACCGCGTGCAGCACGCGCTGACCCTGGCGCAGCGCGGGCAGAGCTCGGTGGCGGTGATGTTCCTCGACCTCGACAACTTCAAGAACATCAACGACTCGCTCGGCCACGATGCCGGCGACCGGCTGCTGCAGGCGGTGGCGCAGCGCATCGTCAAGACCACCCGCTCCTCGGACACCGTCGCGCGGCTCGGCGGCGACGAGTTCGCCGTGCTGGTCGAAGGCATCGTCACGCGCGTGGAGGTGGAACGGCTGGCCGCCGCGCTCAACGACGCGCTCGACCTGCCGTATTCACTCGACGGCATGGAGGTGCGCGTCGCCGCCAGCATCGGGGTGACGTTCTCGGGGGCCGAGAGCGGCGCGGAGACGCTGCTCAGCAACGCCGACATCGCGATGTATCACGCCAAGGCCGCGGGCAAGAACCGGCACGTGACCTTCCAGCCGCAGATGCAGGACATGGTGCAGGAGCGCCTGCGGCTCGAGGCCGACATCGGCCGTGCGCTGGCGCAGCAGGAGTTTTTTCTCGAGTACCAGCCGATCGTCGACCTCGGCACCGAGAGCCTGCTGGGCGTCGAGGCGCTGGTGCGCTGGCGCCATCCCGAGGCCGGCGTGCTGATGCCGGGGCGCTTCATCCAGGTGGCGGAGGAGTGCGGGCAGATCGTCAAGCTCGGCGGCTGGGTGCTGCGGCAGGCGTGCCGCGAATTCTGCGCCTGGCGCCAGTCCATCGGCGGCGGCGCCGGGTTGCGCCTGGCGGTCAACATCTCCGGCCGGCACCTGCAGCACGGGGAGCTGGTGCAGGACGTCGCCCAGGCACTGCAGGAGTCGGGGCTCGAGCCGGGCAACCTGGTGATCGAGCTGACGGAAAGCACCACCATGTACAACACCGACGCCAACCTGCAGCGCTTCCACCGTCTCAAGGCGCTCGGCGTGCGCCTCGCGATCGATGATTTCGGCACCGGCTATTCCTCGCTGTCGTATCTGCATCGTTTCCCGATCGACATCCTCAAGATCGATCGCTCCTTCGTCAGCAGCCTGACGAGTTCCGAGAACGGCCCGGAGCTGGCGCGTGCGGTCATCACGCTCGGCGAGACGCTCGGCCTCGATACGGTAGCGGAAGGCATCGAGCTGCAGCCGCAGGTGGCGGCACTGCTGGCGCTCGGCTGCGTGGCCGGGCAGGGGTTCCTGTTCGCCAAAGCCGGTTCGCTCGCCGAGCTGACCTCGAGCCCGTTCGTCGCGCGCCGCAACGCGCTGTGGACCGCTCAGTCCGCGCGCGAGGAGCTGTCCGCAACCGGACGCTTCCGGGCGCTGCGCAACGTGCGCCGACGCAGCGCCGGCGCGGTCTGAAGCGCAGCGTCGCGCCCGGCGCGACATCGTCCGGCACGGGCCCGACGCCCGTTCAGCCCCGCAGCCGACCCCAATCCCGCTCAGGCAGCGCGCGGCGCAATCCGCTACCATTTCGCCGCTGCGAAGCGCTTCGGCGCCGGTAGCGATCCGCGTTGCGCTTGCGAACCATGAAGGGGATGAATGAGCAGAAGAATCGCGTTCGGTCTGCCGGGAGCCGTGTGGCTGCTGCTGTCGCAGGCGCTGCTGGCGCGCGGCGTGACCCCCTACCTGCCGCTGAACCTGGATCCGGAAGTGGAACGGCAGGTCGAGCGCGTGCTGATACTCGCCGGCAAGCCGGTCATGACCCGGCCGATCCCGGCGGCGGTGGTCTACGACGCCTTACCGCGCGCCTGCAAGGTGGATCCGGTGCTGTGCGAGCACGTGCGCAAGTTCCTCGGCCACTACATGCACACCGAAGGGATCGGCTTCGCCACCCTCGAGGGCTCGGTGGCACACGGCTCGAGCAACACGATCATGCCCAACCAGCATGCCGAGACCCTGGACAGCCACTACCAGGCGGCGGCCATGGGCTACATGCAGCCGAGCGACTACCTGCTGGTGAGCGTGGGCGGCGTGGCTTACCAAGGCCACACCGCGCCCACCGGCTCGATGCTGAGCCTCGGCTTCGACTGGGCGCAGCTCGATGTCGGCTACCGCGACCACTGGTGGTCGCCGATGACCAGCAGCTCGATGCTGATCAGCACCGAAGCGCCGACCATGCCCTCGATCACGCTGTCGAACTACGAGCCGCTCAGCCCGCTTGGGCTGCAGTACGAGATGTTCGCAGCGCGCACGTCGGAGACCGACCAGATCGAGCTCACCAACGGCACCTTCACCCGCGGCAATCCGAAGTTCGCCGGGTTGCATCTCGGCATCGAGCCGGTAACCGGCTGGTCGCTGGCGGCGAGCCGCGTGCTGATGTACGGCGGCGGCGCCGCGGGCGGGCAGTCGGTGAGCAACATCTTCCGGGCACTGCTCAATGCGGGCGAGGCGCAGACCAAGGGTTTCGGCAACCCCAATGCCAACGTCGGCAAGCAGGAGGGCTCGGTGACGAGCCGCTTCATTTTCCCCGGCCCGGTGCCGTTCGCGATGTACTTCGAATATGCCGCGAACGATACCTCGCGCGGCCACTCCTACCTGTTCGGTAAGCCGGGGCTGTGCGGCGGCCTGCATCTGCCGCGCCTCGGACCGCTCGACGTCACCTACGAGATCTGCGACTGGGAGCGGACCTGGTATGTGCACGCGGCGAGCTCGGCGCAGGTCGGTTATCTCCAGGGCATCACCAACTACGGCGCCACGATCGGCAACTGGTTCGGCGATCAGCGCGTGTTCGGCGATGCGCCCGGGGGCCAGAGCAACATGCTGCGGCTCGGGTGGGAGCCGCCGTTCGGCGGGCGTTTCGAGACGCAGGTCAGCGCCCTGGTCAACAACCTCTATGCCGGGGAGGTGTATCCGTATCACCACGAGCTCATGGCCTCGCTGAGCTACTCCCATCCCTGGCGGGAGTTCGCGGTCGGTGCCGAGGTCGATGCCGGGCGCGATGTCTTCGGCGATCACTACACGCGTCTGGCTGCGTTCCTGCGCTACGGGGACGCCCTGCGCACGGCCTATCCGGAGTCCGCGGACGATGCCTACGCTGGCGAGCGCATCGAGGGCAGCGAGATGTTCGTCGACGTCGGCGTGAATGCCAACAAGGTGCTGGTCGACATTCTCAGCACCGCGCCACGCTACGACACCGGTACCACCGCCGGGCCGGATCTGGGCTTCGGCGCGCGCCGTGCGGTGTCTGACAACCAGGACCTGGGGGTGCGCATCGAGGGGCTGGGGGTGCGTGATCATCTGCTGCTCGCCGTACGCGCCCTCGATTACCGCTATCGCTTCGGCAAGCACTTCGCCATGGGCGCCTTCGTCGGAGCGGCGCGCTACTCGGTCGCCACGCCCGCCTACGGCTGGTGGATGGGCGGGGGTGCGCAGTGGCGCGAGCTGCTACCGGGCTGGGACCTGAATCTCGACTATTTTTACGGCGTCGAGCTGGCCCGCGAGCGCTCGCTGCCGAGCGATCCTCAGGGGGGCTATCGGCCCGAGGCCTTCTACAGCCCGAGCGGCCTGCGTCTGTACCTGTCGCGCAAGTTCTGAGCACGCCACCGGCGGCGTCAGAATTTCTGCCCGACCTTCAGCCACAGCGTCCGCGGCTGCGTCGGGATGACGTACGGCTGCGTGCAGCTGGTCGTGGCGCACTCGACGAAGCGCGTGAGCTGTCCGCGCGTGTCGAATACGTTGGTCACGGCGAACTCCAGCGCGAGCTTGTTGCGCATCGCACCGGTGGCGAGGTCAACGATCCCGTAGGACGGCAGCGCTCCGAGATCCTGTTGATCGACCAGACGCAACAGCGGCTCGCTGCCCGACTGATAGACGTAACCGGCCTGCACGTGTGCCTCCCAGTCGGCGAGCGCGAAGCTGTAGCGCGCCACGATGTTGCCCTTGAACTTCGGTGCCACCGGGAGCTGCGTGCCGGAAGGCGCCTCGGGCCCGGGCGGGGCAATGACGCTGTCCTCTGTGAAACCGCTGGCGGCGGTCGAGCGATAGCCATTTACCTGGTTGGGGCAGTTGGTGGACAGCTCCGTGGTACCGGGAATGGTCGCCTGGGGTCCGCAGTAGTTTGCCGTGGTTACCGCGTGCAGGTACGTGGCCCCTGCGGTCAGCAACAGGCCGCTGGTGGCGCGCCATTCCAGGTCAGTCTCGAGACCCTTGATCTGCGCGGATGCTGCGTTTTGTACGACCGTCACGCTGTTAGGTCCGAGGTAGAGGAACTGGAAGTTGTCCCAGTTCTCGAGGAACAGGGCGCCGTTCCAGCGCACCTTGTGGTCGTCCCACTGCGTCTTCCAGCCAACTTCCCAGTTGGTGAGAAAGTCGGCCTTGTAGGGCGGGAAGATGGCTTTGATCTCCGGGTCGAAGACGCGGTTGACGCCGCCCGGCCGGAAGCCGGTGGAGTAGGTGAAGTACATGAGCCGGTCGCGGTCGAACTTGTATGTGAGCGTTCCGCGATAGGTTCGGCCGTTGTCGGAGACCGTCTGGTTGAGGTCGGTGCACGGCGCGCCGTGGAACGGCGCCGGATCGCCGGGGATGCAGATGTTCTGGCCCGGGAAGAACAAGGTCTGATCCTGGTAGGCGCCGGAATAACCGTAGAAGCCTTCCAGTGAGTTCTTGTACTGGTAGAAACGGATGCCGCCGATCAGCTGCCAGGCGGACGTCAGATCCCAGGTCACCTGGCCGAACGCCGCCTCATCGCGATCGACGCGCTCCTCGTCGGTCAGCCAGATCGTGTTGCCGTTTACCCCGGGGATGCTGAGGCTCGGCGCGAGGCCCTGCGGATTCTGGGTATACGGGCTGCCGCCGGCGCCGGGGATCGTGTACTGCTCCCAGATCTCGTGGACCTGGCGCTGCGCAAACACGCCCAGAAGTGCCTTGACGGGCTCATCCTGCGGCGTGCTGACCCGCAGCTCGTTCGACCACTTGGTGTAGTGACCGTTGGTGATCACGTACTCCTGCGGTTCGGTGAAGTCCGCTGCCGGATACGGTGTGCCGCCGTAGCAGTTGCCGTAGGCGGCCGGGTGAGCCTTCAGGTACTGATAACCGCTCTGGGTAATCCAGTTGCAGCCCGAGGCGAAGTACTTGTCGTAGAAGTAGGAGTAGTCGCTGTAGTCCGAGAGCGTGTGCTCGTTGCGGACGAACCATCCGCCAGCATACGTGATGTCGAAGTTGCTGACCTTGCCCTCGACTGTGAGTGAGGTCTGCGTGAAGGAGTCCTTGAAGCTGTCGGGTGTCCCGAAACGCGCGACATTGAGGTCGCCCATCGCGGGGTCGTAACCGAAAAAACCGTTGGAATCGGTTACCTGTCCCATGAACTGCGGGGTGATCGTCCAGTTGTCACCGAGGTTCACCAGTAGCGCAGCGCGCCCGCCCTTCATCTCGGCGGTGTTGTACTCGTTGTTGGTCGCGCCGACGTTGCTGATCTCGGTGCCGGGAACGCTCGGAAAGCCGGTCGAAACCGTGCACGGACACCCGGTGCCCACCGGGAAGGTGCGCACGCCGTTGACGATGCCGGCGCTCGCATCGGTACCGGCGACGTTGTGGATGTAGCCGGGGTCGTGCTCATCCCAAGCGACCAGCCGCACCGCCGCGATCGGGGACAACGGGATGTTCACGTAGCCTTCGAGAAGCGAGCCGAGTCCGCCGTGAGCCACCGAGTCGCCGCTGAGGTTGTAGGCGGCGGAGAAGTGCGTGGGGTCGGGCTTGTTGGTGATGATGCGGATGGTGCCCGCTTCCGAGCTTGCGCCGTAGAGGGTGCCCTGCGGGCCTTCCAGCACTTCGATGCGCGCGATGTCGTAGATGTGAATGTCGACGGTGCCGTCGATGGTCGTGACTGGCTGCTCGTCCAGGTAGGTGCCGACGGTCGGCTGCGAAGCCGAGTGGTTGCCGTCCTGCCCGCTCACCACGCCGCGCATGTACACATGCGTGGTGCCGATGCCGGTGCCTCCCTGGCCGAGACCCTTCACCGTCGTCACACCCGAGAGGTATTTGACGTAGTCGTCGATGTCGTCGATGTTGAGCTGCTCGAGCTTCTCGGTGGTGAGCGTCTGGATGCTCACCGGCACGTCCTGAAGATTCTCGGTGCGCTTCTGTGCCGTGACCACGACCTCCTCGAGACCGCCGCCCGCGGCGCCAGCGCCCGCCGCGGCGCCGGCCTCCTGCGCCAACGCCGCTGGCGCCGTGGCCAGCATCACCGGAATGCTCGTGCGGATGAGAGCGCGGCGCACGGCCTCGCTCACCAGCATGCGTCGTCCGCTACGCGTCATGGGTCACCCCCTGAAGTGATTATGCTGCGCGCTTTGTATTCGTCACGGTCTGCGTCAGGCCGTGACACATTATTACAGGATCATGTCTCCTGCGGCACTTCCGGACAAGCGGCCAGTACGTCGCCGAGGACGATCTTCAGCGACTCGAGCCACGGCTCGTAATGTCGCCATTGTTCAAGCGCGTCGCGGAAGCAGTACTGCATCAAAGTGGTGCATGGGTCCCACGTAGTCACGCTGATAGCGGCCGGGATCCGCGAGGTCGTAAGTGACGTTTCTTGCCGCGGGCGAACTGAGCGAACCTCCACGGAGCCTGACGTTTCCGATGGCTCGCTCACTGCAGCTGCGCTGCCGCTGCTGCGGGCACGCGCCCTCTGCCGGACGCCGGCCACGGCAGCGGGGCGAGCCGCGGCACCATCCACACCCAGCCGACCAGGCCGAACAGGCTGACGAAGGCGGCGACCAGGAATGCGGCGGTGGAGTGATGGGTCTCCCCGATCAGCCACCCGGTGAGCGCGGGGGCGATCACGCCGGCGAGGTTGCCGATGCCGTTCTGGATGCCGACCCAGCGTGCGGACGCGCTCGGGCCGGCCAGGATCTGCGACATGGCGAAGGCACCCGGTGAGGACATGCCGGTGAGGAGCTGGTAGGCGAAGATGGCGCCGAGCGCCCACGGCGGCGGTGCGAGTGCGATGCACAGCATGCAGGCCACGGTGCCGGCATGTGCGGTCGCCATGACGCTCTTGTAGGCGACGTTCGCGTAGCCGGCGCGCACCGCGCGATCGATGGCCCAGCCGGCGACCAGCGCGCTCAGCGCGTTCACCACGTAGGCGCCCCCGGTGAGCGCGGCCATGGCCGCGGTCGAGAAGCCGCGGTCGCGCATGACGATATACGGCAGCCAGGTCAGCATGAAATAGAAGGCGTAGTTGGTCGAAAACAGGCCGAGGCTCGTGCCCCACAGGGATCGCTCACGCAGCAGCGCCGGCAGCGTCGGACCTGCCGTGCCGCTCGCGGTCGCCGCCGGGCGCGGCAGCCGCACGCGCGACCACGGCAGCAGCCACAGCAGCGACAGGGCGCCGAACGCCCAGAACGCCGCGCGCCAGCCGAAGTGCACCATCAGCAGGCCGCCGCAGTACGAGCCCACCGCCGGACCCAACATGTAGGCGAAGGCGACGATGCCGTTGGCGCCGCCGAGGCTGCCCACCGGCACCGCCACGGCGAGCAGTTTCGAGACGCATGGGAAGCCCGCGCTCTCGCCGATTCCCAGCAGCACCCGCAGCCCGAGCAGCATGGCGAACGAATGCGCGACGCCTACCAGCAGCGTGGCGCACGCCCAGATCGCCAGGCCGCACGCCAGCACCCGCTGCGCGCCGATGCGCTCGGCGAGCCAGCCGACCGGCAGCTGCAGCAGCGCGTACGACCAGAAGAACGCCGAGAACAGCAGCCCGAGCTGGCGCGGGGAGAAGCCCAGCTCATCCTGGATCAGGGGTGCGGCGGTCGGCACGGCGCCGCGGTCAACGTAGTTGATGAACAGCGCCGCGGCCAGCAGCGCGACGATCGGCCAGTAGCCGCGCCCCGGCGGCGCCGGCGTCGTGGCCGCCAGACTCAACTCGCGTAGTCCGATGCGCTGCGGTCCAACATCCGCTTCAGGGCCCGGAAGTGCAGCTCGGCGCGATCCTCGCCGCCGACCTTGTCGCCGCAGCCGAACTGCGCGCGCGTGGCCTGCACGATCGGCTCCGCCACGATGTGCAGCGCGCCGCCGCTGGATTGAGCCAGCAGCTGGGCACGGCAGGCGCGCTCGAGAAAGTACAGCCGCTCGAAGGCGTGCGCGACCGAGGGCCCGACGACCAGCACACCGTGGTTGCGCAGTATCAGCACCGTCTTGTCGCCGAGCGCACGCGCCAGGCGCTCGCCCTCGTGGTAATCGAAGGCGAGCCCGCGGTAGTCGGCGTAGGCGATGTCGCCGTGGAACCCCAGCGCGTTCTGCGAGGCCATCTGCAGCTGCGGATCCTCGAGCATCGCGAGCGCGGTGGCGTAGGGCATGTGGGTATGCAGCACGCAGCGCGCCTGCGGCGCCAGGCGATGCACGGACAGATGAATGTAGAGCGCGGTGTCCTCGACCAGCCCGCGGCCGGCCACGACCTTGCCGCTGAAATCGAGCTCCAGCAGGTCGCTCGCCTTCACCTCCGACCACAGCAGTCCGAAGGGCGCCAGGTAGAAGCGGTCGTCGCAGCCGGGCAGCAGCATCGTCAGGTGATTGTCGATGCCCTCGTTGAAGCCGAAGTGCGCCGCGAGGCGATGGCAGGCGGCAAGATCGATGCGCGCCTGGCGGCGCGCCTCGGCCTGCGACCAGGCGGCTTCCGCGGAGGCGTTCATCAGCGGCTCCGCAGCGCGGCGCCCGCCGCGCGTTTGCCGGCACCGAAATGCCGGTCGGCGATCAGGCACAGGATCTCGAACATCATGGTCGCGCCCACCAGCGCGGTGTTGCCGGTCTGATCGTAGGGAGGCGCGACCTCGACCACGTCGCCGCCAATGAAGTTCATTCCACGCAGCCCGCGCAGCAGCCGCTGCGCCTCGAGCGTCGTGATGCCGCCGACCTCCGGCGTGCCGGTGCCCGGGGCATATACCGGGTCGAGTCCGTCAACGTCGAAGGAAAGGTAGGCGGGCGCATCGCCGACTACCTCGCGGGCGAGGGCGATCACCCGCTCGACGCCGAGGTCGGCAAATTCCTCGATGAACACCACGCGCATGCCGTGCGAGCGCGAGAACTCGATGCCGTCGAGAAAGTTCTGGCCGCCGCGAATGCCGATCTGGATGGTGCGCTTCGGGTCGAGCACGCCCGCCTCGACCGCGAGGCGGAACGGTGCGCCGTGGGTGAACTTCGAGCCGAAGAACTCGCCCCAGGTGTCGGTATGCGCATCGATGTGCACCATGCCGACCGGGCGCTCGGCGGCGATCGCACGGAAGATCGGGTAGGTGATCGAGTGGTCGCCGCCGGCGCTCACCGGCAGCACGCCGGCCGCCTTCACCGCCCGATAGAACGCCTCGATGTCCTCGTTCTGCTTCTCCAGGTCGTAGCGGTGCGACAGCCGCACATCCCCCAGATCGGCGATGCGGCACAGCTCGTAGGGATTCACGCCCAGGCCGAGGTTGTAGCCGCGCATGAGGCTCGAGGCGTTGCGGATCTCGCGCGGGCCGTGGCGCGCACCGGGCCGGTTGGTCACGCCGAGGTCGGTCGGCACGCCGATCAGCCCGATGTCAACGTTCGCCAGCGAGCTCGCCAGCGGCGCACGCATGAAGGTCGCGATCTCGGTGAAGCGCGGCTCCTTCATCGGATCGTACGGGCGCTGGCCGCTGATGTCGGCCTTGAAATAAGTTTCACTGCTCACGATCGTTGCCTCGCGACACTGCGGCGCACGCCCCGGCGGCGCCGGGAGCATGGCGTAGAATACCCCCTCGGGCGTTGACGGGGGGCCCAGGTGTACGTTCCGGAGCATTTTCGCGAGACCCGGCCGGAGGTGCTGCAGCGATTCCTCGCGCAGCATCCGCTGGCGACGCTCGTCGCCATGACCCCGCAGGGGCTTAGCGCCCATCACCTGCCGCTGCGCGCGCAGTTGAGCGGCCCGGACAGCGGTGTGCTGCGCGGGCATATTGCCCGCGCCAACACGCTGTGGCGCGAGCTCGCCGACGGCACACCGGTGCTCGCCGTCTTCACCGGGCCGGACGCCTACGTGTCGCCCGCCTGGTATCCGAGCCGCGCACAGCACGGCAAGGTCGTGCCGACCTGGAACTATGCCGCGGTGCACGTCGATGGCGCCATCCGCTTCATCCACGAGGCGGCCTGGCTGCGACAGCTGGTCACCGAGCTCACCGATACCTACGAGGAGGGGCGCGCGGACCGCTGGCGCGTGAGCGATGCGCCTGCCGCCTACATCGAGTCGATGCTCGCTGCCATCGTCGGTTTCGAGGTCACCATCACCCGCATCGTCGGCAAGTTCAAGGGCAGCCAGAATCGCCCGCCCGCCGACCGCGCGGCGGTGGCGGCGGCGCTGCGCGAAGAGGGGCGCGACGCGGACGAAGTCGCGCAGCTCGCTCCTCCCTGAAGCTGCATGCAGGCCAACGACCTGGAAGTTCTGCTGCGCTCGCGCGTGCCGATCGTCGTCATCGAGTCGCGCGACGAGGCACAGGTTCTCAAGGGGCTGGTGCGCGCCTGCATGCAGGTACTTGCGCCCCTGCCGGTGGCGGCGCGTGCGGGCGAGGGTGCCGCACGCGGCGGCGAGTCGGGCGCGCTCCCGGGGACGCCCGGTGGCGCCGGCCGCGGCCTGCCGCTGTTTCGCTGGACGGTGACCGACGGGCTCAAGCGCCTCGACGTCGACATGGGTCCGCCGCAGCGCATCGTCAGCGAGCCGCTGGAGATCCTGCGGCACATTCGCGCCACGACGCTCGCCGGGGTGTACGCGCTGCTGGACTTTCACCCCTACCTGCACGATCCGACCATCGTGCGGCTGCTGAAGGACATCGCCCAGGACTACGGCGCCTGCGCGCGCACGCTGGTGCTGATCGGCTACGCCACCGAGATTCCGCCCGAGCTCGAGCCGCTGAGCGCGCGGCTGGCGCTGGCGCTGCCCGATCACAACGAACGGCGCGCGCTGGTGGAGGACGTGGCGCGCGAATGGATGCGCGCCAATCCACGCCAGCCGGTCAGGATCGATGCGCATGCCCTCGAGCTGCTGGTCGAGAACATGAGCGGGCTGACCGCGGCCGACACCCAGCGCCTGGCGCGCAGCGCGATCGCCGACCACGGCGCGATCCAGGTCTCCGACGTGCCCAAGGTGATGCGCGCCAAGTACGAGCTGCTCAACCACGGCGGTGTGCTGCGCTACGAGCACGACACGGCGCAATTGAGCGACGTCGGCGGTCTCGGCACCTTCAAGGCCTGGCTGCAGAAGCGTTGCGCCGCCTTCGACGGCTCCGCGCCCGGGCTCGACCCGCCGCGCGGCGTGCTGCTGCTCGGCGTGCAGGGTTGCGGGAAGAGCCTGGCGGCGCGCGCCAGTGCCGGCATTCTCAACATACCGCTGCTGCGGCTCGATTGCGCGGCGCTGTTCGATAAGTACGTCGGCGAGTCCGAGCGCAACCTGCGCGAGTCGCTCGCCTCCGCTGACGTGCTGGCGCCGTGCGTGCTGTGGATCGACGAGATCGAGAAGGGCTTCGCCGCCGGCGATTCCGACGGCGGCGCCACCCGCCGCGTGCTCGGCGCGTTCCTCACCTGGCTGGCGGAGAAGAGCAGCCGCGTGTTCGTCGTCGCCACCGCCAACGACATCAGTGCGCTGCCGCCGGAGCTGATCCGCAAAGGTCGCTTCGACGAGATCTTCTTCGTCGATCTGCCCGGAACCGCCACGCGCGCGGAGATCCTGCGTATCCACGCCGCCAAGCGCGCCATCAGGCTGGATGCGGCGGCGCTGCCCGGACTCGCCGCGGCCTGCGACGGCTTCTCCGGCGCGGAGATCGAGCAGGCGATCGTCGCCGCGCTGTATTCGGCGCACGCGCGCCACAGCCCGGTGGATGCGCCACTGCTCGCTGCGGAGATCGCCGCGACCCGGCCGCTGGCGGTGGTGATGGCGGAAAGCGTGGCGGAGCTGCGCGCCTGGGCGAAGGATCGCACGGTGCCGGCGGATTGAGGGACACTATGTTTGAGCTGCAGGGCCACCGCGGCGCCCGCGGCCTGTGGCCGGAGAACACGCTCAGCGGATTCGCTCACGCGCTGGAGCTTGGTGTCAGCGGCGTGGAGCTCGATTGCGCGGTCACGCGCGATGGGGTGGTGGTCGTCACGCACGACCCCGAGCTCAATCCCGACTGCACGCGCGATGCGCACGGGCAGTTTCTCCCGGACACCGGGCCGCCGGTCGTCACGCTCAGCTACGCCGAACTGCAGCGCTACGACGTGGGGAGGCTGCGGCCCGGAAGTGCGTATGCGGCGCGCTTTCCGCGCCAGCAGCCCATCGACGGCGAGCGCATCCCGCGGCTCGCTGAGGTGCTCGAGCTGGTGCGCACGCACGGCGGCGGGCGGGTGCGGGTCGCCATCGAGATCAAGACCTTCCCCGAGCAGCCAGCGCTCACCCCTGCTGCGGACGAGTTCGTGCAGGCGGTGGGGCGCGACCTGCAGCTCACCGGCACCGCAGCGCTGGTATCGGTAATGGCGTTCGACTGGCGGGTGCTCGCGGCGACGCGGCGGCACATGCCGCAGGTGGCGACGGTGGCGCTCACCGAGCAACAGCCCGGCGAGGACACCGTGCGCCTCGGCTCGCCGCAACCCTCGCCGTGGCTCGGCGGAGTCGACCCTGCGCTGTTCGGCAATTCGGTGGAGCGGCTGGTGCAGGCCACCGGCGCCGGCACCTGGGGGCCGGACCACCTCGATCTGGATGCCGCACGGGTGCAGCGCGCACATGCGCTCGGCCTGCGCGTGGTGCCGTGGACGGTCAACGAGCCGGCAGACATCGAGCGGCTGCTCGGGTTTAATGTCGACGGCATGGCTACCGATCGCCCGGACGTGCTGCGCGCACTGCTCGCAAAGCGCGGCCTGGAGCTTCCCGCGCCGGCGGGAGCGCCGCCAGCATGAGCGCCGCCGGCATGAGCGCGATGCGCATCCTGGTAATCGATGGCAACCGGGCGGCGACTCGCGCGCAGCAGGTCGCCGCCGGCGGCCGCCCTTCCGGGGAAGGCTACGTGCAGGTCCTGCAGGGCCTCGGCGCGGTGAGCTGCGACATCGTGCGTCCGGCCGACGGCGAGGTGCACTTTGCCACCGGCAGCGGGCTTGCCAGCTACGACGGCGTGGCGATCACCGGCTCGGCACTCAACGTCTACGACGGCGGCGCGCACATCGAGCGGCAGGTCGAGCTGGCGCGCGCAGTGCTGGCGCAGGGGCTGCCGCTGTTCGGCAGCTGCTGGGGCATGCAGGTGGCGGTGTGTGCCGCGGGCGGTCGCGTGCGCCGCAACCCGCTGGGACGGGAATTCGGCTTCGCGCGGCGCATCGAGCTCAGCGACGCCGGACGGCGCCACCCGATGTTCAGCGGCAAGCCCACCGTCTTCGAAGCGATCACGGTGCACCGCGACGACATCGAGCAGCTGCCCGAAGGTGCCGTGGTGCTGGCGAGCAACGACATGGGCCTGCAGGCGCTCGAGCTCAGGCACGCCCGCGGCACCTGCTGGGGCGTGCAGTACCACCCGGAATACACCTTCGCGGAGATTGCGGCGACGGCGTTGCGCTACGGCGCCACGCTGCTCGCCGAGCAGCTGTTTGCCACCCAGGCGGAGCTCGAGGGCTTCGTCGCCGAGCTGCGCGCGCTCATGCACGATCCGCATGATCGCCGTTTGACCTGGAAGCACGGGCTCGGCCCGGCACTGCAGCAGGAGACCGTGAGGCTCGCCGAGCTCAGCAACTGGCTCGAGCTGCAGGTGCGGCCGTACGCGCAGCGCCGCCACTGACTGACCCGAGGACGCGATGAGCTTCACTGAACACCCGGATCGTGCCGCAGCGCTCACCCTCGCCGCGCAGCTCGCCGACGTCGCGCGCGTCATCGCCATGAAGAATTTCCGCACGCCGCTCGCCATCGAGCGCAAGGGCGACGGCAGCCCGGTGACGCTCGCCGACCGCGGCATCGAGATGGAGATGCGCCGCATGATCCGCGCGGCCTTTCCCGGGCATGCGATCCGCGGCGAGGAGTTCGCCGCCGAGGGCAGCGGGGAATTCACCTGGGTGCTCGATCCGATCGACGGCACCAAGAGCTTCATCACCGGCTACCCGCTGTTCGGGTCGCTGATCGCGCTGCTGCAGCACGGGCGCCCGGTGATCGGGGTGATCGAGGCGCCGGCGCTCGCCGAGCGCTGGGTGGGCTGCGAGGGG
>Ga0209380_10001143_pt1 | contig 18332 bp, 12 predicted proteins | sample HubBroMetageWFT6_FD_188347 | JGI IMG/M metagenome (GOLD analysis project Ga0209380, IMG submission 188347) | Warmed and freeze-thawed soil microbial communities from the Hubbard Brook experimental Forest, New Hampshire - Hubbard Brook CCASE Soil... | ecosystem: Environmental > Terrestrial >...
TCCGGCTTCCCATCCCCATTGACGTCGCCTACCGCCGCCGCGGTGGCATTGCCGCCGGAGTCGTAGCCCACAGCGGGTAAGAAGATGAGTGCAGGAGACCCTCCCGCCATCGCGCCCGAGACTTCATTGGCGCGAACCGCGGTGGCCGAATGTGCTTTCACCAGCATGAACAGAGTGGCAGCAAGGAAAACGGAAAACCAGCAGACGAAGCGGACAGACTTCATAAGACCTCCTGCAATCCGGCAATTGCGCGAGAGGAGCTGGACAAACTAAGAGGATCCCGGCTCGCTCGATCGCGGCTCGGTCAATACCCGCGGGGAAGGAAACACAACGCGTCGAGGGGAGCGATTATGACCTTGCGGCAAACACGCGTCAAGGCGAAAATCCTAACGGGGGAACCGCGTCTTCGATTTCAGCCGAAGTGCCGGTGCTGGCGCGAATGAAATTCAGCATAGAATACCGCTGCTCTTTTATAAATTGTAGGCGCAGTTAGGAACGGCGGATCGAAATATGCTGTCTTCGACGGGACCTTTCTAGTGCATCGCCGCCGTATTCACCAGGTTGGCATTCAGATAGCGATTCATCGCCAGGTCGACGATGGAACCAATCATCTCCGTATAAGACAGTCCCGACGCCTTCGCCGCCATGGCAAACTCCTGCCGGCTCGCCAGCCAAGGATTCGGATTCGCCTCAATCACATAAACGTCGCCATTAGGAGCCAGCCGCATGTCGATGCGTCCATAGTCGCGCAGCTTCAGCGCACGATAAGCAGCCAGCGCTGTATCTTCCAACCGCTTGCGTGTAACTTCATCAAGATTCTCGGCGATCGCCGACTTGGTCAACTTGTAAGCTTCCGTATTCTTCTCGAATTTCACATCGTAACTCGCGATGCGTGGCGTGCCTTCCGGTAAGCGCGACAGATCGAGTTCGACTAAAGGCAAAACCTGGGTGCGATCGTAACTCCCTAGAATCCCCGCATAAATCTCACGCCCTTCGATGTACTCCTCGATCAAAGCTGGCGAATCAAATTCATCCTGTATGTATTCGATCCGCTCCATCATCTCCTTGATATTCTTAACTACCGACCCGGAATCGATGCCGATCGATCCATCCTCCCAAGAAGGCTTCACGATGAGCGGAAAAGAAATATCGTGCGCATGCTCGATGCGCCCGCGATACGAAGTGGCAAAAAAGGGAGTCTTGATGCCGTGGAATGCAAAAATCTTCTTGGCAATCGCCTTATCCTGCGACATGAAAATCGCGTGCGGACCCGCGCCCGTATAGCGCAATCCCAGCAGGTCGACATAGGCGACCACGTTCATTTCTTTGGTGTCGTCGCCGCCGAACGATTCGGTCAGATTGAAAACCAGGTCGGCATCGCAGCGCGAGAGCGAATGCAGCGACGCCGGACGCCCATCCAGTTCGAAAAATGAAGGCTCGTGCCCAAGCTTTTGCAGCGCCTCAAAGATTTCCTCGCGATCGGTCTTTTCTTTCTTTACGGCCTTAACCTTCTTGTGAGGCTTGCGTGTTGCCCCCGCCTCTTCCTTAGCAGCAGCCGCGACCGGATCCTCATTCCACAGGTCGTAAAGCAGCGCGATCTTGAGCTTTGCACCAATCATGCGATCTCCTCGAAAAAGCAGGCCCTAGGTGACAGCTAACAGCTGACAGGAACCTCTCAGCGTGACTCATGTCGGAATCACTGCCTCTCCCGTCACCTGCAGCCTGTCCTTACGGCTGTATAAACTTTCCCTTCGTCACATAAGTCATCACCAGCGCCGTCGCATAAGCCGTTACTTCCGCCAGATGCTCGGCACTGCGTGTCTTATCAACGCGCAGGTCCAGTTCTCCCGCACGCTTTTCGATCGTATCGATCAAAGTCCTAATCAGCGGACGCTGCGCTCCCGTCCATTGCGCCACCTTGTCGATCACAGCCTTGCGATGCGCATGCAGAAAATCGTGCGCGGCAACTGCCGCTTTCCTCCGCTTCGACACCGGAAAAATATCCCGCAGATCCGCATCCGGAGTCAGCTCGGTGACTGCAACTTCCTCGCGTCCATTCTGGTGGCCATGGTGACGATAAAACTCGGCCACCGTATTCTCCATATCGTCGACCGTGATATCGGCCTGCCCTCGCCGCCGCGGAGGATCGATCTTTTTCAACCGCCGCGTCAGCCGATTCAGATAAAGCAATTTCTCCATCGCGCCCCAGCCGCGATATCGCTTGCGCCAGTTCGAGCGCGGCGTCAGCCACACGGCAAACGTCTCGGCAAAATCTTCGTCCGGATGCTTCTGCGCATACCATCCTGGCAAGTGCCGCACATAGTCGCGCGAAAAAGGCGTGGGCCGGTAGTTATCGTGATAAGGCCGGCGAAACGGCCCGAACATCTGCTTCCACTCCGGCAAGTTATGCAACTTATAAGCATAAGTAAAAGCGTGCCCGGCCTCGTGCCGCAGATACATCATGATTTCGCGCGCATCCTCAAGATCATGCGTCTCTTTCTCCAACTGCGCCAATGCGGCGTGCGCCAGATAAAACGGAATCCCGATAATCGGCTCGCCGGAAGGGCACCCCCACTCATCTGTCAAATAACAAGCTGGGCGGAACTTAGTAAGTCCCTTAGCCTCCAGTTCGCGATAGAGCTGTTCCACAAAGTGCTCCACCGGAGAGCCCGCCAGCCGAAGCCCCAGGTCACGAATCGGCCGCCCAAGAAGTTCCTGGTAAGCGGCGGGTTCAGGTTTCGCGATTACGGTGTTATGCACAAACGCTCGCTAAAAATAGGGTGCAGCCCGCGAACACAGGCTGGGAGAGGTGGTATCACCAAGATTAACGGTAATGGAAAGCAGGGTTGGTTAGAAGTTACGGGGGTAATGAAGGATGTAATCGCAGTCGCGCGCAACTGCCAGACGGAAGTTTCCGCGTAAGTTTCCGGATGATGCATGAAGGACTTAAGAGCGCCTGAAAAAACGCACTTGATGCCCGTCAGGGGTTGACGCCAGTGTACATACATATTTATCCCGACAAATGTTCCCCGTGGAACATTTGTTCATACATCTACTGAATCAGCGTCCCATTTCCATTCGGCTCTTCCGGAGGAATCACCACCGCCGCTGCCACGCGGTCGCCTGGTTCGACGTGCAGCAGGCGTACTCCCTGCGCCGAGCGGCCTGACTCTCGGATGAACTTCGATTCGATGCGGATGATCTTGCCGTACTGGCTGATGAGCATCACTTCGGATTTTTCTGTCACCTGCGAGATGCCGACGACTTTGCCGTTGCGTTCCGTAGTCTTGACGTTGATCACACCCTTGCCGCCGCGATTGGTTAGACGATACTCGTCCGCCGGAGTGCGCTTGCCGTAGCCGTTCTCAGTGACGGAAAGAATCAGCGAGCCTTTCTCTGGAACCAGATCCGCGACCTCGGGTGCGACGTCGCCTTCTTTCGCGACTGCCTTCGCTTCGGGCTTGATCGTGGTGGCCATGCCGACTATGTAATCCTTCTCGCCGAGGTTCATGCCGCGCACGCCCGTAGCGTTGCGTCCCATGGAGCGCACGTCGTTCTCGTCGAAGCGGATCGCCTGCCCGTCGTGCGAGGCTAGAAAGACGATCTGGTTGCCATCGGTCAGCGAGGCCGCGACCAGTTCGTCTCCCGGCTCGATGTTGATGGCAATGATGCCGCGCGACATCACGTGCGAAAAGTCTTTGACTTCCGTCTTCTTCACGGTGCCGTTGTGGGTGGCAAAAAAGACGTAGCGATTTTCTTCTTCCAGGTCGCGCACCGCGAGCATGGTGCGGACGGTTTCTCCCGGCTGCAGGCCGACGAGATTGCCCACGTGCTTGCCCTTGCCGGCAGCGGCGATGTCGGGGATCTCATACACCTTCAGCCAATAGACGCGGCCGGTGTTGGTGAAGATCAGAATGTAGGCGTGAGTGGAGGCGATGAAGAGATGCTCGACGAAATCCTCATCGCGCGTCTTCATGCCAGTGCGCCCGGTGCCCCCGCGACGCTGCATGCGATAGGTCGAGATCGGGGTGCGCTTCATGTAGCCGGAGTGGCTGACCGTGACGGCGACTTGTTCGTCGGCGATCAGGTCTTCGAGCATGATCTCGGCCGCTTCGTCTTCGATCACGGTGCGGCGCGCGTCGCCGTAAAGTTTCTTGACCTCTTCCAGTTCTTTAATGATTAACTTGCGCAGCTTGGCTTCCGACGCCAGAATCGATTCATATTCGGCAATCGCCTCGCGCACCTGCTTCAACTCATTGGAAATTTCGTCGATCGAAAGCTTGGTTAAGCGATGCAGTTGCAGTTCGAGGATGGCGTCAGCCTGCTTGCTGGTGAAGGGTTTGTCGGCGTCGAGCTTCGGAGCGCGTCCCGTCGTATTAATCTCAATCTTCTTGCCCGCGAAGTAAGCTACTAAATTCTCGCGAGCATCGGCGCGATTGGCGCTGCCGCGAATGATCACGATTACGTTATCGAGGTGATCGAGCGCGGTGAGGTAGCCTTCTAGAATGTGCTCGCGATCACGCGCCTTGGCGAGCAAATAGGAAGTGCGCCGCCGCACCACATCGACGCGATGATCGATGAAGTGCTTGATCGCCTGGATCAGCCCCATTTCCTTCGGCTGCCCGTTGACCACGGCCAGCAGAATCATGCTGAAGCCCTCTTGCATCGAGGTGTGCTTGTAAAGCTGATTGAGCACAATTTGCGGCTCGGCTCCGCGCTTGAGTTCGATCACGATGCGCATGCCGTCGCGATCACTTTCGTCGCGCAGGTCGGAGATGTCGTCGATGGTCTTGTTATTGACGAGGTCGGCCATCTTCTCGATCAGGTAGCGCTTGTTCACCTGATACGGAATCTCGGTGATGATGATCGCCTGCCTGTCTTTGTTGATGTTCTCGATGGCGGCGCGGGCGCGCATCATGAAACGGCCGCGGCCGGTGCGGTACGCCTCGAAGATTCCAGCGCGCCCATGAATAATTCCAGCCGTCGGAAAGTCAGGCCCTTGCACAAACTTTAGAATCTCCGGCAACTGCGCGGCAGGATTATTCACCAGCGTGATTGTGGCATCCACGATTTCAGTGAGATTGTGCGGCGGAATTTTGGTCGCCATGCCGACGGCGATTCCGTCGGAGCCATTGACCAGCAAGTTCGGATAGCGCGCGGGCAAAACCGCAGGCTGCGTTTCCGTGCCGTCATAGTTTGGATAAAAGTCGACCGCTTCTTTATCGAGATCTTCGAGCAGCGCGGTCGAAACACGCGTTAACCGAGCTTCGGTGTAACGATCGGCCGCAGGAGGATCGCCATCAACAGAGCCGAAGTTTCCCTGGCCATCGACCAGCGGAGCGCGCATGGCAAAGGGCTGCGCCAGGCGAACCAACGCGTCATACACCGCTAGATTTCCGTGGGGATGATACTTGCCCATCACTTCGCCGACGATGCGGGCACACTTGCGCGTGGCGCGCCCGGGAGCGAGGCCCATCTGCTGCATCGTGTAAAGAATGCGGCGATGCACCGGCTTCAATCCGTCGCGGACGTCGGGCAGCGCGCGGCCGATTATCACCGACAGGGAATAGTCGAGATAGGACCGCTTCATCTCCTCTTCAATGTTGACGGGCTGCATGTTGAGCGCGCCGGGGCCGGTGGGTCCGTCGCCGCCCGGAGGAGGAGTTAAGGGAAGTTCGGGATTCTGATCGTCAGCCATTATTAGCTCTCAATTGTCAGCTCTCAGCAAAGGTCCCGCCGCTCGCGTGTGTCTTGCCCATACGGTTGGAGCAAAAGCTGGCTCACTCCGGTCGCAGTCGAGATGCGCTAAGTTATTGTATCTACAGGTGCTTATGTGAGCTTATCACTCTAGGAATTATAGCATGTTTTGGACCGCGAAGGGGGCGGGGTGGTTGGCTTTTCAGGCTCTCCGCAGCGTCAGCAGCGTTATCTCCGGAGGCACGCCGATGCGCACGGGAAAGCCGAAAGTTCCGAGGCCGCGATTCACGTAGAGTGCGGCTTTTTGTGTGCCGTTGCTCGCGGGCGCAGCGGCAGCGTGGCCGTTGTTCGTCATCGGCAGCCGATACAGGCCAGCCACGAACGGAGTGATGAGCCTCGCCGGAGTGACGCTGTGATCCACGATTTCGAACTTTACCTGGCCGCCGTGAGTGTGGCCGGCGAGACTGAGTTCGATGCCCAAGTCGGCGGCACGGCGGAATGAATTTGGATTATGCGAGAGCAGAATATTTGGCATGTCGCGACGGATGAGAGGCTCGATCTCGCGCAGCATTTGTTCTGGTGACGCGTGCTCGCCGCTGACCATGTGGTCGCGCTGATAGTCAACGCCCAGCAGATTGAAGCGGCCTCCGTTGTGCTCGACGACGGCGTTCGCGGCGCGCAGCAGGCGCATTCCTTTTTCGTGGAAGAGGCGTTCGGCCTCGTCTTCAACGCCCGCATAAATTTCGTGGTTGCCATTGCATCCCCAGACGCCAAGCGGAGCGCGCAACCGGCTCAATTCGCCGATGCAGGCGCCCAGTGGATCGCCTACGCTTGAAACAAAATCTCCTGTAACGAACGAAATGTCGGGATGCAGATCGTTCGCCATGGCTACGGCGCGCGCGATTTCGCGCGGCGGCATGTAATCGCCGATGTGGATGTCGCTCAGCTGCGCGATGCGCAGACCATCGAGCTCTGGAGGCAGATTCGCCACCGGCACATCGACGCGCTCGACCGTGTAGCGCAAGCGTCCGGCAGCAAAACCATAAGTCGCGGCGAGAAAAGGAAAGCCCCCAGCGACGACAGCGGCGTATTGAAAAAAAGTTCGCCGCGAGTGACTAAAGCCGCCGGCGACCGCTCCGGGACGCAGGCCCGCCGCGACGTTCGTGAGCCATTCGATTGCTCCTACTGATTCGACGGCGAGGAATCCAAAAACGGAAGCCACCAGCCACAAGCGCGCGAATGTGGTGAGTGTTTTGCCGAGGTGGAAGGCACCGATGTTGAGGCGCGAGATGCCGCGGCCGAGCAGGGGATCGAGCAGTGTAGCGAGAAGCACAGCGGCCAGAACGATCAGTCCGACGTGAAGCCCAAAGCGCAGGTCACCGCTGGAAAAGGAGCCAATCCAGGTCCACGCCCGCAACAACCAGAAGCGCTGGACGGCGTAGAGAGCTAAGAGAAAAAGCGCGAGAAAAAGAATGCGGGAAAGAATCAGGGTATTACTCCAGCTCGGATTTACTGATGGTTAGATGCGCGCTGTGCGGGCCAAGACTCGACTGGCGGAATCGGCGGCAAGCCTACGCAGTTGCCAACGGGGGAAATTCCCTCTTCCGGGGTCGCGACCGCGAATGAGTTTGCCATCCGCATCCGCGCTTTCGTCCACGAGTCCGTTTCAAAATAAAAAAACCGCGAGCTGAGGGCATCAACTCGCGGCCTGAATGTCGCAATTGCGAAATGCTAGTTCACAGTTACGTTTACGCTCTGTGAAGGAATGCCGTTGGTGACCACTACGATCGTGCTCGCACCGGTTTCGATGCCGGCGGGAACGTTGAAGTGTGTGGTCTGGAGCGCTGCCGACTGCATGGCATAGCTCGAGGGATTGTGCGTCTTGCAATAGAACACATGGCCGGTCTGATTATTGGTGATGCGCACCAGCGCATAGTTGGTGTAGGGCTGGTAGTCATCGCCATAGGCTCCGCCGGCAGATACGCCAGCGAACCGATAACCGGTAACCATATAGCTTTTGCCGTGGGTCACAGTCTTGGCGATCTTGGTGATTTCCGGCGCCCAGGCTGTGTTGTAGGTTCCCGCGGAATTGAATAGCTCGATCGTCCTGCTGTAATCCGCGAGCAGAATCTGTCCGGTGGGAAGAACCAGCAGGTGGCCGTAGAAAGACGAATCGCCCTTAGCATTCGGCGGATTCACGGTCGCTGTGAGGTCGATTCCATTCCACTCATAGAAGGCGGAGGGAGTAGATCCGTAACCGGGGCTGGCCATGACCAGAACGTTTCCGTTGGTCTCGATCGACGCCGGACCGTCGGCGACATTGTATTGGCCGGGGAAGGTCGGGCCTGGGGTCCAGGTGCCGGTCGTAAGGTTGTAGATGGAGGTGTTGCCGGGGCCGCAGGTGTTGGCTCCGGTGGCAAACACCGTGCCGTTGGGCATCAGGACGGCGGGACCCAGTTCGTAGGTGGCTTTGCTCTCAATTCCGCAGTGCGAGTCCCAGAGTTGAACGCCCGTACTGCCAGCGCTCGACCAAGTCTCGGTGGCGGGATTGTAGAGTTCGGAATTCATTCCAGTGGCGTCGTATTGAAATACGTAGGCATCAACCGACAAAACTTCGCCGTTCGGCAACAGGTTGAATCCCTCTTCGTCGAACACGTCGAATTTTCCGTTGCCGCTGAATGCCGTCCATTTATGTCCTGTCGGATTGAAGTAAGCAAACTGAGTGGTGCAGCAGTTGGCCTGCATGTCGGTGCCATCATTAAGGATGACGTTCTGGGCATCGCCAATGCTGGTCCAACCGGCGGGCGGATTGATTTTTGCCCACTTGTTCGTAACCGGATTGTAGAGCGCGCCCATGTTTGTCCAGTCAGGATTCAGCTTGTTGTATTCGCCACCCTCGACGAGCAACTGACCATTGGGCAACACGGCCGCGCCAAAGAAAAGCGGAGAGTAAAAGGGAATCGGCGCCATTTCTGCCCACGTGCCATTGACATAGCTGCCGTTAATGTCTGGAGTCAGTTTGTACCATGCATCGGTAGCGCTTTGCTCTTGATGAACCATGACCGTACCGTCGGTCAGCAGATAGGATGCGCCGGCGCCACTGCCGGGATAAGAAGCCGCGACGGGCGTCCAACTCTGGCCGCTGGCAAGGGCAGCCAGCAGGCAAAGCAATAGAGCGGTTCCCGCGAACGAACGGGAGACGGAAAATTTAAACATGTACTCCTCCTGGTGATCTTTTTGTTTTCTTGGCCCGCCTAACGGCGGTTGCAGATAAGGGCCCGAACCCTGGGGAAGAAAAGCGTTAGGGCTGCGGGTAATTGTAGGGCCGATAGCATTCGATTGAAAAGAAAATAACGCAGGAATTTAGGACTGCAAATAATTGCGGATAAACACCAAAATAGAGTACACAACAGTTCACGGAGGAAGTATGTCTAACGCGCGGCGAGCGACTCTTGCGAACGAAGCAATGCGGCGCGCTCCCGCGCATTTTGCAACGCGCGCTTGACGTAACGGGGCGCGGTGCCTCCGGGGACGTCGTGCAGGGCAAGAACTTCCGCGATGCCCAGGCTCGAGTGGAAGGCCGCGTCAAAGCTGGAGTGGATCGCTCGCAGATCGGCGAGTGGGAGTTTTTGCAAATCACATCCGCGTTCCACCGCCAACGCCACGGCCTTGCCAACTGCCTCGTGAGCTAGGCGCGAGGGTACTCCGCGCTCGACGAGATACGCGGCGGCAGCCCACGCGTTCATGAAACCAGTTTGCGCCGCCTGATTCATCTTCGCTTCGTTGAATTCGACCGTGTTCATGAATCCGGCCACCAGTGGCACCATGCCGATGATCGTGTCGGCGGCGTTGAAGAGCGGCTCCTGCGTCTCCTGCAAATCTTTGTTGTAGGCGAGCGGTAGTCCCTTAACCAGCGTTTGCAGCGTGGTGGCGCAGCCCATGACGCGCGCCGCTTTGCCCCGCACGAGCTCGAGCAAGTCGGGATTTTTTTTCTGCGGCATGGCGCTGCTGCCCGTGGAGTAAGCCTCGGGTAACTCGACGAATCCATACGCGGAGGTCGAGAACAGAATCATTTCTTCAGCCCACCGGCTGAGGTGAAGCGCGAGCAGTGAGAGCGCGTCGACGAATTCGATGACGAAGTCGCGGTCGCTGGTGGCGTCGATGCTGTTTGCCGTTGGGCCATCGAAGTCCAGTTCCGCGGCCATCGCCTGACGATTGATCGTGAGGGTGGCTCCGGCAACGGCGCCTGATCCGAGCGGGCAGAGATTGATGCGCTTGCGGCAATCGGCGAGGCGAGCGGCATCGCGCAAAAACATTTCCACGTAGGCGAGCAGCCAGTGCGCGACGAGGACGGGCTCGGCAGGTTGCAGATGAGTGTACGACGGCATCGCGGCGCTGCCAGCCGCGTCAGCTCGCGCGAGAATCGCCTCGATCCAATCGGCAATCAGATTTTGCGATGTGTCGATGCTGTGGCGCACAAAGAGACGAAGGTCGGTCGCGATCTGCTCATTGCGGCTGCGGCCGGTGTGCAGCTTGTAGCCAGTCGCGCCGATCAGCGCGGCCAGTTGCTTTTCGACGAAATGGTGGACGTCTTCGGCTTCAGGATCGTGGAGAAACTCGGGTGAGGACTCGGCGCGGCGGCCGATTTCTGCAAGGGCTTTTAATATTTCAGAAAGTTCTTCCGAGGAAAGCACTCCGGCGTGTTCAAGAGCATTGGCGTGAGCGCGGCTGGCGGCGAGTTCGAATGGCAGCAGCCGCTGATCGTAGGGAAACGACCGCTGCCACTTTTCAAATTCGGGGTCAAGCGGTTGCCGGAAGCGGCCGGACCACATCTTCATCGTCGACCTCTATTGTTCGACCTCTACTCTTGCTTTGGCCTGCGTTTGCGCGCGGCAACGCGAGGGCAGTCCGAGAATACGGATAAAACCTTCCGCATCTTTCTGATCATAGCTCTCGCCCATGGTGAACGAGGAAAGGTCGGTGCGATAGAGCGAGTACTCCGATTTGCGGCTGACGATGCTCACGTTGCCTTTGTAAAGCGACAGCGTAACCGATCCGGTCAGATTCTGCTGCGTCGTATCGACGAAGGCGTCGAGAGCTTCGCGCAACGGCGTGAACCACAGGCCGAAGTAAACGAGCTCGGCGTACTTGAGCCCGACATGCTGCTTGAAGTGCAGCAGGTCGCGATCGAGGCAGAGCGCTTCGAGTTCGTTGTGAGCCACGAGCAGGAGCGTGCCTCCCGGAGTTTCGTAGCAGCCGCGCGACTTGATGCCGACGAAGCGATTCTCGACCAGATCGATTCGGCCAACCGCGTTGCGGCCGCCGATTTCGTTGAGCAGTTCGACGAGGGAGACGGGATCGAGAATTTGCCCGCCCACCGAAACGGGCACGCCTTTTTCAAATCCGATTTCTACTTGCTCTTCTTTGTCGGGAGCTTCCTGCGGCGACTTGGTCAACTGCCATGTGCTCGCGAACGGAGCGTTGCCGGCGTCTTCCAGTTCTCCGCCTTCGTGGCTGATGTGCCAGAGATTGCGGTCGCGGCTGTGAATTTTCTCGCGGCTGGCGGTCACCGAGATGCCGCGCTTCTCGGCGTAATCTAAACAATCTTCGCGCGACTTCAGATCCCATTCGCGCCAGGGGGCAACCACTTTCAGCTCGGGAGCGAGCGCCTGATAGGCCATCTCGAAGCGGACCTGGTCGTTGCCTTTACCGGTGCATCCGTGGCTGACGGCGGTTGCGCCTTCGCGCAATGCGACTTCGACCTGATGTTTGGCAATCACGGGACGAGCGAGTGATGTGCCGAGCAGATACTTATTCTCGTAAACCGCGCCCGCCTTCAGCGCAGGCCAAACATAGCCAGTCAAGAATTCTTCGCGAAGATCTTCGACGACGACCTTGCTGGCTCCGGTCTTGTAGGCTTTGTTGACGACGGCCTCGACATCATCGCCCTGACCTACGTCGGCGACCATAGCGATGACCTCGTAGGCACAGTTCTCCTTCAGCCACGGAATGATGATCGAGGTATCGAGTCCGCCGGAGTAGGCGAGAACAATTTTTTCTGCTTTAGGCATGCGCGCTCCGAACCGGGAAACGGCCCACGCCGCCGCCCAACAACCATACCAGTATAGCTTTCTGAATGTGTAGACGATTCTCTGCCTGATCGAAGACGACCGAATTGAGCGAATCGATGACCTGATCGGTAACTTCCTGTCCGCGATGCGCGGGCAGACAGTGCATAAAACGGGCGTGTGGCTTGGCGAGTTGCATGAGCGCTGCATTGACCTGATAGGGCGCGAAAATGGCAGCACGCTCTTCGGCTTCCTGCTCGTGCCCCATGCTGGCCCAGGCGTCGGTGTAGACGGCATCGGCTCCGGCAACGGCTTTGCGCGGATCGGTCATGATGCGCAGCGTCGCCTTGGTCTCTTCGGCAATGGCCTTCGCCATGGTGACGATGACGGGATTGAGCGCGTAGCCCTCGGGCGTCGCGATGGAAACCCTTGCGCCGACCGACGCGCCGGCCAACAGCAGCGAGTGGGCCATGTTGTTGCCATCGCCTACATAGGCGAAGTGAAGTCTCTTGAAATCCCCGAAATGCTCTTGCAGGGTGAAGAAGTCAGCAAGCGCCTGGCAGGGATGCTCGAGTTCGCTGAGCGCATTGATCACCGGCACGCTGGCATAGGTTGCCATCTCTTCGACCTCGGCGTGGCTGAAGGTGCGGAGCACGATGAGATCGATCCAACGCTCGAGATTGTGGGCGATGTCGTAGAGCGACTCGCGCGCGTTGAGGCGGCTGGCCGTCTGATCGACGAAGAAGGTGCTGCCGCCGAGGCTATCCATGCCGGCTTCGAAGGTGAGCCGTGTGCGCAGCGAGGGCTTCTCGAAAAACATAACCATCTGCTTGCCGGCGAGGACGCCGCGGAAATCCGCGGGACGCTGCTTGAGCATGGCGGTCAGGTTGAAAAGTTCGAGGATCTCGGCGGGCGCGAGATCGTGGATGGAAACCAGATCGCGCGGCGCGAGAGGCTCGGCCAAGAGGTGCGGCGGCTTCGTCTTCGATAGGCTCGTCGGTGCAGCTGGCTCAGTTCTCATGTGCATCTTGTCACTCCGGGAATCAGGCCTTAAAGTGCCGGGTTTTAGGCGATAGGTGTTAGGTCTCGAACTTCGCTTTTCCGGTCACCTGACACCCTAATTTTTTACGACAGCTCACTAATCTTTCCCGCTAGCGCTTGGGCTTTCTTGTTGTCGGTGGCGATCACCAACACGGTATCGTCGCCGGCGATCGTGCCGACCACTTCAGGCCAGTGCGAGGCGTCGAGCGCCGCGGCTACGGGCTGTGCGCTGCCCACCGTGGTTTTCACCACAAGCAGGTTCTGCGCCAGGCGGATTTCAAGCACGAACTGGCGGGCCAGATGCATCACCGAAGGCAAAACACTGTCGGAGCCCGAGCCGTTGCCGGCCCGGCGATATCCGTCCGAACCTTTGACTAGATTCAATTCGCGAATGTCCCGCGAAAGCGTGGCCTGGCCAACCTCGAAGCCCTTGCGCTCCAGCCTCTGCTGGAGAGAGTCCTGGCTTTCGACGGGACCTTCGTCGAGCAGGTCGAGAATCGCTTTGTGGCGCGCCATTTTCGACATGAATAAAAATGCAACTCAATGCATAAGTATCCATTGTGGGGCGCGGGCCTGTCAAGTGGGAAATCCGGGAGCAGTTACCGCCGGGACGTGGAGGCGCGGGGAGACGGCGAGGTTTCCCCGCACAGCGCCAAATCTTTTCTGACGAAGACCTTATCGCCCTTTTGCGATGGCCGGAATCTGGAAGTCCACACCTCGGTCGTCGTTGGCTTTTTGTGTGGCCGGAAGGTCGAGCTCGGCGAGCAGAATCTTTCGCGTGCGGCCCTCGGCGAACTCAAACAGCGTGTCGCCCACGATGGCGTAATTGATTACATCGGACTGATGGCCGTCTTTGAAAACCAGCGTGGTCGAGGGCTGAACGGTGACGCTATCCTCCGGATTGGCGTCGGGAGCCGCAAGGCGATGGGGAGGCCGCTTGCCGGGAGGCAGAGGGGCAGGAGATTGGCTGGCGTCAGCGTTGGTGGGGTCGTCGTCATTATCATTATCGTTGCCGTCTGGCGCATAGGGAACGACCGCGGGAACGTAGACCGGTTCCATGATTCCGACGGCAAAGTCGCCGCGATCATCGTGACGGTGGCGGCGGTTGTGGCCAGCGGTCAAGGGCAGGCCTGGCTTTGCCGGGAAGAAAAAATCTGAGCAGCAATTCTCAAAAATGGGCCCGTTGTTGCCGGACCCCTTTGCGCCGAGAATCGCCCTGTTGCCGAAGTCCAGGGATGTGACCGAAGGCGCAATGCCGTTGATGGACCTGCCGCCAAAACCCATGGACGTAACGGATGGCGGAACGCCGTTTCCCTGAGCTAGAACGGGTAAAGAGTTGGCAACGTAAAGCGCGACACACAGCGCTAAGGACAAGCAAAACAAGAAACGGGCTCGCACACCGGCCAGCATGAGAAGCCTCCCCCGCATAGGGTACACCAATCGCGGCCTACTGTTTAGAGCTTGCCGAGGCAGCAGAAGGTGCGTGAAAAATTTTCGCTGGAATCAAAATCCGCTGGATCAGGCCGCGGTGAGCGGCGCCCGCGCGGTGATCCGGCGCAGTTCGAGCATGCGGTGGCGTACGTAGCCGTCCTCGGTTAAATGGGATGCAGCGGCGGCCTTGCGACTGCTGACAACCATCTGATCGAGAGGACGGCGCTGGCCAAACTGCGGATCGAGTTCGCGACAAAATTCACAAGGCCGGCTGGACCGAGTATCGAAACGGCTGACGACGGCATGGTCGATGTGTTCCACGAAAACAGCTCCTGGGGAAGGCGAAACCAATTCGCCCGGGTTATGAGGCAGAGTCACAGTACTCTGGCTCGTATGATTCATCATTCTCTAGACGGCTCTTTGTACTACAACGGGCGGGAACTATACAAGCCCCTCTTGGCAGGCGCGGATTTGGCTGCGAATTGTGAGCCGCGGGCTGTGAGCGGCGAGCTGCGACCAAAGGCAGAAGCGCAAAGACTCAAGCGCAGTGCTTTGCGCGGCCCGCGACGCCGGGGTCAGATTTCTGGCATGATAAGGCGACCTCATCAATTCTGGAGACCGCGTGGATTCCGCCAAGAGCGAGTCGAGCACCGTATTTCTCTTCGATGTAGACAACACGCTGCTCGACAACGACCACGTGGCCGCTGATCTGAAGTTATATCTAACGAAAAAGGTGGGCGAGGCCAGCGCCGGGCGCTACTGGGAAATTTTCGAGCAGTTGCGCACGGAACTCGGCTACGCCGATTATCTTGGCGCTCTGCAACGTTATCGCCTGGAGAGGCCACGCGATCCAAAGCTGCTTGCGGTTTCGCACTTCATGGTGAATTATCCCTTTGCGAACCGGCTATTTCCCGCGTCGTTGGACGCGGTCGAATACGCGCGGCGGCTGGGGCGGGCGGTGATTCTGAGCGACGGCGACGTGGTTTTTCAGCCGCTCAAGATTGATCGTTCAGGCCTTTATGAGGCGTTCGAAGGTCACGTTCTGATCTACATCCACAAGGAACTGGAACTGGACGATGTCGAGGCGAAGTATGCGGCGCCGCACTACGTGATGGTCGATGATAAGGTGCGGATTCTGGCGGCGATCAAACAGCATTGGGGAGAGCGGGTGACGACTGTATTTCCGCGCCAGGGACACTACGCGATGGATGCAGCGCAGGTGGCTAGGTATCCCCAGCCCGATATCACGCTCGAGCGCATCGGCGAGTTGCAGAAATATTCGCTGGCAGAGATTTTGGCAGCTGCGGGGAGAGTAAGTGGCTAGAGTGAGCGGCTATTCCGCTTCTTCCAGTTCCTGCGTCGCGCCGCTGCGCATCAGGGCTTCCAGTTCTCGATTCAGACCGACGCGACTATGCTCGGGCAATTCGATGAAGCGGAAGGGCTGAAGGCATCCTTTCGTAGCCCACATGGGAAATAGCATCTGCGCGCGGCAACGAACGCTCGTGATGCCCAGGTGGAACACAACCGTCACACGTATGCCCTCATCCAGCGGATTTTCCAGCGAAATCAGGCCGCCATTCCCGGAGAGTTGACTCATGCGCCCGCGGATCTGCCGTCCGTTCTCGAGCAAAACTAAGGCCAGGATGGAGCCGCCGAGCTTGACGCGCGAGCCCCGTCGTCCCTTCTGCGTGCTGGCGATGGAGGGCATTCTCGATCAATTCTGCCTCAGGCGGAGGTAACAGGGCAGATTACGAAAGTTAGGCCTTGGCTGCGCGGTGGCAGGAATGCTGACAGCTCGATGCTAGCCAAGCGGTTCGCGACCGCAATCACGCCTTCGTTCTCAAGACCGTGTCGTGAGCGCAACCGTCGAGGCGCACCGCAGATGGCCGCTTCCAAGCCGCCAGTTACGGCTGCTGCACCAGAACCATGACGTTGGCTCCGGTCGCGACGGCGATGCCGAGACGTCCACTGCTGTTGAAGTCGCCAATCGCAACCGAGAACGCCGGTCCTCCCACGGCAATGGGCGAACCAGCCGAGGGGGTGAAGGTTCCGTCGCCGTTGCCAAGCAAAATGGTCAGAGTACCATCGCTGTTTGCGACAACGAGATCGAGTTTGCCGTCGCTATTGAGGTCGGCGGTGGCCAGAGCGTTGGGGTTGTTTCCAACCGTAACTGGCGAGCCGGGGGCGGGAGTGAAGGTTCCATTGCCGTTTCCGAGCAGAAGGGTGAGAGTGTGATCGTCTTGGTTTGCGATCGCGAGATCGAGTTTGCTGTCACCGTTGAAATCAGCGGCAACGATTGCCCACGGATTGGGACCCGTCGGAAAAATCGAGTTCTGAGCAAGCCTGAAGGTTCCGTCTCCATTGCCGAGCAGGATCGCCACCGTGCTGCCGGGATTGCCGTATCCCCCTCCGGTGGCTGCGATGTCGAGTTTGCCGTCGCCGTTGAAATCGCCAACTGCCGGCATGTATGCGCCGGCTACATTGGCATTCGCCGAAACCTGTCCCTGATTGAATGCGCCATCTCCGCAGCCGAGCACGATGTCGACCGGCAAACCGCTTAGTGCGTTGGCTGTCGCAAGGTCGAGATTGCCATTTCCAAGGAAATCCCCGACTGCGAGCGTGTTGGGGTCGCCGCCGCCGCTGAAGACGAAGGAACTTGGAATCGTAAATGTCCCGTCCCCATTGCCCAACAGGATTGGCACGTTCTCCTCTCCGAAGTTCGCCAGAGCCAAGCCAAGCTTTCCGCTGTTGTTGAAATCTCCCACGGCGACGAAGACCATTTGGGCGTTCACCCCGGTATCCCAGGGCGGTCGGGGGATCATGATCGGCGATCCAGATGCCTGCGTGAACGTGCCATCGCCATTGGCGAGGTAGATGTATGCCCCGTTGCCGTTTATCGCAACCGCTAAATCGGGTTTTCCCTGGCCCCTGAAATCGCCCACTGCGACGTAGTTCGTAACTGGAACGGGGATCGGAGATCCCTTCGCGCTCGAAAATGTCACATTGGCTTCCGGGGTCGACACCGGCAAGTAAACGACATTCGAGAGTCCACCGCCCGGTGACGGATTCACCACCGCTAGGGAAGCAGTGGCGGCTGTCGCGATATCGGCTGCGGGGACCACCGCAGTTAGCTGCTGATTGCTCACGAACGTAGTTGCGAGCGCAGTGCCGTTGAAGTCGACAGTCGACGTCGGAACAAAGCCGGTTCCATTCACCGTCAGAGTAAATTGCGGCCCTCCGGGCGAAACAGCGCTTGGTACCAGTGGCTGGTTAAGAAATGGCACAGGGTCGCCAGCGATTTCGTTTGGCAGTACCTCAATGCTCAGAAAAGGGTAGAAGGTGGTTGCACCCGCAGCGTCGTTGAGTTGCACCCAGAAATACCAGGTTCCTCCTTCCGCCGGCGTGCCGCTGATCGTACCGGTGCTGGCGCCGAGGCTCAGTCCGTTCGGCAGTGCTCCGTAACTAATCGACCAAGCGATGGGCGGCGTCCCGCCAGCCTCGTCGACTGTCTGACTGTAAGCGGTTCCTGCCGAACCCCCGGGCAAGGAAAGCGTCGTGATGGATGGCGGAAGGTTGATCGCGATCTTGACCGACGCCGTCTTCGTATTGTCCGTGACCGACGTTGCGGTGATGATCGCGCTCTCTACGCCCGATCCATTCGAGGGCGCAGCGTAGGTGACTGACAAGCCGGACTGATTGGTCAGTGACCCCGGCCCGTTCAGACTCCACGAGACGCCGCGCGCCGAGGAATCGTCGCTGACCGTGGCCGTAACGCTTACCGATTCACCCTGATCGGTTTGCGTCGCTGAAGCCGATATCCGGACTGAAATTGGCGGCGCGGAACTCGAACAGGAACATGCCCAGACAATGGCCAAGAATCCAGTGAGCGCGGAAGCCAGACGAAACTCGCCCGTCTTGGAGGCCCTCAACGAACAACTGTGACCGGATGGATCGAAAGACCTGATCCCTTCAAATTTGGAGGTGGCGGGCACTCTAGAATGGGGCCACATTACCAAAGTCGGAAAAACCGTGTCTGTGCAATTTCGCGCACTTTTCGGCAAGAGTTCCGGCATGTACACGCAGAATCCGAGGCCT
>Ga0209380_10001145_pt1 | contig 18310 bp, 17 predicted proteins | sample HubBroMetageWFT6_FD_188347 | JGI IMG/M metagenome (GOLD analysis project Ga0209380, IMG submission 188347) | Warmed and freeze-thawed soil microbial communities from the Hubbard Brook experimental Forest, New Hampshire - Hubbard Brook CCASE Soil... | ecosystem: Environmental > Terrestrial >...
ACCTCGAGCAGCGCCGCGTCCGGGCGGCGTGGGTCGGGAATCGTGGCCAAGAGATCGATGCCTACATAACGGGCGAAGGCCTCAGCCACGGTAATGCGCGTCCAGGCGCTGTTTACATCGGCGCTGCGGCCCTGCCAATGCAGCGCAGGCACACCGGCCGCCGCCTGGGCCCGGCGCAGCAGAGCTTCGCACTCGTCCATCAGGTCGCGGTAGCTTGCATCGGCGCGGTACCATTCCAGCATTGCGAATTCGGGGTGGTGCGTGGCGCTGCGCTCGCCGTCGCGGAAGACATGTGCGAGCTGCCAGATGCGCGGCAAGCCGCCGGCGAGCAGCTTCTTCATGGCGAATTCAGGCGAAGTATGCAGATAGAACCGCCGCGTACTGCCATTCTGCGGATCGTGCAGCGTCGTCGCGAAGGCCTTAAGGTGCGGTTCGAGGCCGGGGCTGACCTGCAAGGCCGGCGTCTGGACCTCGACATACCCCTCCTCGGCAAAAAACTCACGCAGCGCTGCTAGGATCCGGCCGCGGGCAGCTAGTTTACCTCGACGCGCCGCCAGTCGGTCGGGCCGCCACCATGCCTCCCTCACTCTCCGACCCTCCCTTGCCAACTCTGCCCTGCGGTGGATGGTACATTCCGCTTTCCCAGTTGTTCCCCGGCTGGTAGGAAGCGCCCCAAATCCCCACCTAAGCTGCCTAGTTTGCGAGACGATGCCTCATGAAGATAAACGCCATCGATATCAAGCCGGGCAATGTGCTCGAGCACCAGAACAAGCTTTGGCTGGTACTGAAGCGAGAGCTGGTGCAGCCGGGTAAGGGCGGTGCCTTCGCCCAGGTCGAGATGCGAGACCTGCGTGGCGGCAGCAAGCTCAACGAGCGTTTCCGCACCCAGGAAACAGTCGAGCGGGTGCGTCTCGACGAAAAGGACATGCAGTTCCTTTACATGGAGGGAACCGAGGCGACCTTCATGGACAACGACACTTTCGAGCAGGTCAGCGTGCCGAGGGATTTGATTGGCGATCCCGCCGATTTCCTCAATGACGGCATGGTGTGCAAAATCATGCTCTACGAGGGGACGCCACTTTCGGTCGAGATGCCGCCGAGCGTCACGGTGGAGATTGTCGAGGCCGACCCGGTCGTGCGCGGCCAGACTGCCTCCTCCTCCTATAAGCCCGGAAAGCTTGCAAACGGCCGCCGGGTGATGATCCCGCCGCATGTCGAGCCCGGCACCCGCGTCGTCATCAACACTGCCGACGCCAGCTATATCGAGCGGGCGAAGGATTGATCTCGCTTCCACTTGTCTGCGTTTAAGGAATTGAGCTTCGGTGCCGGTACGCTCGCCCGTTCTGAACGTGATGGCCAATGCCGCGCTGAAGGCAGCGCGTGGCCTCGTCCGCGATTTCGGCGAGGTCGAGCAACTGCAGGTGTCGATCAAGGGGCCGGGCGACTTCGTCTCGACTGCTGATCTGCGGGCCGAGCGCACGCTTCGCAATGAGCTGAAGCGAGCGCGTCCCGGATATGCCCTGCTGTTCGAGGAAGGCGGGGCGGAAGAAGGCAACGACCCGCATCACCGCTGGATCGTCGACCCCCTCGACGGCACCACCAACTTCCTGCACGGGATCCCGCACTTCGCGATTTCGATCGCGCTAGAGCGCGACGGCGAAATCATCGCCGGGCTGATCTACGAGCCGACTCGCGACGAGATGTTTTGGGCGGAGAAGGGCGTGGGAGCCTATCTCAACGACCGCCGCCTGCGGGTTTCGGCGCGCCGCCAGCTCAGCGAGGCGGTGATCGGCACCGGCATTCCGTTCGAGGGCCGCGGCGACCACCCCTCCTACATCGCGACCCTCGCCCGGGTGATGGCGGCGACCGCCGGTGTGCGGCGGCTCGGCGCGGCGGCGCTCGATCTCGCATATGTCGCGGCGGGTCGCTACGACGGATTCTGGGAATTCAGCCTCTGCTCGTGGGACATTGCCGCCGGACTGTTGTTGGTGCGCGAGGCCGGTGGCTTCGTCAGCGATTTCCGCGGCGGCCAGACGATGATGAAGAGCGGCGATGTGCTCGCGGCGAATGACCGGCTGCATCTCCCGCTGGCGGTCCTGATCAAGGAGGCGTTGCGCGCCGCCGCATCGGCCGCGTGACGCGGGTGGCCGTTTAAGAAGCGACCACACCCAGAATACGGGTCGCACAGGGAAGACATCCGTTAAGCTCGTGTCTATCGCGAATGGCTGGGCGACATTTGGACCGCCCTCACGGATAATACGTGTCTCGCGACCGAGACCGGGCACGTCGGGCTTTGTTGCGAGCTCCTAGAGCATTGAGGCGTATGTGAATACCATGGCTGAGCGCGAAGCAGCCGCCATACCGACCGAGCGGCGCCGGATCCACCGCGCCAATCGATTCTTACTGCGCATGGTCGCGTTCCTGGTGCTGGTCGCGGCGCTCGGCTTCGCACTCGGCCGTCCGCTGTCCGCCGCCTTCATGGGCAATCCGGCGGTCAACGGAGTGATCCTGGGCATTCTGGTTGCCGGTATTGTCTATATCTTCCGCCAGGTCATGCTGCTGAATCCGGAGAGCGACTGGATCGACAGCTTCCGCGATCGGCTCGCCGATCGCGACCTGACCGCACCGCCGGGCCCGCCGCCGCGCCTACTGGCACCAATGGCGCGCATGCTCGGCGCGCGCCAGAGTGGCCGCGTCAGCCTGTCGCCGACTTCCCTGCAGACCCTGCTGGACGGCATCGCCTCGCGCCTCGACGAGACGCGCGAAACGTCGCGGTACCTGATCGGGGTTCTGGTGTTTCTCGGCCTGCTAGGCACTTTCTACGGCCTGCTTGAAACCGTGCGCTCGGTCGGCGGGGTCATCGGCGGGCTCAGCGTATCGACGAATGATCTTGCCCGCGCCTTCACCGACCTGAAGGCCGGGCTCGAATCACCGCTGCATGGCATGTCGACCGCATTCAGCTCCTCGCTGTTCGGCCTTGCCGGCAGCCTCGTCCTCGGCTTTCTCGATCTGCAGGCCGGCCAAGCGCAGAACCGCTTCTATAACGACCTCGAGGAGTGGCTTTCGACCTACACCCGGCTGACCTCGGGGCCCTTCGGCGACAGCGGCGATGGGTCGATGCCAGCCTATATCCAGGCGCTGTTGGAGCAGACCGCGGACAGCCTCGAAAATCTGCAACGCATTCTCGCCCGCGGCGAGGAGACCCGCGTCGCTGCGAACACCACCCTGGCCGGTCTGACAGACCGCCTCGCCGTCCTCGGCGACCACATGCGCGCCGGGCAGACGCTGATGGTGCGGCTTGCCGAGAACCAGATGGAGCTGAAGCCGTCGCTCGCCCGTCTCGCCACCATCGCCGAGAACTCGCTCGGGCAGGACGAGGTGCTGCGCACGCACCTGCGCAATATCGAGGCCTATATGGCGCGCCTGACCGAGGACGTGGCCGAGGGCCGGGCGCAGACCGTCAGCGAGTTGCGCGGTGAGATCCGGCTGCTCGCCCGCACGATAGCCGCGATCGCCGATGAAGCCGGGCGTTGAGCCGCACGGTTACGCTCTGACCTGAAATGGCTCTTTCCACCCGTCGCAATCGCCGCTCCAGCATCGATATCTGGCCGGGCTTCGTCGATGCCCTGGCGCAGCTGCTGATGGTGATCATTTTCGTGCTCCTGGTCTTCACCGCCGGGCAGTTCTATCTCTCGGCGGCGCTGTCGGGGCGCGACAAGGCTCTCAAAGAGCTGGAGCAGCAGGTCAGCCAATTGACCGACCTCCTGGCGCTGGAACGCCAGGCAAACGATCAATTGCGGATCGGCTCGTCGAGCCTTTCCGATCAACTGAAGGCTGCGCTCGCCGAGCGCGACGCGCTGACCACCCGGCTCAATGATCTCGCGGCCCGAGCGCAGGCCGAGTCGGCACACGCAGATCAGCTCAGCGGCAAGTTGAAGGATGCCGATACCGTCGTCAGTGCCGACAAGGATAAGGTCGAGCTGCAGCTCAAGGAGATCGAAAGCCTGCGGCGCGACATCGAAGCGCTGAAGGCGGTCCGCGCGGACCTCGAGGGTCAGGTGGGGGCGCTGACCGCAGCCCAACAGAAGAGCGCGCAAGACGCCGGGGCGCTCCGCGACCGGGCCAAGGAATTGGAAGCGCGTCTTGCCTCAGAACAGGAAAAGACCCAGCTCGCACAAAAGGAAATCGACAGCCGGGATGTCCGTCTGCGCTCGCTTGGCGACTCGCTCGCAGCGGAGCAACAGGTCAGCAGCGCGGCGCGTGCCCAGGTGGAGCAGCTGACCGCGGCGGTAGCGGCCTTGCGTGAGCAGCTCGCCAAGATCGCCGTGGCGCTCGACGTCTCGGAAGCAAAGGTCAAGGACCAGCAGACCCAGATCGCCGATCTCGGCCGTCGGCTTAATGTCGCACTCGCCAGGAAGGTGCAGGAGCTCGCCCGCTACCGCTCCGAGTTTTTCGGCCGTCTGCGGGAAATCATCGGCGACCGGTCGGATATTCGCATTGTCGGCGACCGCTTCGTCTTCCAGTCCGAAGTATTGTTTCCGCAGGGCAGCGCCGATCTCGCCGCCGGGGCGAAAAAGCAGCTCGATCCGGTAATCGCCGCGCTGAAGGAGATCTCGGCCAAGATCCCGCCCGAGATCAACTGGGTGTTGCGCGTCGACGGGCATACCGACCGGCGCCCGATCAGCAATGACCAGTTCGCCTCGAACTGGGAGTTATCGACGGCCCGTGCGATATCGGTCGTACGCTATGCGATCGCCCAGGGCATCCCGGCAAACCATGTCGCCGCCGCCGGCTTCGCCGATAAGCAACCGCTTGATCCGGGCGATAGTGAGGAGGCCTATCGCCGGAACCGCCGCATCGAGCTGAAACTGACCGAGCGCTGACGCGGCACTTGTCACGGCGCTCCGGCACGCCTATGGCCCCCCGCGTGGCTCAGATCGCCCGAACCACCCGCACCAAAGCAGCCCCGGCCGAGGCGAGCCTCGCCGCCGAGCCGCGACTGCGCGACAGCGACCTGTTCGTAATTCTGCTCGCCGTCTGCACCGGCATGCTGGCTGGGCTCGGCGTCATGCTCATGGACGACCTATTGGTGCTGTTGCACGGGTACATTTCCGACCTACCGAACGGCGGCCATATCAGTGACTCGGCCGACCTGCCCCAGTTCCGTGTATTGACCATGCCGATGGCCGGCGGAATCCTCGTCGGCGCCGCCACGGCGGTGTTGCGGCGCTGGCGACCGCGCGAGGTTGTCATGCGATCGAGGCGAACGCGCTTTTCGGCGGCCGGATGTCGCTGATCGACAGCCTCGGCTTGACCGGGGTGACGCTCCTCTCCGGCGGGTTCGGCGCCTCTGTTGGCCTCGAGGCGGCATATACCCAGCTTGGCGCGGCGCTCGGATCGCGTTTCGGCTCCCAGCTCTCGTTGCGCCGAGACGATGTGCGCACGCTGGTCGGCTGCGGCGCAGCGGCCGCCATCGCCGCCGCCTTCAACGCGCCGCTCGCCGGGGCGTTCTACGCCTTCGAGTTGATCGTCGGCAGCTACACCCTGCAAAGTCTGGCGCCGGTTGGCATCGCTGCGCTGGTCGGCGCGCTGACCGTGCGTGGGCTCAACGGCGACAATCCGATATTTGTAGTATATCGCTACGCTGATCTTGCCGCGCCCGATTACTTGGCGTTTTGCGGTATCGGTCTTGCCGCCGCCGGTCTCGGAGTCCTGGTCATGAAGGGGGTGACCACAACCGAGGCGGCCTTTCGCCGGCTGGCGATACCGCGCTGGGCGCGACCGGCGCTTGGCGGCTTGATCCTTGGCCTTCTTGCCCTTCCCTTTCCACAAATCCTCGGCAGCGGCCACGGCGCGATCCTGCGCCAGCTGCACTGGGGTTACGATCTGCCATTAACCGGGGCGCTGCTTTTGGCGAAAAGCGTCGGTTCGGCGATCTCAATCGGCTCCGGCTTTCGCGGCGGGCTGTTCAGCACTTCGTTATTCCTTGGCAGCCTGTTCGGCAGCTTTATCGCCGAGCTTTTAGCTTGGGTTGCACCCGGAATGGCGCCCGATCCGGTGCTCTTTGCGCTCGTTGGCATGGGCTCGGTTGCTGCGGCGATCGTCGGCGCGCCGGTGAACATGATAATGCTGGTACTCGAGACCACCGGCGACTTCTCCGCGACAATCGGGGTCATGGTCGGCGTCGTTATCGCCGCCTTCGCGGTACGACAGTGGTTCGGCTATTCCTTTGCCACCTGGCGCTTTCATCTCCGTGGGTTGAAGATCCGGGGCGCGGAGGATGTTGGCTGGCTTCACGAGCTGAAAATCGGCCCGATGATGCGGCGCGATCCGGCGGTCATCGCCGCCGATCAGCCAATCTCGGAGCTGCGGCGCCGGTTTCCGCCCGGGAGTACGAAGCAGGTGTTCATCGTCGATGGTAATGGCCGGCTATGCGGCTCGATCGATCCGGTCGAGGCGGCTCGCCCGGAGGGTGTGGGCGAGCAGCGCACAGTCGCCGATCTTGCCACCGGGCCTGTCGTTTACCTGCTACCGGGCGACGATCTGCGCACCGCCCTGGCCTCATTCAGCCGCGCTGCGCGGGAGAGCCTGCCCGTTGTCGACAACCCGGAAGAACGCCATGTCATGGGTTATGTCAGCGAGGCTTACGCCCTGCGACGTTACGCGGAGGAATTGGAACGGCGACGCAGCATTGACGAGGAGGATGTCGGGATTTTCAGCCCCGGGACGGCGAACGAAGCCGAGGAAACCGCTACATCCCAAAGAGGGTGAGGCATTTTCACATGGCAACGTTAGAATGAGTGCAAGGCTGTTCAGGTCATTGTAGAATCAGGCAAGCGCCGAGCGCGGCTTAACACGCTGCCGGCATGGGAAAAGGAGAGCAGATTTATGGCCGATGTCGTAGCCCGCGATGTACGCATCGCTCCCATCGGCAAGCGCGCGAGCGGCCGCTCTTTTGTGCGCCGCAAATCGATGATCGCATTCATGATGGCGCTGCCGCTGATCCTGGTGATCGCGTGCCTGGTTATCTATCCGGCGTTTTATGCCATCCATCTCGCGACCTTGAATAAGTCGATGACGAAGTTCGTCGGCTTCGGAAACTTCCTGTTCCTCTTCAAGCGCAGCACGTTTTGGATGGTGGTCGAGCAGTCGGTGCTGTTCGCGGTCACCGCAGTGATCTTCAAGGCGGTGATCGGGTTTATCGTCGCGCATTTCGTCCACAACATTCCCCAGAAAGGCCAGCGCAAATGGCGCGGCATGCTGCTTATTCCCTGGGTTATTCCGCCGGCGATGAGCACCCTCGCTTGGCTGTGGCTGTTCGACCCGTCGTACAGCGCGTTCAACTGGGTCTTTGCGCATCTCGGGCTGCCCGAGGTCCCTTGGCTCGGCAATCCCTACTGGGCGCGGGCCGGTGTCATCCTCGTCAATGTCTGGGTCGGTTCGCCCTTCTTTATGATTATGTATCTGGCGGCATTAAAATCGGTGCCCGAGCAGCTGCATGAGGCGGCGGCGATCGACGGTGCCAATTGGCTGCAGAAGATCTGGTACATCAACCTGCCGATGATGCGAAACATCATCCAGATCACCGCCTTGTTCTCGCTAATCGTCACCTTCGCCAACTTCGACATCGTCAAGATCCTGACCAACGGCGGCCCGGTCGATCAGACGCATGTGTTCGCCACCTGGTCCTTTGTGCTGGGCATTTGGGGGAATGACCTGCCGCTCGGCGCCTCGGTGTCGCTGTTCATGTTCCCGATACTGGCGGTCGCCGCCATCTTGATCCTGCGCAACGTACGCAAGCGCGGCAACGAGGCCTAATAATGACAACCACAACCGCACAGATCGGCCGCCCCGCACCGCGCGCCGTTCGCTACGGCAGCATCTCGCGCGGCCAGCGCCGGGCGCTGTACTGGTCGTATTTCTTTCTGGTCCTGTTCGTCATCTTCTTCTTGATGCCGCCCGTCTACATGCTGATCACGTCGCTGAAATCGAGCGCGGAGATCGGGGCGGTGACCAATCCATGGTGGGTCTACCATCCGACCCTCGAAAACTACACGACGCTGTTGACCCAGAAATCCTTTCTTACCTTCTTCCGCAATTCCGCGGTCGTGTCGGTGCTGGTCGTCTCCCTCAGTATGGTGATCAGCGTGCTCGCCGCATTCTCGCTCGCGCGGATGAAATTCTGGGGATCGGCCACCTTGGCGACCGGCGTGTTCCTGACCTACCTGATCCCGGACACGCTGCTATTCATTCCGCTGTTTAAGATCTTCGCCTGGATACATGACCAGACCGGGATCGAGCTGATCAACCACTGGTGGGTGCTGATTTTCCTGTATCCGACGCTGACTGTGCCGTTCTGCACCTGGATTATGATCGGCTATTTCTCCAGCATCCCGAAAGAGCTGGACGAGGCGGCGCTGATCGACGGTGCCGGCTATATGCAGATACTGACGCGAGTGTTCATCCCGGTCGCGCTGCCCGGCATCATCGCTGCGACGATCTTCGCCTTTACGGTGTCGTGGGCCAATTTCCTCTACCCTCTCGCCTTCACCACATCGGAAGACCAGCTCGTCTTGCCGGTTGGCATCGTAACGACCTTGATCAAGGGCGACGTGTACAATTGGGGACAGATCATGACCGGAGCGCTGCTCGGAGCCGCGCCGCCGCTGATCATCTATGCTTTCCTGATGGATTATTACATCGCCGGCCTGACCGCCGGCGCGACCAAGGGATAGAAGAACATGGCACAAGTCGCCCTGCGTAGCATCGTCAAGACATTCGACAAGACGCCCGCCGTTCAAGGTATCGACCTCGATATCGCCGATCGCGAGTTCATCGTGCTGGTTGGTCCATCCGGCTGCGGCAAGAGCACCACGCTGCGAATGATCGCGGGGCTAGAAGAGGCGACCTCGGGCGAGATTTATATCGGCGATCAGCTGGTCAACGACGTGCCGCCCAAGGATCGGGACATCGCCATGGTGTTCCAGAACTACGCGCTCTACCCGCATATGACGGTCTACGAGAACATGTCCTTCGGCCTCAGGCTGAAGAAGTTCCCGAAGCCGGAGATCAAGGAGCGGGTCGAGAACGCGGCACGCATCCTCGATATCACAGATTTGCTGGATCGTCGCCCGAAGCAGCTGTCGGGTGGCCAGCGCCAGCGCGTCGCGATGGGCCGCGCGATTGTGCGCAACCCGAAAGTCTTTCTGTTCGACGAGCCGCTATCGAACCTCGACGCCAAGCTGCGGGTGCAGATGCGCACCGAAATCAAGAAGGTGCATCAGAAGGTCACGACGACCACGGTCTACGTCACTCACGACCAGATCGAGGCGATGACCCTGGCCGATCGGGTGGTCGTAATGAATGGCGGGCGGATCGAGCAGATCGGTACGCCGAATGACGTTTACCATCATCCCAAGACCCGGTTTGTCGCCGGTTTCATCGGCTCGCCAGCGATGAACTTCATTCCCAGCCGGCTGGTTGAAAAGAATGACGGACTCGCGGTGCAGCTGTCCGATCGGCTGAGCCTGCCGGTCCCGGAATCGCGCGTCGCCCGCTATCGCCCGCACACCGGGAACGAGGTGATCTTCGGGATCCGCCCGGAACATCTGATCGAGAAGCGGGGCGATCTGCCGCCGGGCTATGTCGCGTTCGATGTGCTGCTGGACGTGGTCGAGCCGATGGGGATGGAGACGATGGTCTATTTCATCGTTGACGGCGTCGAGGTCTGTGGCCGCGTCAATCCCGCCGCAGCGGGCAAGGCCGGCGAGACGATGCCGATCGTCGCCGACCTCAACCAGATGCACCTGATCGATCCGCGCACCGACCAGGTTCTCTGAGAGCCGCGGTTTAGTTGATCGTCGTCGCGGCGAAAGCTCGGATCCGCTTTCGAGCCAAATCAGCGGCGCACCAGCAGGCCCCGGCTTCGCCGGCGTGACAGCGTGGTGATCACCCGGATTGTGAATCGGCATACAAGCCGGAGGGGAACGATGGATGTTCGGGACAAGGTCGTCGCGATCACCGGAGCTGCACGCGGCCTCGGCCAGGAATTCGCTCGCAGCTTGGCTGCCGCCGGCGCCCATATTGTCGCAGCCGACATCAACGACTGCGCGGCGACCCTCGATCTTGTTGCGGCGGAAAAAAGCCGCGGGATCGCCTCGCGGCTCGATGTCACCGACTCAGGCTCGGCCCGCGAAATGGTCGAGGCGGCGATCTCGGCCTTTGGCCGGCTGGACGCCCTGATCAACAATGCCGCGCTCTACGGTGCCCTTCACGGCGGCCGTTTCGACGCGATCGACGAGGCCGAGTGGGATGCGGCGATGGCGGTCAATGTCAAGGGGATCTGGAACTGCTGCAAGGCGGCGGTCCCGGCCATGCGGCAAGCAGGTGGCGGCAGTATTGTTAATATCGCCTCGCTGGCCGCGACCTACGGCATGCCGTACGGCCTGCATTACACGACGTCGAAAGCCGCGGTGATCGGCTTGACCCGGGGGCTGGCGCGTGAGCTCGGCCGCGATCGCATCCGGGTCAACGCGCTGGCGCCGAGCGCGGTCATGACCGAGGGCACCCGCGAGTTCTTTGGGCCGAAGCTCGATCGCGCGCTTGACGCGATCAAGACCAGCCAGACGATCCAGCGCAATCTGGTGCCGTCGGATCTGGCCGGCACGGTCATGTGGCTGGTTTCCGACGCCAGCGGCTTTGTCACCGGCCAGACCATCGCCGTCGATGGCGGCACCGTAATGCTTTGACGCGGGAAGAGCGCGCTATGCAGCTGGCAGGAAAGGCGGCACTGATCAGCGGCGCCGGTGGTGGCATCTGTCGGGCGATCGCCCTCGCCTTCGCCAAAGCCGGGGCCGCCGTCGCCTGTTGCGATATCGATCCTGCCGCCGCGGCGGAAACCGCCCGGCTGGTCACCGAGGCCGGCGGCCGGGCATTGTCGCGGACCTGCGATGTCGCGAGCGAGGGCGAGACGCGCGCGGCGGCCAATGCGGCGTATCAGGCGTTCGGACGGCTCGACATCCTGGTGAGTGGCGCGGCGCCGCATGATCCGAGCGGCGCGGTGATCGAAACCGAGCTGGCCGATTGGCAGCGCGTCCTGGACATCAACCTGACCGGTGCCTTTTTGCTGAGCCGTGCCGTGCTGCCGCACATGATTGCCGGTGGCGGCGGGTCGATCATCTTTATCGCCTCCCAGCTCGGTCGGGTCGGAAGCGCGGGGCGGGCGGCCTATTGCGCCACCAAGGGGGCGCTGATCCAGCTCGCCAAGGTCATGGCGATCGACCATGCCGCCCAGAACATTCGGGTCAACGCACTGTCGCCGGGCGCAGTCGAAACCGAGCGTACGCTGAAACGCTACGGCTCCTTCGCCGCCGCGCGCGAACAGATTGGGGGGAAGCACCTGACAGGGCGCCTCGGCCGGCCCGACGAGATCGCCGGTGCCGCGGTGTTCCTCGCCAGCGACGCCGCGAGCTTCGTGACCGGTAGCGACCTCCTGGTCGACGGCGGTTATACGGCGATTTGAGCGGCAAGAGCCGCCCTAGTCAGGCGTCCAGCGCCTCGACAACGCTGCCGTCCGGCGCCAAGGCCGCAGCCAACAGCGGCCCGCCGCGGCCGCAGCCGGCATCGAGCGACACCGCGAATTCGCTTTCCACGAGCCCACGCCGCTGCCGATCGAAGCCGCAAACGACGCGGCGAAAGCCGCCGAACGGTTTGTCGAGATCGAGAATGTCGCGCTCACCCCACCAGAAGGCGTCCCCTTGTGCATCAAGTGGACGCGAGGGGTCGATCGCGGCATGAACGAAGAGCAAGCCATCCTCGTCGGTTAGAGCGGCATGACGTAGGGTGGCGAACAGTTTGGTATGGCCCGCCGCCGCATTCATCGCATTCCGCAGCGCGCTGGTCCATCGGGTGATCGTGCGAGGCCCGTCGCGAGTTGCCGCGAAGCCGTGGCGGAGTTCTCCGTCGTAGGCCTGGACCGTCGCCTCGATACCGGCGCGCACCATCCAGGTGAGCACCTCACCAGGGTTGGCCGCAAACTGGAGCTGCAGCAGCTTTTGCCACATCTCCTCCTGGGCGCCGCGCAGGAACACGACATCGCAGGCGAATCCGCGTCGCTTTGCCAGTACCCGCCGCCGGAAGTCGAGCAGCTCGTCGAGCGTGGCCTTGACCGCGTTGCCATAGCCGATGTAGTTGCCGAGATAGACAATGCGGTCACCCTCGGTGAACCGCGCGGCCATGCGGTCATGCAGCCGGGCAAGCCGTTGGGCCTCGCCATGGATCGAGGAAATTGCCCAGATCCGCCGAGCACCGCGCAATCGGGCGAATTTCGAGTGGCCGCTCGTGCTGACGCCGTTCACACCCCCGCGCTCCCGCGCGGCTGTCCTCGATCAGGCGGAGAGCAGCTGCTCGACGCGCTGAGTCGCGGTCGTCTCGTCGATCCGCTCGACCGCAGCGTATTCACGCACAAAGCGATCGAGCGCCGCCTGATAGATCTGCCGCTCACTGTAAGATTGCTCGGGCTGGCCGGTGTTGCGGAACAGGTCCCGCACTACCTCGGCGATTGAGCCCGGGTCGCCGGAGGCGATCTTGGCTTGGTATTCCTGGGCGCGCCGGCTCCACATCGTGCGCTTGGCGCGCGAGCGGCCGCGCAGCTTGGCGAGCGCCGCATCCATTTCCTTGCGGCTGGACAGGCGGCGCAGCCCCGACGCTTTTGCCTTTGCGAGCGGTACCCGCAGGGTCATCCGGTCCTTGTCAAAGCTCACTACAAAGACGTTGAGGGTATGACCGGCGATCTCCTGTATCTCGATAGCGGTAATCTTGCCGACGCCGTGAGTGGGATAGACCACCAGATCGCCCGCGGTAAAGAGAACCTTGTCGGCCATCATACTTCGTCTCTCGCCAGCTAACCGTCAGGGCCCGAAACGACGCTCCCAAGGGTCGCCGAGCGCAAGCGACCCGTCCACACCGCAACGTAGAGCGGAACCGAGGGGGAAGGCGTCTAAGGCGCCGCCCAATCATATAGCACAAAATGCCGGACCGAGCCAGCAGATCAGCCATGCATCCGGACGGGTGGGCCGGCCCGAGGCGGGTCGGCCGTCACTGGGTCAGCGGCCTCCGGGATTCGAGCTGAAGAACTTGTCGTATTTGCCCTCGACGCCCTTCCATTCGTCGGCGTCTTCCGGATACGGCTTTTTGCGCGTTATGTTAGGCCAGGACGCGGCGTACTGCCGATTGAGCTCGAGCCACTGCTCCGCGTTCGACTCGCTATCCGGGATGATCGCCTCGACCGGGCATTCCGGCTCGCATACCCCGCAATCGATGCATTCGTCGGGGTGGATGACGAGCATGTTCTCGCCTTCATAGAAGCAGTCGACCGGGCACACCTCGACGCAATCCATGTATTTGCAGCGGATGCAGGCTTCGGTGACGACGTAGGTCATGATAGCGCGTTCTTCTCCTCGGTTTGATCGCCTTCCGGCGTACAGCTCATATGGGTGGGCAAAGCCCTCAACGCTCGCGAAAGCGTGGCGACGCCGGCAGGGACCGATACACCCCCGACGAGCCCGACGCGGATACCGCCGCTCGGCGCCTTGCCTAGCATGCGCATCGCCGCGGGGGCAAGCCCGCGCGCATGCCCGAATTGTTCGCCGCGCGCTCCGGCAGCATCAGCGGAAATTTTACCGGTGCTGGCGCGTTATCGGCGCGTCTCACCCTTGAGCCGGATCTCTCGTGCGCAAACGCGGCAAGATTGTGCTCCTGCATTTCGTCGGCCAAATGCCGATGGCCGGTATCGCCTGGCAGGCGATCAACTACTTGGCGGGCCTAGAGAAGCTCGGCTACGAGGCCTGGTACGTCGAGGATCACGGCACCAATCCCTACGATCCGCGCATCAGCAGCGTCGTTGTGAATTGCGACTACAACCTCGTTTTTCTCCGGCAGGCGATGGAGCACCACGGCCTGGCTGGGCGCTGGGCCTATTGGGACGCGATCAACGATGTCTACCACGGGCTCTCGCGGGAACGGGTGCATGCGCTCTACGCGGAGGCCGATGCGCTGATCAATTTATGCGGCGCGACTCAGCTGCGCGAAGAGCACATGCGCTGCCCGGTACGGATCATGATCGATACCGACCCGGTCTACGAGCAAATCAAGTACGCCAAGTCGGATCTGGCAGCCCGCGCCTATGTCGACGCGCACACGCATTTTTTCACTTATGGCGCCAATCTCGGCACGCCGGCCTGCACGATTCCGCTTTGCGGCGTTCCCTGGCGCCCGACTCGCCCACCGGTCGATCTCGATCTGTGGCCAGTTACGGCGGGCACCGCATCGTGCTTTACCACGATCGCGACCTGGGAGAACAAGGGCAAGAACATCGACTTCGACGGCGCGGCCTACCTCTGGTCGAAGCACGTCAATTTCCTTAGATTCCTCGACTTGCCGCGGGAACGTCCGCAAACCTGCTTTCGGATGGCGATGTTACCGCCGGACGACGTCATCAGCCGCGAGGTCGAGAGCGCGGGCTGGGGTCTGGTCGATCCGCGACCGGTATCGGCCGAAATGGCGGCCTACCAGGAATTCATCGCGGGCTCTCGTGGCGAATTCACGGTCGCCAAAGACATCTATGTGCGACCGAACAGCGGCTGGTTCAGCGATCGGGCAGTCTGCTATCTCGCCGCCGGCCGCCCGGTGGTGACGATGCGTACCGGGTTCGCCGAATACTGCCCGGTCGGCCGCGGCGTATTCGATTACGCGACGCGAGCGGAGGCGCTCGCAGCCATAGATACAATCGAGAACGACTACGCCGGTCACAGTAGCGCCGCGCGCGAGATCGCGGCAGAGTGCTTTGGCAACCGGGAGGTGATCGGGAAGTTGCTCGCGGATGTCGGCTTATGAGGCAATCGGCCGCCGCCTTTTGCGGCAATCCGCCTTGACAGTCCACAGGCCGGCGTCGCAAACGAAAACATTGAGCAAACTAATACGCCTATGATCGATCAGGGAGACCTTTAGGTACGTAGCATGGGCTTTGCGGCAACCTCAGATCCCACTCGCACCCTGCCGACGCTCGCCTTGGCTGCATTGCGCCAACTGCGACAGCTGGCTGAGGCCGATAGAATCTGGGACCGTCTTTCGGCGGCGGTGCTGATCGCTGTTGCCGTGCTCGTCTTTCTTACCTTCACCGATTACGGGGTGACTTGGGACGAGGACGTTCATAACTGGTACGGCGTCTTCGCGCTCGACTACTACCTGTCGCTATTCGCCGATCAGCGGGCGCTGCATTGGCTCAACCTGTACAATTACGGTGCCGCCTTCGACATGATCGCGGCGGCGCTTAATCGATTTTCGCCGCTTGGGATCTACGAGACCCGTCATTTGCTGAACGGCATGTTCGGCATTCTTGGGCTTATGGGTTGCCGCAAGCTGGGTCGCGTCCTTGGTGGTACGCGCGCGGGCTTTATCGCGCTCGTGTTCCTGCTGCTGACGCCGAACTACTACGGCCAGATGTTCAACAACCCCAAGGACATCCCATTTGCGGTCGGCGGTGTCTGGGCGCTGTATTACATGGTGCGGATCTTGCCATCCCTGCCACGGCCGCCATTGCGTCTCCTAGTCAAACTGGGGCTCGCGATCGGCTTGGCGCTAGGGGTCCGGGTCGGCGGGCTGTTGTTCCTTTGCTATCTCGGCCTGCTTTTAGTCTCATCAGCTATCTGGCAGGCGGCCATCGCTCGACAAGCGGTGATCGCGGTTGCAGCGGGTTGGACGAGCCTTTGGCGGGTATTGCTGCCGGTCACGGCGGTCGCCTTCCTGGTCATGATGCTGTTCTGGCCCTGGGGACAGCAGGAACCGATCCAGCACTCCCTGCGCGCCCTCGCCTTCTTCTCACATGACAGCTTCCCATTCTACACGCTGTTCGATGGCCGTTTTCTGCCAGCAAGCGACCTGCCCTGGGATTACCTGCCGACCTACATCCTGCTGGCTCTGCCTGAGCTCATCCTGGTGATGCTGATCGCTGCTGCACCGGTCGCCCTTTTGTGGCTTCTCCGACGAGACCTTATGCATCGCCGCGAGGCGGTGCTCGGCCTGTTCCTGCTAGGCTTTGCGATTGTGTTTCCGGTGGTCTACGCGATCGCGATCAAGGCGGTGCTGTTCGACGGCATGCGCCATTTCATCTTTGCGCTGCCGCCGATCGCGGTCGCCGCAGCGCTCGTCGGGGATCGAGCGCTGAGCCGCCTCTCCGGCATGCCGTACCGGCAACCGGTCTATGCCGCGCTTGGGCTTTACGGCATCGCCCATATCGGCACGATGGTGATGCTGCACCCCGACCAGTATGTCTACTACAATGCCTTTGTCGGCGGTGTGGAAGGCGCGCAGCGCAAGTTCAAGCTTGATTACTGGGCGAACTCCTACGCCGAGGCGGTGCGCGGGCTCGAAGCGTATCTCAATGCCGAATACGGCGCCGATTTTGAGGAGCGCGAGTTTACTGTGGCGGTGTGCGGCCCGCCAATTTCGGCGCGCTATTTCTTCCCGAGCAATTTCCGACTCATCCACCAGCCGAACAAAGCAGACTTCTTTATCGCGTTCACCAAGGACAATTGCGACCGCTCGCTGACAGGGACACCGGTGTACCGGGTCGAGCGCATGGGCGCGCTGCTGTCGGTCGTGCTCGATCGACGCGAGATCTTGGCCGAGCAGCGCATGGCGAAACAGCCCCTTGCTGGCGCGTCGCCAAAACATCTACCGGTTTCGGCCTACCCATGAGCGTCGGGCACAGAGATCGGGGAATGGCAGCGCAACGACCGACGTTCTCATCGGCCTTTCGTCCTAGCCGGGGCGAATGCCGCGGAGGCTCCGCTGGATCGCGTCGAATACGACAAGCTTGATCGAACCGAGGACCGAATGTGGTGGTTCGCAGCCACCCATTCGAACCTACTCATGCTGTACCGCCGCATGACGCGATACCGAGACCCCGCGAAACCGATGCTCGACGCCGGCTGCGGTACTGGCGGACTGCTGGCCAAGATCGGCGCTGAATATCCGGAAGGCTCCGCGATTGGCCTCGATGCCAATCGCGAGGCTTGCGCGCGAGCCTCGGCGAAGAGCGCCCTGCCGATCTGCAATGGCTCGGTCAACATGTTGCCGTTCGCCGACGGCGCCTTCGCCGCGATCTTCAGCGCCGATGTCCTATGCCATCGCGATGTCGATGAGCACGCCGCCTTGGCGCAGTTCCGCCGCTGCCTCGCGGGGGACGGGTTGCTGGTGCTGAACCTGCCCGCTTATCGCTGGATGCTGTCGCGGCACGACACAGCCGTTTACAATGTCCGCCGCTATACACGCCACCGCCTTGCCCGGTTGCTCGCTGCTGCTGGCTTTCGCGTGCTCTATCTCAACTATTGGAATGCCGTCCTGTTTCCGATCATGGTGCTGAGCCGCAAGCTGCTGCCCGCCGGCGGCAACGTGACCAGCGATGTCACGATTTACCCGGCGCCAATCGAGGCGTTCTGCCGCACCGTTACCGCTATCGAACGTGGGCTATTGCGTCGAGGGGTGCGCCTGCCGTTCGGCGGTTCGCTTATAGCAGTCGCCGCCAAGGCTCCTCTCTCTGGGGGTGCAAATGCCTGATACTGCCCCGTTGCCGGGCGAGGCGCTGACGCCCCGCCTCGCGCTGTCCGTGGTCATCCCCGTCTACCGGGGCGCCGAAAGCATCGGCGAACTGGTCGGCGCGCTGGAACAGCTGAAGATCGCCGGTGGGCACGAGATCGTCCTCGTCAATGACGGCAGCCCCGACGACAGTCTTGCTGTGTGCCGCGGCCTGCTCGACCTGGCGCGTGTGCCAATCACGCTAGTCGATCTGTCGCGCAACTACGGCGAGCACAATGCCGTCATGGCCGGCTTGCGCCAGGCCCGTGGTGCTCACGTCATCACGATGGATGACGATCTGCAGAACCCGCCCGAAGAGGTCGAGCGCCTGCTTGCCTTCGCGCAGGAGAGCGGCTGCGACGCCGTCTACACCTATTACGACGAAAAACAGCATGCGGCGTGGCGCAACCTCGGCAGCTGCTTCACCAACTGGGTGGCCGGTTTCGTCCTCGACAAGCCGAGGGGTTTTTACCTGTCGAGCTTCCGCTGCATCAGCGCCTTTGTCGCGCGCGAGATCGTCCGGTACGAGGGCCCCTTCCCCTACGTTGACGGGCTCATCCTGCAGGTGACGCAGAACATCGAACGGCTGCTCGTGCGGCATCTGCCGCGCGCGGTCGGCCGAAGCAACTACACACTGCGCCGTCTGTTGCGGCTGTGGCTCAGCATGTTCGTCAAT
>Ga0209380_10001146_pt1 | contig 18300 bp, 13 predicted proteins | sample HubBroMetageWFT6_FD_188347 | JGI IMG/M metagenome (GOLD analysis project Ga0209380, IMG submission 188347) | Warmed and freeze-thawed soil microbial communities from the Hubbard Brook experimental Forest, New Hampshire - Hubbard Brook CCASE Soil... | ecosystem: Environmental > Terrestrial >...
CCTTTCGCGGGCGGGGGCGCCCGCGCCACACTGAACTCGACGCCCGGCGTCGGTTTCCGCGTGTTAGAATTTCCACAAGCGTTATTGCGGAACACCGATCTTCCGATTCTGAGTTCAGGTTCTGAGAGTCCACGTTTGATCGAGCTCGCAGCTTCGATTCTTTCGGCTGATTTTGCCCGTCTGGGCGACCAGGTGCGCGCCGCGGCGGAAGGTGGCGCGAGTGTCATCCACGTCGATATTATGGATGGTCACTTCGTTCCAAACCTCACGATTGGACCGCCGGTGGTGAAGTCGCTGCGCAGGGCGACAAAGTTGCCACTGGATTGCCATATGATGATCGAGAATCCCGACGAGTTTATCCCCGCATTCGCCGATGCGGGCATTGACTGGATTTCCGTCCATCAGGAAGCGTGCCGCCATCTCAATCGCACGCTGCATCTGATCAAGAGTCACAATTGTCTGGCCGGTGTAGTGATTAATCCGGCGACGCCAGTCGATACGCTGTCGGAAGTGCTCGACATTGTCGACTACGTGCTGGTGATGTCGGTCAATCCGGGATTCGGAGCTCAGAAGTTTATTCCGACTACACTGCACAAAATGAGGCAGTTAGCCGAGATTCGTAGCCAGCGCGGTCGGCATTACCGGATCGAGGTGGATGGCGGTGTGGCGCTGGAGACCGTTGCCGATGTGGTGAGGGCCGGCGCAGAAATTCTTGTAGCGGGCAACGCCGTGTTCGGGAATGGTGATCCAAGACAGAATGCGCAGGCCTTGTTGAAAGTAGCGACCGAAGCTGCGATGCAGAGAGTTTAGTAAGGCAGTTTTGGTTTTTTGAGACCGGATTTCAGACCCGATTAGGCCGGAGTAATGTCCGGCCGATCGAAACGACGCGCGGCTACGAAGGGCAGTTGCTCGAGCCAGCCGTAGAAAAAACAGTCGAGCTTGCGCTCGACACGACCGGGTCAAAGGCCTGGTCCCACACAGTTCATTGCTACGCCCGAGGTGTTATGTCACGTCGAATTCCGTTGGTTGTCGTGTTGAGCATGCTGCTGCTGATCACCATCGCGTGCACGAACAAAAAGTCCGTGAATCCGCTGGCCAATCTCGGGTCGAAACAGCCAGACAAAGTGCTGTTCGACAAGGCCATGGATGCGATGAAACACAATCGCTTCGACGTGGCGCGCCTGACGCTGCAGACTTTAATCAACACCTATCCGGATTCGGAGTACATCGCGCGCGCCAAACTGGCGGTCGGCGACTCCTGGTACGCGGAAGGCGGAACGGCTGCTCTGGCGCAGGCCGAGCAGGAGTACAGCGATTTCGAGATCTTCTTCCCCAACATGCCGGAAGCGGCCGAAGCGCAGTTGAAGATCGCCAACATCCATTACCAGCAGATGGAAAAAGCCGACCGCGACTATACCCACGCCAAACGCGCCGAAGACGAGTACCGCAAGATGATCCTGCAGTACCCGGACAGCAAGCTTGTACCCGAGGCCAAGCAGCGCCTGCTGGAAGTACAGGAAGTGTTGGGCGAACGAGAGTTTGAAATTGGACGTTTTTACTACTTACGCGAGTCCTACCCGGCGTCGATTGCGCGCTTGCAGTCGCTGGTCGACAAGTACCCGCTATACAGCCGCGCCGATGAAGCGCTCTATCTGCTGGGGCAGGATTACGAAGGACAAATTACGCGTCTGCGAACTGCGCCAAGTTGCGACGAACATGGGATGCCGCGCGGTTGCGCGACGGAAGCGGTTAAGGCTCGCTACATCGGTCAGTTAACCAAGAATGCCACCGAGGAATATTCAAAGATCGTTACGCGCTATCCGTTGATGGATCGTTCCGATGATGCGCGGAAACGCCTGACCGCTTTGCACCAGCCGATTCCCAGGCCCACCAAGGCAGCTGTAGCACAAAACAGGGCCGAGATGGAAAGCCGCAGCGAGTCCACCGCAATACAAAGAATGATGGGACTCATCAAGAAAGGACCGGATGTCGCCAGCGCGGCCAAGAAAGGCGATCCGTCGTTAGCCGATCCCCAGGCAGTGGCAGCGAGCGGAATCATCCGTGGCGAGACGCTCTCAGCCATGGGCGTGCCCGACAAGGGCACGACGAGCGTGGGGGTGGAAATCGTGAAGCCCGAGCAGCCTGCTGCTGATACGGTGGCTCCGCCTGACAGTGCCACTCCTGGCGGCGGATCGCCATTTGGACGTGCTGCGACCGCGATTACTCCTCCGGGCGCGGCCGATCCCAATGAGTTGAAGCCGAATGCTCCTCCCGACCCAAACGAATTGAAGCCGAACGATACTGTTGGAGATCAGGTACTCCCTCCGCCACCGCAGGTGAACGAGATACAGTCGGGACAGTCGTCGTCCGCCATTGCGAGCGCAGGCGATTCGACACCGGCGAGCGACGCAGATCTCTCCAGCAGCAAGAAGAAGAAAAAGAAAGGGCTGAAGAAGATCGTTCCGTTCTGAGGCAGCTCTCAAAATCACCGGCTCAGCGTTCAGGAAAACTGACAGGGGTGGGCTCGGCACAAGATCCTCGCACCCCGATTCCTGGTTCTAACGCACAAGGTGCTGACCGCTGGTAACCGGTTACTTCCCTTCTGCATCATTGACTTAGGCGGTGTCTCGGGTTACCTTCGCGTTATCTCCCCTCATTCGAGGAAAAACTTGGCCAGGAAGATATTGCTCGCCGATGACAGCGTGACCGCTCAGAATATGGGGCGGAAGATCCTCGCCGATGCGGGGTACGAGGTCATTACCGTCAATAACGGTTCGGCCGCGCTGAAGAAAATCGCAGAACTGAAACCCGACCTTATTGTGTTGGATGTCTATATGCCTGGTTACAGCGGGCTTGAGGTGTGCCAGCGTCTCAAAGAGTCTCAGGAAACCTCGCGATACCCGGTCCTGCTAACCGTCGGCAAGTTGGAGCCATTTAAGCCGGAAGAAGCCAAGCGCGTGCGCGCCGACGGATTCATCGTTAAACCCTTTGAAGCCAGTGAGTTACTAAGCGCGCTCAGCAAGCTTGAAGACAAGATTGTGCCGCGTCAAGAGACTTCTAAGCCGGGACGCTTTGCCCGGGTCAGCACAGCCATTGAGGAAGGGCGTTACGACAAGGCCGTCGCAGTCGAAGAGGATACGGGATGGAAGAACCGGATCGCGTTCCCCGCGAAGAAAAAAGAGAAGGTGGCGGAAGAGGACGCAGACGACCAAGACGCTTACAACTTCGCAAAGAAAGAAGCGAGCTTTGCCGACCAGAAACTTGCGGAAAAGACTCGCGCCGCGAAGGTGGACGAGGCCAAGGTCGACCTTGGAGCACTTGCGGCTGAAGGCTTACCGAAAGATGTAACTCCCGAGGAGATAGCAGCCTTGGCAGCCGCTGCGGCCCGAATGAAGGGAAAGATAGGGGACAGCAGGTTCGAAGAGTCTGTCCCGATCGAGGCCAGCACTGAGCGACAGACGTACCCTGCTGCCCCACTTCCGCAAGAAGTCACGTCAGAAACGCCGACAGCCACTTTTGCTCCGCAAGACTCCGAAGCCAAAATCGAAGAGACTGTCGGGGAGAAGATCGAAGCGAAGGCAGAAGAGAAATTCGAAGAAAAAACTGGCACGCCTGACGATAAATCCAGCGCAGTCGAAGCGGCCAGCATCGCCCCATCGACTCCTTCGGACGCGATCGCTGCGACGGTCGGCCGGGAGCCGGGCATCGCCGCTTCGCCCAGCGCGACTTTAGAGAATGGATCCCCGACACACGAAACGCCCGACCATACCGGGAATGAACCGGCAACCATGGCAGCGGCGGCAGGTGCAGGATCGTACGGCCACGCTACGCGTTGGACAGCTGTTTCGGTTGCGCTCGACGCGGACGAAGCTGCACTCTCTCTCGAACACGAAATGCGGAAGGCTTATGCAGCCTTCGCTGCGGCCGAAAACGCTCACGCGACATCAGACCCACAAATTCCGGAATTCCAGTCGCAACCGGCTGAGGTCACTGCCGCAACCGAAACCCCGACTCCTGTGGGTGCCCCTCTTACAGAAGCAGCCGTTCCGACGTCTACGATGACCGTACCGGAAGCGGCCCAGACACTGAGCGCACTTGTACACCCTTCGACCGAAATCATCCGAGCAGCAGTGCAAGAACTTGAAATGGTATCGGAAGTGTATGTTGGAGAGTCGGCAGTTTCTACAGGTCTTGAGTCTGGTCCCGTGAACACAGTCGAAGCAGCTGCCCAGCATGCACCTGAGGCGCCTCAGCCTGTGGAAGCAACTGCTGGAACAGCCGTGGAACCGCAGCCAGAAGCTGCGATTGAACCAACCAAAGGCGCAGAATCGGAATCCTGGCGTGAAGAGCTGAAAGAGTCGAAAAGCGACGATCTGGCAAACCAGGAACACCAGCACGAAGAACCTGCGAGGAATGAGGAGCCAAGCGCCCCTGTGGCGCCTGCTTTCGTTCAGGAAGTTTCCGCGGAAGGATCTTCCGCAGGCCCGATGTCTTCAGATCTCGCGCCGGTTCCGGCAAGCGAACCGGCTGAAGGCAAAGCGATGCCAAAACACGAATCCGACGCAGCGGCGACAACCGCTGCCGCGTGGGCAAGTTGGCGGCAAATTCGCGACTCTGGCAATCCCACCCGCACCCATAACGTCGCGGAAAATATGACTTCAGAAGGTACCGCCGCCATGGCCGTTGCCGCTGGCGCTGAAAACACTCCCGAGGAAGCATCCGGAGAAGCGGAGTCCGATCCTGCAGCTATTGCGAGCATCGTCGATAGCGTCCTCGCCGACATGCGCCCGAAGATCTTTGAAGAGATCTCACGCAAGATGAACAAGAAGAAGTAAGTCGCTCTGCTGCACATCCAGTTTGTAAACGCACCGTGTCAGCATTTCCTCGCTCGTCTCAAACCTGTCGCTCAACGGTCTGGGACTGCGAACGAGAAGTGCCTGATCAAGGTGTATGTCGTGGGACTGACCTCGAGCAGAAGTCGTCAGACCCCGATGCTATTGTCCAAGCCTACGCGCCGAAGCAGATCGTCACGCAATTCTTGCACGGGGTTAGCAAGGGCCGGATCGCGAATGCATTCGACGACTCGTTCAATGACAACACGCCGGGTGCCCGGAAGACGATGAAGCAGTCCGCGACCGGTTCTCGGGCGCGCTTGAACCCGTAAGTGGCGACCAGATGGTCTTCAATATACATCCCGGGTACGGGCACGACTTTTGCCATCAACGGGAAAGCGAAGCTGACCATCGCGGGCCGGTTTCTGCATGCGTGCTGTTTTCGGTGTGGCCCGGACCGAACCCACCCCAATGCGGATCTGAAGAAGGGAATACTCGGGAACTAGGACCTTGTGCCGTCCGAGGCTTATTGCCTACGCCTCCGCCGGTTTGACGGTTTGACGGGAGGTATACACCGACGGCAAAATGCTCCCTGCCCCAGCCCAGACCCCTCAGTGTCCGGTTTTGACCTCAACCCAGCCGCGTGTGGCCGGCGCGAAATCCCAAGCGCGCGAAGTCAATACGTGCCGACACACACCGCGAACATGTGTGCCCGAAATGAGGCCACGGAGCGCCTGCCCAAGGCATGCGTTCCACTCCCCAGATTTATGCTTGTTTCTTAACGGACATGGGCCTGCTTTGAAGGAAGGTCGTGATCAGGGCGTCATTTATTTGCAGGCCGCCGTTATAGTTGACGAAGCCCTTCTCTTTGAACCCAGTCATGAATTTGCTTACCCTTGCGCGGGTGGTACCAACCATCTCCGCCAAGGTTGATTGACTCACTCTTAGAGGATTTTCCGGCTTCGATTCTTTGGTGATTTGTCCAAACAACAACAGAACCCGCGCGAGGCGCCTTTCACTGAAATTGAAGAATTGATCAACCAGGTCTTCCTCGATTCGAATGATCCGGGAGAGCAAATATTCAACAAAGACGGTTGCAAACTCCGGGTCGCGCCTGAGTGTGCGCACTACACTCTCCCTTGGCAGTCGCGTGATAGTGGACGGCCCAATGGATCGTGCTCCATAGATCCGCAGCGACTGCCCTCCTAGACAGGCCTCGCCAAAAAAGCCACCACGTTGCAGAAAGGCGATTATGGCTTTCTTACGACGGGTGGACACCGCCGTAAGCTTCACGGTGCCGCTCAGGATGTAAAAAAGAGCATCAGCGGTGTCCCCTTGCGAGAAGACAATCTCCTTGTCTCGATAGTTGTGAACCGTCATTCCAGCACCGAACTTCCGGCGGAGAACCGCCGCGCTGAAGCCGACAGTAGGTTTTACTCGCATTCAGGTGCTCCCTCAATCGACGTAGGAGATGGGCCAGTGATGGCAATCGTAACCACCTAGTGCCAAAATCGTCTAGATGTTCAAAATTGATCACCGCCGCGAGGTTCTGGCGAGTCCGTATAACGGCGGGCATCGGGCGTTAGAAGCGCCAATCCACTCCGACTAGTCGACGGGCCCGATGCGGCTCGGCGGTGGTTAGCCTCTATTAAACTCACACTCCTGCCCTCAAGCAGCGTCGCGAGTTGGATAGCCGACAGGGTGGTTCGGACGAAAGTTCCCGACCCATGAACTTCTGGCCGCTGCGCGGAATTCCCCAATTCTTGCAAATTACTGACAGTGTCGGACTTGCTGTCTCGAAGCCAATTTGGTTGCTGATTTGCAGCCGATATTTCCGCGCATTTGCCTGTTGAACCCATTTGTCTGCAAGGAGGACCATGTCGTGACAGGCTCAGCCCAATCAACGTCGCAACCAGCCATCGTTTGTTCCATCTGCGCTGGACCTATCCCCTTAGAGGCCAGCAGGACTGATGAACACGGAAAGGCTGTCCACGAGGAGTGCTATGTCCGTGAGACGATTTCGAGATTCAATGCAGCCCGCAGCGTTCCGCAAAGCGCCCGGAAGAATCTGCGCTTGCTCATTCGAAAACTGACTGCTACGCGCGCAAGGGGTTACGTAGGGGTGAGAGGGGGACTCGCTTTTTGAGCAGCAGCGGGCACGTCGTTACCCATGCCCAAGGCGATGGGTATATTTCTAATGAATTGGTTTCCCACTGACGCTTCTTCTGGCAGGAGCGATCCACTGCCGACTTCCTGGGCAGCAGGGGCCGCTGTGGCAAGTGCGACGGGGAGAATAGCGATCACCCGTGTTCCGTGGCCACTTGAGTGAATTTGAAGAGTGCCCCCTAGCCGCCGTAAGCGTTCTCGCATTCCACGAAAGCCGACCCCAGTTTGGGCCGACGATTGGAGCGCCAGCAGCTTTTCGAGGGGAATCCCTTTGCCTGCATCTTCGATCTCAACCCTTACACAAGCCCGGTCTTGGGTAATTCGAATCCCGGCCGTGGGACTTCCAGCATGACGGTGAATATTGGTGAGGCACTCCTGCACCACGCGGAAAATTGAAAGTTCCATTTCGTCCGACAACCGCCCAAAGTTCTTCGACATTTCCAGCTTTGCGTCGATCTTACTGCGGTCGGAAAATCCGTCGACATACCACTGAAGCGCAGATGCAAGACCTGCCTCGTCGAGCAAGGGAGGATGGAGCAAGTGGGAGATAGTACGAATCTGTCTGCTGATCTCTTTGACCATTGCGTCGTTTTCAGCCACGCGTTTGGCCGCGCTAGGGCTTAGCTTATGAGACTCCGTCTCCACGGAAGCATTGTTCATGCAGATAGCGGCAAGTAGTTGTCCCACGCTGTCGTGCAACTCGCGCGCAATGCGTCTCCGCTCTTCGTCCTGCAGCGCAGTCATGCGGGCGTTTAGCATTTCCAGTTGCTGCGTCTTGCGATGCAACTCCGCAAACACCTTGACTCTGGCCCGAAGCAACTCCGGAACAACAGGGACGGAAACGTAATCTACCGCCCCGTGTTGGTATCCCTTCAGGCGATCCAGGTCCGTCACAAGAATCCCGGAGATGAAGATAATAGGTAGGTTTTGAAAGCGCGGATGATCGTGGATCATCTGCGCCGTTTCAAAACCATCCATTCCAGGCATGCTCACGTCCATGAGCACGAGGGCGATGTTGGTTTTCAGCAGGCATTCCAGTGCTTCCATTCCGGAATGAGCCTCAATCAGATTCTCGCCTAGTTCACCGAGCATGGCTTCGTAGGTAAGCAGCTTGCCCGGCTGGTCGTCCACCATCAAGATGTTGATCTTGTCATCCATTGCGTTCGTCACCGAGGTGCGTGCGCTGATCGCATAGCGGTATCTGAGGGGAAGACACTGCGGCTTGGACTTAGTGTGCGCACGCGTTTTAATGTATTTACTGCCAGATACGATGGAATACAGGAAATCCTGTATTGCGACCCATTTCCCCAGCACCGCTGCAAGTAGCCACATGGGCAAAACGGTCCCTACAGTGAAATGCCGATGCGATACAGCTTCTTGCCTATTTAAGGGTAGACGCGATCCCTGATTTACTGTGTTGGGTATCACACAAATCGCAAGACAACCAACTTCCCAGCGGCGCGCCATCGTCTGAATCCCCTGAGGAAGGAAGTTTTTCGTGCCGATCCGAATACTGATCGCCGACGACAATGCGGCGGTCAGAACTGCCATGCGTCACGTACTGGAGAGTGTCGACGATTGGGATATTGTTGAAGCTGAGCATGGCGAAGAAGCCGTTGCGAAGGCTGAAGAAATCAGACCTAGTCTTGTGATTCTCGACCTCGTGATGCCCATACTGGATGGGCTCACAGCTTCACGAGAAATCGCAAAGCTGCTCCCCGACGTTCCTATTCTGCTGCACACTCTGTATTTCTCTCTAGAAGTGCTAATCGAAGCTCAAAAAAGTGGTGTAAGAAAAATAGTTCCCAAGTCGGACAGCAGCGCTCTCGTTTCGGCCGTCCAGGACATACTCCACCCACAACCGCACCCGGCTTTAGAATCAGCCGCAGAGCCAACGTCGTTCGCGATGAAAACCATCCGTCGTACAGAAGATAAGATTCACGAACTCTGCAATCAGCTTTTCGCCATGAAGGATAAAGATAACGAAGCAGACGCCCCGACCTTCGTCGAACTTCGGGAAGCCTTGCATCAGCACATTGAGCAACTTCGAGCGCGCGTCGCAGGATACCCTGTCGTCGTCGATCGGCGAGTCCGGAATGCAAATCAACCTCCTGATATGCCCTCTTTGGAAAACCCGTCTACAAGGGGACAGCGTGGCAGGCAAAATAGCCCTTCACTGAACAACAAGATGCCGGAGCAAGGCGACCGTCCACCGACGCGAAAACGCAAAACGGGATAGATAGATTGGGTAAATCGGTCAAGCGGAAGGGCGATTCAGGCGGTCGCAGGGGCCAATGTCGCGTGACGTTAACCCATGACCGCTCGAATCGCGCTTTGGGAGACGCATAAAACGCAGGGCTGATCTAATCAATCTCTGGCGCATAGAAAATACAGTAAATTCGGTATGCTCAGGTAACCGCCCGGCATCAAATTTGATGGTGTAATTTGAAGTCGATTGCTGAAGTTCTACACAATGCCATCCCGAAGCCAGTCCCCAGGCTAGTTTCGGTGATACCTCTTGGCAAACGGGCTATTGTTTTCGTGGTGCTGAGGCTTAGTCGAGCTTCCCCAAAACGAACTCCTGAATAGCATTGATGCTGCCAAAATTCTCACTTGTGATCTCGTCGTCGTCGATCGCCACTGAGAAGGTCTCTTCCACGAAAGATACTAGCCGGAAAATTGCCATCGAGCTCAGCACGCCTGTACTCGTAAGGGAGTCGTCGTCGGCGACTTTCGCCACACCACGGCGTACCGCGATTGTCATGATGAACTCGCGAACCTGGTCTTTTATGAGTGCTGATTCCATCTTTCCCATTCTGCCCCTTTTTCCTCTAGCTGCTGGCGCATCACGCGGTGATTCAAAGTCATACACGGTAACTCTCGCTTCTCCACGAACTCAAGAACTGGTGGGTACTTCCGCTTTCAATCGCACGCGATCGAGCTTTCCCGTGGATGTCCTGGGCAGATGCTCGCGGAGCTGGATATTAGCGGGCACCATGTAGCGTGGCAAGTGAAGAGCGCAGTGCTGCTGCAAATCGCTCTCGCTTAAGCGCGATCCGTTGTGCAGGGCGACGACCGCATGGATGCGTGAACCGTCCGTCGGATCCGCCGTCGCGAAGGCCCCCGCCTCGGAGACTGCGCTATGACGCAGCAGGGCTGCCTCGACTTCCCCAAGTTCGACACGATAACCTCCGACTTTGACTTGATGGTCACGGCGGCCGAGGAAGTCAAAGTCTCCGTCGCTGCGCAAAACGACGATGTCGCCTGTCCGATAGACGTTTTCGGCAAAGTTCGGCTGGAAGGGATTAGGCACTACCGTTTTTCGAGTCTTTTCCGGATCGCCCCAATAGCCCAGCGTTACTGACGGACCGCGCACATAAAGCTCGCCCGCTCCACCCGCATGGATTACACGCTGGCCTTGCTCGTCCACCGCGAAGACCTCGGTGTTTCCGCAGGCGCGTCCGATGGGAAGCGCTTCCATTTCAGCGAGCCGCGAACGGTCGACCGGGTAGTAAGTACATACGTTGGTCTCGGTTGGACCATACAGATTATAGAGTTCCACGTCGGGCAGAAGCTCTGCCAGCTTCTGCAGGTGCTTGATCGGGAAAACCTCGCCAGCAAAAAGAATGGTCCGCAGCTTGGGAAACCGCTCTTTGGTTAACTTGCCATGCTGTGCCAGTTGAACTAACGCGCCTGGCACCGAATACCAAATGCTAATGTTGTGTGTTTCGATGAACTTCGCCACACTGGTCGGAAAGATCAGGATGTCTTCCGGAACTATGTGCAACGTCGCCGCCGCTTCGATGGCGTTGTAGATGTCGAACACCGATAGATCAAAGTGCAGCGAAGCGTGGCCTGAAAGTTGGTCCTCTGGACGCACATGGAACGTGTTGGCGCACCATTCGACAAACGTGAGCGCATTTTGATGCGAAATCATCACGCCCTTGGGCTCGCCGGTCGAGCCCGAAGTGTAGAGAATGTAAGCCAAATCTGTGGTTGCAGGCTGTAAGTCCGGTGGGCGATCGCTGGGATAGCTTCCGAGCGCTTCCCAGGAGACCGAATTTCGCAGCTCCTTTTCAACTGGCTCACCGGAAACGATTTGCAAAGCTCGGTGCTCTATCGTCTCGTGATCCAGCTTGCGCAAACGTAGGCTGTCGGTGACCAGGCCCTTCATCTTGCAATTACTGATGATGTATCCCGCTCGCGCCGATGGCTGTTCCGGATCGAGCGGGACATAGGCCGCTCCCGCTTTCAAGATTCCGAACATGGCGACCAGCGATTCCACCGACTTGGGAAAATAGAGCCCGACCCGGTCGCCTTTTTGGATCCCCCGCTCGCGCAGTAGATGAGCCAGTTGGTTGGAGCGTTCTTCCAGTTCGCGGTAGGTCAGAGTACAGCCTCGGGCCCAGACGGCTGTCGCCTGCGGCCGCTGCTCTGCACTGCGCTGCAACAGTTGAGGAAGGTGGTATGCCATGTTCTTACCTTGGCGGCACCACTCACAGCCCGTGGAAGCCCGCAAGGATCATCTTTTGGATCTCGCTTGTCCCCGAATAGATTTTGGACGCAATCGAGTCCCGCAACTCGCGCTCGATCTGGTAATCAGTCATGTAGCCATAGCCACCGTGGATCTGGATCGCGTCCAAGCAACTCTGGATGCAGGCCTCGCTCACATAGGTCTTGGCGATCGCAGCTTCCCGCAACGGGTGCTTCCCCTGCTTCTTTAGCCAGCCCGCTTTGTAGAGGATCAAGCGCGCGGTCTCCAGGCGGATATCCATCTCGGCAATCTTGCTAGCAATGGCAGGGAACTGGCCAATGGGCTGGCCGAATTGCTGACGGTCGGTAGCGTACTGCAGGGAGGTCTCGAGCAGCCGCCGCATCATTCCCAGATGGCTAGCGAGAATGCAAATGCGCTCCCACTCCATCGAGGCCGTAAAGATCGCCTGGCCGAGGCCCTCGCGGCCCAGCACGTTCTCCGCCGGGACCTCGCAATCCTCAAACACCAGCTCGGCCATAGGGGACGTGCGCAGTCCCATCTTGTCCAACTTCTTGCTGATGGTGAAGCCAGGGGTTCCCTTGTCGACGATAAAAGCGGTAATGCCGGCTGGACCCTTGGCGGGGTCCACAGTGGCAAACACGATTACCACATCGGCGATCGGCGCATTCGTGATGAAAGTCTTGGTGCCGTTGATGACATAACCATCGCTCTTGCGTTCGGCGCGTGACCTCAGCGCGAACGCGTCCGATCCAGAAGAGGGTTCCGTCATCGCGTGAACCCCAACGAACTCGCCGCTCACCAGCTTCGGCAAGTACCGTTGCTTCTGTTGCGCGTTCCCGAAACTCTGGAAGGGAATCTCGGAGCTCCACATGTGAGCATTGATGGAGAAAATCAACCCGTTGTCGCGGCAGCCGAAACCCAAGGCCTCCAGGGCGCAGACCGTGGTCAGGATGTCTGCTCCGCCCCCACCGTATTCCTGGGCAACAGGCAGTCCCTGGATGCCAAACGCGGCGCACCGTTTCCACCCATCCCAAGAAAATTCCTGCTTCAGGTCGCGCGCGATCAGATCCTGGTTCAGCTCCTCGCGCGCAAACTGGATGATCGACTTTTGCAGAGTTAGCTCATCGTCACTCCAGGCGAAATCCACGACGATTACCTCTTTAAACTGAATCGCCGTCCTAAATTAACGATGCAGGAGCGTTATTCAGAACTGAGACACAGAAGCGGAAGCAGCTTGTTGGACCGAACACTCGCGGGCGTCGACCCAGCGGCCGTATACCAGAACTGGACTACCTCAGGATATGGCAGCAGAAGCACCTTCCCGCTCGGGCGTTGCGGTCGGCGCGGTCTCTGACGCGGCGCGCCTTGGCGGTGCTGCGCTTTTGCCCAATGCGTCCAATACCACTAACGTAGAGATGGAGCGCCCGATGCTGATCCGCGCGGGCACGCCCGCTACAGTAGTGTTGTCTGGCACATTGGTGAGCACCAGGCTATTGGGAGCGATAAGTACGTTGTTGCCGATCGTAATTGGCCCCACGATCTTGGCTCCGGAGCCGATCACCACATTGTCCCCAATAGAGCGCACACCATAGCCGAGCACGACACCGGTCTGCACCGTGCAATTCGCCCCAATTTTGGTAGGGGGAATAAAGATGCCGTACACCGTGTGGACGACAAAGCCGGGCCCGATGTCAGCCTTCGAGGAAATATGGACGCCCGTCACTAACTGGCTCAGTCCTCGCACCAACATTACAGGGATCCAAGCTAAGTTTCTGAGCACGGGCAGCCGGATACCCCGCATCAAGTGACAGAAACGATAACTTAGGACCGCGATCGTCCCAGGCTGGAAGAACAGGCGGAACCGGCGATCCCGATCATTGCCGACATTCACCTGGCCCGCCATCGCGATATCGGCGCGAACGTTCTCAAGCATCGTCCCACCCCCAACCCGTGGGTCCGCGCTAATATACCACATCCGAAGGCGGGTGACCCACTATCTCAGGCAGTAGCGGCAGTAGCCCGATGCGGCCGAATCATTGCAATGCGGATTTCCAATCGCCCGGTCCATCAGGAACTTCAACAACGATTGTTGTGCCCTGATGTTGTTACGGTAGTTCGCGGAACTGCAAAAGATGTCACAAGTATGAGCTTCTTTGATGGGGCTCTAACTTTGGTTGAGATCTTCTCTTGAATGCAGCCAGGGAGATTCCTGGTGTCCAGCGGAACACCAGGGCAGAGACGAGCTGATCTGAGCTCCAACACGCCCCAGTCGCATCTCAGCCCCAACTCGAAATCCACACATCTCCCTTTCACAGAGTGGTGTCTCTGGGACCATCCCTTTCCCTTCGCCCCTCCGCTCGTTTGACCCCGATTTTCTTTGACCTGTAAGATCAAACTTCATCTTTGAATAGGTTTCTCCGCCGGGTTGGGTCGGCCAGACCGGGGGCAGAGACCGGTCTTACACGAATCTTCATGCCGCACGAATTGCCTAAATCCTACGAGCCGGGCGCGATTGAAGCGCGCTGGGCCGACTACTGGGTCAAAGAGAAGCTGTTTTCTGTGAAGACTCCGGCCGAAGGCGAGACTCGTCCAGTATTCACCTTGCTCTTGCCGCCCCCGAACGTAACCGGGCGCCTACATATGGGGCACATGCTCAACCAGACGCAGATGGACATCATCGTGCGCTGGCATCGCATGCGGGGCTTTATCACGCTCTGGCTGCCCGGCACCGATCACGCCGGCATCGCCACGCAGATGATGGTGGAGCGCGACCTCGCCAAAGAAGGCAAAAAGCGCCGTGATCTGGGCCGTGAAAAATTCATTGAGCGCGTATGGGAATGGAAGAAGCTGTACGGCGGCGCCATCCTCGACCAGATGAAGCGCCTGGGCGCGTCCGTCGATTGGGACCGCGAGTACTTCACCATGGACGAAAATCTTTCGCACGCCGTGCGCGAGGTATTCGTTCGCCTGTATGAAGAAGGTCTGATTTATCGCGGGAAGTACATTGTCAATTGGTGTCCTGGTTGCGAGACTGCTATTTCGGACCTCGAGGTGAAGCACGAAGAGGTCGCGGGCAAGTTGTGGGAGATTCGCTATCCGGTGATCGGGACGAACGAGTTCATCACCGTAGCGACCACCCGGCCCGAAACCATGCTGGGCGATACGGCCATCGCCGTCAACGCCAAGGATGAGCGATATACACATCTGCGCGGAAAGCACGTTCTGCTGCCCCTGATGAAGCGCGAGATTCCCATCATCACCGACGAACTGGCGCAACCAGAGTTTGGCACGGGCGCGGTGAAGGTGACTCCAGCCCACGATCCCAATGATTTTCAGGCTGGCCTGCGCCACAACCTGCCGCAGATCGACGTGATGGACGAGCACGCGCACATGAATCAGAACGCGGGCGCGTACGCCGGCCTCGACCGCTTCGAAGCGCGCAAGCGCGTGCTGGCCGACTTGCAGGAACAGGGATTTCTGGTCGCGGAGAGAGACTATGCTTTCGCGATCGGCAAGTGCGATCGTTGCGAAACGATCGTCGAGCCGCGCTTGTCGGAGCAGTGGTTCATCAAGATCAAACCGCTGGCAGATCGCGCGAGGGAGGCCGTCGAAAGCGGCGAGATCACGATCGTCCCCGACAACTATCGCCAGATTTATGTGAACTGGATGAACAACATCTACGACTGGTGCATCTCGCGCCAGTTGTGGTGGGGCCACCGCATTCCAGCGTGGACGTGCGAGGGCTGTAAGGAATTAATCGTTGCCCGCGAAGCTCCAACGAAATGCACCAAGTGTGGTGGCGCGAAGTTAGAGCAGGTTTCCGACGTGCTCGATACCTGGTTCTCGTCGGGCCTGTTGCCGTTCACCACTCTTGGCTGGCCGCAGAAAACGCGCGACCAGGCAGTTTTCTACCCGACGACGCTGCTGATCACTGCCTACGAGATTCTGTTCTTCTGGGTAGCCCGCATGATTATGTTCGGCTGCCACTTCATGCAGGATCACCAGCAGGATCCGGCGATCAAAAAGGCCAACGGCTGGGCAGACAAGAAGGATGACCGCGTGCCCTTCAGGCACGTGTACATCCACGCACTCGTGCGGGATGCAGACCGTCAGAAGATGTCGAAGACCAAAGGCAATGTAATCGATCCGCTCGAGGTCATCGAACGCTTCGGCACCGACGCGACGCGCTTTACTCTGGCGGCGATGGCCGCGCCGGGCACTGACATTGCATTCAACGAAAGCCGGACCGATGGCTATCGGGCCTTCGCGAATAAGATTTGGAATGCCGCGCGGTTCATGTTCATGAACGTGGACCGGATCGAGCCGGGCCTGCGACCCACGACCCCGTCAGAGACGGGGCTCGATGCAAATGCTATTGCCGGCGTTGCCGGTTTCCAAACAGCGACCCTCGAAGACCGCTGGATTCTCTCGCGATTTAACCGCGCTGTGGCCGACGTGAACGATGCGCTTACGACCTATCGTTTCCATGAAGCCGCCAACCGGATCTATGACTTTTTCTGGGGCGAGTTTTGCGACTGGTACCTGGAACTGATTAAGCCGGGTCTGAACTTCGAGGAGGGCGCTGACACAAGCGCGGCACGGGCTGCTTGCGGGAACCTGGTCAACTTGTTCGACGCGTCGCTGCGTTTGCTGCATCCAGTGATGCCATTTATCACGGAAGAAATCTGGCAGGCGCTCTACGAAGGCAAGGCACCGTTCAAGTCGATTGCTCTCGCAGAGTATCCGCAGGCAGATCAAAAGCAGTTCAATTTGGCCGCCGAAACCGAGATGGCGATCCTGCAAGATCTGATCGTCGCCGTACGCAACCTGCGCGCGGAGTTGAAAGTCGAAGCCAAAGCGAAGGTGCCCATTGAGGTCTTCGCGCATGAACCCGAGATTCGCAAGATGATTGAACACAATCGGGGGGCAATCGCGCGCTTGGGGAACGTGGAGAAGATTGCGTTTGCGGAGAGTTCGCTCGCGAACAAGCCGGGCGCCCGCAGTACGGCGCGTTTCGACGTTCATGTAATCTACGAGAGAAAGATAGACGTGGCCGCGGAGTGCGAGCGCCTCAAGAAGGAACTGGAGAAGATTGAGAAAGAGTTAGCTAACAACCAGAAACAACTCGCGAACAATCAGTTTCTGGCCAAAGCTCCTGAGAAAGTCGTAGAAGGCCTGCGCCGGCGAGGGCAGGAACTTCTCGTCCTGCAGGAGAAGTCGCAGAGTAAGCTGAAAGAATTGGGCTGCTGAATGTGGGGAAAGCCGCCCTTGGCTGTCGGTCGAGCGCAGTCGACTTTGGGGTCAAGGTGGATGCAGGCGGGTCATCGACCCGCTCCGACAGCCCCAGTGGCGGTCTCCACTCGAACAAGAAACTGGCAGCTGCTTTATGGACTGGAACTCAAGACGCCTTACCGCAATTCTCGAGAACGCTCTGCTCGAAGATCGGGCAACGAGCGATGCTACCAGCTATGCCTGCATCGATCCCAATCAGCGAGCATCAGCGACGATCATCTCCAAACAGGATTGCATTCTTGCCGGGATCGGCTGTGTGGCGCGCATTCTGGATGTGTATGCCGCGCTCGACGGCGCCGTGACGGCTCACTACGAGGTTACTTCGCATCCAGAGATTTTCGACGGTGTACGGCTGCACAAGGGACAGTCCGTCGCGGTGATCCGGCACAACGCGCGCGTGATTCTTTCCTGTGAACGCGTCATTCTCAATTTCCTGCAGCATATGAGCGGAATCGCCACGCTGACCCGCAAGTTCGTGGAAGCCGTGTCGGGTACCAAAGCGCGCATTCTCGATACTCGCAAGACCGCGCCGGGCCTGCGAGTGATCGACAAGAATGCTGTGCGATGCGGCGGCGGACAGAACCACCGGCTTGATCTCTCCGATGGCGTGCTGATTAAGAACAACCACATCGCCCTGGCGGGCGGAATTATTCCGGCTCTGGAGCGGGCCGTGCGCAACCGCCGCGGCTCGCAAATTATCGAAGTGGAAGTGCGCACGCTCGAGGAACTGGATCTCGCGCTCAAGCACGGTGGCGAAGCCATTCTGCTCGACAACGTGTCAGTCGACGACGTGGGTCGGGCGGTGGAGCGCTGCTCCCAAGCCGATGTGCAGAGAGACGGCCGCCACATCCCGGTGGAATGCTCCGGCGGAATTCGGCTGGAGAATGTTCGCGCTTACGCCGAAACTGGTGTCGACTTCATTTCCGTAGGGCTGTTAACCCATTCGCCTCAGGCGGCCGATATGAGCATGCGCGTCGTACCGGCCTAAAAATGTCCCTGGCACTATGGGAAACAGCTGGAAGGACAGGTGCGACGCCATATGGCTGATGTTACGGAAAATCGGGCCACTTCTAACCCGCACGAAAGGGACATACTCGGTCATAGAAATCCCCCTCATGCCCGGGAATTCCGAATTGATCTTAGCCTGGAGTCGAGGGCACGATCCGGATGGGATTGTGGCCCAGTCCTGGAAGATCTACGGATTGCTATTGTTGTCGTCGTTGAACGTCGGGTCCCACAGGTCTCGGGGGCCCTGCACGATGAGTTGCACTTGGGCATCCGTCAGGGTGGTGCCGGTCAGGTCCAGAATTCGCGTGCCATTGGCGTCGTAGATCTCCGGATACCAGTGGAAATCGTAGACATCGACGAGAGGCTTGCCGTAGGCAAGGCGGTGGTTGGAACCACATCGCCGGCACTCTCGCGCAAGCGGACATGCTGGGCATCTTTGGAGCGCAAGCGCTATTCGCGGCAAACTTATGGCCGCCGAACGGTACATACGACTACGCTCTTGCGGGC
>Ga0209380_10001149_pt1 | contig 18284 bp, 12 predicted proteins | sample HubBroMetageWFT6_FD_188347 | JGI IMG/M metagenome (GOLD analysis project Ga0209380, IMG submission 188347) | Warmed and freeze-thawed soil microbial communities from the Hubbard Brook experimental Forest, New Hampshire - Hubbard Brook CCASE Soil... | ecosystem: Environmental > Terrestrial >...
TTCAAGTCTGTCCTGCAGTCTCCCGGCTACGAGCAGCGTCTCAAGAACCATTACCAGATGTTTCGTGCCGCGGTGGAACCAGAAGGCGCAGACCGAACCCGAATCCAGTTCGATACCGGGGCTCGCAGCCCTGCCCGTCGATCCCAGTCTAAGAGTCGTGGCTAGGAAGTTTCAGGCTCTGCTTGCAGTCCAATCGTCGCCGAGCTCTCCGGACGCCCAGTTGGTAAGCTGTAGCGTTTTCGTCGCTGGCCCTTGCTCAGATCGATTCCCTCCAGAGACGTCCGCCATTTTGCGGTACAAAAATCAACTTCACCCAGCGATTGCAACCTTGCTGCGCTTGCCTGCCTTCGTAATTTATGGTCTCGACTTTGCAGGAGGAGCAGGGGGCTGTCGTGCATGCACGTCGAACAGGAGAACTCCCAGCAAAGGAAAGATCAACAGCGTTCTAACGGACCAATGTTCATCGGATTATTCATTTGCACAATTTATCTATCACCGTCTTAGGCTTCTTTGCCGCAATTAGAGACACCTGCTCCAGGTCCGGATAGCGTCCCTCAGCATTCGGTGAACGGTCCGCCGGCGCAAGTTGCTGGAGCAACGCTTGTGCGGGTGAAGCGCCCGGGAAATATTCCGAGAAAACTTTGTTGAACTCGCCACTGTCTGAGAGATCGTCCAAATAGACAGTTGTGCTAACCACCTGGCTGAAATCCATGTCAGCTTCTTCCAGGTTGTCCAGTTGATTGCGCATGGTTTGCCGGACCTGTGCCGCCGTGGTGCTGGCGAAAACTCCCCCGTGCGGACCTGGGATGAATCCGCTTTTCGCGGAGCAATACAAAGTGTCACCCGCAAAGATGCATGGACTGGCCGTGGGGCTTGGCGGCATATTGCGAGGACGAATTGCGCGGCGAAGACTCAGGTCGCGCACCGCCACACCTGTGTATTCGATGTTTGCCTGCAGCGGCAAAGCCGTCACCTGGATGGTCGCTCGTGCCGGCGTGTTACCGAATTCAAAGCGGCGGGCGTAGCGTTCATTCATGACCTTCGCCGGTATCTTGTTTGTCAAATATGGATTCACGAACGCAAAATGCTTCATCGTCAATCCTGCCGCTTCAGCAATGGCGTTCAGTCCGTCTAAGGCGAGGTCGGTTTGAGCTGCTGGATCATCTGCAAGCTTGCCACTTTGCGGATCTCTTCCCTGCGTTGCCGAAACAAACAGACGGTCGTGAGTCAACATTCCTGGCGAAAACGGTCCTTCCCATTTGTAATTGGAAGGAATCACTGCTTTGCGTCCATTCAGATCGCGCACGGCTACCGCATTGATCTGAATACCTGGCGAGGGGAGTTTGGCAACTCCCAACACTGCGCCCGCGGGCGGGATGCTGAGGAAATACTTTTTGAAGACGGTATCGAACAGCGGGAAGTTGTCAACGTTTTCGAGGTACACCTGGATATAAACCACATGCTCCATGGTCAGGCCCGCGGCCTCGACAACTGCCTTTACGTTTTCAAAAGCCTGGGCCGCCTGTTCGGAGAACGTTCCGGCAACGGCGCCATCTGGGCGACTGCCATTTTGTCCCGCCAGATAAACATAGCCATCCGCAACCACCGCCGACGAGCACTTGGTCGCAACCGGGTTCAGTTGAGCATAGGCGGTGCTCGCAACCAGCAAAGCAATTCCTAAGCGTTGACGCATGTAGAGCATCCTCCTCTTGAGTGCTGACGCAGTCCAAATCGCTGGTCGGCAGGCGCTGCTTTCTGCGCAGTCCTTAAAAGTTCGCGGAGCCGCTGGCCCACAATGAGGACCTCACTCGGCTGAATCGTTGAAGCAGACAAGTTCCAGCTTTGCTTGACCGTGCCGATTCCCCGCTTTTCTTGATCCCAACAGATGTGCAGTGTCGGGTCCCAGTTCCCGGCCGTTGGAATAGTAATGTCGATCTCGGCCGGCACGGTTTGACGATTTGTGGAGATAGGTTCTATCCGCGCATTCCATTCCCGGTTGAGTGCATTGAGATCGTTTTTCAGCCAGGTTTCGATGGCGGTGAGAAAACCGATGACTTCCTCCTTGCCGACCTTCATGGCACGGCGCACAGCACCCTCCCATGGGCTCGTGTTCAGCATGGCTGCCTCAATCAGACCCTTCCCGCCAAGCAGCAGGCCGCTGCACTGCGGCCCACTAAGCCCCTTCCCTCCCCCAAAATTCCAAGGCAAGGGCAGCGACCATCAGGCAACCGCAAAGCTGGTTTTTCATCTCCCTCCCATGACCGACACCACTGCGCCACGCTCTAGCGGAGGCAGCGTGAATTCGACGCGATCCCCGCGCTTTTCTCCATGGACAACTTGCGTTTCGCCGAGGAACGAGAGATACGACAGCGAATTACCCATCGCGGCTGGCATTCTGATACGGATGCTATTGACAGGTGTCGGAACGGCAACCTTGTCCGGGACTAGTCCGCCGAAATTGACAAGGTAGATATGTGGCGCTCCGTTCACGGTGGCGAAATTCGCCGCCACGGTAGGTGGAGCGTCTAGTTGGATACCATGATTCGCGCCCAAGGCATTTAATAGTTCCCGAGGAGGATTGGCCGAGCCCGCGGCGAATCCAGCCTGCAACGCGTTGTAGTACTCCCGCGCCGGATCGGGTGACAAAACTATCTTTTGAGGCGATTGCGGAACTCCGGAAGAATCCTCTCCCAGGACAACCAGCCGCCCGCCCCGCTCAGCGAAAGTCTTAATCTCTTGCCGCTCGGTTTCATTCAGTACGCTCACGCTTGGCAGAACTAGAGTCTCGCCGTGAAACTCTGCCAGGGTTCTCGGCGTGACCACCTGTAATGCCCGGTGCTGCTGGACGAGCAGTACTAATGCACCCCGATAAGATGGAAGAAATTTCCTCGCGTCGTAATCGCGGCTCTTCGGGGAGAAATACACACCCACGGGATGCATCGGGGTTCGGGGTGAATATAAGGCCTTTTCGTTCTTCTCGATCCACTCAAAAATCTGCTTACGGGTCGCGAGATCATTCGATCCGGCCATCGAATGTCCTGGAGCATCCCAGAAATTCGCTCCCGCCATCACGATGGAGTTGGCCAGATTCTTCATAGGCTCCGGCGCAGTGACACCTTTTTCTCCATCCCAGGAATAGTTCAAGATCCAGCTGGCCTTGCCCTGCGCAAAAGCCCGAAACGATAGCATGCCTGCCTGATACAAGAACCAGTCCACCTGTGAGCGCGAGGCCGCCATATGCCCGCCATTGCCGAACTCGTACTCGTGGGCGATGACGTCCACCACGTCGTACATTTCGTAAACGTCCGCACCAACTCGCGGCGCTTCTTCTTCGATTCCCGGATAAATCTCGGGAATCAACAGGATTTCAGGATTTACAGTTCGGGCAGTGTCGCGAATCTCCTTAACAAAATTCGTCATCGTCTCGATCCGGAAATCAATCCATTTACGAAAATTAGTGTCCTCGAAATCGCCCAATTTAACGTCTTTCTTTGCATCCAGCCCGGTCTTTTCTCGAAAGGCGGCGACGGTGTAATCGTCAAAACTCGCCCAGCTTTCTTCCCAACCATCGAAGTGCGTCATCCAGTAGGGGATGTCCACATAAATTCCGTCAATGCCCGTGGCTGCGATTTCGCGCACTCGCTGCATGTATTGCTTGCGCCACTGTTTCGCGTAAGGAGTGATCCACACATCCTCATCGCCCTGTCTGATCCAGAATGCCGCGCCGCCAGTAAACACTGCCGGCTCCCCCGTGATCTTTCGCTGGATCCAATCCGGATGATCTTTCAGCACCGTATGCGCGAATTTGTCTGCATTGGCTGTGATGCACTCCGTGCCGGCGATGTACACAAAGGCCTTATTGTTAGCCTTGTGCACCTGCTCCGCTACTTGGCGAATGACTGCAAGTTTGGCTGTAGGGTCGAGGAAGCTTTCATAGCGCCCGGGAATGTCATTGTCCACTTCAATCCCGTATACATGGTCGTCGGCCGCTTTGCCGGCGATTTGATCCATACCGTTGCGGTTCAAACTGTAGGCACCGATGCGAACGGTGTGCGTCCAATTCTGCTTGGATTCCTGCGCGGGAGAATTAGTCAACAGGCCGGTAACAAGCGCGACAAAATAGCACACTGATGAGAGCTTCATATCCCCGACATTCTCCCGTTTCACTCGGCTATGGTTGGACCTTCGACTTGGCTCGAGCCTTCCGCGTGCCTCTTCACCATCCGGTTTGCAGCCCATGGGCACAGTCGACTGAAGAGAGGCATGAGTTCAGACGGTCTCGAATGCCCAGTCCTGAACCAAGACCATATTGATCAAAGTTGCGTGGGGGAATACAAGGGGGCCGAGGTCCCCAGCATCCCTGTTTTGACGAACTCAGAGCATCTCGCACGGTGCCTCTTTGATTTAGAACTGGAACCTTAATCCGGTCCGCGTGTGGCGCGGGTTGTCTGCTGTTAATCTGACCAAAATCCGAGTTGCCAAACCGTATTACTGGGGCGCAGCCTGAACAGCCACGTGTAGCTCAACGCCTTTCGCTTCTATTCTCTTCTGCAAATACTCGGTGACGACAACCTGCGAAAGCACTGGAATGTTTGACAGCTCTGATACACCCGAGCTTAATTGGTTGTCAATCGAAATGTAACGGAATAGTTCGAAAACGATGCCTCTTCTTCTTCTCTCCCCCTCCATGAGATTTGCCAGCCACTCACATAATTCCCGTCGAGGGAACGGCGCCGATTGAGACCCTAGTTGTGGGATTTCACGGCCGGTGTTTCCCCGCTGGGTTCGCTACTTGGAATAAGGGACATACCCTGCGGTTTTCGTGCGGAGGCGGTATACAGAAGTAGTGGCTGTGATGTAGAGAGCACGGTAGTCGTTATCCCCCCAAGCGAGATTTGCCGGTTGTTCTGGAAGAGTGATGGTGCCTAGGTGCTGGCCATTGGCATTCCACACCCATATACCTTTCGGGCCAGTGACGTAGAGGTTGCCATCCATGTCGACCTTCATGCCGTCGGGGACACCCTCGTCATGTTCTCCCGGTTCTGCGCCAAAAATCCGACCATTTGCAAGCATGCCATGGGATGTAACGTCGTACACGTGGATGTTCTTTTGCTCGCTATCGTCGACATAGAAATGTTTGCCATCGGGCGAGAAGGCTAGGCCATTCGGTTCGCTCAAGTCCTTGACGAGAAGCATCAGTTCCCCGTTTTTGTCCAATCGGTAAACGCCTTGAAATGGGAGTTCCTGTTTTTCGCCGCGTGCCAGATCCATATTTGGATCCGTGAAATACAGGGCGCCGTCGGGTCCGACCGTCACATCGTTTGGAGTATTCAATTTCTTGCCTTCGTAGCTGTTAGCCAGTATGTTGTATTTCCCAGCCGGGGTGATTTCAACCAGGGCCCGCAGGACACTTGAGCAGTCAATCAGGCGGTGCTGCCGGTCGAAAGTGTTCCCATCAGGATCGCCTATCGCGATTACTGCTTCTTTCCTGCCGCCCGGGTATACGCGATAGATTTTGTTGCCCTTCTCGTCACTCACGTAGAGAAACCCGCTCGGATCCCACACGGGACCTTCAGTAAACCTGAATCCGCCGGCAATCGTCTCCAATCTGGTGTCGCGACTTATGAGACTCCAAAAACTAGGATCCTGCGCCTCCAAGGCAAATGTTCGTCCCGCCACCTGTGCTGTGCCTGAAACGCAGAGCACCAAACATGTCAGGACAGAAACCGTAATCCGGAAACTGCGTTTCATTGAACTGGCATCCTCAGCAAAATACCGCACTCTCTTCTAATCAGGGAAAATCCTCGAGATCTGAGTGCTATTGCTTGACGGCGATCACGGAGACCTCAATGCGCGCATGGTTTACCAAAGCCGCTGCCTGAATTGTGGCACGGGCGGGCTTCGGATCAGGCATGAGCTCCTTGTACACTTTGTTCATGTCCCCAAACTCCTGAATATCTGCCAGATAGACGGTCACGGAGACGATGTCGGACATTTCGAAGCCCGCGGTCTTAAGCACTTTCTGAATATTTTCAAGTGCCGCTTTCGTCTCGGCCGCAATCCCGCCGGCCGCCAGTTTGCCCTCCTCATCGGATCCTTCCTGTCCGGCCACATACAGAGTTTTTCCTGCAATCACCCCGTCGCTGAAGGGAAGGCCCTTGCCGCCGGCAAGATTGATATGCGTGTGCTTCTCGGCGTAGCAGTTCGAACTGGCGATCAGTCCCCATGCGAACACGATGAATACGGCGACGGCGCCGGGGAACAGTCGTTGTGGCGTTTTCATTTTTTGATGTCCTTTCGCGTGAAATGAGTTCTTATGTCTTTCCGGAACGCAACTCGCATTAAAGTTTCGAACTGTATCGTACAATGTTTCGGATTGGTATTTTCCATTTCATAATATATCTTTCTAGCGGATCCCTGACTGCCGGAATTCTTACTTGCGGGCGGCTGTGCGCGACACAGCTCTGAGAATTTTATTCGCAGCTCGCAAGAATCAAGGGAAGCGGAAATGAAAAAGCTGTTTTTAGGCGGGGAAAAGAACACGACATGGGGAGAGCGATGAATACCGATTCTCGACACAAAGCGGCGTCTGCTTTTCATTTGTTGCTCGCGGCTGTTTGCAGTTTGGCCGTGTCGCAAGGATGTGAAAGACAACCAGCCAACACCCCCGCCACTTCCGAACAATCCAAACCCACCACGGCAACCGTTTCTCAGGTGGAGGTTCAGCCCGCGGGAGCAGGGCCGCTTGTGATAAAGACTTCAGTAGCCGAGTATGATGTCACGTCGCGTGGCTACGTGCAGGCCTTCCTGCTGCGCGACGGCCAACGTCTCACCCTGGACGATCCGACGTCCAATACAGCGGGTGGCGGAGTCACTCTGGATGGGAAACCGGTGCGCGATTTCAGATTTGATTTGAGCCGGGCGGCAGTCGCAAACGCCGTTGGCAAACTCGGCGCTCTTGGCAAGCGTATTGATGTGCCTGCTCACAGCGCAACATCTGGTTTGGACGAAACGCTTTCCATCGAGGTATATGACGACTTTCCCAACATGGCGTTGGTAACGGCGTCTTACAAGAACAGCGGAGCGAAAGACATCACACTCGATCGTGTGAGCACGCAAGAACATCGCATCAATGCTTCGCTGACCGACAAGATGGTCGCTCCGCACGAGCTATGGTCTTTTGAGGGCGCAAGTTTCACCTGGGGACAGGATGAAGTCCTAGAGATTCCTCGAAAGTTCTCCCGCCCAAATCTTATGGGCGGAACGGTGCCGAAGGAAGGCACGGGCGGCGGAATTCCGGTGAACGCTTTCTGGACGGCGAACGTCGGCGAAGCCATCGGTCACATTGAAACTCTACCCTTACTGTTGTCTTTGCCCGTGAGTGTTGCGGCGGACCAGCGAATTGAGACCAGCCTCACATTGGAACCCAAAACTATTCTTAAGCCGGGTGATTCCTTTGCGACTCCCCGTACTTTTGTCGCCGTGTATCACGGCGATTTCTATGAGCCTCTGCGAACGTATTCGCTGGCGTTGCAAAAGGAAGGGTGGACGCCGGCTAAGCCGAATGATCAGGACTACGGGATTGCCTGGTGCGGCTGGGGCTATGAGTTCAACGTAACTCCAGCGCAGATGCTTGGCACCATACCGAAGTTGAAGGAAATGGGAATCAAGTGGGCCACGCTCGACGACCGTTGGTTCACGACCTATGGCGACTGGGATCCGCGTCCGGAAACCTTTCCCGGCGATTCCATCAAGAAAATGGCGGATGATTTCCACAAGCAGGGCATCTATGCGCAGCTCTGGTGGTATCCGCTGGTGGTGGAAGACGGACGCGGCAGGTGGGAATCGCACAAATACATCGTTTCGAAGGTGGTGAAGGAGCATCCGGACTGGCTCGTGCTGGGCAAGGATGGCAAGCCCGCGCGCGTGTTCCGCGGCTTAGCCATGCTCGATCCGTCGCTGCCAGAAGTGCAGGAATACCACAAAAAGTTGACGGAAAAGTTCATCCGCGACTGGGGTTTCGACGGACACAAGCTGGACAACATTTATTCCGTGCCGGCCTGCTACAACCCGAAGCATCATCATAAATCGCCGCAGGAATCCACCAACGCGATGGCGGATGTGTATAAGGTCATCTACCAGACCACCCGGGCCCTGAAGCCGGAGAGCGTCACGCAAATCTGTCCGTGCGGCACGACGCCGAACCTGGCGTGGTTGGGTGCGATGGACCAGGCGGTTACCGCCGATCCGGTAGGAGCTGTGCAGGTGCGCCGCCGCATTAAGTGGTACAAGGCGCTGCTTGGACCGAATTCTGCAATCTATGGAGACCATGTCGAGCTCTCCGATATGAAACTGCTCAAGCCAGGGGAATATGCGGAAGTGGGTCAAGACTTCGCTTCCACAGTCGGAACAGGTGGAGTAGTGGGCACGAAGTTTACCTGGGGCGATTCGAATCCGAAATTTCAGAGAACTGCCCTGACTCCTGAGAAAGAAGACCACTGGAAGAAGTGGACGGCGTTGTACAACTCCAAGATGCTCTCGAAAGGGGAGTTCAAGGATTTGTACGTCTACGGCTACGACTCGCCCGAGGCCTACGCGATTGCGAAGGACAGCAAGATGTATTACGCCTTCTACTCCCCGAAAGCGGATGCTGAGTGGAAAGGCAAAATTGAACTACGCGGGCTCACTCCTGGGAAGTATCGCATCCATGATTACGCTAACGACAAGGATCTGGGCGAGATCGATGCCGCCCGCCCTTCCCTGGAGGCGCAGTTTACCGGCAGCCTGTTGCTCGAAGCTGACCGAGAGTAGATGGGTTTGCTTCATAAGGAGGGTTAAGGAGGGTGAAGTATTCAAGACTTCCTTCTTCCAAGCCAAGTGAAGCTTCCGTTTTCCAATCGTCGCGAAACCAGAAGGGTCCAAAGGATTGCGAGGAATGGCAATTGACCCGGAGCGGGCCAATCGATGGAACGAACCGCGACGCGCCGGTCTTCACCTCCGGTCTTCACCTCGCCGTTCCTGGCGCGTTCGACGCGCGACTCGTGCACGTGCAGCATGCTGTTCGGTTCAAACCAGGAGAGATCCAAAGCGCACTTCCGTGTTTTGTGGGCCTCCCCTTCGCTTCAGGCGAGGCCATTCGCCGATTGCGCAGCCGCGCCTGCCACGATCCCCACGACCCCACTCCGCGTAGCCCCTCCCGTCGATTGATCACACTTTTCTCCCGCATTCGGCCTGACGTTCCGATTCGAACGCTGGAATGTCCAATCGGATGCCTATACCCGTCCACCTCCGCCGCCCCCAGCGGAATGAAAACTGCTCCGAAGTGCGCCCCGGGCAAAAGAAAAGAAAAACAACAGCAGGTTACAGAAAGCGAAAGGAATGTCATAGCCAGCGACATCCGCCCCCGACAAGGGCATCACTCGCCCGCAACCGGGAGAGACCACATACATTGCGATTCTGTTTGCCATCACCGCTTCTACGTTTGACGCCACCATCGCCTGAAAGCAGGATATGCCAATCCAACCTGGATAGCCCTGCCGTAGCGGTTATTACTGCTCCCGGACCATCCTCAACCTGGGGCTGGGTTGGGCAAAATTTCATCTGCTCATCGGTTAAAGAAAGCTGCCAGCGGAACCCCCGCTGCTCCTCTGCCGTCATTTTCATGGTGTGGAAGGGGCTTTCTTTATACTGGACAAGCAAAACCAAAAGATATAAAACGATGCCACAAGAAAATGACTCAAGAGCAATTTCGCCTCGATCGACGTCGAGGCGGAAACGACTTAAAGAAGCCTGGAGAGCAGGGGTGCAGAAGAGTTGACGCCAAGGGGTCGTAATCGACAGTACATCTTGTCCGCGGAGGAGAATCACCCGTGAGGAAGACTACCTTAGCTGTTGTTTTTCTATGGCTGGTCGGCGCCGCGGTGACAGGTCTGGCGCAGGTCGATACCGGGACCGTGGTTGGAACCATCAAGGACGCAAGTGGCGCAGTGGTGCCGAACGCCACCGCAACCGCTACGAACGTGGACACCGGCATCAAGACCGCCGTCAAAAGCGCCTCCGATGGCAACTATGTGATTACTCCAGTCAAGATTGGGAGATATTCTATTTCAGCTGAGGCGGCTGGCTTTCGGACAGAAGTCCGCCAAAACATCGTGCTGGATGTGCAACAGACTATTCGGCTTGATTTCAGTCTTCGAGTTGGTTCGGTTACCGAAACTACCAACGTTACTGGAGACGCTCCACTGCTGGACACGCAGGACGCGTCCTTGGGCGACGTAGTCGCCAGCCAGCAAATAGAGCAGTTACCCCTGAACGGGCGGCGTTACACCGACTTAGCTACGCTCACCGCTGGAGTCACTAAGATCACAGAAGGACCGGTTGATGGCAGCAGTTCGCCAACCAACGGGAATGCCGGCGGAAATTTCTCCGTCAATGGAACCCGAGGGGACCAGAACAATTTCATTCTGGACGGAATTGACAACAACTCCAACGACAACGGCGACCTGGCGATATTGAGCAGCGTAGATGCCGTCGCCGAATTCAAGATTCAGACGTCGAATTACTCGGCTGAGTTTGGACGGAGTGGAGGTGGCGTAGTCAACGCCACCACCAAGTCGGGTACGAACCGATTCCACGGAAGCGCCTGGGAGTTCCTGCGCAATGAGGCCCTCGATGCCGCGCAATACGGTTTTGGCACGGCTCAGCCCAAAGCGCCGCACAAGCAGAATCAGTTCGGAGTCACTGTGGGCGGGCCGATCTTAAAAGATAAGCTATTCTTCTTTGGCGACTACGAAGGCACGCGGATTCACTCGGCGCAAACCGACATCGCCACCGTGCCGACCCAGAAAGAAACCACGGGAGATTTCAGCGACCTTCTGAACCCCGTCGTGCAGACAGGTCTGGATGGGCTGGGCCGACCAATTTACCAGGGCGAGATTTACAATCCCGCGACCACTCGTACTGCCCCAAATGGTTCCACGGTGCGAGACGGCTTCGGATTCGATGTGACGACTGGCCAGCCCATCCAGGGACAAGCAAACATCATTCCCGGAGGCATGAGTCAACTGGGTCTGAATTACGCGGCCCTCTATCCCGTCGTCACGACGCCCGGAGGCGGCAACTATAGCGTGAATGCCTTGGGTACCAACCGGGTAGATCAGATGGATGTGCGAGTGGACGAGAACGTCTCGTCCAAGATGCAACTGTTTGAAAGGTTTTCCTTGAGCCAGAGTCAGCGCTTTCAAGCGCCGGTATTCTCAGGAATTGCTGACGGAGGAAATTACAACACTGGCAATCGGCCTCTCACCACGCGCGGTTTCGTGCTCGGCTCCACCAATGTAATCAGCCCGACCCTGGTGAACTCACTCCGCGTCGGATTCAACCGCAGCCATTACATTGCCAACATCCCCGCTTACGGCCAGAATCAACCGCCCGCAGCATTGCAATTTCCTGGCGTTCCCAACAATCCATCCGTCAACGGACTGACGCATTTTGGGTTTAGCGGGTACCAGGGACTGGGCGAACCCCTTTTCACGCCTACCAAGAGCACCAGCCAGGTGATCCAGGTCAGCGATACGATCAGCTACGTACGTGGAAGACACTTGCTCAAGGCGGGGCCGCAGATCCGGTTTGACCAGTTCAATCTGCTGCAGATTGCTCAACCCCGGGGCAACGTTCAATTCACCGGTCAATTCACGGCGGTGGATCCTGGCAACCAGCAGGGCAGCGGCAACGCGATCGCCGACATGCTGCTGGGCTTTCCCATTTCTGCCAGAATTTCCACGGTCACGGCCTTCCACAATCGCCAGCATTCTTACGGGGCGTTTGTCACCGACACTTACAAGGCGGCCCAGAACTTGACGCTGGACCTTGGGTTGCGTTACGACTACGCCACACCGTTCTATGAGGCAGACAACCGGGAGAGCAATTTCGACTACACTACCGGAAAAATCATCCCCGCCGGCACGCCGGGCTACCCCAAGAATCTAGCGAATGTGGACAAGGCCGATTTTGCACCCCGCATCGGACTGTCGTACAACCCATTCCCGTCTCGTCCGCTGGTTGTTCGCGCCGGATACGGGCGCTTCTTTCTCTTTAACGAAATCCGGACCGGCGATCCGCTGCAACTCGATTACAATCTGCCGTTCTTTTTCGAGCCCAGCTTCCAAAGCGATGGACTGACGCCCGCGATGACGCCCGGTGGCACGCCTGTAACGTTGGCGACCGGTTTCCCGCCTCTGGATCCAACCCAGGCACTGTCCGGCGTTACCAGCCAGGATTGGCGCCAGCATACCGGTGTTTATGACGAGTGGAACCTGGACATCGAGTACCAATTGCCCGGCAATATCCTGATTACTCCCGCTTACGTGGGCACCAAAGGAACTCATCTTCAGTCTCTCGTCGATCGGAACCAGATTCCCACTCCACAGCCGACGTTTAATCAGGCGTTGCGACCCTATCCCCAATTTGGGCCTTTCACCTCGATCGAGAATCGCGGCAACTCCACCTATCACGCGTTTCAACTGAAGGCAGAAAAGCGAACCGGCCACGGCCTCTATTTCTTGAGCGCCTTCACATTCAGCAAGAGCATCAATGACCAGCCGGAGATTTGCTGCAACGCCCCCTGGCCGCAGAACAGCTACAATCTCGCCGCCGAAAAAGGGCTCTCGGATTTTGACAACCGTAAGCGCTGGGTCACGAGCGTGGATTACGCCCTGCCGGTCGGGAAGGGGCAAAAATTCTTAGACCACGGTGGCCCAATGGACCTGGCGTTCGGTGGATGGCACCTCGGAGGCATCATCACCTTCCGTTCGGGCTTTCCTTTCTCCCCGCAAATAGGAACTGGCGATCCGACCAACACAGGGTCTCAGGGGCTGCTGCGGGCCGATCGAATCGGCAGCGGCCATGTTGCGCATCCCAGCCCAAGTTTGTGGTTTAACATAAACGACTTTCCGGTTCCTGTAGGACACTTCGGCGATGCCGGGAAAAACATTCTGGAGGGTCCGGGGGAGAAAGGGGTGGACCTTTCTGCCCGAAAAATCTTCAGCATCCGCGAACGCATTCGACTCGAGTTTCGCGCAGAATTCTTTAACGCCTTCAACCATGCGGTTTTCTCTCAGCCGGACCCGTTCGTCACGGACGGTCCTGGAACTGCGGCCGTTATCACGTCCACCGTAATCCCGCAGCGTCAGATTCAGTTTGCACTGAAGTTGGAGTTCTAGCCTTCTGAGCTCGCAAGGGCGATGGGGGGAAGGATCTCTGGGAAATTACGAGGCAGCTCGCAAATGCCGCGGACCATTGGCTAACCCGCTATCTGTGTGGCGCTGATGTCGTCATGGATGACTGATCTGTTGTGGGTAGCGCGCCGAAAATAGAAATTACCTGCAAAAGGTAAGGAGGATCCATCTTCGATGCAGCGTAGAGACTTTCTCAAAAGCAGTGTTGCCTTGACTGTGGCGGCTGAATTCGGAATCAGCAAAGCGCAGGGACTCGTCTCCGCTCACAATTGGGGAAAATACGACTTTGGTTCTGGGCCTCCCGTGACCGATCGCCTTAATCAGGGCCCTTTCCCTCAATATTCACCCGATGCCGTCATTCCTACCGACGAAGTGGTAATGACCACCACGTCCACCGAAGATGTCGTGCCGAATTATGGCAAAGGGTTGGTCACCTATATCACGGCAGACAGTGGTACCGATGAAATCAAATCGGACAACATTCCCCAGGCGATCGAGGATCTGGTTCGATTTCCCTTGGGCCAGCAGCTTTATATCCGCCCGACGTGGAGGGAAGTTCAGCCGCGACCTGGACGTCTGGAAATGCCCGACTACCTGAAGCTCGTGTTTGACTTGGCGAAGAAGAACAACAAACGGGTCGGATTGCGAATTCAGATGTGCGCACCGGACTACACTCACGACGCTGCGCTGCCGGATTTTGTTCTCGACAAAGTGCCGAAAGTTGATCTGGTGCTTAGTGATCGGGAAAGCAGCGCTTCGGCACAAAGGTACTTGAAGAATCCGCATTCGCGCTATCAGCCCCGTTATGACCATCCATTCTTCCAGCAGGCTTTCAAAGAGTTGGTCGGTCAACTCGCGGCGGAATTCGATGGCAGCCCGCTCATCGAGTTTATTGACACCTTCATGTACGGCTTCTGGGGAGAAGGGCATACCTGGCCATTCGGCAACAATCCTTTCCCTGATTACCTGACGGCAGAGCGCACCTGGACCAATATGCTCGAAGTTCAGATCGAGCACTTCAAAAAGACTCCCCTGTTGACCAACACTCAACCGGATTACAGTCGTGTCGGCAATTCAGAACTGCTAGATCGCACCGTCCGCAGCAATAACTGGATTCGCAGCGACACTATTTTTATCGAGAATGAGCAGATTGAGGCGCTCAGCAATCGCCCGCCGTGGATCGCCGCATTGCTCGAGCAAGGGATTCCTGGGAAGCCTCCCGATCCAAATGCCTCGCATGAAGCTGTCTCGCCGGCGGAGAACATGATCGCTCACGTAATCGATATCGGGGCAAACTACTGGTCGCTTTGGAACTTTCACCAGATCAGTGCAAAAAATCTGACGACTTACTATCAGGCTTATCCGGCAGCGTTTGACCGGATCAATCGCCGGATTGGCTATCGCGTGAGGCCGTCGTTTATCTGGAGCTACAAGGACGGCGATCAGTTGGGATTGATCGTCGGTTTTGCCAATGACGGCATCGCGGGTGTGCCGGGCGTGTTGCGGGTGACCGTCGAGGCGGAGGATGGAAAGGTGCTGCAGAGCGGTTGTCTGGACGCTGGCTATCCCATGCCGGGCAAGATTCGGCAGGCACAGTTTGTGGTGCCGAACGTCAAGGATTGGAAGGGATTGAAACTTAGAGCTGAAGTCGAAGTAAAAGCAATGCGTTATCCAGTGCGCTGGGCTTGTCATCAGAAGCTGAACGACGACGGCTCGCTCACCCTGCGCCCCAACCTCCGTCAGGATGTTTAGCGCCTGCAGTGGTTGCGAGGAAAATCCCGATCATGAGACGGAGAGGTTCGGAGGGCAGACCATGCGGCGACGAGATTTTGTAAAGGCGGGAGCAATGCTTGCTGGCGCCAGCAGTCTCATGCGTCCACCTATGTGGGCGGATGTGCCCGACCATATGTGGGAGGGCTATCCATTTCCCTCGCCCCAAGTGACTGATCGGCTTGACCAAGGGCCATTTGGCATTGATCAGGATGAAGGCTGGTTCACGATCTTCGCAACCCAGCCGTCTCGCGATCACATCCGGAATTTTGGCGCCGGTCTGGTCGGCTATACCTGGGAGGAAAATGGGCCGGCGCTCGGAGTGCAGTGCGGCAGGGAAACGTTGGAACAAAGCGTGGAAAAAATGGCTTCCTTGCCATTTGTGGATGTGTTGTACATCCGCTGCGACTGGCGCGACGTCCAAACCGGCCCCGGCAAGTTGAACTTATCCCCGGTTTGGGAGATCACATTCGACGCGGCCAAGCGCCACAATCTGGGGGTTGCATTCCGAATCCAGCTCTCCAGTCCAAATATCCAACCGCAAAAGCTTTCGTTGCCGGATTTTCTACAGGACAAAGTACCCATCGTCAACATTGGCAACAAATCCAAGGAGCACCAAGCCCAGTTCGATTTCCGTGAACCGCGTTACGATTCTCCAGAATTCCAGAAGGCGTTTGCCGAATTGAATGAACTGCTCGCCGCGAAATTCGGGGACAACCCGCGTTTGGAGTACATGGACTTGATGATGTACGGATTTTGGGGGGAAGGTCACACCAACGACATCCCCGGTCCATTCCCCGATTATTTGACCGCGGAGAAGACTTTGGTAGGCATGACACAACTCCAGATCGATACCTGGAAAAAGACGCCTCTCGCGGTGAACACTGAGCCCGACATCAGCCATGTAGGCAACCGGCAAGTGCAGGATCTCGCCGTGCGCTCCGGTTGCTGGTTGCGCTCGGACAGCTTGATCATGGATGAGCCCATTCAGATCGAAGAACTGGCGCACCGCCCGCCCTGGCTTGCCACCATACTCGAGGACGGCGCCAACCGGCATTACGTGCTCTCCGACTTCGCCGACGAGGAGCAAGCTTGCTTAAGCAAGCTTTCGCCAGCGATGCTGGCGTTTGTTGGACACGACAAAGAATTTCAGCCCACGGATGACTACCCTCACCAGATCGGAGGCCCGATCAATCGTCCTTATCGCGAGAGTGCTGGCTTCCATGCCTTGGACATTGGCACAAGCTACTTTGGGCTCTGGACTGAGGCGGATAACATTCGGCGTTATTACGAGAAGCATCCTGATTCGCTTAAGGCCATGGAGCAAAGGCTTGGTTATCGTGTGCGTCCATCGCTCATTTGGCAGCGAAAGCGCCATGACACCATGGAACTGATTTTGGGAATCGTCAATGATGGCGTGGCCGGTGTGCCGGGAGTACTCGGTGTCTACGCAGAGAGTTTGGATGGCCGGGTCAGGGTCGGAGGAAATCTCGATGCAGGCCAACCCTATGCAGGACAGTTCCGGCAAGCCTCCCTCATTCTGCCGAAAGGAATGGACGGCCAGCAGATCAAACTGCGGGCTGAATTGGACGTCAAGGGGCTGAAGCGACCCGCCCGCTGGGCGTGTGACCACCCAACGAATCCTGACGGCTCCCTCACGATTCGTCTGAAGAAGGGCAGTGACTCGGGCTGGAGAAAGGGAGTATAGGTTCCCGTTCCTCCCCGCGCCTTGGCGCTCATAGGCAGGGCGAGAGACCAGAATTCACAGAATCGAATATAAGGAGAATTCACATTGGTTGAGCAAGGGCTTCTCAATGGCGTGAATAACCGGCGATCGTTCATCAAGTTCTTTGGCGCAGCCCCTCTATTTGTAACCATTGCCTCACGCAGTGTTGCGAGCACGGTGGCCGCGACTGCCGGAAGATCTGCTTCCGCGGACGTTTACACCCGTCTTGGGGTCCGGCCATTTATTAACGCGCGGGGAACGTGGACCTACCTCAGCGGCTCGCTCGAACTGCCGGAGGTGCGGCGCGCGGTAGAGGCTGCTTCCCGGCATTTTGTCGACATGTTTGAACTGCAGCGCGCCGCAGGAAAACGGCTCGCGGAACTGTCCGGGGCAGAATCTGGAATGGTCACATCCGGCTCGGCGGGTGCAATGGCGGTGGCGACGGCGGCTTGCATAGCTGGGTCTAATCCCAAAAATGTTTGGCAACTGCCCGACACCACCGGATTGAAGGAAGAGGTAGTTATGCTGGGAGGCCGGAGCGCATTCGATAGCGCGATCCGGCTGGCTGGAGGCAAGTTGGTGCTCGCCCAGGGGCTGGAAGATCTGGAGTCGGCCATTAACGCGCGAACGGCTATGGTCTACACAACTTGGCGAGACGACCGTCTTCAGAAGGCGCTGGAAATCACACGCAAGGCGGGGATCCCAATGCTGCTGGACGATGCAGCCGGCATTCCCCCGTTTGAGAATCTCACGCGCTACTCAAAACTAGGTGTTGACCTCTATTGTTTCAGCGGCGGAAAAGGTCTGCGAGGCCCGCAATGTTCCGGAATACTGTTAGGACGGAAGGATTTGATCGACGCGGCCCTGGCGAATAACAGTCCATGGGAGGGCGCCGTATGCAGGTCCTTGAAGGTAGGCAAGGAAGAGATTGTCGGCATACTTGCGGCAGTGGAGTATTGGTCGCATGCGGACCTCGAAGCACTAAATAGAGAGTGGAAGAGTCGGGTCGAACGCATCGCGAAGTTGGTGCAAACCGTGCCGGGAGTTACAACCTCCATAGAGATCCCGAAAGGGGGCAACAGCTATCCGACTCTGACCGTGATATGGGATGAAGATCGGTTCGGTTTGACAGTGGCTCAATGCGACCAACACCTGCGGGAGGGGCAACCCCGTATTGAAGTACTGACGAGTAATAATCCGAGTCTGGTTCGGGTTGTCCGGGAAGGCAATGACACCAAAACAAAGCAGGCTCGTCCGAATCAATTGAAAATTGTCTCAATGACCTTACGAGCAGGTGAAGATCTCACCGTCGGCAATCGTCTGCGCCAGATTCTGGCCAATGCGCGGAGACAAACGGCGTGAGCGGTGTTTGGGGACAGCAGAGAGCGCCAGCCACGACGCGGCCTGCCCGGATTCGTCGCCACCTGCCAGGCCGATCCTGCCAGAGGGGTGCCGCAGCACGAACCGGATTCCCTTCCAAGCAGAAGATTCTCGAAGCGCGTGATCGTGTGCTCGCCAACGATCCCCAATTGCATCTGGTGGGGGTCCATCTC
>Ga0209380_10001150_pt1 | contig 18244 bp, 11 predicted proteins | sample HubBroMetageWFT6_FD_188347 | JGI IMG/M metagenome (GOLD analysis project Ga0209380, IMG submission 188347) | Warmed and freeze-thawed soil microbial communities from the Hubbard Brook experimental Forest, New Hampshire - Hubbard Brook CCASE Soil... | ecosystem: Environmental > Terrestrial >...
TACTCTCCGTTTCCCATCGCCTGCGCGCCGCTGGGCCGATCGGCCCACGATGCGTTTTTTATGCATTCCTTCCCATCTGGCTCCTCGCATTGTTCCGTGATCACGCGAATTCTTTCCCAGTTCGGCTGAGGAAACTTCCCTGTTTCGTATCCAGGGAATTCACCCGCATGCCACGGAAAACGCTTGAGGAATTTCCCGGTACCTGGCCAAGAATGGACTGTTTCCCTGTTAATTCCCTGATAAGCAGGGAATTGGCCTTCTGGAGACGGGTTCGCTCGAGACTGGCCCCTCCGCCAGCCTAGGTCATTGGCGCCGATTATTTCGAGCCTCTGAGCATCCGGCTTAAATAGGCTGGATTCCGGGCATCGAGTGAGGTCCGCAGTGGACAATCACTTATCGCGCACCTTTGATGCAGAGGTTCGGTGAGTCCTTCACTGTTGAAGCTCGCAGGAGAGCGAAGCTGACGACTGGAGCCCATTTCTGTCCATGCCAAGCTGGTTCCGCTCCGCCTTTCGACTGTCGCCGGGCATGCAGCGACTGCCCGACAAGCGTCTAAAGACGGTCGACCGAATCCCGAATAGGACCGGTATCCAAGCACAAGGTTGCCGCCTGCCGACCTGGCATCTCCTGGGCGCATTCCGCCACCAGATCTTGCCGATCGGATCTTGCCACCCGGCACTAGACCCGCGCCCCAGAAGCGGCCGCTGTACGAGGCACGTCATTGAGGAGGGGAAGCTCTATCGCCTGCTCTGCAAGGATCTTGCGCATCACCGAATTCCTGAATTAACCTGAAAAATCCTGAACCGGGTTCGTCAGTGTGCCTACGCCAAGCCGGCAATCGGTGTACCAGTGTGGGCCGTGGGAGATCGATCCCACTCGGCGCGAACTGCGATCGCGTGGGGTAGCGGTTCCGATCGGCGGGCGCGCGTTCGAGATTGTCGAGGTGCTGGTTCGATCTGCCGGCGATCTGGTCACCAAGGACGATCTGATGGATCGCGTATGGCGGGGCGCGATCGTCGAGGACAATACGCTCCAGGTTCACATATCCGCGGTTCGCAAGGCGCTCGGCCCAGACCGAGGCATGCTGAAGACGGCCTCCGGTCGCGGCTATCGGCTGCTCGGGAGCTGGACTGCCCGCCAGGAGCGCGCGTCAGAGGACACATCAGCCGTTCTCGCCGATCCCGGACCGTCGGAGGCGCTCGACAAGCCGTTCCTGACCAATTTTCCGGCCGCCACGTCCGACCTGATCGGTCGGGTCGATGCGGTGCTGCATTTATGGGATCTCTCGTCGGCGTACCGGCTAGTCACGCTGACGGGACCCGGCGGGATTGGGAAGACAGCGCTGGCGCTTGAAGTCGCCCGCGCTCTATTCCCGGGCTTTCGGGGTGACGCCTCGCTTGTCGAACTGGCCGCGCTGTCAGATCCCGGTCTGGTACCATCCGCAGTCGCGAGCGTCCTCGGCCTGAAGCTGGGCGGCGCTGAGATTTCCGCCGAGGCTGTTGCTCGATCGATCGGTGGGAGGAAGCTCCTCCTGGTTCTCGACAATTGCGAACATGTCATCGACGCCGCGGCGAGGTTGGCTGAAGCGATGGTGCGCCTCTGCCCGCGTACGAGCCTGCTCGCGACAAGCCGAGAGGCCCTGCGGATAGAAGGCGAGTGCATCTATCGCGTTCCGCCACTGGATGTACCGCCCGTTGATCAAGAGGAACCGGACAATGTCCTTGAACACAGCGCCGTGCAACTGTTCATCACCCGAACCAGGGCGTCGCATTCGGACTATTCGCCGAGCCGAGACGACGTTCCAGCGATTGCTGCGATCTGCCGCCATCTCGATGGCATTCCGCTCGCCATAGAGTTTGCCGCGGCTCGCACCGCTGCGCTTGGCCTCGAACAGGTTGCCTCGCGCCTGGAGGATCGCTTTGCGATACTGACGGGAGGCCGCCGAACGGCACTGCCACGGCAGCAAACCCTGCGCGCGACGCTCGACTGGAGCTACGAGATTCTACCCGACTCGGAAAAGTGCCTGCTGCGCCGGTTAGGCGTTTTCGCCGGTGGTTTTAACCTTGAGGCCGCGACGGCTGTGATGGGCGATAGCGGCAACACAGCATCGGCCGTCGTCGAAGGCATCGCAAACCTGGTCGCCAAGTCGCTGGTGACATACGATGGATTAGAGCCCGCCGGCCGCTGGCGCTTGCTCGAGACGATCCGGGCGTATGCGTTGGAGCAGCTTGCCGAAAGCGGTGAAGCTGCACAGGCCGCGCGGCATCATGCGGAGTACTTTCGGGACCTCGTGGCGCTGGCTGCATCCGGGGCGCCGGCGCAGCCCGCCATTGAGGACATGACCCGCTACATCCGGGAGATCGAAAATGTCCGCGCGGCGCTCGACTGGTCGTTTTCACCGGTCGGCGACTTAGCAACCGGGGTCGTGCTGACGGCCGCCTATGCACCGGTATGGCTGCATTCGTCGCTGGCGATCGAGTGCCGTGAGCGCGCTGAGCGTGCGCTGGACTATCCTGGATTCGACTTAGACCTGAGCGCATCGCTCCGCTTGCGGCTGTATATGTCGCTTGCGGTTGCCCTGATCATCACAATGGGCCCGGTCGAACGAACCAGGGTGGTTGCAGCGAGGGCGTTTGAAATCGCCGAAAGCCTGAACGACCTGGATGCCCAGTTGCGCGCTCTCTTCGCTCAATGGTCCATACACTATACGATCGGCGAGTGTCATGCAGCGCGATCCATTGCGGACCAGTTTTCGCGCGTGGCACATCGCACAGGGGACCACGCCATCGTTCTGGTCGCTGATCGGTTCATCGCAAACACGCTGCAATATGGAGGCAAACCGCGCGAAGCTCAGGACTATTTGGAGCGCGTGCTGGAACTCTATGCTGCACCGAAAAATCAGCGAGACATCATCTTATTCCAGTACGATCAGCGCGCGCTGGCCCGCGCGATGCTGGCACGGGTGCTTTGGCTGCAAGGCCATGTCGAGCGGGCCAACGAGCAAGCACAGGCGAGTCTCGATGAGGCGCAAGCCGCGGATCACGGGCTGACACTTTGCTGGGTCCTTCACTACGCAGTATGCCCCATAAAACTCATGACTGGCGATCTGGTTGCCGCTGACCGAGCAGTGGCGATGTTGGTGGATCGCGCGACAAGCCTTAACGCCGCTTTCTGGAAGATTGTAGGGCGCTGTCTGGAAGGGAAGTTGTCGGTCATGCGCGGCGATTTCGAAGCGGCGACACTCCTGCTGCGCACCGCGCTTGACACATGCGATCAAACCGAGTGGCGGATCTGCTATCCCGAGTTCATGGGCGCGCTTGCGGAGGGCTTGGCGGGAAGCGGGCAGCCAACCGAAGCGCTCGCTACGGTCGACCAAGGGCTCGCGACAGCGGAGCGTGGTGGCGAGCGCTGGTATGTCGCCGAGCTCCTTCGCATCAAGGGCGAATTGCTGCTCCAGAAATCGGGAGATCGGTCCGTCTCGGCGGCCGAAGCATCTTTCGTTGCGGCGATCGAGCTGGCCCGCGAACAGGGTGCCCTATTCTGGGAATTGCGGGCTGCCCTCAGTCTCACCCGTTTGAGGATAAATCAGGATCGGCCGAACGAGGCGAGACAAATCTTGGCGCCGGTCTACGATCGTTCCACGGGGGGCCTCGAGACGGCGGATCTGCGCGCGGCGCGGGGGATGCTCGAATCGCTGCCCATCTTAGCGCCCTGGAGTACCGCATCTATACCATCGCGGGCACCACGTTCCCGGTCAGAGTGACCGGTGACGAGTCGGCAAAGAGAACCTGCTCACTCCTTCATCGTGGCGGCATGCCGACTGGATCGACGCTCGGGAGAACGCCCGATCGGGCGCAGTGCGCACCTTGTCGATGTGGCGTGCATGAGCGGGAAACCGCTGGACGATTGGGCGCGTCTTCCTTTCGACCTCCGCCCGTCTTCGGTAATATTCGGCGTGGCGCTGCGCCACTGCGTCGAACTCACCGCTTTCAGCGAGCTTCTCGAGCGCGTAGGCACGGGTTGTCTCGAACAGTCGATAACGCGCGTTGCCATCGTCGACCTCGACCGATACGAATGATTTTGCGATCAAATTGGTTAGGTCGTCGGTCACCTCCAGTATGGCGCCGGCAGCCCCTGCGACCGCCTTCACGGCCTCGAGCTCGAACGCGCCGTGAAACATTGCCAGCCGACGCAGGGCCGACCGCTCGGAATGCGTCAACAGCGTATGGCTCCAGTCGAGCGTTGCTCGCAATGTCTGATGCCGCGGGAGCGCCGTCCGTCTGCCGCAGTTGAGCAGCCGAAGCTGGTCGTCGATATGGGCCGCGAGGTTGCTCACCCCGAGCGTCGCGGCCCGCGCCGCTGCCATCTCGATTGCGAGTGGGATGCCGTCCAGCCGCCGGCAGATCGCCGCGATTACCAGCGCACTGCTTTCATCGACGTTGAAGCCCGGCTGCATGGCGCGAGCGCGCTCGACGAACAGAGAGACGGAACCAGATTCCAGCGGGTCTATCGCGTCCTCGGCGGGTAGCGACAGTGGCTTTACTCGGTAGCCCCACTCCCCATGTGCCTTGAGCGCCTCTCGGCTCGTCGCGATCACCCGCGCCTTCGCGCAGGCGCGCAGCACAGCCTCGGCCATATGGGTCGCAGCGTCGATCACGTGCTCGCAAGTATCGAGCACGATCAATACCTCCTTGCCGGCGAGCGCAGCCGCGACGCGTTCGGCGGAAGCCTCGGCGGAGGCGAGATCGAGCCCGACCGCCGCGGCGATAGCGGCGGGAACGAGATTGGCGTCGCGCAGCGGTGACAGCTCCGCGATCCACACACCGTCCGGAAATTGGGGCAGTAGTTGCCGAGCGGCCTCATAGGCGATCCGGGTCTTGCCGATTCCACCTGTCCCGGTCAGCGTGACGAGGCGATGAGCGCCGACAAGATTCAGGACCTCCCGCAACTCAACGTCGCGGCCGATCATGTCGGACATCGGCTGCGGCAGATTTGTCGGCGTCGGCGCCAGCCTCGAGGCCGCATCGCCGGCGCTTACCCGTCCCTGGCCGGCGTCCGAGACCGATCGGACCTCGCCGCTGATCTGATAGCCGCGCCCAGCGACCGTTCGGATCAACTCGCGATCCTCTCCGAGTGCGCTGCGGAGCGCTGCGATCTGGGCGTGGAGATTGTTCTCGCCGACGATCCGGTTCGGCCAGACGCGGTTGATCAGCGCGTCCTTGCTGAGGAGGAACCCGCGCGCCTCTATCAGCGCGAGCAAAAGATCAAACGCGCGCGAGCCGAGCTCCACCGGTTCATCGCCGGCAAAGATCCGCCGTTGTCGTGGGAATATGCGGAACCGCCCAACCGCAAGACCTTGCGTCTCTTCCTGACCCGCCTCCATGGCTTGTCTCCGCTAGAAGCAGCAGAACAACGTCATGCGTAACTATCGCCTCAGCCATGCGGCGCGCCAATGCGCGTGGGGAATAACGTCAATGGCTGGGAGGGTCACGTCGACGAAACCTTGGTTTAGGACATTGCGACCAACGTGCGTTCGGCAAAACAACATTGTTCGAAGGGAATCGCTCGCGTCGCCATAAGGATAGGCGATCGATACCTTGGTTTAGACGCCGGCTTAAAATGAGCATGGAGCCTGCCGCTGCGGTGAAGGTTGCGCACGAAAAGGAACAAGCGAAATTGCGCGCAATGCCGGAATTAAAAGAAGGCCGACATCTAAGAAAGGCGAGCCTTCGTCGGCCGGGCTAGCAGCTAGGCGGTCTTCCGCCAGCGAGCTTCAGTCGATCCGCCATCCGCGCCAACTCGGGGAGCGACGATGCCTTCATCTTGCGCATGACCTGGCTGCGGTGAACTTTGACGGTGATCTCGCTGAGCCCGATATCGCCGGCGATCTGCTTGTTGAGCCGCCCGGTAACTACCCGCGCCATCACCTCGCGTTCGCGCGGACTGAGGGTCTCAAAACGCGTCCGCAGTACCGCGGTCTCCCTTTCGTTCTCCAGCCAGGCGCGATCGCGCGCCAGACCCTGCTGGATCGCATCCAGCAAATCCTGGTCGCGGAACGGCTTGGTCAAGAACTCTATGGCGCCCCCCTTCATCGCCTGGACGGACATGGGAATGTCGCCGTACCCGGTGATGAATATTATGGGCACCTGAATGTCCGACGCCGTAAGCTCACGCTGAAAGTCGAGGCCGCTGCGACCCGGCAGCCTGACATCAAGCACGAGGCAAGTGGGCCCGTCCGGCCGCCCTTCGTGCAAAAACTCCGGCACGGAAGCCAGGACCCTGACCTGTAAGCCCACAGATCGAAGCAGGCCGCTGAGGGCCTCCTGGATTCCGGGGTCGTCGTCGACGACGATAACGGTCGGCTCCTCGGTCATCGCTTGCACAGGCACAGCAACCATGAGGATGGCCGATAATCTCGCATGTGCAGCATTCTAAAATCCCGGGCCGGGAGAAGGAAGCGGATTTAGCCCGACGATCGTTCGCCGCAATCGGCCTGGTCTTGCCGATATCGCGGCACTTGATCGCGACCGTTGCCGAGCGAATGTTTTTGACATGACAAATCACGATCCAACAGATCGCGGCAAAACCACACCTAAAGCCCTTGTGGGAACCTTCGGTCGCTTCTCCGTAAACTAACGTATAATCGACGAAGACGTCGGTTCCTGAAATATTGGCACCACATGAGCCTGCGCGGATCGCCGGTCGCAGCACGTTTCAGGCTCCTGGAGTGCCAATGCCTAAGAGAAAACCGTTGATTTCGATCGTCGATGATGACGAGTCGGTGCGCGAAGCGGCCAAGGGCTTGATGAAGTCGCTGGGATATACGGCCGAGACGTTTCCGTCCGCGGAAGATTTTTTGCAGTCGCAGCAGGTCCCCCGGACCGCCTGCTTGATAGCGGATGTGAACATGCCCGGGATGAGCGGGCTTGATCTGCATCGTCATCTGTCGACGGCGGGCAACCGCATTCCCACCATTCTGATCACGGCTTACCCCGACAATACCGTTCGCGAGCGCGCGTTGAATGCCGGCGTCATTTGCTATCTGAGCAAGCCATTTGACGAGGGCGACCTTCTCTCGTGCATCCACTCGGCTCTGCCGTCCGACAATCCCTGAGAATACCACCGACTGGGGAAGTTCTGCGGCCTCTGCGCGCGAGACGAGGCGCACGGCAATAGGCGAGCGCGTCGAAAGCGATACGCCATAAGGGCGAATATGCCTGGGAAAAGCTGTCGCGGCGTGCGAAAATCGTCGACGTCGATGATCGACTGACCGAAGTGGCTGAAGAAAGCGTTGCCCCGGCGCCGAAAACAAGGGGCACCATCCAAAACTGCGATGCATATCGACACCGGAAAATTGTGGCGCTCTGTCGCCGGGTTTCTGCTCGGTTGCGCCGCGCTCGCGTTGCTGACCTGGGTTACGTTCGCGCTCGACCTCAAACCCTTGGCGGCCGGTCTTCTTTACATGACTATCGTCGTCATCTTGTCGATGCCCGGAGAAATCGTGCCGGCGATCGCGCTGGCGGTCATTGGTGCCCTGTGCCTGGACTACTTCTTCCTCGAACCACGCTTCAGTCTTCAGATCGATACCCCGGAAGACGTGATTGCGGTTCTTGTCTTTGTGTTGACGGCGGTAATCATCGTCAATCTCGTCAGGCGGGCGCGCCGCCTGGGGGAAGCCGCGGCGCTGAGGGACCAACTTCAGCTGATCATCGACACGATCCCCGCGGTGGTCTGGAGCAATTTTCCGGACGGCTCGGCCGAGTTCTTGAACCAGCGGTTTCGCGACTATTCCGGCCTGAACGCTGGAGAAGGCCAGGGCTCGGCCTGGATGAACATATTGCATCCGGAGGATTGGGCCACCGCCGACTTGCAGGCGGCGCTGGCGGCGGCGGAGCCGTTCGAGAAGGAAGCGCGCCTGCGCTCGGCGGACGGGAGCTACCGTCGCTTTCTGTTGCGCTTCGTGCCGCTGCGCGACCGGCAAGGCAGCATCGTCAAATGGTATGCCACCAGCACCGATATCGAGGATCTAAAGCGCGCGGAAGAGGAATTGCGGCGACGCGAAGCGTATCTCCGCGAGGCGCAGGCGGAACTGGCCCATGTCAACCGGGTCACCACCGCGGGGCAGCTGGCGGCCTCGATCGGCCATGAAGTTGCCCAACCGGTCGCCGCTTCGCTGACCAACGCCAGTACCGCCCTGCGGTGGCTCGCCGCCGAACCGCCCGACCTTGAAGAAGCGCGTCTTGCCCTTGAGCGAATCGTCCGGGACGGCAGGCGCGCCAGCGACATCATCGGCCGCATTCGCGCGCTCGTCAGAAAGGAGCCGCCGCCACAGGACAAGTTCGACATCAACGAGACGATCCTCGAAGTCATCGCCCTGACTCGGGTCGAATTGAGTCGGAACGGCATCTCGGAACGAACCCGGCTGGCGGAAGGCTTACCGCCGGTTCAGGGCGACCGTATTCAGCTGCAGCAGGTGATACTGAACCTGATCCTCAACGCTGTCGAAGCGATGAGCGGGCCGGACAGCGAACCGCGGGATCTGTTGATCACCACCGAGCAAGACGAAGCCAACGGTGTACGCGTGGCCGTGCGCGACTCAGGCCCAGGGCTGCCGCCGGAGAGCCTTGGCCGTCTGTTCGACGCCTTTTATACGACCAAGGCGAGCGGCATGGGCATGGGCCTGTCGATCTGCCGGTCGATCGTCGAGACGCATGGCGGACGAGTATGGGCCACGGCAAACCAGCCTCGCGGTGCCGTCTTTCAGTTCACGCTGCCGCGCGAGGAGGAGACAGTAGCGTAAGTCGCCGCCACCCAATTGGCGCGCTTTTCCGCAACCTCCCCGTTTCGCTGGCCGGCGCATCGCGGTCTGCGCCCAGCGGGTCGAGGCGGCAGCCGCGATGCTGCCGCGGCTGCTGAGGGAGCCTACTAGGAGCGTCTTGAGGTCGATCAACCAAGTCATCTAGTGAATCGGCTAACATCCGTGAGGCGGCGGGTTCGTTGCCCGTTGGTCTCTCGTCCGAATTGGGGCGATCCCGATGGTCGTTACCGGAACACACGATCCGTATCTCGTCGCTCTGTCTATTCTGGTCGCTTCCTTCGCGTCTTACACGGCGCTCGACCTCAGCGGTCACGCGAGGCCCGCCCGGGGATTTGCGCGTCGCGTGTGGCTTGCGGCGGCCGCAATCACAATGGGGGGCGGGATATGGTCGATGCACTTCGTCGGCATGCTCGCCTTCGTCATGCCGACACCGATGTCCTACGACATCGGACTGACTACCCTCTCGCTCGCGCTGGCGATCTTCGTAACCGGCGGCGGCTTTTACGTCATTAGTCGCCAGAGCGCATCGCCGCTTCGCCTCGTTCTCGGCGGCATCTTCATGGGACTTGGCATTGCCGCGATGCATTACACTGGCATGGCGGCAATGCGGGGGCACGCCGAACCCAGCTATGACGCGCGATTCGTTGCACTCTCTCTGGCCATCGCGATCGGCGCGTCGACGTTGGCGCTATGGCTGGCATTCCGAACCACAGACCCGGGGCAAAAGCTTGTTGCTGCGGTGGTCATGGGCCTGGCGATTTCCGGTATGCACTACACCGCGATGAGAGCGGCCATTTTTACCGCTCACGCCCCCGTTCACGAGGCCCAAGTAAACGCAAGTCTCGATCAGACCAACCTGGCGCTGGCGATTGCCGGCATTACGTTTATCATTCTGGCTTTCGCGTCGGTCGCCTCGCTGTTCGAGCGGACGCGCGCCGAAGAAGCGCTTCGTCAGGCGCAGACGGAACTAGCCCATGTCAACCGCGTCACCACGGCGGGGCAGCTGGCTGCATCGATCGGTCATGAAGTGGCCCAGCCGGTCGCCGCCTCGGTGACCAATGCCAATGCCGCTCTGCGCTGGCTCGCCGCCGAACCGCCTGATCTCGAGGAGGCTCGTCAGGCCCTCGGCCGGATTCTCCGGGATGGCAGGCGGGCCGACGAAATCCTCGGCCGTATTCGCGCGCTGGTCAGAAAGGAGACGCCGCGAAAGGATCTGTTCGACATCAACGAGACGATCCTCGAAGTCATCGCCCTGACGCGGGTCGAATTGCATCGGAATGGCGTTTCGCCGCAGACCCGGCTCGCGGACGGCTTACCGCCGGTTCTGGGGGACCGCATCCAGCTGCAGCAGGTGATGCTAAACCTGATCCTCAACGCTGTCGAAGCGATGAGCGGGCCGGGCGATCAACCGCGGAATCTGTTGATCACCACCGAGAAAGACGAAGCGAACGGTGTACGCGTGGCCGTGCGCGATTCAGGCCCGGGGCTCTCGCCGGAGAGCCTTGGCCGTCTGTTCGACGCCTTCTACACGACCAAAGCAAGCGGCATGGGCATGGGCCTGTCGATCTGCCGGTCGATCGTCGAGGCGCATGGCGGACGGGTATGGGCCACGCCAAACGAGCCGCGGGGTGCCGCCTTTCAGTTCACGCTGCCGCGCGAGGAAGTGACGGTAGCGTAAGGCGCCGCAATCCGACTGACGCGCTTTCCACAGTCACAACATCTCGCCCGACGGTTGCAACCTGCCTACGCCGAGTGGGTCAAGGATTCCCTCGGGCTTGACCCTCAACCGGGTCAGGCGGCGCCGACTGCTGTCGGTACCGGGGCTACGAAATTTTCAGAATTATTCAGCCGACCCCCAAGGACTTAAACAGCGGTCAGCCCTATCTTCCACGCCAACACAGGCTTAGCCAGCACCAGCAACCGCGGCGCGTTCGAGCTATCAGGCATCGCTCAGAGGAACACAGGCAAATGATGGAGACGACCGGTTGCTTTAGCCCGCCCCCATCCGCGCTGAGTACCGGCTGGGATAGCCGAGATGTGGGAATAACCATGGCCCGGCAGGCGGATCCGGTTCACACCAAATTTCCGGCAACGTTGCTGGCGATGGCGGGGCACGACCTGCGTCAGCCGTTGCAGGTGATCACCAGCGCCCATGACGTCCTGGCGCGAATCGTCCGCAGCGGCGAGCAGCGGGAAGAGCTGGCGCGGGCAGAGGATGCCACCGCGCAATTGGCGGGCATGTTGGGTCAGCTCGTGGAAGCGTTGCAGCTGCACGAACAATCGGCAGATCACCTCCATGTCCCGATACGGCTGCGTCCCACTCTCGAAAATCTCGCGGCGGAATTCGCCGCGGCGGCATGCCAAAAAGGGATCACCTTGCGCGTTACGTCGGCGCGCGGTGCGGCTCTCAGTCACCCGGTTCTGCTCGGTGCCATGCTGCGCAACCTGATACGCAACGCCATCGACTACACGCCTTCTGGTGGTTGCGTGTTCGTCGCCTCTCGCCGTTTTGGTTCACAAATGCACATCGAGGTGCGCGATACCGGCGCCGGCATAAGGGCCAATGCGTTGTCGACGATTTTCCGAGCATTCCAGCGGGCCGATGAGAGCCGGACGGACGGTCTGGGACTCGGCCTCTTCATCGTCAAGCACGCGGCGGATCTGCTTGGCCACCACGTCGAAGTTCACTCCGTTGAGGGGCGCGGCTCCCGTTTCACCGTCGTCGCCGACGCCGCTCGATAAAGGGGCCAGAGCCAACTGAGACTAAAGCGCGCCGTCGACTGGCGTGACCTGCTTAAACATCATTTTCGCGTTGTCGGGCGGAACCGGCGTCACGGGCGAGCGTTCCCCATCGGCATTGGCCGTGTCGGAAACTCGCTTACGGAGTTGAGCCGGGCATGGTGAAGAGCGCCACCGATATTCCATCTCCAGTCAGGAAGCCGCTGACGCGGCTGGTCCGTCACGATCGTCGTGCGATTCAGCTAAAGCCCGTGCGACCGCGGAAGACCATGTCAGCGCGAGGCCGTTCGCATAGGTTTTGAGCGATGGGCGGTTGCTTTATGCGGCTGCGCCGCTGCGAAATTGTTCATCGCGGGCGGGCGGCGTGATGCTGACCCGTCGCGTGATCGTCGAGCGATAGCACCTTCCGTCGAACCTGAACCCCCTGTAGGAGCAACGGAGATGCGAATAAACACACTTGGCTTGATCGGTATTGCCATTGCGATTGCGCCACTGCTTTCCACTATGGCCGTATCGGCGCCCATGGAGCGCCCGGCCGCAGCCCGTGCGAGCCAGGTCATCGCAGTGACCTATGCCTGCACCACCGGTCAGCGTTGGATAGCCGCCGGCTATGCCCGGCACGGCAAATGGCGTCCCGGTCATTGCGCGAAAGACTGGACCGCCCGCTAACCCGCCAGTACCGCGTCAAGGGCGAGCTCAGTACAGTGCTCCGGCAGCGGGACCCGGAGCGCTGTGCTGCCGCATTAAACTCGATTTCATCGCGGGGCGAACCCTGCGCCATGTGCAGATCGTAAAATACCGCGGCCTTGCGAAAATCGTCCACACCGGAGAACAATAAATGGCAAAGACAGTGGCCGATCAATTCGCCGAGACTCTCGCGGCTGTCGGCGTCAAGCGGATTTATGGCATCGTCGGCGACAGCCTCAACGGCATTACTGATTCGATCCGGCGCCAGGGCAAAATCGAGTGGCTGCATGTCCGGCACGAGGAGGTCGCCGCCTTTGCTGCGGGCGCCGAGGCGCACCTGACGGACGAGCTCGCGGTTTGTGCCGGCAGTTGTGGCCCGGGCAATCTGCATCTGATCAATGGGCTCTTCGACTGCCACCGGTCGCGCGTGCCGGTGCTGGCGATCGCCGCGCAAATCCCTTCGGCCGAAATCGGCGCCGGCTATTTTCAGGAGACCCATCCGCAGGACCTGTTCCGCGAGTGCAGTCACTATTGCGAGCTGGTCTCCGGCGCCAACCAGATGCCGCGCACGCTCGAAGTGGCGATCCGCGAGGCGGTCGGCAAACGCGGTGTGTCGGTGATCGTGATTCCCGGCGATGTTGCCTTGCAGCCGGCAGCCGATGCGCCGCCGCCCAAGCTTGGCGGCCTCCTGCCGGCAAAGCCGGTGGTGACCCCGGTGAAGCATGATCTGGAACGGCTCGCCCAGCTGCTGAATGGCGAAGGGCGCGTCACGCTCCTGTGCGGCTCGGGCTGTGCCGGTGCGCATGACGAGCTTCTGGCGCTCGGCGAGCGCCTCAAGGCGCCGATGGTGCATGCCCTGCGCGGCAAGGAATATGTCGAGTGGGGCAACCCCTACGATGTCGGCATGACCGGATTGATCGGCTTCTCGTCCGGCTATTACGCGATGCTCGATTGCGACGTTCTGCTGATGCTGGGCACCGATTTTCCGTACCGCCAGTTTTATCCGCAAGGCAGCGGCGTGCGCATCGCCCAGGTCGATCTGCGCGCGGAACACATCGGCCGCCGCGCGGCGGTCGATCTCGGCATCGTCGGCGACGTTCGCGCCACGATCACGGAGCTGCTGCCCTTGCTGCAACAGAAACGTGACGGCGCGCATCTGGCGCGGGCGCGCGAGCATTACGCCGAGGCGCGCAAGGGGCTTGATGACCTGGCGGTCGGCACGCCCGGCAAGGGGCTGATCCATCCGCAGCAGGTCGCCAAGGTGGTCAGCCAAAAGGCCGCGGAAGACGCGATCTTCACCTGCGACGTCGGACTGCCGACGGTGTGGGCGGCGCGCTATCTGGCGATGAACGGCAAGCGTCGGCTGATCGGGTCGTTCTGGCACGGCTCGATGGCCAATGCGATGGCCCAAGGGATCGGCGCACAGGCGGCGTTTCCCGGCCGGCAGGTGATCTCGCTGGCGGGCGATGGCGGGTTCTCCATGCTGATGGGAGACTTCCTCAGCCTCGCCCAGCTCGACCTGCCGGTGAAGGTCGTCGTATTTAACAACGGCGCGCTCGGCTTTATAGAACTCGAGCAGAAGTCCACCGGCTTTCTCGATTTCGGCACCGAGTTCAAGAACCCGAACTTCGCCGCCATGGCCGAAGCCGCCGGTATTCGCGGGATCAGGCTCGAGGATCCGGCCGAGGTCAATGACGGCATTGCCGCCGCCTTCGCTCATAACGGCCCGGTTCTGATCGACGCCGTCGTGAACCGGCAGGAGCTCGCCATGCCGCCCGCCGTCTCGGTCGAGATGGCGAAGGGGTTCTCGCTCTTCATGGTGAAGGCGGTAATGAGCGGCAGAGCCCAAGAAGTGATCGATTTAGCGCGATCGAATCTCTGGCGATAGCCATGGTGAAGACCCTCTGAAGGGCGACGATTCATGAGCGATCAGCCTCCCGATGCGTCCTCTCGGGCCGAGGAGCCTCAGCATGAGCTAGCAGGCAAGCCCGTGTTTGCGCCCTATAACGCGCCGGCCGGCGGCTGGGGGGCGTTGCACGCGACTGCCAGTGCGCTGCGCGAGCAGAGCGTCGTGCTCAAAGGCTCCAAGTCATTGCTGTCGATGAATCAGCCGGACGGGTTTGACTGTCCCGGTTGCGCTTGGCCCGATCCGCGACATACCAGTTCGTTCGAGTTCTGCGAGAACGGCGCCAAGGCCGTCTCCTTCGAGCTGACCAAGCGCCGCGTGACCCGCGAATTCTTCGCGGCCCACACCGTCCGCGAGCTGGAACAAGAAAGCGATTACTGGCTTGAGGAACAGGGCCGCCTGACCGAGCCGATGCGCTACGACCCAGCGACCGACCATTATGTGCCGGTCGACTGGGATGACGCGTTCGCCTTGATCGGTCGTGAGCTCAACGCGCTCGACGACCCGAACCAAGCGGAATTCTACACCTCCGGACGCACCTCCAACGAGGCCGCGTTCATGTACCAGTTGTTCGTGCGCCGCTTCGGCACCAACAACTTCCCGGACTGCTCGAACATGTGCCATGAGCCGACCAGCGTCGGGCTCCCCGAGAGCATCGGCATCGGTAAGGGGACCGTACTTCTCGAGGACTTCGCGCATGCCGATGCGATCTTCATCATCGGCCAGAACCCGGGGACCAACAGCCCGAGAATGTTGACCGAGCTGCACGCGGCGTCGCGCCGCGGCGTGCCGATCGTTGTGTTCAACCCGCTGCGAGAGCGCGCCCTCGAGCGGTTTGCCGCGCCTCAGGATCCGCTCGAGATGGCGACCTTCGGCGAGACCAAGATCGCCAGCGAGTACTGCCAGGTCTGCATCGGCGGCGACGTGGCAGCCCTCAAAGGGGTCATGAAGCTGGTGCTGGAGGCGCACGACGATGCGCTGCGCAATGGCGCGGAGTCGATACTCGATGTCGACTTCATCGCGCGACACACCCACGGCTTCAAGGCCCTCGCCGACGATCTGCGTCGAACGAAGTGGGAAGACATATTGTGCGTTAGCGGCCTCTCGCGCGAGCAGCTGGAACGCGTGGCCGCGGTCTATATCCGGGCGCGCGCCGTCATCGTCGTCTACGGCATGGGGATCACCCAGCACCGCCTTGGCACCGAAAACGTGCAGCAAACCGTGAACCTGCTGCTGCTGCGTGGCAATTTCGGCAAGTTGGGCGCGGGGATCTGCCCAGTCCGCGGCCATTCCAATGTGCAAGGCGACCGCACGATGGGCATCGACGAGAAGCCCAAGCAGGAATTGCTCGACCAGCTGCAGAAGGTGTTCGGCTTCGAGCCGCCGCGGGCCCACGGCCACAATGTCGTAAACGCCGTCAAGGCGATGGTCGACGGACATGCCAAAGTGTTTATCGGGCTTGGCGGCAATTTCGTCAGGGCGGTGCCGGACTGGCCCGCGGCCGAGGCCGCCATGCGCCGGTTGCGGCTGACCGTCGCCGTCAGCACCAAGCTCAATCGCGGCCATCTCGTCCATGGCGAGCAGGCGCTGATCCTCCCGTGCCGGGCGCGCAGTGACATCGACATGCAGGCGAATGGACGCCAGTCTGTCACCGTCGAAGACAGCATGTCGATGGTGCACGCGTCTTCGGGGCTCGTACAGCCGCCGAGCGAGCATTTGAAGTCTGAGGTCGCCATCGTCTGCGGCATGGCGAAAGCCACGCTGCCGGATTACGGCATCGACTGGGATTTTTATGCCGCCGACTACGACCGGATCCGCGATAAAATCGAAGCGGTCTTTCCGCAGCTCTTCACCGATTTCAACCAGCGCATCCGGCGCCCGGGCGGGTTTCACCTGACAACTCCGCCGCGCCAGCGGGTCTGGAAGACCGACACGGGCCGCGCCAACTTCCTGGTCTTCCCCGGAATCGGCGAGGACGACGCCATCGCCGACCCGGCGATGCTTCGGCTCGCGACGCTCCGCAGCCACGATCAGTACAATACGACCATCTACAGTCTGGACGACCGGTATCGCGGTGTGTTCGGCGGCCGCATGGTCGTGTTTATGAATGAAGGCGACATGCGGGCCCGCAGAATTGCCGAAGGCGACTTGGTCGAAATCGAATCCCTGGCAGACAGCAAGCGGAGGGTCGTCGGCGGGTTCTGGGCAAAAGCCCACAGCATCGCCGCCGGCTCGATCGGCGCCTATTACCCCGAGACCAATCCGCTGCTGCCGCTCGCCTATCATGATCTGAAGAGCGGAACGCCGGCGGCAAAGTCGATACCGGTTCTGGTTCGCCACCAGGCACCGCAACTCCCTGCCGGCAAATGAGGATGGCTGCATTGGGAACCGCGTATGTCATGCCGCCACCGGTGCGGTGCGTCCCAAGGCAAGCGTGGCGCAACGGCGCCGCGCTGGCGGGCGAACGCTCCTTGGCCGAGGAGGTCCCGGTCGCATTCAGCTATGGCGGCGCGACGCATGCAGTGTTGATGGCGACACCAAGCGATCTTGAGGATTTCGCCATCGGTTTCAGCTACACCGAAGGCATCATCACCGCGGTGACTGAAATCGCGGAGCTGGCCGTTGTCGGTGTCGCTGACGGAATCGCCTTGCGAATGTGGCTGACAGGCGAGCGCTCCGATGCGTTCTTGGCGCGGCGCCGTCGCTTTGTCGGACCCGCCGGATGCGGCATGTGCGGATTGGAGAGTTTGGCAGAGGCCAACCGTACGGTGCCGTCGGTGACTCACGAGTTGCGGGTGAGCCGACGAGACATCGAACAGGCAGTGGCCGCGCTTCCCGCGAGACAGCAGTTGAACATGCAGACGCGCTCGGTTCACGCAGCGGCCTTTTGGCGGCCGGATCAGAGCCTGGTTCTTCGCGAAGACGTCGGAAGGCACAATGCGCTCGACAAATTGGCAGGCGCCTTGCTGCGCCGAGGCCGATCCGCCGCCGGGGGCATCGTCGTCCTATCCAGCCGGATTTCGATCGAGCTGGTGCAAAAGGCCGCCGTGATGGGCGCAGCCATCATTGTGGGGGTATCCGCCCCGACGGCTCTGGCCGTCCGCATCGCGCAGTCGACGGCCCTCACCCTCGTAGGCATCGCCCGCGACGACGGGTTCGAGGTGTTCACGCATCCCGAGCGTATCACGCGATACAGGTGAGGAACTACCCATGGACCTCACGGCGCTTCTCCTGTCCCGGCTGCAATTCGCGTTCACCATCTCGTTCCACATTATTTTTCCTTCCTTCACGATCGGGCTGGCGGCGTGGCTGACCGTGCTGGAGGCGCTCGGGTTGGTCACGGGGCGCCCAGTCTATCGTACGGTCTTTGAGTTCTGGCTCAAGATTTTCGGCGTCGCCTTCGGCATGGGTGTCGTCTCGGGGGTCGTGATGGGTTTCCAGTTCGGCACGAACTGGAGCGTCTTTGCCGGCAAAGTGGGACCGATTCAAGGTGTCCTGCTCTCCTACGAGACCTTCACCGCCTTTTTCCTCGAGGCGAGCTTTTTCGGGATCCTGCTCTTCGGCCGCCCGCGGGTTCCTCCGTGGTTCTATTTGTTCTCGACGGCGATGGTGGCGCTGGGCACGACGCTCTCCGCCTTCTGGATCATGGTCAACAACAGCTGGATGCAGGTGCCGGTCGGCTACGCGACGACAAACGGCCAGTTCGCGCCGGACGATTGGCTGGCGATCCTTTTCAGCCCGGTCGTCTGGGTGCGCTTCCCGCACATGCTGCTCGCCTCGTATCTCACCGGTGCGTCCTGCGTCGCGGGGACCGGCGCCTGGTATCTGCTGCGCGGCGAATACCACGCCGAGGCGCGCGTCATGCTGCGCATGGGGCTCTTCCTCGCCGCGGTGCTGGTGCCGGCACAGCTGTTCTTCGGTCACCTCGTCGGCGACTACGTGCATGACAAGCAGCCGGTGAAGTTCGCCGCGATCGAGGGCCGTTGGCACGACGAGCAACCGGCGAGCGAGGTGCTGATCGCGCTGCCGGACGAGGCGACACAAACCGACCGCTATTCGATCAGCATTCCGATCCTCGGCAGCCTTATCGGTAG
>Ga0209380_10001153_pt1 | contig 18213 bp, 18 predicted proteins | sample HubBroMetageWFT6_FD_188347 | JGI IMG/M metagenome (GOLD analysis project Ga0209380, IMG submission 188347) | Warmed and freeze-thawed soil microbial communities from the Hubbard Brook experimental Forest, New Hampshire - Hubbard Brook CCASE Soil... | ecosystem: Environmental > Terrestrial >...
CGGGGGGACATTCCTCTGCTGGAGGCAACCCTATTCGCGAAATTTAACGCCAGAAAGCCTCTCATGAACGGTTCAGTTCCGGTTGCCAAGGAGCCTCTGCTGCAGAAGCTGCCGGAGCCTGCTCAAGTCGTTCAAATTATGCCGGATGAAGAGATCAAAGTCCGCAGAGACCCTGCATTGCGACTGCCGCGTCAGATCGAACACATAGGCAGACTTGTCGATCACATCTTGACAGTAAAGGACAGCCGACAGCTTCGCCGTTCACTTGCTGCGCATTTCGAACGCCTTGATGAATATCGTAAGGCGTTCCTGGAAGCCGGTGCGTCGGTCACCCGGGAGGCAGGTGAAGAGGAGGAGGAAGACGAAGAATAACGAGGGCGACCCCTCGCTGCGGCACCCAAACCCCGTGGCGCCGCCCGTCAGGCCACTTTTTCGTGGAGGTCGGACTCCGGGTGGTCGAGTAGATGCTTGCGGAGTTCCTCAAGTTGTGCGGTTGCGTCCTTGACCTGCTGGGCGCAGGCATGGCCGAGCGGGGGCAAGAATCCGTCGTATTTTTCGAGCAAGAGGCTGGCATTCTCTTCGATGACTGCAATCTGGGCGCGAGTCTGGTCGCCGGCGGCAGACATAAGCCGGGCTAGTGTCTCCAGTTGCGAATCGCGCTCGGCTAATGCTTGCCGGCTTCGTGTGGCTTGCCGTTCGAGGGCACGCTCGTGGAGGCGGATAAGCAGAAAGAGGCCTGCGGTCAGCACAAGCAAACCCAAATTGGCGGCGATGGTTTGCGACATGGCCTGGCTGGAGGTAGCGTCCCTCTGTTTTTCGAGCGCCGCAAAGCGGCTGTTTTCCATGGAAGCCAAGGAAGACACCAGAGAGCGAGCTTGATCCGAGTATTGTTTGCCCTGGTTGGTTTGCACGAGCTGGAAGGCGCGGTGGCGGTATCCCTGCTGGCGCAAAGAGATGGTTCGCTCGATCTCGGCTTGTTTCGAGGCGGCGAGGGATTCGAGTTGGGTTTCGAGCGCCTGCTCGGATTGGGGGCGATTGGTTAAGGCGGAGCGAAGATTGGCGAAGTCGGCAGCGATCCCGTTTTTCGCGTCAACGTAAGGCTGCAGGTAGGCAGGGTCGTCGGAGAGAAGGTAGCCGCGCTGCCCGGTCTCCATGTCGGTGAAATCCTGCCAGACGCGGGCGATGCCAGCTTGCACGCTGGAGCCCTCGAGGCTGAGCGCCGCCGTCGCCTGGATTCTCTTTAGGTGATCGATGGCGAGATAGGTGTTGAACGCCATCAGGATGAGCAGCGCCACGGCTGCAATTTGTAAGGCAGCGTTCCGGATTGTCACGTTGGGCTCCTAGTGCTTAGGTTGAGCCTATCCTTTTTCTAGCGCAAGTGGCTGACAGGTGGCTCACTCGGGCCTGGTTATGGCCTGAGTGGGATTCGTCGAACTGCCCCACTCAAGCCAAAATCGGGCTTGAATGGTTTCATTTTCCGGCACCCCGGGTCAGTTCGTCACCATCTAACACTCTACCCTGATAAACTAAAGCGACAGGAGTTACCCGACCTAATAATGCCAGTTCCGGTTTCACAGATGTGGACGGTGGCGAGCTATGTGCTGCGGCAGAAGGTTGCCGGGCGCAAGCAGTATCCGCTGGTGCTGATGCTGGAGCCGCTGTTTCGCTGCAACCTGGCTTGCGCGGGATGCGGGAAGATTCAGTATCCGGCGCACATTTTGAAGAAGGATCTGACGCCGGAAGAATGCTTTCGCGCGGTGGACGAATGCGGAGCGCCGGTGGTATCGATCCCGGGCGGCGAGCCGTTGATGCATCCGCAGATCGACCAGATTGTTGCGGGGCTGGTCGCCCGCAAGAAATATATCTATCTGTGCACGAACGCGCTGCTGCTGAAAGAGAAGATTCATCTTTTTGCACCGAGCAAGTACCTGACCTTCAGCGTGCACCTTGACGGCCAGCGCGAAGAGCACGACCTGGCTGTGTGCCGCGAAGGCGGATACGACATTGCGGTCGATGCGATCAAAGAGGCGCTCAGGCGCGGCTTCCGCGTCACGACTAACACTACGCTGTTTGATGGCGCTAATCCGAAGAGCGTGCGCGCGTTTTTTGACGACATGATGGAGCTGGGGATTGAGGGCATGATGCTCTCGCCCGGGTACTCCTATGACAAAGCGCCGGACCAGAAACATTTTCTGGGGCGCGCCCGCACGCGGCGCATGTTCCGCGCGATTCTTTCGAACCGCAAGAAGAACTGGCGCTTTAATCTGTCGCCGCTGTTTTCGGAATTCCTGATGGGCAAGCGCACGTTCGCGTGTACGCCGTGGGGCATGCCGACCTACAACGTTTTTGGATGGCAGAAGCCTTGCTACCTGCTGCAGGATGGCTACGCCGAAACTTTCGCCGAGCTGCTCTCGACTACGAATTGGAGCAATTACGGGACGGAGTCGGGCAATCCGGCATGCGCGAATTGCATGGTGCACAGCGGGTATGAAGCTTCGGCGGTAAACGCTACTTTTAGTTCGCTGGGCGGATTCTTAGCTACGGTGAAGGCTACGTTATTCACGGGATATCGTGACGCGGAAGCGCTGCGATTGCTAGAGGAGCCGCAGGCGCCGGTGCATCCGCTGGTGCAGATCGCGCCGACTAGCGAGTCATCTTTGCAAGAGACCCAGGCTTAGTTTCTGCTTCAGCCGGGCCCTGCCCGGCGGGCAGGCGAGTGCGGCCGTCCCTACATTTTTCTCGCTATGACAGGGAAAGAATCAGGACACGTCGACCACGAAGCGGCGCAGGCCGTGCCTCACGTCAATCCTGACGCGCTCGAAGTTGCTCCGGGCACGGCACATGAACAGCTCGAAGGTTGGATTCCGCAACTGGCGAGCGAAGAGGAAATCCGTGCGGCGCTGGAAAAGGCTTTCGATTATCGCGGAGACGTTACGATCACGCGCAAAGACGGATCGAAAATCGAAGGTTATTTGTTTGACCGGCGCAGCGCGGGCACGCTGAAAGAGTCTGTGGTGCGGCTTTATCCGAGAAATTCAAACGAGAAAGTCTCGGTCTCTTACGCAGAGATTGCCGCCCTGGCCTTCACCGGACGCGATACGGCCGCCGGCAAAAGCTGGGAGGCCTGGATGAAGAAATACGCGCAGAAAAAAGCGGCCGGGGAAACTAACATCGCGCTCGAACCGGAACCACTGGACTGACGTGCGCCGTGGCTGGCATGTAGGCAACAGCGAGTGCAGCAGATTCCTCCTTGCCGTCGCGTTCGCTCCGGACAGCGTCGGAATGACAAATATTAGTTATGGCGTACCTACTGTGAGGTTTTGCGCACCGAGGCAAAGCTTAGCCCCTGCACCAACTCTTCCACCTCGTCCTCGGTCCCCCAGATAAATGTGAACGAGACCAGGTATCCTCGCGACAGCATAACCAGCGTCGACTGGCGCATGACGCGGGTCCCGACATTCTTCTGGAAATCTCCCCGGGCCAGCGTTTTTGATCCCAGCACGAACTCGTAAGGATCATCGTCGAGTTCAAAGCCGCGCCCCTTGGCCACCTCGGTGAGCGGACCGAAGTACTGCGCCGCATCGGTCAGCCCCGGATATGACGCGGCGCTCTCGGCCACGATCAGGATTGATCCGTTTACATCTTCCGCGCGAGCTTCCGGAGGGCGCGAAAACGCGGCCAGCAGCACTCGTCCGGCTGTGGTGGATTTCTTGCCTGCGTCTGCCTTCTCGTCTTCATCCTCCTGCTGGTTCATCTCTGAGGTGCGCAGCACCCATCCGTCGGGAATCTTGCAGGAGAATCCGAATGACGGGTTGCGGTAGATGCCTTTGCTGATTGACCCGGAATCCAGCGGAATATTCGGGGTTGACGCGGGCTTGGTGACCGGTTTCGCGGGAGCCGGCGAGGACTGTGGGGCTGCCTGCGCGAGCAGTGCTGGTTCCGGCAGCACGATTGCGAGGGAAATGCTGAACAGACCGCAAAGGATTCGCCGCAGACTCATACCGCCATGTTACCCGAGTGAGCCTGGTATCAGCCTGAGAGAGTGAAGTTCACCTGAATTTGCGTATCGACTTCGACCGCTTGCCCATTGAGGAGGAAAGGCTTGTACTTCCACTGTTTCACGGCGTCGATCGCGGCGCTTGCGAGCAACGGATCTCCCGAGACCAGTTCGACGGTCGTGACATCCCCGGTTTTACTGATCATGACATGGAGCAATACCGTTCCCTGGATCCCTTTCTTGCGCGCCTTCTTTGGATACTTCGGCGGCACCATCTTCACTCTCAGGCCCTGCGCGACTCCTTGCGACACCCGAACGCGCTGTGGGACCGGCTGCTGCTGCCCGGTGCCGGTCGGCATTGCGGGCGGTGGCTGGTCTTGAGATTGGCCAGAAGCAACTTGAGCGGCCGCCGCCGCCGCGATGCAGATTAGAAATACGAAAGCGATTCTTCCGATGCCTGCCATCTTACGCCGCCCGTCCCAGCACGGGCTGGGTGCAGTGCGCGCAGCGGCGTGCGTCGATGGGGATTTCGCTCAGGCATTCGGGACATTTCTTGGTGGTGGGATCAGGCGGCTTCGCGCCTTTGTTCATGCGCGCGACCAAAAGATTCACCGGCACCACAACAAAGAAATAGATCGCGGCGGCAATCAGAAAGAAAGAGACGCAGGCGTTGATGAAGTCTCCGATGGGGAACTCCGTTCCGCGAAGGTAAAATTTTAGTTTCGAGTAGTCAGGCTTGCCCACGATGAGCGCAATCAGGGGCGTGAGGAAGGCCTTTGTCATCTCGGTGACTACGCCGCCAAACGCTGCGCCGATCACCACGCCTACCGCCATATCGACAACATTGCCGCGCAGGATGAACTTCTTGAATCCGTCGAGCATAAGTACCTCCGAACAGGATTGGGGGCAAATGTATGACAGGCAGGGCGGAAGGTCAAGCGGCACGAGTGCTTTAAGCGATAGGGAATTGAGATTGGTTCTTTATTGCCTAGCGGGCCTGGATCTCAATTTCCCCGTTAGGACCGTCGTATGCAAAATGCCATTTGCGCAAGACATCGCGTCCAATGAGGCATGAAAAGAATGGCTGCTCGATTATGGGGCATGCCACTACCCGCATAGCGTCGAACCCCGACAGATCGGTTTCAGGAAAGGAAATCGCGGCGGCATACGCCGGATACCTTCCAGCCGTGCCGCCGACAGTCGTTATCCGGTTCCAATCGGTTTGGAGGAGCTTACAGGTGCTCGCGATTTGTGGGTTGATTACGGTTAGTGAGGCTCCCGTATCGATCAGCGCATGAACTCGGAGCTCTCGATACTCAAGGCCAATTGATCTGCCTTCCTCAAACTCTAGGCGAGTGGTACTGATCAAAATTTCGATGTGCGGGCCTTCGAAGATAAGCTTGCTCGGATTGAGCCGCCACTTCAAATCGAAGCCTTAGAGAATTAAATAGACTGGTTCCTCGGCCCAAACCTGCTTCAGAAGAAAATTCTTACCAAGCCCGGCTGTTGAGAGGCCCGCCTTGAAGGCGGACTCATAGTCAGCATGAAACCCGACGACCTCTGACCCGACGATGACGACGAATTCGCCTGGATTCGAGCGCAGCCATTCCTGCCTGTGCTGCTCAAACACCCGAAGCTCCTCTTGCAAGGTTTTATCTTCCGCCGACACCCGGTACCTCGGAAACTTGACGATGTAAGAATTTATTTACATCACTAAGGCTACTCTACTTGACACTCCGCAAAAGTCAAGCAAGAGTGATACGAGGCCAGTTCTCTTGATGTAAAGAAAATCTTACATGACGACTGCTGAACAGATCGGCTTGCAGATAAGAGCGGCGCGCGGAGAACTAAGCGTGAGAGCTCTGAGTCAGAAGGTCGGGGTTACGCCGCCGACGATCACGAGTTACGAGTCAGGCAATAGTATTCCAACCGCAGACACCCTAGCCAAGATCGCTGACGTCTTAAGCATTCCAATTATAGAAAGTTGATGAGCACCGGTTCACGATAACGAGGAAGGAAAAACTGGCACCCACCTTACCAAGGCGAGCAGTTAGCATTAGATTTTACCGGAGAATATTCGTTCTCCAGCGCCACCGTCCGCCTAAGCCCGGGCCGGATCAGCATATCGTTCGATGGAGCAACCCCCTTCGTCGATCTAAAGGTGAGCTAGGGAATCGCGGGCTGGCTTCAGATCCGCATGGGCATCACGATATAGCGGTACTTGTAATCGTCGCCTTCGGCGGGACGCAGCTGGCCGGCGGATTGCGAATCCTTTAATTCGAGGCGCACTTCGCCGGTGCCGGCGGCTTTGAGGAAATCGACCAGGTATTGGGCGTTGAAGCCGATAGTCATGGTTTCGCCGTCGTAGGGAGCTTCGATCGAATCCTCGGACTCGCCCGCTTCGGTTGACGACGCGGAAATTTTCACTTCGCCTTTTTCCAATTTCAGGCGCACCGCGCGCGAGCGTTCGTCTGCAAATTGCGCTACGCGCAGGATGGCGGAGTTCAAATCGGAGTTGTTCAGCACGATGCTCTTGCTGTTGTCTTTGGGCAGAACGGCTTCAAAGTTGGGGAATTGTCCGGTGAGCTGACGCGAGGTCAACAGGCGCGAACCGATGCGGAAGAAGAGCGTCGATTCGTCTTTGGCGAATTCGACGGTCTCGGCGTCGGTGGAATCGAGCAGCGATTTTAGTTCGTCCATCGCCTTCTTGGGCACCAGCGTTTTCATTTCGCCGGAGACGCCCTCGAATTTTTCCCCGCTGCGCTCGCAATGGGCTAAGCGATGGCCATCGGTTGCGACCATCGTGATCGACTCCGGCTTCAGCAGCATCAGCGCGCCGTTCAGGGTGTAGCGCGACTCTTCGCTCGAGATCGCGAAGCCTGTGCGCGCGATCAATCCGCGCAAAACCTGCCCGGGAATCTTCACGACCCCTGCCGTGGGAAATACGGGTAGGCTGGGGAAATTCGACTTCGCCATCCCGACCATCTTGGTGTTGGAACGTCCGCAGCGGATGCTGACCCAGTGATTTTCGAGAAGTTTAATAGTGATGTCGGCGTCGGGCAGCAGTTTCACGTAGTCGTGAAGTTTGCGCGCCGGAATGGTACACGAGCCTTCTTTTTTTACTTTGGCGTTGCAGGATGTTCGCAGGCTCAGATCCAGGTCGGTTGCCGTCAGCGACAGCTTGCCATCGGCGGCCTCGAATAAATAATTGGAGAGAATAGGAATCGTGGTCTTGCGCTCGACCACGCCCTGGGTTGCGGTCAACTCCTTCAGCAATTCAAATTTGCTGACCGTGATCTCCATCGCTCCCACCGCTGTTCCCGTCGCCACTACCGCTTCCACCGGCATAGACTTTAATCTCCCCTGCCGCGTGCTACTTTTATTACTTCCCTTATATCAAATGCAAAACCTATAAAACCAGCAGTAACAGTAGGTGCGGCGCAGAAGTGGAAATTTGCTCCAACTTGCCTATTCTCACCGTCTTGGACCCTATACCTTCGTGTGAGTAATTCGTCTCTAACCCGGCGGAGGCGAGGGGAGAAGATTTCCGCCGTTGCCATTTGTCCCGGCCGTTGCACAGCTTCCACATCTCATTCACAGCTTCGGAAAAGCAAAACTGCGCCGCGTGGTGCAAAACCCGAAACGACCGCGATTTATCCCCCCAATTGTTCGGTCAGCTTGTTCAACAGTCTGTTCAAATCTTTATCGTTCTTGCGAACCTCTTCGATCTTTTCGACCGAGTGCAGCACGGTGGTGTGATGCTTGCCGCCGAACTGGCGGCCAATCTCAGGCAGCGACGCTTCGGTCATTTGTTTAGCCAGGTACATGGCGATCTGGCGTGGATAGACGATAGCCCGCGAATTGTCTTTGGCTTTAATCTCGACCAGACGCAGCCCGAATTGCTCGGCGACCATCTTCTGGATCGATTCGATTGTGACTTTGCGCGCCTGCGAGTCGATGAAATTCTTGAGCACCTGCTGGGCGTACGGCAGCGTAATCTCAGCGCCAATCAGCGAGGAGTGCGCGACCAACCGGATCAGCGCTCCCTCGAGTTCGCGTACGTTCGAGCGGATATTTTGCGCGACGTAGAGGGCGACGTCCGTGGGCAGAGTTACTTTCTCCTGCTCGGCCTTCTTCTGCAGAATCGCGACTTTCGTTTCCAGATCAGGCGGCTGAATATCGGCAATCAAGCCCCACTCGAAGCGGCTGCGGAGGCGATCTTCAATTTCCGCCAACTCCTTCGGCGAACGGTCGCTGGCGATCACGATCTGCTTCATGGTGTCGTGCAGCGCATTGAAGGTGTGGAAGAATTCTTCCTGCGTTCGCTCTTTGCCCGCCAGGAACTGGATATCGTCGATCAGCAACACGTCGACGCTGCGGAACTTGTCGCGGAAGCTGGTCATCTTGTCGTAGCGCAGCGAGTTGATCATGTCGTTGGTGAATTTCTCGCTCGATACGTAGCAGATGGCCGCTTGGGGCTGGCGCCGCTTCACTTCGTGTCCGATGGCCTGCATGAGGTGGGTCTTGCCCATGCCGACGCCGCCGTAGAGGAAGAGCGGGTTGTAAGCCTTGGAAGGACGCTCGGCTACGGCCTGGCAAGCTGCGTGCGCGAACTGGTTTCCACTGCCGATCACGAAGGCGTCGAAGGTGTAGCGCGGATTCAGTTGCGCCGCGCCATCCCAATCGAAGCGCGCCTGCGCGGGAGCCGTTGCAGTCGCTGGAGAAGCGGAGAGCCCACCGTTGTGGCGGACGGCCGTGGCGGCGGGATCGTCCTCGGGAGTCACGAACTTCACATCGTTCAACTCCAGGCCGAGGTTGTCGATGGCTTCCTGAATCAGGTCCGCATATTTGTCGCCGGCATGGCGGAACTCGGCAGTCGGCACTCGTACGAATAAAACTCCACCGCTGGTGTGGCTGTAACGGGTGGGCTTTAGCCAGGTGTCATAGGAATGCCGGTTTATTTTCTTTTCCAGCGCATCGAGAATTCGAGTCCACGGATTGGGGGAAAGAGTTGTGCCTTGAACTGACATAAATTATGAAATACCCGCCGCGGCGTCCCGGCGGCTGGCTGAGGGCGCCTGTGAAAAAAAGCCGTTTACCTGCTTGCTGATGGAACTACCAGTGTACTGTGGAATGCGCTTTTTGTGGGCGCGGTTGCCATTGTTGAGCGAGAATTGTTGAATGAGATTTTCAAACCAACAGTGCGGCATAGTAGCACAAAATTTTTTCGCCGTGCGGAAATCTTCGCGCCCAATTTATTTTGCGAACACAATTCGGAACCCGAAGAGCCGCGCCTGTCAAGTGTCGAGGATGTAACTGCAACGGGCGCGGTGCAAAGGCGGGTCGCGAGTTCTTTCCCATGAAATCGATTCGTGACTCCGGGGCGGATTTCGGGAGCGAGCGCGATTCGAAAAGTCGCAAGCAACGTCAGAATCGAACCTGCCCCTTTGCCCTCACGGCGTCCCGTCATTTATACTTGCGGTTTGCCCTAACACTGTCGAGGGAATCAGGAGCAGCTATTTTTCATGCCCAAGCGTACATTCCAACCCAACCGGCGCAGGCGAAGCAAGAAGCACGGGTTTCGCACGCGTATGAAGACCCAGGGCGGCCAGAAGGTGATTTCCCGCCGCCGCGCCAAAGGACGGAAGCGGGTCTCGGTGAAGCCTGGCTTCCGCGAGTAGCTTTTCCAGTGCCGCTTACTGCCACAACAGTCGAAACGCTTAGCTGCCCGCCGGTGTTCATGGGGAGTGCCGGGCTTGCGGCCTGGCCGGACTATGCGATGCCGCCAATGAAAGCAGCTCGATTCCCGCGCGCGGCCCGACTTTTGCGCCATGCGGATTTCGAGCGCGTCTACAAAGAAGGACGCCGCCATTTTTCGGCATCCTTGACAGTCTTCTACCGGCCGCGCCCGGATGAGAGCGCGGAAGCGCGGACGGGGGCGTCCGCGCCACACGGGTTGCGGATTGGATTCACCGTGGGCCGCGCGCTTGGCGGGGCGGTGCAGCGCAACAAGATGAAGCGGCGACTGCGGGAGGCGGTTCGACTTTCCGGCATGCCGAGTGGAGTGGCGGCCGATGTGGTCATCAATCCGAAGAAGTCGCTGCTGATCGCCGACTTTGCCGCAGTCGTAAACGAAGTGGGCCGCGCCTTCGCCGTTATCGAACAGAAGTTGTCACAAACTTTGCCGGAGAAGGCTGGATCAGAGGCGGCAGCGAAGAAAATTGCCGAAAGCCGAAAGACCCTTCGACTTCGCTCAGGACAGGCTCCGCACGGGAGGCGATCTTGAGGGAGACCGCCAAATTCGTGACGCTGCAACTGCTGCGGGCTTACAAGTGGGCTATTTCGCCCTTGCTGCCTCCAGCCTGCCGCTACGTGCCGACCTGCTCGGAATTTGCCATGGAGGCGGTGGAGCGCTACGGGGCTGTGCGCGGCGGATGGATGGCCTGCGCCCGCATCCTGCGATGCCATCCCTTTTCGCGCTCCGGCTACGATCCGGTGGTAAAGCAGGGGGCGGGCTGCGGGAAGCTGTGATTCCGCTGTGGTCAATCCAGGGAGAGTGGTATTGGAAGAGGCAGGCCTTTGCAGGCCTGTCTTGATACACGCGTTTCGGCTGGGATCTGGTTAGCGACGAAGGCTGGTTACTGCGCGAGCGTAAGACAAAAACTTTGGCTGACTTTCAAAATCCTCAACAAGAACCCGGCGCCGAGCGCCGTCTTCTGCTCGTCTTTCTTCTGACCTTTGTCGTCCTTATTATCTTCCAGCCGCTGCTGAAGAAATACTTCCCCCAGCCGGCGATTCAGGAACAGAAGCCGCCGGTGCAGACGCAAACTGCGGCGCAGTCCCCGGCGTCGGTGACCTCAGCATCAGCCTCAGCCAATTCAGCAGCGCCGGCAAGCGCAGCGACGAAGCAAGCCTCAGCTGAAGCCGAAACTGTCATCGAAAACAGTCTCTACAAAATTACCTTCACTAACCGGGGAGCTCAGGTCAAATCCTGGATCCTGAAGAAGTTCAAGAATGACGCGCAGAACGGCCTGCTGGAGCTGGTCAACCCCGCGGCCGCGCAGAAATACGGCGAGCCGCTCTCGCTTTGGACGTACGACGAAAATCTGCGCAACCGCCTAAACTCTGTGCTGTATGTGGCTTCAGAGGAGGGCCGCTTCACGGCTCCGGCGGCAATCACCTTTGAGTATGCCGATCAAGATCTTGTGGTGCGCAAGACTTTCAGCTTCGACCAAACTTACGTTTTTAGCGTCGCAACGTCCGTCATCTACAAAGGAGCTGAAGTCTTCGCTGCGCCTGCGTGGCCCGCGGGATTCGGCGATGAGGTTACTCCGGCTTCCTACGCCGCGGCTCGCATCGACTACCACAATGACGCTTCTACCGACCGCACGGCGTTGGTCTTCCCGAATTTCATCTTGCGCTTGCCGGTCAAGAAGATCGTAGGCGACGGCACGATCCCGGGCCCTTTCGAGTGGGGTGGTACGGGCGACCAATACTTCACGGCTATCTTTATTCCCGACGATCCCGCCAGCGCAGCCATGGTTACGCTGAACAAGCCCATGGAGGTTCCGACGAAGCCGGGCTCGAGCGAAAGCACGAAGGTCGATGTGCTGGGCGCGGCGGTCGGCGATCTGCGCGGTGCGACCACCGAGCGCATGTTCGTGGGCCCGAAAGAGCTGGCGGTGCTCGACGCGGTCTCGGTCCCGACCATCAGGAATGGCGATGCCGACCTGCGCGGGATCGTCGACTTCGGCTGGTGGGGGATTCTGTCTCGCCCGCTTTTCCTCTGGCTCAAGTGGACCTACAACCACATCGTTCCCAACTGGGGATGGGCCATCGTGATTCAGACGCTGATCATCACGATCGCCTTGCTGCCGCTGCGTATCACGCAAATGAAGTCGATGCTGAAGATGCAGCGCATCGCCCCGCAGATCAAGTCGGTGCAGGAGAAATACAAGAAGTACAGCCTGCGCGATCCGCGCAAGGCGGCGATGAACGAAGAGATCAGCGCGCTCTATAAAAAAGAAGGCGTAAATCCCGCAGGCGGCTGCCTGCCGATGCTGATCCAGTTCCCGTTCCTGATCGCCTATTACCGCATGCTGGGAGTCGCGCTCGACCTCCGCCATGCGCACTGGCTCTGGATTACGGATCTCTCCGCGCGCGATCCTTATTTTCTGCTGCCTATCCTGATGGTCATCAGCATGTTCGCCATGCAGCGCATGACGCCGCAGGCCGGGATGGATCCGGCGCAGCAGAGAATGATGACCTGGATGATGCCCCTGTTTATGGGCTTTATATTTTTCAATCTGCAGGCGGGATTGAACCTGTACTATGCGGAAACCAATTTGATCTCGATCGCACAGCAGGCCATCATGAATCGCACCAAGCTGGGCCGGGAAATGCGCGAAATGATGGAAAAGCGCGCAAGGAAGAAAGATAAATAGCTGTCGGCTGTCAGCTATCGGCTTTGAGCTCACGGATGACGAGGGCTGCTTAATGGGAGCCTTGAGAAAGTTTTGTCGTACGGTATTTGGGAGAGCAATAACCTCAACATCAAGCATCGGCCAAGCTGAGAGCTGAAGGCTGATGGCTGAAAGCTGCCTTATGGATAAACTCGCCGCCGCCAATCGCATCAACGAATTTCTGCAAGCCGTCGTCACCAACGGCGGACTGCATCTGAAATACCGCATCGTGGTCGATCCTCCCGCGCAGAGCGATTGGGAGAAGCCGGAGATCTTCGTCGATTTCTCCGGTCCTGATTCCACCCTGTTGCTCGACCGGGGCGGCGAACTCCTGCGCGCCCTCGAACTGCTGGCCTTCGAGATTCTTCGCCTGCCTTCGGGCGATCACGAAAAGATTTCGTTCGACTGCAAGAACCAGCGGTCCATTCGATTGCAAGAGCTGCGTATGGCCGCCAGCGTGGCGGCGGAAAAAGTTCGCCAGACTGGAACTCCTTTCCACTTTGCTCCCATGTCCTCGCGCGAACGCCGCATCGTGCACCTCGCTCTGCGCGATCATGTCGACCTGCGCACGGAAAGCGATGGCGAGGGTTTCAACCGCTGCGTGGTTCTGTATCCGGCCGACTACCAACCCTCCGGGAACAGAAGCGCGCGCCGCACGCTGCCGTAAGCCGAAAGAGTGGTCAGCGGCAGTGATCAGTAGCGCTGAGTTCCTCTTGCTGATTACTGATCACTGAGGCGCAGCGCCTGAAGGCGCTTTGAAAACGCAGCAGTTGCGCTATGCCTGAAGGCATACCCTGATACGAACCTCCTGATACGAACCCGCCTGATACTAAACGCTTGCGAGGAGATTGCTAACTGGCGGCTTGCTCAGTGGGAACGGGAGCGGGAGTCTTAGATTTGGCGGCGTGGGAAGTCATTTCGTAGCGGGCGGCCTCGAGGTCAGTGTGGAGAGAATCAAGGGCCGTCATGGGCATCTCGGTGCCCCAGTTTTCAATTTCATGCTCCGTCCAGCTTCCGTTCAGGCGGATGGCGCCGGAGACGTCTTCGGGGAAGGCGTGGCGGAAATCGCCTTCACGGGTGAGGATGTCGCCGATCAGCCGGCCGGTGTGCATGTCGAAAACGCGGCGGCTGGCCAGGCCTCCGCCGTTGGCCAGGCAGAGAAAAACCTCGCCGGCATCGGCGAACTCCTGACGGTAATACCACGCTTGAGGAGCGTCGATTTTGGGATGATGGCGGCGGGAGCGCTTATGTTCAGGCTCCAGAGCCTGCATTTCGTGGGCGGGATTGAAGTAAAGGACACGCTGGCAGGAATCGCAGACCACGGTTTGCTGGCCGGTGCGCACTTCGTTGTAAGTTTGCGGCCGCAGCATGACCTGGCAACCCATGCACTTGTGATCGAGCACCTCGGAGATGCCGGTGCCGCGAAATTTGGAGACGCGTTCGTAGTGGCGCAGTAAGTCTTCATTCACGCCGGCCCGCATCTGGTCGCGCTTGGCGCGCCACTCGGCGAGTTGTTTCTCGTCCTCCGCGGTGCGCCGGCGAGCATCCTCTTTTTCCTTTTCGATCTCGGCGGCTTCCGCCTTCAGTTCGGCCTGGGCGGCTTTCACTTCCTTGTCGCGCGCATCGGCGTTCAGCATCAATTCCAGAATCTTATCTTCCGTGGCGGCGATATCTTTTTCCGCAAACTGGATTTCATGCAGCAGGGCTTTGTATTGCTCGTTGGTTTTTACGTCGAGGGATTGGTCACGGTACTTGGAAATCTTGCCGCGCAGGTCTGCGATTGAGGTGTCGTGCTTGCGGCGGGTGGCTTCGTCGGCTTTGACGGCGGCCTGGGCCTTTTCCAGTTGCGCCTTGGTATCCGCGAGCTTGTGTTCGATGGCAGAGACGCGTTTGGGAAGCTCGGCGATTTCATCCTGCAGGCGGCGGATTGCCTTATCCGCTTCTTGCAGGCGCAACAGGTTTTCTATCTCTGGAAGCATCCAAGAAGACTCTGAGTTGATTCTACCACGCGGAAACGCGGGTTCCGGCCATAGGCGAGTGGCCGGCGAGCCAAGGCAGGCGCGGGCCGAGCCTTTCCGGGTGTTAAACTCTTTCGTTCATGGCGTGCATCTTTATTATCTTCTCGCTACTATCTTCTCGTCACAGGGGTTTCAAAGCGTGAAAAAACTGATTTCAGCCTTCGTCCGCGGTTCTGTTCTTCTTCTGTCTGCCCTGTTGGCTTCGCTGTGGGCGCAAACGTCCGCGCCGGTGAAACCGCTCACGATTGAGGCAATTTTCGCTCCCGGCGGTCTGACCGGGCGCGCTCCCGAGATTACGGAGTGGAGTCCCGATGGGACCAAGCTTTCGTTCGTGCAGCACGACGATGACGGACAGAACGGCGAGCTGTGGTACGTGGACGCGGGTACGGGCGAAAAGAAAGTGTTGCTGAGCGCCGCAAAGCTAGCCACACTGGCTCCCGACTATAACCAACTGAAGGACGAGCGTGAACGAGAGCGCCTGACCCGCTATCACGTAGCCGCATACTTATGGGCGCCAGATTCGAAGCACCTGATTTTCGAACCTTACGGTCAACTCTGGCTGTATGAATTGGCGACAGGCACGGCCGTGCAGTTTACCTCCGCGCCCGATCCCAGCATTGACCCCAAGTTCTCTCCTGATGGCAGCCACGTTTCTTATGTGCGCATGCACAACCTTTACGTTCGGCCGGTGCGCGGCGGAAACGAGCGGCAGCTCACCAAAGATGGGGGTGAAAACATGCTCAACGGCGATATCGACTGGGTGTATGCCGAAGAGCTGGCGGTGCGCAGCAACTATTTCTGGTCGCCCGACAGCAAAGAAATCGTCTTTCTGCACATGGATGAAACCAGGGTGCCAACCTATCCCATCACCAATTTGATCCCCACACACCCGACGGTGGACAACCAAAGGTATCCGAAGGTCGGCGATCCGAATCCGGCCGTGAAGCTGGGCGTAGCGGATGCTGACAAGGGCAGGGTGCGCTGGATTTCGTTGAGCGGCAATTCGACCAACGATGCGGAGGCTTACATTCCACGCTTTGGTTGGGTGCGCGAAGGCGTGGTGTGGGCGGAGGTGCTCAATCGCGACCAGGACAAGATGGATCTGTATTTCATCGATGCGAGGTCGGGAAAATCGCGCCTCGTTTTGGAAGAAACCACACCCGGTGCCTGGATCGACTTCGACCATGTGGAAGTTCGTTTCCTGAAATCCAATGGCCGATTTTTGTGGCCGAGTTGGCGCGACGGGACGATGCAAATCTACCTCTACAGCTTCGACATGCAGAATCCGCTGGATGCCGAGGCGAAGCTGGAGCGACAGCTTACGCATGGAGACTTCGAGGTGCTGGGAATCGACGGCGTGGATGACGAAGCGGGAACGGTGTTCTTCACCTCCAACCAGGATGACCCGAGGCAGCGGCACATCTTCTCGGTCAAACTGGATGGAAGCGGATTACAGCAGATGGGTCACGATGAGGGGCTCTATTCGGCGCTGTTCTCCGATGATGGCAGGCATTACGAACAGACCTTCATGGGCCCGGCGGCCGCGCCGAGGATAACGCTATGTGCTGTGGGCGGATCATGCGTTCCGGTGTGGCAGGCGCGCGATGAGATCGCGGAGTATGGACTTCGCGCTCCGAAATTTTTGGAATTCAAAGCGAACGATGGAACAACACTTTATGGGCGTCTATTGCTTCCTCCCGAGCCACCAGCCAGCGGCAAGATTCCCGTGATCGTACATATTTACGGCGGGCCGGCCTCGCAGATGGTGCTCAAGCAGCCGGAGGATCCATTCGATGAAATCCTAGCGCGCCAGGGCTTCGCGATTTTTGCCGTCGACAATCGCGGAACACCGGGCCGCGATCGCAAGTTTCAAACTGCGATTCGCCACGAGTTCGGAGCGATCGAGTTGAAAGATCAGTTGACCTCGCTCGATCAACTTTTCGCACAATATCCTCAGCTGGACAAAGAGCGGGTTGCAATTTGGGGATGGTCGAATGGAGGATCGATGACGCTTTATGCCATGACTCACTGCGAACGGTTCCGCGCCGGCGTTGCGGTGGCTCCGGTGACCAATCAGATCAACTACGACAGCATTTATACCGAACGCTATATGGGCCAGCTCAAAGACGATCCGGAGGGTTACGCCGCCTCGGACGTGACAAAGGATGCCGCCAGCCTGCATGGGGCGTTAATGCTGGCCCACGGCACGGGCGACGACAACGTTCACTTCCAGAACAGCATGCAGATGATCAATGCGCTGATCAAGGCGGGCAAGCAATTCCAGCTGATGATCTATCCCAACAAAACCCACAGCATTTCCGGGAGCAATGCGCGCGGCCAGCTCTTCCACATGATCGACGATCACTTTCAGCGGGAGCTGAAGTAGGCAGCCCTGAGCCCAGCTTCTCATGCGGCTACTTGCGCTTGTCGGGCTTGCGGGACGAACTGACTCTCGTGGTGGTTTCTTTCGACGAGCTCTCCTTCGAGGAGCTGTCTTTGGTCGAGCCTTCTTTCGAGGAGCTGTCTCTGGACGAGCCATCTTTCGACGAACTTCCCTTCGCCGAGGTTTCGTTAGCAGACCCCTCCGATTTGGATTTCTCATCCTTCTTCGACTCCGCGCTGCTGCCGTCGGAAGGCACGTGGGACTTGTTGGCGTAGTCGGTTACGTACCAGCCCGACCCTTTGAACTGCACGGCGGGGGCGGAGATCATCTGTTCAACTTTGCCACCACACTCCGGACACTTCTTGACCATCCTGTCGGAGAATTTCTGGATTTTCTCAAAGCGGTGGCCGCACTTCTTGCACTGATATTCGTAAAGGGGCATGGATTCTGATGGCTAATGAAAAAACATGTTTCGAATTGATTCTAGGGCGTGGCTTCGATTGCGTCAATTCAAGCGAGGTGTGAATTGGAGCTCCTGATGATGCTAACCCTGCTCCACAAGTTTTTTCACGAGATGCTTGGGAGCGGTGTTGCGCCAAGCGCAGGAAATAGCCTGTCGCATCGTTCCTTTGCTGACACTCTTAAGATGAACGGTTGTGGCGCCGCGGCGGCCCCAGGCGCCTTTCGCAGGCACGAAGACTTCGGGATAGTCCTTCGAGAAATAGTGCTGCTGCTCGGGAGTGAGCTTGATCATTCCCCAACCTTTGGCGGGGTAGCCGAGCGTGGCGAAGATCTTACTGTGCACGCGAAAATCCGGATGATCCATGTGGGCGTTTTCCGTCGCTTCAGGAAGAGCCAGGGCCATGCGGCGAAAGTCATTGGCGGTCATATTGGGGTTCTCGCGCGTTTTCCGACGCAGATGTTTGTACGCTAGCATAACGGCTGGTGAAGCACGAGGTTATGGTCATCGAGGTTACGGTCGCTGCGGTGGTAGACTTCGCGCATGAGGGACTCCGGTCACGAGCCCGCGCAGGCTGTAGCTGCCGTGGAGCGTTCGCCTCATATTGTGGGGCCGGCGCTTTATCTGGTGGCCACGCCGATCGGCAACCTGGAAGACATCACGCTGCGTGCCGTACGGGTGCTGAAAGAAGTGGATGTCGTCGCTTGCGAAGATACCCGGCAGACGCAGAAGCTGCTCAACCACTACGGCATCACGACTCGCACCGTCAGCTACCACGAGCACAACGAGATCACGCGCGCGGCCGAGTTGGTGAAGGACCTGCAGGAAGGCGCGAGCGTAGCGCTGGTGACGGATGCGGGCATGCCTGGGATTTCTGATCCGGGATTTCGGTT
>Ga0209380_10001155_pt1 | contig 18199 bp, 15 predicted proteins | sample HubBroMetageWFT6_FD_188347 | JGI IMG/M metagenome (GOLD analysis project Ga0209380, IMG submission 188347) | Warmed and freeze-thawed soil microbial communities from the Hubbard Brook experimental Forest, New Hampshire - Hubbard Brook CCASE Soil... | ecosystem: Environmental > Terrestrial >...
TCGGATGCGGCAGGCACAACTTGTGCGACAGCAACTCTAGCGACGGCTTCCTCTTTCTGCGCTTTCTTTTCCTTCTTCTCCTCGATGCGCGCAATCTGAACCTGGAACACGGCGCGCTTTGCAGGATCGGAAGGCATCGGTTTCTTGCCTTCCATCACCTGTTTGATGATCTGATTGTCGGGAAACTCCTCGACGATTTCTTTCGAGCTCATGTGCAGCGTGCGGAACGGGGTGAGGCGGGATTCGAGTGAACTGTCTGAGATTTTCTCCGGGTGCAGCTGCAGGTCGATCCAGCGGTCAACCCCCATTGCCGTGACCTGCTGGACGTCGCCGGGCCGCGGTCCAAAGGTAAGGCGATTGAGAGCTTGGACCGCCCGCTTCTGCTCGTTTGCGCCAGGATCAGTAGAGTCCTTTTTCTTCGCAAGCAACTGCGGGACCGCACAGGCGAGGCTCAGACACGACAGGAACAGCGCTAGCTTCCGCAAGTTGGATTTCATGAACACTCCGGGCGCAGCAGGTCTCCTGATTATGAACCCTCATCCCGGAAAAAGTTGCTCCCGAAGATGGTGCGGGGATGACTTCCAAGTGGCTGAGCAATAAAGGTTTGCCGAAGGGACGGGAGAGCAGCAGCCAGGATTCCGAACCGCTAGGAGCCGATTCCTTTGGTTAAGTACACTTTCGCGCGCGAAATCTTGTGTTGTAAAGTGGCGGCGAGATGATCGATATCGGTCGCCGCGATGTTCACTGACATGGTATCGAGCAATGGCGTTCGGTTGCTCCCGACCGCGTCGCGGCGCACTTGAATCAACAGTCCTTGAACAACATTCGGATCATACTTTTCAGGAGCCATGCGGACCAGATCGCTCAGGGCGCTGCCCACCGAAAGCGGAGCACGATAGGGTCGCGCGCTGGTCATTGCGTCGAAGGAATCGGCGAGACCGATAATCCGCACTGGCATTGGCAAATCATCTTGAAAGAGTTTGTCGGGATAGCCGGAACCGTCGCTGCGTTCGTGATGCCAGCGGACCGTCTCAGGAATCTTGGGCCAGGGGAACTGCACACTGCTGACGATCTGGTGGCCCACAACCGTGTGGTTGGCCATCTCGCGAAACTCCTCCGGATCGAGCGCTCCCGCTTTGCCGAACAAACGGCGATCAACGGCGACTTTTCCAATGTCGTGCAAATATCCCGCGCTGCGCAGCGCGGCCACTTCACCGGGTTCCATGCCCATGGCCTCGCCGATCGCTGCGGCATAGCGACCGACGCGGAGCGAATGACCATGAATGTTCACATGCTTTACGTCGATGGCGGTGGCGAAAGCCTCAAGTGCGTTATCGTAGAAACCATGCAGCGAGGCCATCAGGCGCAAATTTTCCGACACGCGCTGCGCGATGCTTTGCGTCAAAGCATGATTCTGAACCGCTAGTGCAATATAGCTGCACAGCAGTTCGAGTGCGTCGAGTTCGTTGTCCTCATAAGAGGCGTCGCCGGGGCGACGGCCGAGAGCGACCACTCCCGCCAGCCGTCCTCCTGCTTTTAGCGGGGCGATGCATTTAAACAGCTCAGGTGCGACGTTGCCGTTTGAACTGAGGAAGACCGAGTAGGTGGAAGAGTTGACGATGATGGGTCCGCGCGCCGCGGTAAGCGCGTGCACATGTTTCGGAAGGAGAGGAATGAAGGCGGGATCCGGCATCAGCGCGAATCCCAGCGCCGCCGCGGACGTCAACATCGCCGGCTTGTCGTGGAACAGAAGGAGGACGCCTTCGCGCGAGCCTGCCGCTTCCATGATGGCAGACAGCATCAGTCGCGAAGTCTCCGAGAAGTCACGCTCCGCCGTTAAGGCGGGCCCGAGCTCGGAGAGCGCCTCAACCGTGTGCAACAGCCGCCGTAAATTGTTTGTCTGAATCGCCACGCCAGATCGCAGAGCAAGATGAGCGTAACATGCGGGAAAGACTCCGGGGAGAGCGTGTGTTGGTTAGTTTGATGCGGTAGTGACGAAGAATAAAACAAGGTGAGGGAGATGATTCCGCCACCGGAGAGCCATGGACCTATCTCAAAACAGCTCCGTACTTGTCACCGGAGGCCGCGGATTCATTGGCCGTGGCGTGGGGAAGCTTTTAGAGCGTTCAGGCTACAACGTAATTTCCCTGGATACTTCATCGCTCCCGAGCGCCGGCGCGGATCCGAACGCGTCGGGTCGCGACATCGTTTGTGACATCACCGACGCCGGACAACTGGAGCACACTTTTGCGGCCGGGCAGATTGGCGCAATCATTCATCTAGCCGCCATCTTGCCGACGGCGGCGGGGCGAGCACCTTTGCGGGCGACACAGGTCAATATCGATGGCAGCCTTAATCTGCTCGAAGCGGCACGGCAGTTTGGCGTGCGCCGGATGATTTTTGGAAGTTCGTTGAGTGTTTACGGGACTTGCGCTGCGGATCAAGTCGTTTCGGAAACGATCCCATCAGCTCCGGAAGATCTCTACGCGGCTGCAAAACTTTATGTGGAGCGCACGGGTGATACTTATCGCGATTGCCACCGCGTCGAATTTGTCAGCTTGAGAATCGGGCGCGTGATTGGTCCTGGCGCACGGTCCACATCGTCTCCCTGGAGAAGTCAGATCTTCGAGTTTCTCGGCGCGCGCGATGCGGCCGAGATCGCCTTGCCTTATGTAGGGTCGGAGAGAGTGCTGCTGGTTCACGTCGACGACGTTGCGAAAATGCTGGTGACGTTGCTCGATGCTTCTTCTCCGATGTATTCCGTCTATAACGCGCCATCGGAATCGGTCGTTGTGAGCGACCTCAAGTGCGAGGTGGAGAAGTTGAATGCGAATGTCAGCGTTAAGCTGGGCGGGGAGTATGCGACCGGAAATCCGCGTTTGCTGGATGCTACACGCTTCCGGCAGGAGTTTGGCTTCCAAACGGTGCCGATTTTCGAGCAGTTGAGAAGGGCCGCAGAGAGGACAAGGGCTCAGAAGTGATCTTGCAGTTCCGCAAAGCTGCCGACCATGAGCAGTTTCTGTGGCGGAGAAGCCGCGTTGAGTTCCTCGTGCTCCAGGATCCAAGTATTTCCGTGAGGAACGAAAACCGCGTTCAATCCGGCGGCCAGCGCGGGATTGATGTCGGACTTCGGGCTGTTGCCCACCATCCAGGCCGAGCGAGGCGCGAGTTCATATTTTTCCACGACCCGGGCATACTCTGCCGCGTCCTTCTCTGCCACGATTTCTACGGCGGCGAAATATTGCTTGAGCCCTGAGCGCTCGACTTTCCCCGACTGCTCCAGCAACGCGCCCTTGGTCATCAGGATCAGACGATGCCGTTCCTGCAAGTACTCGAGGGTTTCGGAGACTTCGGGCAGAATCTCGAGAGGATGATCTGCGATGGCGTGAGCAAAGCTATGAATCTGGGCATGCACCTCAGCCGTGACCGGCACAACGCTCAAGCGCTCAAAGGTATCGACGAGCGCATGCGCGAAACTGTGCAGCCCGTAACCGTGCTTCAGAATGCAGTCGCGCTCGACGTCGTTGAGCACCTCACGCACCCGTTCAGGAGAGAACTCGTGATGATTCAAAAACGAGATGAAGCGCGCGATGGTCCGCTCGAAGTAGACGTTGTTTTCCCAGAGCGTGTCGTCGGCGTCGATGAGAAGAGTTTGGGAAGACAAGCTTCTAGCCTTCAGCTCTTAGCCTTTCGCTCCAGCCGGCAAAAGTTGCACGGTCGGCACGAGCGGACATAAACGGTGTTCGGAGGATCGTAAGACCGGGGCGCTCACGAATGCTAAGAGCTAAGGCTGAGCGCTAAAAGCTTCTTTTCAGACCCAATCCACTCTTGCTTCGGGCCCGATGATCCCCGCCTTGTGGCCCATATCGAGCAGGCGGCGGACGGCTTCGCGGCCGTCCGGGCCGTAATCGAGGGTGCGCTCGTTCACATACATTCCGATAAATTTGTCCGCGGACTGCGTATCCAGATCGCGCGCGAATTGCATTGCGTAGGACAGGGCTTCCTCGCGGTGATCGAGTGCATACTGGATGCTCTCGCGCAATGCTGCCGAAACTGCCGACGTCAGTTCAGGGCCCAAGGCGCGACGGATCGCATTGCCTCCCAAGGGCAGAGGGAGCCCGGTCACCTTCTGCCACCACCTGCCTAGATCCACAATGCGGTGCAGACCAACTTTGTCGAAGGTCAACTGACCTTCGTGGATAATTAACCCCGCTTCATATTTTCCTTCCAGCACCTGCGGGATGATCTGGTCGAACGGTACCACCTCGGTCTCGACCCCGGGAGCGAACAGTTGCAAAGCCAGGTAAGCCGTCGTGAGCTTTCCGGGGACGGCAATTCTCTTGGTCTTGATTTCGCTCGCGGTGAACGCGCGCGGCGAGACGATCATGGGCCCGTAGCCCTCACCCACGCTCCCTCCGCAGGACATCAATGCGTATTTATCCTGCACGTACGGATAGGCGTGGAACGAGATCGCGCTGACGTCATAGACGCCTTCGCGAGCCTTCTGGTTCAGCGTTTCAATGTCGCAGAGCGTATGCCTGAAGCGCAGGCCCGCGGCGCGAACCTTGTTGGTGGCCAAGCCATAAAACATGAAGGCGTCATCGGAATCCGGGCTGTGGGCCACGGTAATCTCGCGGGCCTGTCCTAGGACGCTGCTGCCCGGCGCCTTGGCGGTTTCGAATACGGATGTCATGTTGTACTCCTCGGAATCTAGTGCTGGACTTGCGGGATTGAACCACGACGCCAGCGAGTGGCGATGGCGGCGGCAACCATCACTTTGATGACCTCAGCGGCCAGGAACCAGTAAAGGCCGAGATAGGCAGCTTTGGACAGCGAATGCGTGAATACGTAAAGCCAGCTCATCCCTCCGGCGAAAAGCAAGATCTCAGCCAGAAGTCCCGCCGTCGCTGCCCGCAAGAAGCTTTTCGTTCCGCGCTCAAAAGCATAGCCCGCCAGGAAGGCGACGAACGGGTAAACCATCAGAAATCCGCCGGTTGGCCCGAGCAATTGAGCAAGCCCGCCTGGACCGGTGGGATTGAACACCGGCAAGCCGACCGCGCCTTCGACCAGATAAAGCGCAAGCGCCGCGAACCCGCGCCGGCTGCCCAACAGTAAACCGACAACAAGGACGCCAAGGTTCTGCACCGTAAGCGGTACGGGCGTCAGCGGCATCAACGGAATTGTGATACGAGCACACAGCGCCACGACGAGACTTGCGCCCACCACCAGCGCAACCTGGCGCGATGCATCCAGTGCCCGGTCCTGGGGAGTAACGAGAGGATGAATTGCAGATTTTTCCATCACTGACCTCCAATTCGCACACCGACTTCAGCGTTCGATGCTGTCCGGCTGGCGCGGGCGTTCTACTTCGGTCAACGTTCCTTCGTGCGAGGAATGGGCTTTCTGCAGGTTCCGCCGCAAATGCATATACAGGGCGATGGCTACACACACTACAACCAGTGTGCTCCCTCCCAATATCAGAAACCACCAGATCATCCGCACAATCGATTAGGATAACAGATGAGCAGCTTCTAGCTTCTAGCTCTAGCTCTAGCTCTAGCTCCCGAGCCCTACAGCCCATTACACCATTATCGAAGGCGGAAAAGCGAAAATTAAGAAACCACAATCTGTGGCAAGGCGTCGGTCTGATCAGATTTTGGGAAATCGATTCGCGAGAATCCTTGCCATCCTGAACCAAGCAATCTATGCGCTCACCAGCAGTGCAATGGTCCTTCGAAACAACGAGCGCCGCTCAGGATGACGTGGCTTTGCTAAAACGGGAGGAGCCAAGAGCACGGAAGCTACCCCTATCGCCCGACTCGCTTCTGGCGCAGCATCTCGACCCGCTTCAGCGTGAACTTCAGCCGTTCCCGGCCGAACTTGGACCCGGTAATGACCTTTTCGATGTTGCCAAACAGGTGCGGATCCTCCATTTTTTCTCTCAGCTCTCCGAGAAACGGATGCACCTTGGCAAGCAGAAAATACATTTCGCCGCTCACCGCAGGCTGCAGGAATAGCTCTTCGTTCAAGACTCCCTGGAGCACGAATGACGCGGCCATACTCCAGTAGCCTCCCACTTGCCGCAGCCAATTGTTTTCCGGCGAGCCCGTGTTCCCAGCAACTTTTGAAAAATCGTCGGCATTCTGCGGCCAGAATTCGCCGATCCACCAGCTGCGCGCCTTTCGCATTTCGGGTTCGCGGCGCAGATCGTAGAGTTGCAGAATCAATTGAGCATCGGCGGTAGTCGCCTTCTTGGACATGAAACCACCTCAAGATTGGAATTTGGAACCTGTGCAGACCCGGATTCTACGCCGTAGTCGCCGCCGCTTCCGTCGGCGGGGCCGCCCGCTCGAAATCGCATTCCTTATTGGGGCATGCGATCACCGGCCCGGCTTTTAGGAATTTCTCAACAAGATATTCGCTGCCACAACTCGGGCACTTCTCGGGAATCGGCTTGTGCGCTGAGGTGAACTTACAATTCGGATAGTTCCCACAGCCATAGAACGTATTCCCCTTGCGAGCGCGCTTTTCAACCAGTTCGCCATCTTTGCACTCGGGACACTTCACCCCGATGAAGTTCTGTTTCACGTACTTGCATTCGGGATAGCCGCTGCAGGTGGTGAACTCGCCATAGCGCCCGTGGCGAATCATCATGTTGCGCCCGCACTTCGGGCAGACTTCGTCCAGCGGAATGTCGGGGACTTTCTTGCCCTGATCGAGACGCCGCGTGGTCTTGCAATCGGGATATCCCGTGCACGCCATGAACTGCCCGAAGCGCCCGCGCTTCAGCACCATCACTCGCCCGCAGTTTTCGCAGTATTCCTCCTGCGTAGTCTCCTGCACGTCGGCCGAATCAAGATCAGGCAAGTTAATCGGATTCTCTTTGGTGAAGGTACAGGTGTTTGGATCTTCCTTATCGTAGGTGCTGCAAGCATAAAAGGACCCGTGCCGGCCCCATTTAATCACCAGCGGCGCCCCACATTTTTCGCACTTTTCGTCGGTGGGCTTCTCCATCCGCTTGATGTTCTCCATATGCTTTTCGGCATATTTGAGATCTTTCTGAAACTTTTTATAGAACTCGCCAAGGGTGTCGGTCCAGGTCTCCTTGCCCTCTTCGATTTGATCCAGTTCTTCTTCCAGATGCGCCGTGTACTGCACGTCGAAAATATCGCGGAAGTTTTCGACCAGCAGATCGGTCACGACCAGACCAATCTCCGTCGGGGAGAACTTTCCGCCCACCTTCTGCACGTATTGCCGCTCCTGAATGGTGGAGAGAATGGCAGCGTAGGTCGACGGCCGGCCGATGCCGCGCTCTTCGAGCTCCTTCACTAATGACGCTTCGTTGTAGCGCGGTGGCGGCTCGGTGAAGTGCTGTTCCGGCTTCAATTCCTTGAGCGTAAGTTTCTGTCCGGCTTCGAGCGCGGGCAGTTTGTGTTTCAGTTCCTCGTCTTCTTCGTCCTTGCCTTCCTTCGATTCTTCGTAGACTCGCAGAAATCCGTCGAACTTGAGAACAGATCCGGTCACGCGGAACCAGAACACGTCTTTGCCATTTTTCGCATCGATGTCGACCGTAGTCTGATCGAAGACCGCAGGATTGATCTGCGAAGCCACGAAGCGCTGCCAGATCAACTTATAGACTTTGAACTCATCTTCTTTTAAGTGCTGCTTGATCTGGTCCGGATGGCGCATCGCCGCAGTCGGACGAATCGCCTCGTGCGCTCCCTGCGAGTCTTTCTTCTCTTTGAACGTGTTGGGCGCCTCGGGCAGGTAGGTGGGCCCGTATTCCTTGCCCACGTATTCGCGCACTTCCTGGATCGCCTCGGGCGCGACTCGGGTGGAATCGGTGCGCATGTAGGTGATCAGACCGACCAATCCTTCTTCGCCGAGTTCCACGCCTTCGTACAGGCGCTGCGCAATCATCATGGTGCGCTTCACACTGAAACGAAGCTTGCGCGAGGAGTCTTGTTGCAACTTGCTGGTGGTAAAGGGAGGCGCGGCGTTGCGGCGACGCTCTTTCTTGTCGACCGACCGCACGACCCAGCCGGCCTTTTCCAGCGCGGCCCGGATCTTTTCCGCATCTTCTCCGTTTGTAACTTCAATCTTCTCTTCGCCCTTGCCCACAAAGCGGGCGTCGAACGAAGGCGGCTTGCTGGCCGCGAGGTGCGCGTCGATCGTCCAATATTCTTTCTTCTCGAACGCCTTGATTTCGCGTTCGCGTTCAACAATCAGACGCAGCGCAACCGTCTGCACGCGTCCCGCGGACAGGCCGCGACGCACTTTGTCCCAGAGCAGAGGAGAAACCTGATACCCCACGAGCCTGTCGAGCACTCGCCGAGCCTGCTGCGCGTCCACCAGGTTCTGATCGATGGCACGCGGATGTTCGAAAGCCGCCTGCACCGCACGCTTGGTGATTTCGTTAAACGTAACGCGCTGAATGCGGGGCGGAGGTCCCACCTCGCCCTTCTTCAGCTTCTTGGGTTTCTTCGCTTTCTTGCCATCTCCCCGGAGTTCGAACGCCAGGTGGGCGGCGATGGCCTCGCCCTCGCGATCCGGGTCAGGCGCCAGATAAATTGCATCGGCCGCGGCCGCCAGCTTTTTCAGCCGGGCCACAACCTTTTCTTTTCCAGGGATGACAACGTAATCCGTCTCGAAGTCGTTCTTGATATCCACACCCAGAGTGCTCTTGGGAAGATCCTTCACGTGGCCGAGCGAAGCCTCGACAGTGAAGTCCTTCCCCAGATACTTCTGGATGGTTTTCGCCTTGGCTGGCGATTCGACGATGACTAAACCTTTTGACAATGTATCCTCAATTTCCGTAGTGTCCGTTTTCGAAGCTAGCACGAATGGGCAGAAAGCAACAAGTTACCGGCCGAAAGCTTCCAGCTTCTAGCTGCTAGCTTCTAGCCAAAACCGGTCGCTCGAGACGCTGAACGAACGACGTCGGCACGCGCTGAACTTGCAGAATCTTAGCCTCCAAGGCCTTGCACTCGTCAACCACCAGGAATTGAAGATCCCGTGCCCACAGCAGGTGATATTCCAGTTCACTGAGCGCAGGCGCTCGCAATCTCATCGATGTGCGTCGCTTCGTCGGCCTTCAACAGGCTCAGGATTCGCTTTTCGAGAGGAGGGAGCCCCTGGGTCTCGGAATAGAGATGCGGAGGAATTGTCCGCGGATTCAGGCGAGGTGGGCGGAGTCAAAGTAAGTCATAAGTTCTGTTGGAAGTTCTTCCCCTACGTCTTCCCAGGTCGCCACCAGCACGGCGCCCTGTTGGATGAGGGTGTGCGGTCCCCAGGAATTTCTGTTGGTGACGTTGCCGGGCACCGCAAACAGGTCGCGATTTTGTTCGAGCGCACAGCCTGCGGTGATGCGCGTGGCGGATATTCCGCGGCTTCGACGACCACTACGCCCACCGACATTCCGCGGATGATCCGGTTACGGATGGGAAAGTTCTGCGAAGGGGCAAATGTTCCCCGGGGAAACTCAGAGATCAGAGCGCTGCCAACTGCCAGAATCTGCTCCGAGAGCGGCGAATTTTCTTGGCGATAAATCACGTCGACTCCCGTGCCAAAAACCCCGACCGTCTTGCCTTTGGCGGAGATGGCGCCACCATGGCTCGCGGTGTCGACACCACCGGCCAACCCACTCATCACGAATACTAATATTAATGATGACCAATCCTTGGGCGGCCAGATCGCATGCCCGCCGCTCGGCCACGCCAGCTCCGTAGGCGTCGGAGGCCGCGTCCCTACCATCGCTATACCTGGCTTGGTCAGCACCTCAGGATTGCCGCGAACGCGCGTGATCAGTGGAGGATCGTAAATTTCTTTCAGGCACGGCGGAGGAGAAGCGTCGTCCATCGAGAGCATGGTTACGCCGGCTGGCGCCGCGCTTGCGATCTCTTCCCGCGCTAAACTCGGCTGAATTACAGTGGCTAACCATTGGGCACAGACAGCACGGATTTGGGTGCTCTCCCGTTCCGTTAACGAAGCGGGCGGAACCGAAATGTCCGACCAGTTGGCGCGCTTTCGTCGGACCCAGGCCGGGGGCAAGCGCAATGGCCAGTCGTTCGGCGAGTTGCGTGGTGGCTGAGCATACGACGGCGTTTGACACATGGAACTCCGAGCGGACTCTGATGATCCGCGCAGAGCCGTGTCCAGGTCAGTCGTCGCAATGGTCTGCTAAACTTGTGGAAAGCATGCGAAGTTTGCGCATTTCGGCGATTTCCTACCTTAATACTGCTCCCCTGATGTGGGATTTCGAACACGGAGAGGCGGGTCGCCAGTTTGATATCTCTTACACCTTGCCTTCGGCATGTGCCCGTTCGCTGGCGGACGGTTCAGCCGATATTGGGATCATTCCCGCGGCGGCCTATGCCGAGATTCGCGGTCTTCAGGTACTGCCCGAAGTCGCCATCGCTTCGCGCCGAGCCGTGCGCTCCATTCTGTTAGTCAGCAAAGTTCCCATCGAGAAAGTTCGCAGCATCGCGCTGGATACGTCTTCGATGACTTCAGTCGCGCTGACGAAAGTCCTGGTCGAGAAGTGGCTGGGTGGCGGCAGAACATTCGCTGCGATGGCACCCGATATCGATCGCATGCTGGCCAAGCACGATGCTGGCTTGCTGATTGGGGATCCGGCTCTCAAGATTGACCGCGCACGCTACCACACACTGGACCTGGCGGAAGAATGGATTCGCCATACCGGCAAGCCGTTTGTCTTCGCTTTCTGGGCCATTCGCGGAGCCGCGTTGCAGGAAGCGGTCCCTTCGCTGGACCTGCCCGCAGTGTTTCAGAACTCGCGCGATCACGGGCTGGAACCGTCCCGCGTCAGCCAGATCGCTCGCGAGTGGGCACCGCGTCTGGAAATATCCGAAGCCGATGTTCAGAGCTACTTAACCCATAACATCCACTACCAGCTCGATGCCGGGTGCCTGGAGGGCTTGCGGTTGTTCTATCGCTACGCGGCGGAAATTGGCGCGCTGCCCACGGCACCCGAACTTCAGTTTGTAGACTCGACCAAGGAAGTGGCGCTCTGAGCCAAGGTACGTATATTTCCGCAGTTCTTATTTGTACATACTCGACCGTCGCGCGGTTCCATGGCAGATTTCAGCCGTGGATGGTCGCCTAAAATATCCTCTCCCGAGCCGGAAACGCCCTGGCAGCGACGATCGCAGCCGCGCCCAAGGAAAGCATCCTTCGCAGTAAAATCACGCGTCTCTCGGCTTCGTAGGGCCCTCCTACGACGTTTCAATCACTGGCACAGACGCTCAGTCGCTTACCGAGACGGCGGACCTCTGGCCTTTATCGAGTCCCATCGTTTGTCTTGTCATCTATATTGGTTAAGCTGAAGGTAGCTGTTGTTGGGGCAAAGTCGTGAGTCTGTTTCAGCCCATCCCGAATGCAGGCAGCGCCGCCGATGCGACCCGTCCTCTGGCCGACCGAATGCGTCCGCGCAGGCTGGACGAGTACGTGGGGCAAGAGCACCTGATCGGTCCCGGCAAGCCGCTGCGCACGCAGGTTGACCGCGACGATACTGGGTCGCTCATCTTCTGGGGGCCTCCGGGCACGGGAAAAACCACGCTGGCGAAGATCATCGCGAACCTGACCAAGGCGGAGTTCATCGAGTTCTCCGCGGTACTCGCCGGAATCAAAGAGATCAAGCAGGTGATGGCTGACGCCGAGCGCGCCCGCCAGTACGGCACCCGCACGATCGTTTTCATCGACGAGATTCATCGCTTCAACAAGGCTCAGCAGGATGCCTTTCTGCCGCACGTGGAGAAAGGCAATATTCGACTGATCGGCGCAACTACCGAAAATCCTTCCTTCGAGATCAATTCGGCTCTACTCTCCCGTTGCCGCGTCTATGTCTTGAAGCCGCTGACGGAAGAGCAGATCGTGCTGCTGCTGAGGCGGGCTCTAACCGATCGCGAGCGCGGGCTTGGCGAAAAGAATCTGACGGCCTCCGACGACGTGCTCAGAAAAATTGCCAACTATACCAGCGGCGATGCGCGCAGCGCCTACAACGTCTTGGAGGTCGCCGCCGGCCTGGCGGAGAAAAACGCCCACGGCGCACGGGAGATTTCCGACGACATTGTCCGCGATGCTTTGCAGAAGCGCATCTTGCTCTACGACAAATCCGGCGAAGAGCATTACAACCTGATTTCCGCGCTGCACAAGTCGGTCCGCAACAGCGATCCCGATGCCGCTCTGTACTGGCTCGGCAGGATGCTCGAGGCCGGAGAAGATCCGCTTTACGTCGCTCGCCGCGTGGTGCGCATGGCAGTCGAGGATATCGGACTGGCCGATCCGAATGCGCTTTCGCTGTGCATGGCGGCTCGCGATGCGGTCGACTTCATTGGCATGCCGGAAGGTAATCTGGCGCTGGCTCAGGCGGTCGTTTATCTGTCGGTCGCTCCCAAATCGAATGCACTTTACGCCGCTTACGGCGAGGTGCAGCAAGATGTCGAGCAAACGGCGGCTGACTCAGTCCCGTTGCATTTGCGCAACGCTCCTACCGGTCTGATGAAGGGTCTCGGCTACGGCCAGGGATATCAATACGCACATGATCTGGAGTCGAAGGTCGCCGACATGCAATGTCTCCCCGACAATTTGCGCGAGCGCGTGTATTACCGGCCTACGAATGAAGGCATAGAGAAGCGCATTCGAGAGCGCATGGAAGAGATAAAACGCCAGCGTTCCCGAGCCAGCGGAAGCGGCCCCGCGGAAGCAAAGAAAGAATCGTAGCCACTCGATACGGCATCATATTTGTAACTGGCTGATTCACATCGCCAACCGTTCGCCCACCCTGTGCGACAAGGATTGGTTCCGATGGTTGCAGTTTCAAGTGCCGCGCACGACGAGTTGGTCCCGGTTCGTGCTCTGCCCGCCGATCTCGTAGACGATCTGCAGCGCGTGCAAAAAGCCGCCCAAAGGATCACCACGATCCTTGACCTTGACCAGCTCATCGACAGCGTGGTTGACGAAGTTACCCAATCTTTTGGCTGTCTCGAAGCGAGCATCTACCTGCACGACGAGGAGCGCAGCGAGATGGTGCTAAGCGGAGTCAAGGGCTGCAGTCTGCATGGCAAAGGGCATCGCCTGAAGATCGGCACCGAAGGCATGGTCGGCTACGTCGCTTCCACGGGGCAGACACGCTATGCCCCCGATGTGCGTACCGATGACTACTATTTCGCCTGTGGAGAATCGACACTTTCTGAGGTCGCCATTCCGTTGCGCGTGGGCGAGCATTTGGTGGGTGTGTTTACGGCATCACATCCGGAAGTGGATGGGTTTCCACGCCAGCAATTGAGGATTCTGCAGGCCCTGTGCGATCACGTAGCGATTGCGATTCACAATGCGCGGCGCTTCCAGTCGGAGAGAGCAGAACGCGCCGTGATGGACCTGGAAGCGCAGGAAGCGCGTGCCATTCAGCAGGCCTTGCTACCCAAGAGCTCACCTTACATTCCGGGATTTGTGGTGTCCGGTTTGAGCGTGCCCGCACGCGCCGTGGGTGGCGACTGGTACGACTTCATTCCGTTTCCCGATGGCCGCTGGGGGCTAGTTTTGGCCGATGTATCGGGCAAAGGCACTGCGGCGGCTTTGCTCATGTCGGCGACGCGCGGCGTCTTACGTTCGCTGGCCGAAGCCTGCTCCTCTCCCGGGGAAGTGCTGACTCGGTTGAATCAGTTGCTGGTGGATGATTTTCCTGCAGGAAAATTCGTCACCATGGTTTATGCGGTACTCGACCCTTCCAACCGAACGGTCGTGTTCGCCAACGCCGGTCATTTGCTGCCGCTATTCATCGACAGTCAGGGGAAGCGCTTCCTCGATACGGAGCGAGGGCTGCCGTTGGGACTGGGCTGCGGAGACTATTCCGAAACCTCCATCACTTTGTCGGAAGGTTCCAAGCTGCTTTTCTATAGCGACGGCATCACTGAAGCCGAGAATACAAGCCAAGAGGAGTACGGGCTGAACCGCCTCTCGGCTCATGCCGCGAAGTCCGGTTCGTCGGCCGTTACGATTGTGGATGATGTGCGACGGTTCGCCAGCGGTGGCAGCCTGCTGGATGATGCCAGCGTAGTTTTTGTAGGAGTCGGACGCTAGCTCATCGCATCCGGGCGCGATGTTCCTTCAGGATGCAGCGGTCCATCACGACGAAGATTCCAGCCTTACGCGCTTTCTCTGCCGCTCTCTCGTGGATCACATCTTCCTGCATCCAGATCGCCGGGACTTTCAACTGAATCGCCTGGTCAACGACCGCTTCAACAAACTCTGGCCGCCGGAAGATATTCACGATGTCAATCTTCTCCGGCACATCGAGCAATGACGCGTAGGCTTTCTCGCCCAGGGACTCCTCGATGTGCGGATTCACCGGGATAATGCGATATCCGTGGGTCTGCATATACGCCGAAACGCCATGGCTGGCTCGCTGGGGATTACCAGAGAGGCCGATCACGGCGATGGTTTTCGAACGCTTCAGCAGTGCGGCGACAGGATCCGATTGCGGCGGTGAAGCCACGAGCCCTCCGGGGTCACTTCTTGCCGGCCTGGTCCAGTTTTTGCTTGAACATTTTGATCGCGAGCTTGCGAATTGTTTCCGACACTTCTTTGTTGCCGGAAAGGTTTTTCAGATCGGCGGTTAATAGATTTTTCATCAAGCCCAAGCCGAGATCGAGCGGTGTCCGCGGATTTGCAACCAGGTTGCGCACCACTTTGTAGTTCTTCATGAAACGGCGCTTCAGCGGAATCTGGCGCAGCACCGCTTCCAGCACGTTCTTTTGGCTGGCAAATTTTTCCACCTCTCCATCAGAGAGTTTGGGTCCTTCGAGTACCGCCAAAGCCACGACTTTTGTGCCGTCACGAATCAGCAGCGAGCGCTCTTCTTTGTTACCCTTCAACGCCAACTGGATGCGCCCCTTCACGTCGAGATGGCTGATTTTCTGGAGCGCGTTCTCGCGTTTGCCGTCGGCATGAGGCTTCTTGGGCGCAGCCGGCTTGGCACTTGGTGCGGCGACGGCCGCGGCAGGCGACGGCGCTTCCGCAACCTCGTGAACCGGAAAATAATTCGCACCCAACAGCTCAACAATTCCGCCAATTGCCTGGAATGGCTTTTCTCCCTCGGCCACGATGTCATGCAAGTGATCGTTGATGTAAGCGGCAACCACCTCGTCGTCTGGGTCCTCGCCTTCGGCGTCGGAAGTCGTCACCGAGTCTGGCATCTCTTCCGCGGCCTCGACATCATCGGGGACAGGCGGGCCATCGTCGGCAGGAGGAGGTTCGGACCGCCTCGCCAACTCCTCGGCTTCCTCGCTTTTCAGGTATGGGCTTGACCGCAGGGCTGCGGTGACGCCGCTCAGCGATCGCAGTCGCGTGCTTTTGAGCATCACCTCGATCGACTCCCGAGTCGCGGAGAGTGCGAGCTTGACCAGTTGCCCCTCGGATACGGAAGGATTTTCAAGAAGCGTCGCGAGCAATTTGGGTCGCAGATTATCGGGGGAGACGAGGTAGTCCAATACTTCGTGCGAAGTCTCGGTATCGGCCGCAGCTGCCAGCGATGCCTTTTCGTCCCATCCGGCAAGCGTCATGCGCGCCAGTTCGCCAAAGACTTTATTGTGGCGCGCGAGGTAGACCAGAATTTCAATATTTTCGGCCGCCGGCAGCTGAAGAGCGCCCCGGGCGGCAAACTGCATCATGTTGGAAGGCAGCTTCGAAGCACGGATTTGATCGATTACGCGCGCCATATTCATGCCTCGACGGCGGATTGCGATGCCGGGCCGCCGGAAATCATCTTTCGCTGGAGCAGAGAATCGAGTTCGCTCATGGCCAGCTCAAAGTCCAGCGTAATGCGATTCCGCTCGTGCATGAGAAATTGATCCCGCAAAGTCCGATAGTACCAAAGAGTGCCCTCGCGTCCAGCGTTGAACCGTGACCAGACGGATTCTCCGATGGCGCGGTAATCGCTGAGAATCGAACGAATGTTGTTCAGCTTATCGGCGGCCGAAACCAGTAGCGTGTCCGCATCTGCCGTTTTCAGGTGCCGCAAATATTTCTCCTTGCGCTCGCGCCAAGGAGCCTTGGGTTCGGTATCGGCATCCGTGCATCCATCGACCACATGGGCAACGCGTTTTCCGAAGCGGCGGCGGACTTGCTTCAGCATAGGCGCCCCTCCGCAGTCCTCAACGACGTCGTGCAGCAGTGCAGCGATCGCGAGATCCTCATCGCCTCCCGCCTCCAGCACCAGCGAAGCCACACCCAGCAAGTGCGCAATGTAGGGAATCGTGGACGCCTTCCGAGTCTGCCCGGAATGTTGCTCTGCAGCGAAAAGAAACGCACGCAAGAAGCGCGGACCAATTTCGACCACCTTTTTGTTCGCTAAAGGCTCCACTTCTGGCAAGCGACGCGAGGCATGGGGCACCCGCCGCGATTGATCTGGTTGGCGTTCGGTGGACGGTCGCCGCCTCACGACTTCTCTCCCCGCCGAGCCAACAGATAGGCTCGAATGAACGGCTGTAAATCTCCGTCGAGCACCCGATCTACGTCGCCGACTTCCGTCTTGGTGCGGTGATCCTTGATCATGCGGTAAGGCTGCAGGACATAAGATCGAATCTGCGATCCGAATTCAATGTCGAGTTTTGAATCCTCAATTTTCTTGGTGGCCGCGCGCTTTTTCTCCATTTCGAATTCATAGAGCTTCGAGCGCAACATGCTCATGGCCCGCTCTTTATTTTTGTGTTGCGAACGCTCGTTCTGGCAGTTGGCGACGAGGCCCGTAGCAATGTGGGTGATGCGCACCGCGGAATCGGTGGTGTTCACGTGCTGACCGCCCTTGCCGCTCGAGCGGTAGGTATCGATGCGGATATCCTCCGGCTTAATGACGATTTCGATACTGTCGTCAATTTCAGGGGAAACGTACACGCTGGCGAATGAAGTATGCCGCCGCTTGGCTTGATCGAACGGCGAAATGCGCACCAGGCGGTGCACGCCGATCTCCCCCTGCAGCAGACCGAAAGCATACTCGCCGTTCACGGCAAAGGTAGCCGACTTCAGTCCCGCCTCTTCGCCCGGCTGGTAATCGTAGAGCACGGTCTCGAAGCCTTGCCGCTCGGCCCAGCGCAAGTACATGCGCAGGAGCATGTCGGCCCAGTCCTGCGATTCGGTGCCGCCGGCGCCGGGATGAATGGTAACGATGGCGTTGCGGGCGTCGTTTTCGCCCGAGAGCAGCGTCTCGGTTTCGAGACGGTCGAGCAACTCGCGAAGCGTGCCGATTTCGCGCTGCAGATCTGCGTCGACATTCTCGCCTTCTTTGGAAAGATCGAAGTAGGCGGCAATATCATCGCCGCGGCGCGCCAGGTCGGAATCGGTTGTGAGCACGTGCTCCAGCCGTTTCTTTTCGCGCATCACCTGCTGGGATCGCTGAGGGTTTGACCACAGATTCGGGTCGGCAGATTGCTTTTCAATCTCGGCTAACTGCGGACGGACCGTCTCCGCGTCAAAGATACTCCCGAAGTTCGTGGACTTTCTTGCTGAGTTTTTCGTATTCCAGCACTAACTCTTGATTCATGAGGACTCGTCAACCTTTTGCTTCTCGCGAAATGCGAAGCGCGTGAGCAGCGCTCCTAGTGAAATTATCGCACACGCATACGCGAACCAGTCGCCGTAACGGGTGTAGAAAGTGGTGACGGAAGCAAGCGCGTAGGGCGCGACCAGCGCTGTCCGCTGCTTGCGGGGAATGCGCGCCACAACACGTCCCCAGGGGTCGATCGAAGCCGTAACCCCGGTGTCGGTTGCGCTCAAAAGCCAGCGGTTATTCTCGATGGCGCGCATCCGCGTCTGGTTCAGGTGCTGCGCGTAAGCCCCGCTGTCGCCATACCAGCCATCATTGGAAATGTTCACGAACAGCTGAGCGCCTTGATCGGCGAATTGGCGCACTTCGTCCGGGAAGATGGATTCGTAGCAGATGAATACGCCCAGTCGCTGCTCTCCCGCATTGAGGGCTTGGCGCGACGCGCCGCGTTGAAACTCGCCCACTTCCCTGGTCAGTCCCCCCGCAAATGAAAACAAAGTCGGAAAGGGTAGGTACTCCCCAAAGGGCACAAGATGAATTTTGTCGTAGCGTGCAGTCCATTCGCCACTTGGACTGATCACTACTGCAGAGTTAAACATTGGCGAAGTCTGGCCACCCGCGGCCGTCGCCGACAAAGTT
>Ga0209380_10001156_pt1 | contig 18196 bp, 17 predicted proteins | sample HubBroMetageWFT6_FD_188347 | JGI IMG/M metagenome (GOLD analysis project Ga0209380, IMG submission 188347) | Warmed and freeze-thawed soil microbial communities from the Hubbard Brook experimental Forest, New Hampshire - Hubbard Brook CCASE Soil... | ecosystem: Environmental > Terrestrial >...
CGCTCGAAAAAGTGTTTGGCCGCCATCGCGCGGGAACCACGGCGGTTTCCGGCGTCTATGCGAGGGAATCGGGCGCCCGCTCGCAGGCCATCATGCGGGTCAAGGGTTTGGTCGAGTCGTTCGGCGAAAACGAAGGGCGGCGTCCGCGCATCCTTGTCGCGAAAATCGGTCAGGACGGGCATGATCGCGGCCAGAAAGTCGTCGCCTCCGCGCTCGCCGACCTTGGCTTCGAGGTCGAAATTGGGCCGCTGTTCGCGACGCCCGAGGAAGCCGCGCGCCAAGCGGTTGAAACTAATGTCCACATCGTTGGAGTTTCGTCGCTTGCCGCCGGGCATATGACGTTCGTGCCGCAACTGCGCGCGGCGCTGTTGCGCGGGCGGCAAGTCCTTGTAGCGGCGCAGCCAGTTTCCTGCGTGGCCAGGCTGATTCTGCGGCGGACGTGCGTCATTAGGACGGCTGACGTTCGAGCCTCCGTCCGAAAAGTGGTGCCACTGCCCGTCCGCTGGCGGCGACTGCGGATGCTGGGACTGGGCGAACGCCGGCGTCAGCAGCATAAAGGCTGCCAGACAGCGCGCAATTTTCCCCTGGCCCAACATCGTTGTTCCTGTTCGTCCCGGCCGATTTGCCAAACCAACTCTACTGCCACTCCTCCACTGCGGAGACGCGGCGGGGCGCGTCCCTGCGGCAAGTCTTATGGATTTGCGGTTACGTCGTCCTGCACCTGCAATTCGTCGAGCATATCGAAATCAGCGTACAAGTCGTGATTACTATCCAGCGCCTGCAGATCGCCAACGGCAGTTCCGGGCTGCACTGGCAGGCCGGGAGCCGGGGGATTGGTCTGAATGGATCCCATCTCAACCAGATATGACTTATTGCTCACGCCAATCGTCAGCGCTCCGGCAAAAAGTACAGCCGCGAGCGACATAGCCCAAGCCGGGTGCCGCAACCAATGAAACCACGCCGCCTGCGGACGCGCCATTTCTTCGCGGAGGCGCGCCTGCATGCGAGTATCGAAATACGGAGACGGCTCGGGCGCTTGCCATTCATCGAGCAACGCCATGGTTTTCTGCAATGCGCCGAGTTGCGTAGCACACTCGTTACAGGATTCGATATGTTTCTTGACCTCCGGCGTCAGAGTGGTAGCGTCCATGCCAGCGGCCAGGTCCGGCAACAGTTCGCGAATTTCTTTGCAATTCATACTGCTTTCCTCTACTTCCCTGAAACAAATTCTCTCAACTGCTCGCGCAAGGTTTCGTAGGCGCGAAACAGCAACGACTTGGTGGCAGACTCACTCAGCTTCAGGACGCCCGCAATCTCGCGGTAATCCATCTGCTGATATTTATGCATAATGACAGCGACACGCTGGCGTTCGGGCAGCGCATTTACTTTGCCGCGGATCGCGGCCAGCCGCTCCCGCTTCAGCATCTGCTCTTCGACCGTGAGCGACTCATCGGCCAGATCGGGAGTCGTCCCCGTGTCCTGATCGGGCTCATCGAGGCGAACCGTGTTCTCCGGGCGCTCATGCCGCGTATCGCGCGCATGATTCACGGCCAGATTGGTCGCAATGCGATAAAGCCAGGTCGTGAACTTGGCGCTCGGCTCGTAAGTCGCGCGCGAGCGATACACGCGCAAAAATACCTCCTGCGCCAACTCTTCTGCCGTCGACGGATTGTGGCAGAAACGATACATAAACCCCACCATCGGCCGGCGATATTTTTGCACGAGACCGGCGAAGGCAGACTCGTCGCCCGTCTTCACACGCAGCATCAGGTCGACATCGGAGCCTGGCTCGGCTGCGCTCATGGCGGAGTTAGCCACGCCACCGGGCACTGAGTTGGACGGCGAAGCTCCAGGAAAGTTCCGTAGCCCACGACTCAACAGTCCGCGATCAATGGCGACACTGCTCACACTGGTAGGAACCCTGTCCGGAGCAGAAAGTTGCGCTCCTTCCGGCTTGGACTCGGGCGCAGAAGTGTTTTCCCGTGAATCAGTTACGGCTTTGCGCTCGGGAGTGTCGGAAGCAGCCATGCAGGGGCGATGAAAAGAGGCTATCGGGAGTGACGAATACGGTCAAGAGGCTGCATGGATACCGAAAGTAAGGGGATATCCTACCGCTTCCGCGCCGCTCACGACCTAGAACCGCAAGAGCTGTCGGGTCATCACGTCCAACATCGAATCGCGCAAAAAGTAATAAACTATAAGGGCTGGAGGTTCTTATGACCATGAAAAAAGTTTCGGCGAGTTTGGCGGGAACGGTCTCGCTCGGCGGCAAAGCTTCAGTCCATCGTCTTGGCTTCGGAGCCATGCGCGTAACCGGTAAAGGAATATGGGGCCCTCCGAAGGATCGCAAAGGGGCGTTAGCAGTTTTGCGGCGCGCTGTCGAGCTGGGCGTCAACTTCATCGACACGGCCGACTCCTACGGGCCGAACGTAAGCGAGGAACTGATCGCCGAGGCGCTGTATCCCTATCCCAAGGATCTGATTGTTGCCACCAAGGGCGGATGGCATCGCCCCGGGCCCGATCAATGGACCCACGATGCTTCGCCAGTTCATCTTCGCGTGGCGTTGGAAGGCAGTCTCAAACGGCTGCGCGTCGATCGCATCGACGTCTATCAGTTGCACGCGCCCGATCCGGTGACGCCGTTCGAAGCGACGGTGGAGACTCTGGCTGATTTGCAACGGCAGGGCAAGATTCGATTTGTCGGCCTGTCAAATGTCACGCAGGAGCACATCGAACGCGCGCGCAAGATCGTTCCCATCGTTTCGGTGCAGAATCGCTACAGCTTCGCCGACCGCGAATGGGATTATGTGGTCGACTATTGCGAGCGCAATGGCATTGCATTCATCCCGTGGTTCCCGCTGGCAGCGGGTAAACTAGCAGGCGACGTCCTCGATCGCGTGGCGAAAAAGGAACAAAAATCTCCGAACCAGGTCGCCCTCGCCTGGCTGCTGCAACGCTCGCCGATGATGCTGCCGATTCCGGGGACTTCCTCGATCGAGCATCTGGAAGAAAACGTCGCGGCGGCTTCACTGCATTTAACCAAAGAAGAATATGCGGAACTGTCCGGCGCTTACCGGATGGTCGCGTAGCCTTGCTTTGAAGGGGCGCGGCTTCAGAGTTTGCTGAAAGACTAGACTTTGTCCTTGCTTTTGGGTGGCGCGCCGGTGCACCTCTGCGATAAAAGGCGTCTTTACGAGTCGCGGCTTTAGAAGCCGCTGAGGGAGACTGCCGCGCGCCCAACGAGTTTTTCACCAACCTCTTCAGCCGTCCCGCGACTTTCATAAATCAATCGCGGCCGTTTAGCCGCCGACGCGAGTGTGGCTCTCGAACTGCCACCCTACTGGCGTCCCAGAGAGTGTTGACGGAAACCCCAGCAACTGTTTGAATAAAAACGTTGGGCGCATAACTCAGCGGTAGAGTGCCATCCTCACACGGTGGAAGTCGTAGGTTCAAATCCTACTGCGCCCACCAGTCTTTCAATAACTTAGCTGGGCTTGCGCTTCTGCTTGCGGTCCGTTTATCAGGAAGGCAAGCTCTGCGACCTTGCGACTAGCCTGAGATACGGTCCACTACCCCGTGCCCCAGATGCGGGTCCAAAAGGGTAAGCTTGGGCGCAACGATCTTTTCGCCGGGGGCTGAGGAAAAAATCTGGACTGTTCCGTTGCCTGCTTGCCCAAAGTGCGACCTTGCCTGCTTGCCCAAAGTGCGACCTTACCTGCTTGCCCAAAGTGCGACCTTAAGGGAAGCGCAGCGCGGTTTATCCCTCCCATCGCCTGCTAGGCTATGGCTTCAGCCTGTTTCGGCCCCGTCAAACTGCGCACGGTTTCCATGAGTTGCGCATCCACTTCGTCCGCAATGATTATTACGTCCAAAAGCACTTGCTTCTGATCGAGTTCGCTCTGATGCAGTTGTAATGTGCCGAAGGTGGCAACTTGAAACACCCGCGACTCTTCGACAAGCATAGCGGGAGAGTAACCCTGCCCCCGTCGCCTTTGTCCGTGCCTAGTAGCGGCGGCGGGGATGCGCAGATGCGCATTCGTGGTAAGACGTAAGCGGCAAATCAGGTCATAGAACAGCTTGGGCAGATGTCCCGTGCGGTCCTCATCGCTTAGCGGAATGTCGGTCAGTTCCCGAACCAACTTTACCCGTCTCAACCATTCTTTGATCGTGGGTTCGAGTTCCCGTTCCAGTATGTCCGCCACGCTTGCCGTCTTCAATTTCGCCATGTGGCACTCCTGTACTCACTGCTCACGGTAGTGTCGCATGTGGTGGTTTCAAAAGGATGTCCAAAACAGAACATAACCCAGCCGCCATCTTGTGGCAAAATGTGCGCGTGCTGGACAAAAAAGATACAACATCGGAACAACTTCGCAATGACGCTGCGAGACTACGCGAAACCGCGAACCAGCTAATGGAACACGCTGCCATGCTCATTTCACGGTCCATTGAATTAGAGAAGCGGATTCTACAACGACCGGCCTGAGCCCGATATGAAGCGGTGACCAATGCGCGCTATCTGCGCTCTTCCCAGGTGCCCACCGCCAGTGAGTTAAGCCGGTCTGGCCGCGTCTTGGCCCCCGTTGCGGTATAGCACGGAAGTGCTATCCTCATTCTCTACTAATCTGCTAGACTTTCAATTCGTAATGGCGGCATTACCTAATCCGCAACCAACCCGTCCGTGGCGCGAGATCGCACAGGAACTAGCCGAAGAAACCAATGGCCAGCGCATTCAAGAATTGGCGGAAGAGTTGAGCCGCGCCCTTGCAGAACAGACGCCAAGCGGACAAAAATAACTTCTATTTCTTCCACGTCGCAGTCACTAGCGAATGAAGCCGGGGCGCGCTGTCAGTGTGCGCTCTATCCGCGCTCTGTTTGATTGCTCGGCCGTGCTTTCATCGCGTTTTGGTGTCATTCAGGGCCCGCCTGAGTCTTTTAGATTCAGTCACCAGTGTTTTCAAATCCGACTGCGCCCACCCATCCTTCTGACCTAACCTGCGCAAGCGAAGTGGCTCCCACACCTCCAGTCGCAGCGTCGAGCTTCTGATTCATCTTCTCTCCCAACTTCGCTCCTCTGAAATGCTAAGATTTCGGGAATGCCACTCCGCGGCAAGCTGAAGAAAGCAACGCACGCTCCGCTAAAGCATGCGCCGGGAAAAGTTCGCGGGCACAAGGCCGAGCTGCGCGCCGCGTCGGAGTTGGTCATCATCACCGGCATGAGCGGATCAGGGAAAGCTTCCGCCCTGAAGGCCTTCGAAGATCTAGGCTATTACTGCGTCGACAATCTGCCGGTGGAATTGATCCCGCGTTTTGCCGAGCTGGCATTGCAATCGGGAGAGATTCCGCGCACCGCTCTGGTGGTCGATGTGCGCGAGGGATCGCAACTGGAGAAGTTGCCCGCAATCCTAAAGTCGGTGAAGCATACGATTCCGACGAAGGTAATTTATCTGGAAGCGAGCGACGCCGCATTGCTGCGGCGGTTTAGCGAGACCCGCCGGCCGCATCCGCTGGGAACGGGTACGACGGTACGCGCATCGCTGGGCGCTGAACGCCGCCATCTCAAGGCGATTCGCGCGCTCGCTGACCTGGTCATTGACACTTCGAAATTCAATGTCCATGAACTGCGCACCCACTTGACTGACCGCTTCAAGCAGCACTCCGGTAGCCAGCAGACGATCCTCGTATCCTGCGTGAGTTTCGGTTATAAGCACGGCTTGCCGGACGATGCCGATCTCGTATTCGATGTTCGCTTTCTGCCCAATCCACATTTTGTGCCGGAATTTCGCGCGCTGACCGGACGGCATCCGCGTGTGGCCAAGTACATCCGTTCATTTCCGCAGACGCAGGAGTTCATCAACCGCATCTCTGCATTGCTGGTTTATCTGTTGCCGCACTACATTCGCGAGGGCAAGAGCTACCTCACGATCAGCTTCGGATGTACGGGGGGACAGCATCGCTCGGTGATGATTGCCGAAGAAGTAAACAAACGTCTGCGGAAAGCGGGATATAAAGTGAAGGTCGTGCATCGAGACAGCCCGAGGTAAAGCGGACAGCGTCTCAGTTTCGTCGCGCGCGGGGGCCGGACGCCGGCGCTACGCGGCAGTAACTCGCATCCCTGTGGCAAGCATGTAGAATTGGGCTTTACCAGCATGGCAACCTCCACAGTGGCGGGCGCGAAGAGCGAAGGAACCCCGGCAAGGCCCCGTCCACCTCGTCCCATCGCACGCCTGCTGCGCTATGTTCTGCCGTACTGGTGGCCGCTTCTGGCCTCGGTGACACTGATGGCGCTGGTAGGCTTGCTCGATGCAGGGCGCGTTCTGCTCATTGGCCCGATATTCGACCGCGTGTTGAATCCGGCTTCGCAAAACAGAAGCATGCAATTGTTCCGGCTGCCGGGCACGGGCCGTTTTCTCGACCTTCAGCAATTGATTCCGTCACACTTTCAAAATCCCTGGACAATGGTCGCCTTCGCGCTGGTGGCCGCGACGGTATTGAAAGGGATCTTCGACTATGCCGGAACTTACCTCGTAAACTACGCCGGATTTGGCATGATCACGGATCTGCGAGATGACTTGTATAACGCGATCTTGCGAAGTTCGGCGGCGTTTTTCACGAAACACACCACGGGCACGCTGCTCTCTACCATCGTCAGCGATATTGAGAAGGTGCAGTTCGCGATGTCGAGCGTGCTAGCCGAATTCCTCCAGCAGTTTTTTACATTCCTGTTTACCGCGGCGGTCGTGTTCCTGTTGGGCGGGAAGCTGGCCTGGGTGCTCTTGCTGTTCGTGCCCGTGATTGTGTACTCGTCGAAAAAAATCGGCCGGCAGGTGCGCACGACGACTCGGGGCGGGCAGGACAAGCTGGCTGAAATCCAGAACATTCTGCACGAGACAATTACGGGCAATCGGATCGTGAAAGCGTTCGGTATGGAGAACTGGGAGATGGAGCGCTTCCGCGCTGCCGCGCGACGGCTGTTCCGTGCGAATCTTCGGTTGGTGGCCGCTTTCGCCATCAGTTCTCCGCTGATGGATATTCTCGGCTCGGTCGCGATTGCCCTCCTGCTTCTGATGGGCCGGAATCAAATTAACCATCACATCTTCACGGCAGGAACATTTCTGGCGTTTATTGTGGCCGTCTTCAAGCTGTACGATCCGGTGCGGAAGTTCGCGCAGTTTAACAATAACTTTCAGCAGGCCGTGGGAGCTTCGTCGGAAATTTTTCGTTTCATGGACATGGAAGATGAGGTTCGGCAGAAGCCCGGCGCGAAACGGATGGGGAAGTTTGGGCGGGCGATCCGATTTGAGGACGTTTCTTTTTCCTACGAGAATGCTGAAGATTCTCCGGTCGTGCTGCACAACATTGATCTGGAAGTGAAGGCAGGCGAGGTATTGGCGGTGGTGGGATCGAGCGGTGCGGGTAAGAGCACACTGGTGCACCTGATTCCACGATTCTTCGACGCGAGCGGCGGACGGATTCTGATTGACGACAACGATGTGCGCGAAGTGACGCTCGATTCTCTGCGCTCGCAGATCGGAATCGTGACGCAGGACACGGTTTTGTTCAACGATACGGTGAGGAACAACATCGCCTACGGCCAACCCCATGTATCCCAGAAGAGGGTGGAAGAAGCGGCGCGGGCGGCGCGGGCGCACGACTTTATTCGCGGGCTTCCTGAGGGATACGGCACGATGATTGGCGAGCGCGGCGTGCGGCTTTCCGGCGGAGAGCGGCAGCGCATCGCGATTGCGCGTGCGATTCTGAAAAACGCGCCGATTCTGATTCTGGATGAGGCGACGTCGGCGCTGGACAGCGAGTCGGAGTCCCTGGTGCAATCGGCACTGCAAAATCTGATGACTGGGCGTACTGTGTTTGTAATCGCTCATCGACTCTCGACGGTGCGTCGCGCCGATCGCATCGTCGTCCTCGAAAATGGAACGATCAGCGACATCGGCGCACACGAAGAGCTGATGCAAAAGTTGGGCACGTATCGGCGGCTGTACGAATTGCAATTTGCGGAAGTGTGAAAAGGTTTCAACTTTCAAGGTTTCAGAGTTGCAAGGTGCAAAACCCGCAATCGCTGTGGAGCGCCGCGATCTCTGACGCCTTACCTTGAAACTCTGAAACCTTGCAATCTGGGACTTATGCCACTTCGCTCCATGACAGGATTCGCGCAGATCAGAGGGCAGGTCAACGCACAGCTCGCGTTTGCGCTATCGCTGAAATCGGTGAATCATCGTTTTCTCGACCTTCACTTCCGGCTGCCGTCCGATACTGATGCCTTGGAAATGAAACTGCGCCGGATGCTCAAGGAGAAAATGGCGCGCGGGCACGTGGAAGTGATTTTGAATCTGGACCGCTCGGGCACGAACGGTGTCGCGCTCAACCGCCAACTGATTGGCAGCTACGTGCAGGCGTTTCGGGCGGCGGCCGATGAATTCGCAGTGGAAGGCCAGCCCGATCTGAATGTGGTTCTGAGAATGCCGGGTGCTATGGATGCGGGCGCTGAGAAATCCGGAGACGAACTGGAAGCCGCGGTGATGGAGAGAGTGGAAGAGGCGCTCTCGCGGCTGAATGAAATGCGCGAACAGGAAGGCCGCAGCATCAGCACGGAATTGCGCTCCCGCATGGCGAATCTGGAAAAAGCGGCGGCCGGAGTCGACGCACATCGCGGCACCATTCTGCGCAGCTACTCGGAGCGGTTGCAGGCGCGCGTGGCGGAACTCTTTGGCGCGCAGGTAGATAAAGAGCGGATATTGCAGGAGGTCGCGGTGCTCGTCGATCGCAGCGACATCCAGGAAGAACTGGTCCGGCTGAATGCGCACGTCAAACATTTTCTCGGTTTGCTCGACCAGAGCGGCGAGGTCGGCAAGAAAATGGACTTCCTGCTCCAGGAGATGAATCGCGAAGCCAATACCATGCTTTCGAAAACTTCGGGCTTGGCGGGCGAAGCATTGAAGGTGACAGAGATGGGCCTGCTGATGAAATCAGAAATCGAAAAATCGCGCGAGCAGGTGCAGAATCTCGAATGACTATTGTCTACATTGTTTCGGCGCCTTCGGGTTCGGGCAAATCTACGCTCGTGGCCGAACTACTTAAGACAGTTCGCAAACTGGACTTTTCCATCTCATACACCACGCGTCCTCCGCGACGAACCGAACAGAACCGCAAAGAATATTTTTTCGTCTCCCCGGAGGACTTTGCCGCCATGATTGCCGCCGACGAGTTCCTGGAATATGCCGACGTCTTCGGAAACTGTTACGGGACGGCTCGACGGTTTTTGCGCGAGGCGGAAGAGCGCGGAAATGACCTGCTCCTCGATATCGATGTGCAGGGGGCGGAACAGATCCAGCGGAAGATTCCGGGCGCGGTGAGCATCTTTATTCTGCCGCCCGACTGGCAGACGCTGGAGAGCCGGCTGCGCAACCGCGGGTCGGATTCCGAGGAGGTCATCCGTCGCCGGTTGGACACGGCCCGACGAGAGATTGAGAATTACTCCAAATACGACTACATTCTAGTAAACAACCTGCTTGAGCAATCCGCCGACCAGTTGAAGGATATCGTGCTGGCCGAGCGGCTCTTGCGCAGCGGGGCGCTACCCACAGGTGAAGAAGCGCGGCAAGTGGCAACCGCAGAAGCTTGCCGGCTGGATCAGGCGCGAGAAAGAGTGCAGCCGATTCTGGCTTCGTTTCACCTACAGACCGCAAAAGGCACGTGAAGTTCTTGGGAGAGAGCTTATGAAGCTGGTAGAAGGATTCGACAGCAACTATCGTTACATTCTGGTCGCGGCGCGGCGGGCACGGCAACTGCAAGGCGGCGCACCGCCGGTGATCGATACCGGCTCGCGCAAACCATGCCGCATCGCGCAGGATGAAATCAAAGCCGGCAAGGTGAAATGGCTGATTCCGGAGCTCCCGAAATTGGCTGTGGTTGCTGCGACCGAGACTTTGAACAAGGTGTTCGCGGAAGACGCGTAGAACGCCAAACGCGCCTCTGCATCGCGCAGCCGGCCGCGGCATCAATTCTGTAGGCGGGCACTGATTGTTGAATGCTCGGCTTGTTGAATCCGCGTCCGCCTGCTTTCTCCTATGAAAATCGCACTGGGTGTGTCCGGTGGCATTGCAGCCTATAAGGCAGCAGAAATCGTGCGCCTTCTGCAAGACCGTGGCATTCGCGTGCAGGTTGTAATGACGGTGGCGGCGCAAGAGTTTGTCCGCCCGCTGACTTTCGCCGCGCTCTCCGGCGAAAAAGTAATCACCGATATGTTCGGCTCCGCTTCCGGAGACGCGCCGAATGTCGAATCGGCGATCGAACACATTGCGATTGCCCAGGCCATCGATGCGCTCGTAATCGTTCCGGCGACAGCAGGCGTTCTTGCCCGCTTCGCACAAGGAATTGCCAACGACTTTCTGAGCACCCTTTATCTCGCGACCACCGCTCCGGTCGTAATGGCTCCCGCCATGAACGTCAACATGTGGAATCACGCCGCGACCCAGGCGAATCTCGAAATTCTGCGTAAGCGCGGCGTCCGCATCGTCGAACCGGGCGAAGGCTATCTAGCCTGCGGCATGACCGGCGCCGGACGGCTAGCCGAGAACGAAGCCATCGTTGCCGCAGTGATGGAGGCGCTGGGCGCTTCGCAGGATCTCGCCGGCGAAACCGTCCTGGTAACAGCCGGTCCGACGCGAGAGAAGATCGATCCAGTGCGCTATCTAACCAACCGCTCGAGCGGTCGCATGGGCTATGCCCTTGCAGAAGCGGCCTTGCGCCGCGGAGCGCGCGTGTTGCTGGTAAGCGGCCCGACCGCGATCGCCGCTCCCGGAGCGGCCGAGTTGACCCGAGCGGAGACTGCCGAAGAGATGCTAACGGCGGTTTTGAAATTGCTGCCGCAAGCCACGGTTGTGATCAAGACAGCAGCTGTGGCCGACTTTCGGCCCAAGGCTGCAGCGGCACAAAAGATTAAGCGCAAGGGCGGGACCACGCTCGAACTCGAGCCGACGACCGACATCTTGGCCGAAGTCGCGCGCCGCAAGACGGCTCAAATCGTAGTTGGTTTTGCCGCCGAAACAGAAAACGTGCTGGAAAACGCGCGCAAGAAGCTGGTGTCGAAATCGCTCGACGCAATCGTAGTCAATGACGTTTCGCGCGAAGGTGTGGGATTTGATTCTGACCGCAACGCGGTTACGATCATTTCTTCAAGCGAAGTTATCGAGGTTCCGGAGACCTCGAAGTGGGAAGTCGCGCATCGCGTGCTTGATCAGGTTGTGAAGCTGCGCAAGCGGAGTGGCGTGCCTGTTCGCTGACCGATCGTTTTCTACCTCGGAGACGCTGAGCAAAACGAAAAAAACTTCTTCTTTTCTCCCTACCGGAGCCTGCCCTGAGCGCAGTCGAAGGGTGTCTCCCTGGTGGAAAGTTGTTATCCTTATCCGCAATGCCCCCTACCCTTGACCCTGAACTTCGCCGTGCCCTCGCGGCGCGCATTCGCTACTACAACGAAATGGGGATCTACGACTTTTACCGGCGTCCCTTGTCGGACGATGGCGGGGAACTTACGACGGCAATTTCTGGCAACGAGGAAGCAAGCAACACTTCGGAGCACACGCCTGATCCAGGAGAAGAGATGAGTCCACGCAAGGCCACAGCGGTCGCGGTTCCGCGCGAGGTTGAAGAAAATGTTCTCCCCGCAACCGCGCTGAAGCCCGAGCAGAGTGTAAGCGACCCAGTGAAGGCGCTGAAGATCATCCGCGAAGATCTGGGCGACTGCCGGCGTTGCGTGCTTCACAAACAGGGACGAAAACAGATTGTATTTGGCGTGGGGAATCCAAGAGCCGAGCTGATGTTTGTCGGCGAGGGGCCGGGCGCCGATGAAGACGAAAAAGGCGAGCCCTTCGTCGGCCGCGCCGGGCAACTGCTCAACAACATGATCAAAGCCATGGGCATTGAGCGCTCGGACGTATACATTGCCAACATCGTGAAGTGCCGCCCGCCAGGCAATCGCACGCCGGAACGCGACGAGTGTGAGACTTGCTCGCCGTTTCTGATGCGCCAGATCGCCGTGGTCAAACCAAAAGTAATAGTGGCTCTCGGAGCCACCGCCGCCAAGACGCTGCTGGCGATGAGCTCCTCGATGATGCAATTACGCGGGCGTTTTTATGACTTCAAGCCCACCGGAGTGCGCAGCAACGATCCCAACTGGAATGGATGCAAGCTGGCAGTCACATATCATCCGGCGTTTCTGCTGCGCGATCCGAGACAAAAGGGCGAGGCGTGGAAAGATTTGCAGATGGTGATGAAAGAATTGGGAATGAATCCGCCGGCAAAAAGCACTCAGGAACGATCACAGTAATTCTTCAGCGACTCGCATGGACATCAGCGCAATCAGCAAAGCCACCGCCGAACATTACACCTGGGGCAACGGCTGCGACGGCTGGCACCTCGTAAAGAAGCCGCAACTAAGCGTCATCCAGGAGCGAATGCCGGCGGGAACGGCCGAGGTTCGCCACTTCCATCATCACGCGCAACAGTTCTTCTACGTGCTTGCGGGCGAGGCCGCCGTGGAAGTGGATGATCGGCCGATGGTTCTTGGCGCCGGGGAAGGGATTTGGATTCCCGCGGGAACTTCGCACCAGATGAGGAATGACTCGGGGGAAGAGGTTCATTTTCTGGTAATTTCGCAGCCGCCTTCGCATGGGGATCGAGAGAACGTGTAGGGATCGTCGTTCCACCCGTACAGAATTCATCAGGATCGCCATCCGACGACCGCTCGGAGCGGTGACGATCGCGAGTGTTAGCATTTTCTAGCCGGCGAGACGCCGGCGCTATTTTCCCATGCCCCTCTTCTGCGACGTTGCTCTCGCCGTGCCGCTGGACATGCTGTTCACCTACTCCATTCCTCCGGGCATGGAGCCGGTGGTTGGCGGGCGCGTGCTGGTGCCGTTCCGGCAGCAACGGCAGTCGGGCATTGTGCTCGAGTTGCATGATCGTCCGCCGCAAGTTAAAACCAAAAAGGTAATCGAAGCGCTCGACCTCTCGCCGGTTCTCGACGAGCAACTTCTTAAACTTGGAAAGTGGATTGCCGATTACTATCTCGCGCCGCTCGGCGAAGTGTTTCGCACCATGCTGCCGCTCTCCGCCGAGTTTAAACGCTCGGTTGTCTACTGCATCACAGATCGAGGGCGAATGGCGCTGCATCTGGCGGGGATGGCGGGCTCTCCGGCGCAGTCGAAGCGTACTCCAGACGAGCAACTCGTCGAATTTCGCGTGCTCGATTATCTGGCAGAGCGCGAGAGCGTAAGCGATCCGAGTTTGCGCGGCACGGCGCGAGTCTCGAAAGCGCTGCTGAGCGGCATGGTGCGGAAGAAGTGGATTGCGCGCGAGGATGTATCGGCGGCGCGGGATGCGACGCGACTGGTGAAGGTGGCAGTGCTGATTGGGACGGAAGACGCTTTCTCTGCGGAGGACGGGCCAGAAGCAGGTCACAACCGGACCATGGAGCACACTGCCAAGAAACTTAACGCGAACCAGCGCACCCTGGTCGAAACACTTGCGGCTTCGGGCGGGCGCTTGCCGCTGGAGGCCTTGCGTGGGTTGGATATCCCGCGCACAACGCTCAGCACACTAGTGCGTCGCGGCTTGATTGAACTGGTGGATGAGCCGCAACGTTTTACCGCCTCGAAGCTCAAACCGCGCCAGTCTCCATTTGAATTTGAGTTCAGCGCGGCGCAAAAAGAGGCGCTCACGAAGATCGGCGAGGCGGTAGCATCGCGCACGTTTGGTGGCCTGCTATTGCATGGCATCACCGGTTCCGGGAAAACGGCGGTCTATCTCGCCTGCATGCGTCAGGTGCTGGAGCAGGGTCGGTCGTCGATTCTGCTGGTTCCCGAGATCGGTCTCACTCCCGCGGTCGCGGCGGATCTGCGGCAAGTGTTTGGCGACGAGGTCGCCATTCTGCATTCCGGACTGACGAACGCAGAGCGCGCAGAACAGTGGCATCGCATACGGCGCGGCGAGGCGCGAGTGGTGGCGGGCACGCGGTCGGCTGGGTTTGCCCCGGCCAGCGATCTCGCTCTCATCATCGTCGACGAGGAGCAGGATTCGTCTTACAAGCAAGAGGAGACGCCCCGCTATCACGCGCGTGATGTGGCTGTCATGCGCGCGAAGATGGCGGGAGCGGCTGTCGTATTGGGATCGGCCACGCCATCGCTCGAGTCTTACTATAACGCGAAGAAACATAAGTACACTCTCGTCGAGTTGCCGGATCGCGTGGAAAAGCGTCCGCTGCCAGAGGTCGAGATCGTCGACATGCGGCAGGAATTTCAGGAGACCGGCCAAGAGCAGGTTATCTCGCGCAAGCTGGCGGAGGAAATCCGCGATCGGCTCGAAAAAAAAGAGCAGGTCATGGTGCTGCTCAATCGCCGCGGATATTCTCCCGTGGTTTTGTGCCGCGCCTGCGGCAAGACGCTGCAGTGCAAGAATTGCGCCGTCTCCATGACGCACCATAAACGCGAGCACAAGATGGAATGCCATTACTGCGGCCACCTCGAGCGCATCCCCGACAAGTGCGTGCACTGCGGCAGCGAGTATGTGTACTTCGTCGGGACGGGATCAGAGAAGCTGGAAGAATTGCTGCGCGGCATGTTTCCGCAAGCCAGAATCGGGCGTCTCGATCGCGATACGGTACGCGGGCGCGACGATTTCGAGCATGCGCTGAACGCTCTGAATGAAGGCGCACTCGACATGCTGGTGGGCACGCAGATGATCGCGAAGGGTCACGACATCCACGGCGTTACTTTGGTTGGCGTGATTGGCGCGGATATGGCGCTGGGCTTACCTGATTTCCGTGCGGCGGAGAGAACATTTCAATTACTGACGCAAGTGGCGGGCCGCGCCGGGCGCGGACAGTCTCCGGGAAAAGTTATTCTGCAAACGTATTTTCAAGATCACTACGCGGTGCAATTCGCAGCGCACCACGACTTTGCTGGCTTCTACGAAAAGGAGCTGCAATTTCGCGCCTGGATGCACTATCCGCCCTACTCTGCGATCGCCAATGTGCTAATCCGCTCGGAGAAGTTAGACGAAGCGCTGGCTTGGTCGGGCCAGCTGGGGCGCTGGTTTGAGAAGACGCGGCATGAAGGCATTCGCGTGCTGGGCCCGGCGGCCGCTCCAATCACGCGCCTGAAGCGCGATTACCGCTATCACTTTATCTTGAAGTCTCCCAGCCGCGAGAAGATGAATGCGCTTTTGCGGGCGATGCTGGCGGAAGCGGCGGCGCGAAAAATTCCGCGAACGCAGGTGATTGTGGATGTGGACGCGGTGTGGCTGATGTGACCGCGGTCGCCAGTCGTTTCGTCTTTTCTCCAGCAATTAATCGCGATGCAGCTTATGTCGAACGTAGCCGTTGAAATCGTGCACTGTGTCTCGGATCCCCGGCCACCTCTCGCGGCCGGAAGCGCCAGTGATGGGTGTTGGCGTGAAGGCCAGAGCTAACATCGCAATCGCAAGAACGGCGAACCACTTTCGTGAAGTAGAAATTCCCGGACGCCTGGGAATCGGTGGATGATGGCTGGTTAGCCACAGCACCACTGCCCAGAGCAGCCAGCCGATCCAGCAATACTTTGCCAGCGGAATCAGAATTACCACAACAGCTATCGAGACCGAGCGATGCACCTTGGGAAAAACCGAAAATAAAATGTGGCCGCCGTCAAGTTGGCCGCCGGGCAAAAGGTTAAGTGCCGTCGCGAACATTCCAACCCATCCCGCGACTGCGATCGGATGCAAAGACAGCGACGTTAGAGGCACGTCTAGGCGCAACAGCCGGGCGGCAATGCGAAAGGCCAAGGGAAATCCTGGTTGATTGTCGACTTGCGCGCCGCTGAACATGAGCGGATGAGATAACGAGAGTCCAGCGAGGACAGCTAGGCAGGAGGGAATGAACCCCGCGATCGGACCTGCAATGCCGATATCGAACAGAGCCGTGCGATTGGGAATTGGACCCTTGATGCGGATGAAAGCGCCGAGTGTACCGATCAGGCTCGGAAACGGGATAAAAAATGGGGGGGTTGCATAGACGCGATAATGCCGCGCGTAAAAGTAGTGTCCCATCTCATGCGCGAGCAGAATAAACATCAAGGCTAGCGAAAAAGGGAGCCCATGCAGCAGCTTCGACGGATCTTGCCACATCCACTCCACCGGAAATAGAGGAATGTTATCGTCGCTGAAGGAGAACGCGGGCTGCCGCAGCGAAAAGTTGGCGTAGATGCGCGCCCCCACCACAAGCGTGCTCAGAAACGTTGCCGCCAGGAGCATGAAATGCAGCCACCAGCGGGGTCGCGGCTCCGGGATGACCCAGACCGTCGGCTCTGGGCCGTGCTCCCATTCCAGGGTGGTCGGAGAAGTGTAGGATGGTTCGGACATGCGGCGTGGCGCCTACCTAAATAGTACCTGCAAAGGGCAGCGGAGGTCAGAGGTTGGAGTTCAGATCGCAGAGGTGAACAGGCCATTGCAGCTGTTACCTTGGCAATCTAACCTTTGCCCTCTGCAACTGCGCTAGCAGCTAGTCGATCGACTGGAGTTCCTTGCCGGGTTTAAAGCGGACGGCTTTGCCGGGAGGGATGGAGACTTCGGCGCCGGTGCGTGGGTTGCGTCCGATGCCGGTCTTGCGCGGACGCACATTAAACACCCCGAAGCCGCGGAGTTCGATGCGATCGCCGGTCGAGAGCGCTTTCTTCATGCTCTCAAAAACCGTCTCGACGGCGAGCTCCGCCTTGGTCTTGGTGATCCCGGTGCGGTTGACCACTTCATTGATGATGTCCAGCTTAATCACGCGCCGTCTCCCGTCATCCGAGGATTTGCATGCCTCAAGTCATTGATGCTAAGGGGGATAGAGCGGATTGTCAACCCTGCCTGTTGTCTCGTAAGATGACAGCACCAGCCGAAGAGATATGCAATTGGTGATTTGTAATTTGTGATTGGACACCCCAACCCTATCGGGGTCTCGATCGCACAAAGTAAAATTGCCGATTACAAATTTCCAATCACCTATCAAAAAGGGGTTTCATGAGCATCAAGAGTGACCGCTGGATCCGGCGCATGGCGCAAGAGCACGACATGATTAATCCGTACTCGGAAAAGCAGGTGAGCGCGGGAGTGATTTCCTATGGCGTGTCGAGCTACGGATACGACTTGCGCGTCGCCGATGAGTTCAAGATTTTTACCAACGTCAACAGCACGGTGATCGATCCCAAACATTTCGACGAGCGTTCGTTCATCTCGGTGAACGCCGATGTCGCCATCGTACCGCCGAATTCATTTGCGCTGGCGCGATCAGTCGAGTACTTCAAGATTCCGCGCGATGTGCTGACCATCTGCGTCGGCAAGTCGACCTACGCACGATGCGGCATCATCGTCAACGTCACGCCGTTCGAGCCGGAGTGGGAAGGTTTCGTCACGCTCGAGATCTCAAACACTACGCCGCTCCCAGCGAAGATCTACGCCAACGAAGGCCTCTGCCAGATTCTCTTCTTCCAGTCCGACGAAGTCTGCGAGACAAGCTACAAGGACCGCAAAGGGAAGTATCAGGCGCAGAAGGGGATTGTGTTGCCAAAGCTGTAGGGCAGCAATCAGCACTCGCTCGTCAGCCTTCAGCTCTCAGTTCCGAAGTGGATCGCTCGGTTTGGACGCCGATGAGTGTTCCTCGAACCACTCCAATACTCTTCGCTCAAATTCTTCGGGTGCTCCCGCGTGCGCTCCAGTATGAATCGCACCTGGCACCTTCCATACTGCGACATCGGACGGGTTTTTCGCCTGAATCAAGTCGGAATGGTATGAGGGGATATTGGTATCGTCCAGCCCGTGGATCAGCAGCACTGGAATCTTGCTGCCGACGACGGCCTGTTCTGCTGAGGCTGCTTCCATACGCAAGCCGTAGTGCAATCGAACGTAAAGAAAACCAACATCGACCGTGGGTCGAAAGAAGGTCCTTCCGATCCAAGGCCCGGTGTGAAACGGGCGGCCAAAACGCGCATAGGCGACCTCGCGAAAGGTTGCAAATGGCGACTCAGCTATGACCGCGCAAAATCGAGGCTCCTCTGGGAGCGACTGCAGCAATTGCGCTGCTCCCATCGACTCGCCCAAGCCGAACATGCAGCGCGGATGCTCCGAGGCTTCGATCCAATCAACCCAGCGGTGAATGTCTCCGGCTTCG
>Ga0209380_10001157_pt1 | contig 18190 bp, 30 predicted proteins | sample HubBroMetageWFT6_FD_188347 | JGI IMG/M metagenome (GOLD analysis project Ga0209380, IMG submission 188347) | Warmed and freeze-thawed soil microbial communities from the Hubbard Brook experimental Forest, New Hampshire - Hubbard Brook CCASE Soil... | ecosystem: Environmental > Terrestrial >...
GAAAAAGCGATTGCGGGTCAAAATCGTTCATGATCGGATCATTGTAATTCACTGTGCAAATCCTTCGGTATTGGCAGCGTCCGTAATGTCAAGATAAGAAACATCTTTGATGACGGTCGCGGCATCGCGCCAACGAGGCACGTTTGTCAACGACAAAATCCAATCGCCAGCGGGCGGCGGCACGACATGCGCCGGCAGACCGAAACGCTTGTTACGCTCGATGAAAACGACAGCGAGCATAAGAGTTGCGAACACAAGCAAGATGGTTTTATCGAGAACACTCATAGTCGAATAGTCCCCAAACCAAACGGCAGATTTATTCCAGGCTGTGTTGCAACGGCCTTTGCGGCGGCGATTTGTGCTTGTTGTACATTAGACGCGGCATTGATTTCGGCAAGTTGCGCCTGCGTCTGATTTGTCGATTGCGCGACAAGCGCATTAGCGACTGTTGACGCGACGCCAAGTGACGTTGCCGACGCAATGCTGCTTTCCTGCACTTGCGCATTGATCGCCGCCTCTGATACCTGCGCCGAAAGCGTGTTGCTGGTATTGGTGACGCTGGCTGCATCGGCGATCTGCAATTGATCCGTCTGCTGCACAGCGTTGATTTGCGCCAAGTCTATGCCGGTCTGCAACTGGTTCGCGGTTGTAGTAGTGTTGGCTTGAATTTCCGCGTATTGCAACGCGGCGCCGGTTTGATCCTGTTGCGCCGTTAATGACGCTGAGATTGCCTGCGATTGCGTCTGCGCTTGTTGTTGTGCCACATAGGCGTCGGTCGCCGCTTGCACGCTGGTCGAATTAGGATCGGTGCTTGCGGCCGTGCCGCCTCCGCCGTTGAATAGCAGATACAGCACGATAAGCGACACGACGACAAACGCCGCCGTGGCTTTCGGATGTTCGTGTACGGTTTCGGCGATGTTCATGGCGCTATCGTCGGCCCATTTGCAGGGATTAGATTGTACGTATCAGGCGGTATTGCGCCCTCAACCGTAACCCCAAGCGCAACGGCGGTGTTCGGGTTCATGAGCGGTTGCGTCGCGAATTGCCCCTGAAAAGTATTCAACGGTGGATTGGACAAGATCGGCGCCGAGAAATTGGCCCAGCGCGCCGGCTGAGTTTCCACGAGCGGATGGCGGATGAATGTCGCGCCATTGCCGAGCGCGAAGTCATAGATCGGTGTTCCGTAAGTCTCAAAAGCATATTGCTGAGCGCCGGCATCCGGCAATTGCCGATGCTGCCAGACAAGCGCCCCGATGGATTGGACGGCGCCAATCACAACCTCTTTATGGCGGCGTGCTTTGTGGAAGATTTGCATCATTGCAAAAGGTTGTCCTTTACAACCGTCTTAGTGTAGTCAGTAACCGCCGAAATGCAGGGAAGCCGGTGACGTATTTGCTTGCGTTGCCACATTAGGTCCGCTGGTAATATCAAGCGGTGCTTGCGCCACCTGAATATTATTTTGCGCAACTACAGGCGGCGAGACAAAGCCTGCGAACACGGTATTTGCGGTGAATGGCAACGATTGGTGCGTTTGCTGCAATGGTACGGGAGGCGCCACAAACGAGGAATGCGCAATTGCCCCGTTCGGCTGGAAGAATGACCGCGATTGCAGCGAAGCCATTATAACCCCGCGTTCGGCACGCCAGAGAACGACGGCAGCGAAAGATTTGGCAGAGAGAACGCGCCGCTTGAAAACGTATTGACCGGAGCGGCGACGGCGCCAGTGACAGGTCCGGTTGCAGCGGACAACACATTGGAAAACGCCGATCCGGCCGCTCCCAATACCTGCGGCGTTTGCGCATTCTTACTTACTAGCACGGCAAGAATGGCAACGCCGATGACGCCGGCCGCGATTGTCGCAAGGCTTTCAAATAATCGGTTTTCCATTGTGTCACCTGTCCGCTATGGCGCTGCCGGCGACGCCTGATTGGCGCCGAATAGATAATTCATCCAACCGTTGAACTTGCCTTGCGCACTGTTCGGGTCGGTCGGCGTTCCGAACGCGCTGGTCGTTTGGTTGCTCAAAGCCTGACTTGGACTTATAGCACCTGACTGTGCCGCTGTCACGTTGCTGCCCGATGACGGCAAGGCATTCGGGGCAATCGGACCTTGCGCAAGCGCCGCCTGAAATTTCGCAAAAAATCCTTTGTGCGATAGAAAAATGGAAATGATGATAAGCGCCATGAGATAGCGCGAGATTTTTTGTATTGCCGGGAAATATCCTATAGCGCCCACGGCGGCGATTGCAATCAGCCAATAGGTAAACGAGCCTTGCCCCTGGAATTCCGATGCAACCTGCGATCCGAATTGCGCGTAGGTTCCCCGGCCACCGACGATGACCATTAGAAGGCCGATGATTAGCAGCGGCAGACCCATGACTTACAATCCCAATGCCGCGAATTCCGCGACAAGATTTGCCGCCTGTGCCGCGTTCGCGGCCGTGTTTGATCCCTGATTGCCTGACGCGGGCGAAAGCAACAGCAACCCGGCATAGATCGGCAATTCACCTTTTAGCGTTATATAGACGAAAAACGCCAGAATGATGAAACCGAATATAAACCCGGATTGCGTTGACGGCACTTGATCCCTGACCCTTCCTGATACCTAGTTCAAGTACGCGATAGGTCCGGTGTTGGCGGTGAAACCGGCAGGTATAGCGAATGTAGGCGGCAGAACGCCGAACGTTCCCGCGACCGTTTGCGTTTTGCGAATGAACGTATTCGCCGCGATGGTGCGGATGTTGTCGGTGTTGCCGTTGGACTGATAACCGATCCAGTATCGGCTAGGTCCTTGGATTTCATTGGATAGAACTGTGAACGGATAATTCTGGAAAGTGTTAGCGCCAGCGGTTGGCGTTCCGGCGAGCGCGGAATTGAAGATCAGCGCACCGCCGTTGTTATACAGCGCGACGATTGCCTTGTCGGTTCCAACCGTTCCACCGTTCAATATTTGAATGCCGTTGACGGCTTCATCGCACGGAATGAAAACTTGTGTCAGGTAAAGCGTACCTGCAACCGTCGTCGTCGCGTTGCCCATTGATCCATAGGCCACCGAACCAATAGGCACGGTCTCGCCAAGCGACAGTTGTCCCGCGCAACCTATGGCATCATAGGAAATGTTCGGCTGATTGAATTCGGTAGTGACCGGACCTTGCACGCCTTGGAAATTCGACTTGTACGGAAAGCCTTGCGCATAGACCGGCTTGATCTTTCCGACGCCGACATTCATCAAGGCAATAATGCCGGCGAGCAATGCACCCGCCAGCAAGGTTGATTTTAGGGTATCGACTTGCCGGCGCATGGTTTCATCCGCGAATTGTCAGGATTAGTTCAAATATGCGATTGGTCCGACGTTTGCGGTGAATGTTGTCGCGACTGTCAACGCCGGCAGCGTGCCGAATGTGCCAGTTGTCGAGCCGGTTTTGAGGACGAACGTGCTGGCTGCGACGGTCCTCACGTTATCGGTTGTGCCGTTCGATTGATAGCCGATCCAATATAATCCCGGTCCCTGGATCATGACTGGCGTCACAAGCGCATAGACTTGAAACGCATTCGCGCCGGCTGTTGTGGTGCCGGCGAGCGCGGATGATCCAATGAGCGTGCCGGCGTTATTGTAGATCGCCGCAATGCCCTTGTCGGTGCCGACTGTGCCGCCGTTAAGAATGTTGATGTTGTTAACGGCCGTGTTGCTATCGACCCATACCGCTGCCTGATAAACGGTGCCGGCAACTGTGGTTGTGGCATTGCCGAACGATCCGTAAGCAACTGAGCCGAACGGGACCGTATGTCCTCGGTCGATATTGGTGCCGACGCGCGCATAGGAAATCGGAGGATTGTTGAAATCCGTTGTGACCGTTGCTTGCGCACCGGGGAAATTGATCGAGAACGGGAAGCCTTGCGCCCACGCTGGTTTCAGGTCGCGCTGTGAAAGAATGAAGGCTAGCGCGAACAACCCCGACGCCAAAATCAGAAAGCGATATTTTAGATACGTGCGCATGGCGCGCTCCTAGGTTTGATTTTACGAAACTGGATACTCGCCTCCGCGAGTATTGGCGACGCTACGCTTATGCGACGCCAACCTTCTGCGCCAGCATCGGCCACTTGGCGCCGACAAAATAGCCGATTAGCAGGATGACGATAAGGCCGAATGTGATGCGGGGCATTTAGCTCTCCCTGACAAGATCGGTGATGCGAAACAGGATGATGTTCCACAAGGCAACGATGACGATAAGCAGACCGATAAACAGGAACCATTCCGTTGCCGTCATATCGACGGAAAACGGTTTGCTTGCCCACTGTTTGAACGTCTGCCACATAGTCATCGTCCTTGATCCCCGGATCAAGATGTCCGGGGACTTTGATTAAGTGCGGGCGAGAGTGCGAAGGGTTAGCTGGGGGCTGTCCGGTGTCGCACTCCCGCCCTAGTGGGGCTGGCAAGCCACCACATTAACAGGATCAAGAAAACTCGGCGCATGTTTGATCCCTGATTGATGACCCCCTGAATTCTTTCTGGCCTATCCTGCCGGCAGCGATGAAGCGCCAGCAACGCTGTTGATGATGGCGAGCATTTCCCAACCGATGCCAACCGCGAACGGATTATTGACGGTGCTCATGTTGAGCACAATCTGTATATTGCCGTATGCGGTCGTATTGATCGGTGACATGCGCGTTTCCAGCATGTAGTTGCCGGACGGATAGTCGTCGCCGATGCTGTTGCGCGTTCGCAGCGCGATAGTATTGGCATCGACTTGCAAAAAGTAAACGAGGTTCGCCGCCTGGATGCCGATATAGTTGATGTCGGTCCCCGGCAATTGCTGTCCGCCGTTATTGATTTGCAGATACGCGGACAGAATGCTGCGAAAGTTCGGATATTGGATCGGATAATCCATCCCGACCGCTGGCGGATTTGTCAGCGTCGAATTCTGGATCAGATAGCCGGTCGCTAGATCGTAGTACGGCAGGATCGGCTGTCCATTCTGCGCGAACGGCAATTGATCGAGATAGATTTGATGCGTCTTGACGACAACATTTGTCAGCGTTCCGAGCGTCGCTGACGATGACTGATAAACAGCATTCGTCGGATCGGCGCCGGCCGCGACAAAGAAATTCGGATTGATGGTATAGGATACCTGCCACGTCGCGTTGACGACGGCGGAATAGATCGCGCCTCTCAAGTCGGTATCGCTGTAAGCCAGCGGCAACTCGAAGAACATTCGGAATGCCGCCGCCCCGCCGCCGATGCTCGCTTGCGCGTTGTTCACCGAAATGTTGCTGCCCATTGCCACGGGTGCGTCATTGATGAATGCACCGCCGTAAGCCATCTGTCGTCGCAGCGTCGCGAGCGCGTACAGGTGAGCGCCGGTCGTTTGAATGCGGTTGTAATTGGCGAGGTCGGTGACGATGACCTGCGAGAAAATATTGGACAGGCCGTTTCGCGTCAGATTTTGCACTGCCGTATTGGAGACGCCTGTAACGCTGCCCGTTACTTCCAGCAACAGCCGTTTGCACATGCCGATGTTGCGCAACTGGATATTCTGCGGCACACCGATGATAGGCGCCGGCACGGTGTTGGTGTTCGTTATTTGCCACATTTCGCGCGCCGACGACAAAATCGCATTGCGCGCCATAAGATTTTGTTGTGCCGAATAAGCCGGCTGAGCCGCTGCCATTGTCAACTCCCGCTATCGCAACCGCTACGAGCCGGAACCATCCGGTGTCGATAACAATTGCTTGTGAAACAATAGCGACAATGCCAGCCCTGCAATCCAAACCATTAACAAGAGAACAAGCCAATTGTGGAAATTGGCGAGTAGGGAAAAGTTCAGCGGTATTTTATCCTCGATCACAGTTACGTTCCTGTGTCGCTGCCGGCAAGCACGGCATTGCCGGAATAGTGGCGAACGGCTGACGCGGCAAGACCGATAACAAACATGCCGACGCCGACCATGAGAACGACGGTGATCCAGTTTTCGACGGTCCAATCGAGATAAACACGTTCGGCCATCTTGGGTCCCTACCTATAGTATAGAGTGCCTTGGCCGTAGCCGGCTGTCAATCGCTTCGATGATGGTGTCGGCATCGGGAACTGGGGCGAGCGTGACGTATGGCTTAGGATCGCCGGATTTATGTTGTGCGCGGTCGTACCATATTGAATGAAAAGGCGGCAGGGCAATATCGGTGACGCCTTCCAACGTGTATTCGTCAACCCGTTGCTTATCCTTTTTGTAATTCAGGTGGAATGACGAAAAATACGTCGCTTCCGTGAAGATTGAAAGCGGAACGTCAACGGGCCGCTGCGATGTTGCAACAACGGTAATCCCGAGCGAGCGACCCTGTGCCAAGACATTGCGTAACCACGCCTTGTCCGGCATGAGATAGCCCTCGTCAATATAAAGCCACGCCGTTCCGGCGTTCCACAATCTTTCAAGCCAATTTTCAACATCGGGAGTACCGTCGGCTTTCCATGCTTCATCCGGCCGGGGTCGCACCACATATAAACCCGGATGCTTCGGCAAGGTTTCATGTAATGCTATTTCGCGAATTCGCAAGCATTTCTGGAAAATTTCTTCATGCTTGAAATCGATGATGAATGCCGGCTTCAAATGAAACGGCGCCCGCGACAACAGCCATGCGCCCAACGTCGATTTGCCGCTGCCCGTAGTGCCGAGAATGGCAGTGTGGTAGCCTTCGCGGGGAAAAAGGAATTCAGCCATTACTCTTTTCAGATTGTTTGCCGGCCTCGAATAACGCTTTATCGGAAGCCGCTTGTGCTTTCCCTTCCACAACTCCCGCAGCGTGTGATGCCTCGCCAGTTGCTTTTACCAGCGCGTCCTTCATTGAATTTGTTGAAACCTCAATTGTTTTAGTTAACTGATGCGTCCGCATGGCAATAAATGCGGTTAAGACATTTAGCAATGCAATAATCAGTAACCCCATTGTATTGAGAAAATCCATTGTCATTGTGACACCGAAAAAGCGGCCGGCTTTTACACCGGCCGTATGTTGCCTCAGTAGAACGCCGGAATTTAGAAATGATAGGATACCTTGGCGCCGACATTTTGCAAGGCATTAAAGTTTTTGGTCGGTGCGCCGTAGTCATAGAGCAGGTCCATCGTGACTTTCGGTGCAAGCCAAAATTGCGTTCCAGCACCGCCGCAGTATTGCGTGCCGCCTTTACGAATGGCGGTGCAATTGTCGATATAGGACGCCATGATCGCCGACGACAGTTGCGACGGAACGCCAATTGGCGCCGGACCTGCCGCGATAAGATTGGCGAGATTGCCGCCGATCTTAATATGGATCATGCCAACGGCTGCACCGCTATTGCCGGCAAAACCGACAACACGCGCGGTGTTCTGACTTTCCACCATGCCATCGATATCGAAGCCGATAAAATATTTGCCATCCCAGTATTGCCAGCCGGCATTCAACCCGATGTCGCCGCCGCCAGCGAAGATCGAATTCTGAATGCCGTTCTGGATAATGGCAGCATTGCCACCGATGCCGTAAACAACGCCGCTGAGATAGAAGCCGGTGCAACTCAGTTGCTCGCACGATGTCGCGACCGGAGCGGGCGCCGAAATGGCAAGACGCGCCTTCGGAACCATTTGATCGGCCGCGTGCGCGTTGCCGCCGAACAATAGAAAGCCAAGCACGATGGCTGAGCCGATGCCGGCGCCCGCGCGTTGACCGGGCGAGAGCACGACGCCGCCTGTGCCGGCGACCTTGCCGGTTTTGTTGCTGATATAGGACCAAACCGCAGCCGCGACCGCGACCACGGCGGCGGAAATATCGGCAACCTCGCTGGTAGAAATCCAACCTTTGCCGACACAATAAGCCAGTGCTCCGGGCAACACGGCGCGGAGAATTCCGGTTAATTGTTCGTAGTTCATGACACGTCCCCGTTAGAGTGAATTTACAGAGAGAGTGTCGGCCGTCTTTTTAAACAATACAACCGGGCGGAACAGATAAAGATCGAGTGTGTCTTTTAGGCTACGTCACCGGGCTTGACCCGGTGATCGCGAAATTTAAGGATGAATGCGCGCCGCTTGAACGTGCATAGCGTCAACGGAAGCAGGCGACCAATCGCCGCCCCAAATCCAACCTTCCGCCTTGAATGTCTTGACCAGCAAACTGTCGTCGGTGAAAAGATGCCGCCCGGAATGTTGCGGATTATCCGTTGCATCCCAATCTATCGCGCAAGCGAAAGAGTGCATTGAAAGAATGCTGCCGCCGCGTATCAGGCGCAGATTGTAGCTGCCGTCGTACACGTCATATTTCAGTTTGTTGATAGCAGCCTGATCCTTGCCGGCTGCTTCCCAAATCGCGGTGAGAACGCGAGTAAGACTGTCGGCACATTTCTTGTGAATGGTGATATGCGTCACCGGAATTTTTCCGACCAGCAATTGCCACGGGCAAAGCACATCAATCGTGTTTTGTTGCAGCCATCCCGGCTTGCGTGGATCACCGTAAAATTCGATTGCCTGCGCTTGCAGTGGCCAAATCGGCATCGCCACGGGGCCACCAAATAGCGCTGGGATAGGCGGCGGGGAAATCGGATTATCCGTCATCAGTTCGGCTTTCCTTTTGCGAGCGGATGATTTTCGTCAAACACGATTTCGCCGACACCGGGGATAATTCCAGTGCGCAATTCGGTAGGTAACGGCCCGCGAGGTTCCTCTTGCACAGGAATTTCGGCGCCGTTGAATTGATTGACGGGAGGTTGCACGATTGTCGATTGTGCGTCCGTCATCGTGTTAGTTGTCGGAATAATAGGCGACACGCGCCGCTGACCACGCGTCATCGCCATCCGCATACGGAACGCTGCTAACCGCGACCCGTACACAATGGAAACCACACCGGCAAAATTCGCCAACGCCGCGTATTTCGGATCGAAATTCAACGCCGGATATTCGGCGGCAACAGCGGCGTAAGCATTCGCCAATTCGGCCGCTTCCGCTTGCTGCAATTTCAGTTCCTCAGCGCCGAATACAACGTGCAATGTATTGTGAATGCCGAGCAACAGACTTTCAATACCGGACGCGGAAACTTTGCTATGATTGGTGCTCCCGCGCGGGCGTCCGCGACGTGCAATCGTTTCGCCAGTTGAAGGTTCGGTGTTGGCTTCCGGCGCTTGCGGGCCGGCGACGGCATCGTTAAAGCCGGCGTTGACGGTCGCGGGATTAACCGCGTCCGGTGCTAAATTACTCGCGCCTTCGGCACCCGGTTTTTCAACTCCGCTAACGACGAATTCAGCGCCGTTGCCGTCGCTTTTAATTCCGCCGCCAGCGTTTCCAGGCTTGCGACGCGGCTTGTAAGGGCCTCTAGTTCCCTTTGCCATTTTTCAATCCCTTCCGCATTTGCTGCCAGCCCGGTTTCATGTTCAGAAAGGCTTGCCTCGATATCACCGAAGCGTGCTTCCAATTGGTCGTTTGTGGTTTCTAGACCGCCGGCCATTTTATTCCCCTATGAACAATTTCACAAGCCGTTCGAATTTTGCCGCCAAAACCAAAATGCGATGCTGCAATTCGGCTGGTGTAGGATCAGCTAAATATTTCGGTGCAACATCGTTAAAATCGGGGATTTCATCCCCGATTTTCTCGATATGATTTTGCCAGTCCGCGAGGTTACTTGTGGCCCCACTTGGCAAGGAAATCGGTAATTCTTTTAAAGTCCGGGTGATCATCCATCGCGGCCTTCAAAGCGTCGGCGCTGACGGAATTTGCCGGTTTATTTTCAAGCGCTTCCAAACGGGCGCGCAATTCGTCAAGCTGCGCTTCCAGAGTTTTCGGCTGATTTTGCTGTTCCTGCGCCATTGTCCGCTCCATTTTTTGCCGGCTGCGCCGGCTGTTGAATTCCTAAATGAGACATAATCAATAATTGATTTGCCTCAATACGCGATGCCTGATTTTTGAATTCCAAAATGACCTTGGCAATTTCATTGACCTGTTCGCCGAGTTGTGGCGCTGCGGCTTTCAATAGATTACCGAGCATCATTTGAACGCCGCCCATTTGCAATAGTTTTTCAACGCTCATTTTTATCCTTGGCGGGCCATGTCCGCCGTAGCTTTAGCGAAGGCGGATTATTGTTGCGAATAGGTCCAAGCGAAAGCGTGCGATACCCTGACATTAGACCCGTGCGTAGTGCATTTCAACTGCCAATCCACGGTTGCGTCGATTTTCATATTCATCTTTTGTAGGCTCAATTGCGGGCCAGCTTGCCCCGGTGAAAACTCGAAGGGCGCATACCCCAGCGCGTTCTGTATAGACCAAATCGTGCCGGCACCGAAACTCAAAACATTCACGTCCAAATGCGTCAAATAGATAAAGCCGGTTGCAAACGGTGTGCCGAAAAGATTATTCTCAAATATTCCGGTGCCTGTGATCGTATCGATTAAATTCAAGGCTTGATCGCCTAACGCTTCCGGCGCGAAGCCCGATGAAATAATTTCCGATGAATTTGCGGTGAGCGTGCTGGCGAATGTTGCTGTCGTTCCTGACGGCGTGCCGGAATTCAGCCAACCGCCCGCACCGCCTAGCGGCGTTGCCGATCCAATTTGTCGCCATTGTGACGGTGATCCCGGCGGCGGTCCCGCGCCGGCAGGGGTTAAAAATAAAGCCTGAAATATAAAGCCGCTATAATTTACTTGCGTATTTTGTGCATATTGAGTGGAATTATTCCACGTGGCAGCACCGCATTGAATGCTTCCGCCTAATCCGCCGCCGCCAAGCCATTGCCATTCTGTGCCGAGATATTGAACCTTGTTATTGATATTGTAATTGCCGGCCGGATTGAATGCAGCGGGAATTGTCTGTCCGCCTGTAGGCGCAATCGTCACCGCGCCCAAATATCCCGTTCCCGATGTCAGAATAGCAACGCTGACAAAACGTCCCCATTGATCCAGCGTTCCAAGCGCTGTCGCGCCGCTGCCGCCACCGCCTGAAATGGAAAGATTGCCGTTGTTATAATCCTGCCCCGGAATGATCGGTGCGATGCTGCCGACGCCCGATCCGCCGCCGATGATAGGCGACGATAATCCCTCGTTCAAAACCGCCTGCAACGAACTATCGGTATAAGGTGCGACGCGGACATTCGTGATATACATCAGCAATTGCGAAACATTGGTATCAGTGAAGCCAAATCCGGCGACGTGAAATGCAAATCCATTGGTGAAAACCGGATACCAGCCGGTGCTGTAAGGCTGAATTTCAACGGTAAATAATGTGTCGTCGAATTGCACGAATATCGGCACAGCCGATCCGGTATTGTCGATGTAAATGGAGCGGATCAAATCGAGCAGCGGTGCCGCTTGCGTTCCGCGCCCGCTGCCGAGATTTATTGCAGCGACAATATTTTGCGTCGCGCTGCCGGCACCGTAGGATCGCCAATCGAATGAGAGTTTCACCGCACGGCCGACAACGCCGGCAATTTGCATATTCAGCGGTGTCGGGGTGCCGATGTAGTTTTGCGCGGAAATTCCGGCTAGGGAGATTGACATTTACAACGCGGGATAAATAATTTCAAAATGCAACGTGAGCCCCGTTAATAGAACATTCGTTGCTTGCGCGCCTGCAATAGCATAAAAACCCGCAGTGCTTGAATTAATAATCGTTCGGATATATGCGGATGTAGTTGCCGTGCTATTAGTGAAACCGGCAACTAAGGCATAAGGTTGATTTGGCACTGCAACAGGTAACGAAATTTTTGCGCTAGAGGTATCAGCCGTCGGAGGATATGTCAGCGTTCCATAAACAAAAACCAAATTGCCAATCTGGCAAAATTGCGCGCTCACCGCTGTAAATGGCAGTCCCGCGCCGCTTTGATCGGTTGGCGTCCAAGACGTGCAAAAAGTTGATGCCGAAAGACCCGCCGGCAATCGAGCAACGCCTAGCGTTCCCGATGAAATATTTGACGCGTTCGTGGTATCGGTAGAACACGACGCAGCGCCGTTCGTCAATGCGGCGCAATTCAAAGTTTGATAAGTGCCATCGCCGCGAAAATACGTCGTGGTATTATTTGGCCAAGCCGGCAACGCGCCTTGCAATGCCGCCGTCGCCAAATTCAATTGCGCGGTCAATTGCGCGCTGGTCAACGTAGCGCCCGGCGCCACGGATTGAGCACCGAGAGTTATCGAAGCAACGACGCAAACACCGCTTGTGCAATTGATGGTGCTGCCGTCGCTTTCGATAATTCCGAATTGCGAATTGCTACCCTTTTGAACGGCCGGTGCGGCATCCGAGCGCATGAATGTCGATGCAGCACCGTTGACGGCGATAGGACCTGCGGTCGCTGTAGGATTTGCGCCGCTCGATTGCGACGCACCTGTGAGAACACCGCCCGGGCATGTGATCGTAACGTTATCGCACTCGACAATTCCGAATTGAGCGGCGCTGCCTTTTTGAACGGCTGGCGCGCCATCCGACCGTAAGAATGTCGTCGCAGAACCATTGACCGCTGCGGGACCGGCGGTTGCCGTTGGATTTGCACCGGAAGCGCCACTTCCTACCGCCGAAATCGTCTGCCCGGAAATCGTAATCGTCGTACCGTCCGGCTTCACACAACCTTGTGCAAGAGTGGTTGCGGTAGGGCAATTCGCGGGCGGGATAGTGCCACTAACGAAGATTTGATTGAGGCACTGATTAACGGAATATTGAGGCGTGCAAAAATTCGCCTGATTAAAAATCGCGCCAAGACATTGATTGACGTTGAATTGTGAGCCGCAAGCGTTGATAGCTTGCGCAACGCGCGGCGGCACGGAAAAATACGCAACGACAAGCGACACGAGCGCAAACAAACCGAATGAAATTGAACGCCGTTTCATGCTCCGCCCCATTCGCCATAGGTGTTTGCCGTATTATTCAAAAACATAATGAAAACTTTTACACCGTTTGGTGTTGCCGCCGTATATTGCAGCGATCCTTGTGCAATGACCGGATAAACCCCTTGCTTACCGGGTTTCACCATTAAGGGCTGGTAGCTTCCAAAAACAAAATTGATTGGGTTTGGATTGGCGGAATTATCAACATAAATGGCCTGCACGCTTTCAATTTGACTGGCCTGCATTTCCGGCGACAAATCATCATTGATAAGCACAACGCCTGCCGGTGTAAAATCCAACGTGATCGGCAGCGCGCGGTTGCCTTGTTTGGGATAACTACCGAATGCCGTCTTGAATGCGACGCGCGCCATTTAATTGCCTCTGCGGTTTGAGTTGCGCGGTAGCACGAATTCGCCTTGTGAGATATTGCTGCGAACCGATTTTGTTGAAGGTGGGCGCGCGATTGACCGTGACGATTTCCTTGCCGTCAAGTATTTCCAAATATTTTTGCCACGTCGCCGCATTCGCAATTCGCCATTCGTCCGGTGTAGGCTCTAAAGGTTCAAATCCGTTTCTAACCGGCCGGGTCCGCAGATCGACACCTTTGGAGCGTACCTTAAGGCGACCCTCCGCGCAATCGGGCTTGCCGGTGACCGCACAACAATAGGTCTTTTTGCCAGTGACGATCACCGCCTCAAAGGTTTCTTCTATTTTCCAGGCGCCTAATTCAGTTTCGGAAATTGGAGCGTTGAGAGTGCGACATATGATGCTGTCGGTATCGCAATAGATCGTGTCCGTTGAATTCTGCATTGCCTCTAGCAAGATCGCCCTTGCAGCGCCAGTAATACTCGCCGCTGTTCCCACATTATTAAATCTATGCCCTGGATTTGGTCTAGCCCAAACATCAAATTGAGAGGAACGTTCAACGGGCATGGAATATTCATGGATTGTTTTATCATCGGCACCATTAAGGAAAGCAAGCCATTCTGCATCGGGTTTCCTTCCGTGATCTGTATAAAAATACTCTTTATATTTTCGTGGATTTTGAGCGCACTTGCCGTAAGAGTTGTTTAGCAGATATTTAAGGAAAATGTTTTCCTTTTTCAGTTCTTCAAATTCGGTCGCCTGATCCTGACCGGATTTTTTGAGGCATTCCATAATTGCTTTAGTTTCTTGCCGGCGTTCATACATCGGTCGAATAAATTTAGAAAAATCCGTGCAATCGCTGTTATCAACGCACCAATTGATTTTGACATTCTCTATTAGGGAATATTTCAGCGCCGTGTTGTATTCCCATATCGTCGTAAAAAATCTTCCTTGCAGAACATCCCCGCTGTCCAATTCACCTGTGTCAAGACGCGAAAACATAGCGCCGTAGCTGTCGCAAGTCAGGTCGATAAAATATGTATTTTCGTTGGGTATTCCCCGGTGCCACACATAATTCGGTGACACAGGATGCTTGAATTGCGCCATGACATAGGGATACATTGAATTAACGTCGAATAGCTTATATGGCTCGCGTTGTTTCACACTCTCAAAAATCCCCGCGCCCGCGATACATTCAACACGCCCGCCGAGAAAATATGGACGCAAGGCGCTGTCCATTGTCTCTTTAATAGGAGCAATTTTGTAATGCTTTTTCAACTCGGCAAACGCGGCTTGCCCGATGCTGCTTTTCAAGCCAAATTCTTTTGTGAAACGCTTGATGAAATCGAATAGATAAACACAATCGGAATGCAGATACCTCAGGATTTCGTCACGAAATTTTCGGCGATTTTGCTTAAGCATTTTTGAATAGTCGAAACGGTCTTTTTTCCACGCGGAGAGTTTTTCAGGTAATACATGCAAACTGTCTCGCAATTCGTGGTTGCCGATTTTGGCAGACATAATGCTTCGCCCTTTAAATCGAACGATGCCCCGCAATTTGTGCACCAAAAACATATAATCGAATTTTCCCCCGTTGTGAGCATAGATCGTATAATGATCTGGCAACGCTTCAATTGCGGCGAGGATTTTTTCGATAAGCGTTTCATAGCATTCGTCCCATATAACGATAGCAACGAATTGATCGGAATAGATTTCGCAACAGAACGGTTTGATTTCGTTTTGATCGTCTGTGAACGGATCGGTTTCCATATCGAGAACGGCAATATATTTCAACCTGTCAACTCGTTTCACCGCGCGATATTTTCGCTGCAATTCTGCCGGGGTTGCAGCGCGTTCGCCGATTGGCGGTCTGCCACGCTTGACCGGGATTGTGCCGGGATGATTTAAGGACGCAAAAGCGGCGACAAAATCTATATCGCTCATTGCCGTTACTTTCGCCGCGAGCGTCTTGATTTATTACGCTTTAACTTTTTAACGGCGAACGCATATTCCTTTTGATGTTGGCGCTGCCGGCGTGATCCTTCCGCGAAACGTTCAACCTCTATATATTTTTCAATGTCATCGAATTCTATTTCGTATTTAGAAAGATAAAATAGCATTTCATCAAAGCTAGAGAATGTATGTCGTTTCAGTGAACCTAAACCACGCTTGCGGCGAGGTATCGTATAGTAAAGTTTCTCTCCCGGTTTTGGCGGTGTGAATTTATCACCAATAGTTTTTTCTATGCGCTGCCCGTAGGCTTGCCGCGTCGATTTAATCTCGCCGGTTTTGGTGACGCGGAACCGTTCGCCTTTTTCGCGCGGGACAATAACAATCCTGCCGCGACCACCCTCACCGATGCGGCGCCGTAATTCGGCGGCATCGGATGCTTTCGGCAATTGGATTGCAGCTTGTTTGCCAGATATAACCGATTTGTATTTGTAGAATTGCGAGAGGACGTATTTGGAGGGCTTCCGATTGACGTTAATATTTTGTGACAATAATCCCGCACGCTGCAATTTGCGGATTTTCCCGCGTGTAATTGCGCGTTGACTTGAACGATTGTTTTTGCTAGATGGCATTGCAGCGCGACCGCCCCTCCCGGCGTTCGGCGTGAACTTGAAACCCCGATAGGTGTCCAGCCTGTCGGGGCTTTTTTCTTTACATCTTTAGGGGATGGGAACGCAAGACGCTACCGATAGAGCCTGCCAGGGTACGAACACACAAAACGATCGTCACCCATTTTGCCGTCTAGCACACCTTCAATTCTACCAGCGATATTATCGGACTTGTGAAATTCCCATCGGATTATTCTATTAGGTTGACGGCATTTTTCATCGCGCCAAATTTTCTCTAGCAATTCTTTCAGCGTTGCCACGGCCATTTGTGCGACCAATAGATGACGAGAAGAACGAGAAGAACACCAATAATAGTGTCCCTAAAATCTTCCGGTGTTATTTGCCACCACATTTTTTAAATGCTTATCGGCGGTTAGCGCCCAGACCTGTGCAGGTCTAAAAGGGTTTCATCCTTGCGTACTGTCGCGAGCGCGTCCTGAAAACGGACAGCGAGAGTTAGATGCTGCCGCCAATCTGCATCATCGCCTAGAAGCGCGATAGCAATGGCGCGGGCAACTAGTTCTGTTTCCTTGGCGGCGTTCACTTTCAATCTCCCGACATACGTCCTGTAATCAGGGTTTTGCATTCCATATCAGGATGACCCTAAACCTGACCGATCAAGCGCCCGAGCGAACGTGAGGCGCCGGAATACGGGCTTGGTGAAAGCGGGTTACTTTTTCGCGGGCGCCGCGAGTTGCTTCAAACGCTGATCCCGCAGCGCGCCGACTTCCTTGCTTAGAGAGGCGAGCGGATCGACACCGGCAAATTCGCGCGCCGGTTTGAAATCCCACGAATAGCCAGCCGGATTTTGCGCCTTGATGCTGCCGACCTCGAACGCGAATTCCACGACAGCGCCCGCGTCCGCTTTCTGTGCTTCCCGTAAACGCGCGGCAACGAGATTGTGGAAAGCATCGGGAATGAACAACACGCCGCTTTCCAATTCGTCAACGCTGTCGTCTACAGGGATCGTGGCAAATGTGCCGGTGAGACCCTCGAATTGATCGCCGGTTTTCGGGTCGCTGCGATTTGCAAAACCCGACGCCTTGCCGATTAAATAGCCGAGAATGAACTTGCCCTTGCTCGCTTTCAATTGGTCATCGGACATGACCTTTATCAGCGACGGATTTCCCAAATCCTTGAGGGCGAGTTTGGAACGTTGCGAACGTGGCATTAGAAAGTCCTCCATTTGCTGCAACTCGATTGCTTGCACAATCAGCATTGCCAGCCCTATCTGGCGGTGATGAATGAAAGCGCGCCGATGACCGCCAGCACCGTAACGCCTGTGTAGCCGGTGACGTAGAAAACTACGCCTAGCATCGCTAGGATTGTTAGGAGGGGAAAGGGGATTAGGATATTAAAACGAACCATCGTCATCCTCCACACATTTCTCAGATTGTATCAACTCGTTAACGTGAAGCCTTTGACCTAAATTATATTCTCGATCATAAAGGGCCTGTCCCCATTTAAATGGATGCAATTTCCTGCGCTTATTATTCCAATACCCATCAAACAAACCTAGTGATTTAAAAACAAGATCAATCATATTATTTTCTCCAATCCAATCGCTTGCGCCAGCCCTTCGGGAGTGTCGCATTTTGCGATAGGACGCCCTGCAAGTTTTTCTTCCCGCATTAGTTCTGCCATTCTCTTTATGCAGCGAGTGCAGAGATTTTGATGGTTGACAACACCTGTGACGGGTCGCGCCGCGCTAGTCGCTAAACACAAAACTAACGTTCCATTTTGTCCGTTTCCCGGCAGACGGACAATGTGACATTTACCGGCGCTAGGGCCGACGTAGGCGCGGAATTCAATTGTCATTTGAAAGCCGGAAAATCTACAAAGTAATTAGCGGAAAATATAAACCACATCGTTCCGCCTCGATATCTCTCTGCCCATTCACCCTCGTTCAAATCTGAGAGTAAGGGTGCTTTTCGCGTCCGCAGCATTAACGTTTTCATTTGATCCCCATGAGGATTTGTTCGTGCGCTGTCAACTCGCGGAGATTTTTTAGTTCCAACATTTCCAATTCGTCGCCAAAACGAACGGTGGTTTTGGTTAGACCCATTTCCATTAAATTCTTGCGGGTTTCGAACGAGCCGTGAATTGAACCGACACGCCCTTTGTTGCGCCCGTGTTCTACTATAACCATTGTAAGCATAAGCAACTCGGGATGCATTTTACATTCGGTGATGTCCAAAAAGAGTATATAGAATTGAGTAAATAAATCACGATCCCATTCACTGTGTCTATCCGGTGTTAGACCGCTGGCGATTGAATTGGCGACGGCTTGTAGTTCGGCCATTTGGGCGGCGGGGAGAGCGCTGGCGGAAGCTGGGCACCCGAACTACTTCCTCAACGCGACGGGGCTGGGCGTGTTCGATCCGTGGCT